>Ga0075471_10001162_pt1 | contig 17048 bp, 13 predicted proteins | sample DEB19_08_DNA_2_FD_74787 | JGI IMG/M metagenome (GOLD analysis project Ga0075471, IMG submission 74787) | Aqueous microbial communities from the Delaware River and Bay under freshwater to marine salinity gradient to study organic matter... | ecosystem: Environmental > Aquatic > Marine > Coastal ... | reverse complement strand
GGCGAGCACGCCGTCGGCGGTCGCGCAGCCGTTCATCACGGCAAGGCGAGTATCGAACGGAGCGATGTTGCAGGTCGACACGGTGTACGCATCGGAGACAGTCGGCGTGAAGGTGAAGTACACGGCGTTGTAGATCAGGTCGTCACCGAACGGACCAGGGTCGCAGACGCCCGTGAGATCGACGATGTTGGTCGATCCGACGGTGCTGAAGGTGTTCAGACCCTCGACGAGGGCCGCAGCGCCCTTGCAGCCGCCACCGCCGCTGCCGTTCAGCGAGATGGTCAGCGTTCCGCTGCCAACCGCGGTGGTATCCGCGTAGCCGCCGAGCGCGATCTTGTAGGCCGTGCCGGCGACGAGCTCGACAGCCGGAATGAGGCTCGTGAAGCCAGCGCAACCCGAACCATCATCGTTGCACGCTAGGACGCCACCGGCCGGATCGCAGGTGTTCATCACCGCGACCTTGGTGTCGAAGGTGGCGGAATTGCAGGTCGAGAAGCGGTAGGAGCCGGATTCGGTCGGGGTGAACTGGTAGAAGTTCGTGTTGTAGATCTGCTGGGTGAACTGCATCGTGCAGCTGCCAGTCAGGTCGAGTGTGAGGGCGCTGGCCGCGTTCGTGAACGGGTTGTCGCCGACATTCACGACGGTTGGACTGTCACAGTTGCCGCCGCCGCCACCACCGCCGCCACTGAAGGCGATGTTCAGCACGCCAGCGCCGCCATTGGCCGCACCGAAGCCGCCGATGACGATCTTGTAGGTCGTGCCCGCAGTGAGTGTGGCGCTCGTGAGGCTCTGCAGCGCGCAGGAGTCGTCATTGCAGCCAAGCACGCCCGCATTGGGATCGCAGCTATTCATGACCGCGATGCGCGTGTCCCAGGTCGAGCCACCGCACAGCGAGAAGCTGTGCGCGCCGCTGTCTGCGGCCGTGAAGGTGAAAAAGGTCGCCTTGTAGATCGTGTGCGCCGCAGCGCAGCCCGCGCCAGCAGGCATCGCGAAGCTCACCACCGAAGCGGTGGTGTCGAACGCATTGGCGCCGACGACCGCGGCTGGCGCGGTCGCGCAGTCTTGCGCAGAGGCCGCACCTGACACCATGGCCGTGGCCACCGTGGCCATCACGAACTGACAGATCTTCGATCGCATCATTTTTCTCCTTGGTCAATTGCTCGCGGCGTGCACGGCCGCCATCTCACATCCAAAAGGCGCCTCCACCGGCGCTCGTACGGAGGGCGCCTTGGCACGCCCTGAAGATACCCTCGAATGCAATCTGTCCAACTGTTATCCTGCCAATTGTGGTAAACTCGACTTTCTCTCCTGGCCCGGTCCAAGCAACGGAACGACCTCGAGATATCGCCACCATCAGCAATTCATCGGAGACCCACATGGCCCTTCCCGTCGGTTCGCCCGCGCCCCGGTTCAAGCTCCCGCACAAGCCCGGCGAAGAGGTGGATGTCGGGGCACACATCGGCCGTGAACGGGTCGTCCTGCTGTTCTTCCCGCTCGCATTCAGTTCGGTTTGCACCGAGGAGATGTGTCATTTCCGCGACGACTGGTCGGCGTGGAAGTCGCTCGGCTGCTCCGTGTTCGGGGTCTCGATCGACAGCCCGTTCGTCACCGACAAGTTCAGGACGGAACTGAACGTTCCGTTCCCGATTCTGTCCGACTTCAACAAGACCGTGTCCGCGAGCTACGACGCGCTGCACTCGGAACTGCTTGGCCTGAAGGGTGTTACCAAGCGAGCTGCCGTCGTCATCGGCTCCGACGGCAAGGTCTCCTACGCATGGGAGGCTGAGATTCCGAAGACCCAGGTTGACTTCGCAGCGCTCCACGCGGCGGTTCAGGCGGCACGGTGATACCCCAAGACTTCACTCGCTGATGCGTTGGGGGCCCGAGCGGCCTTTGCCGACGGCAATCAGTCGCTGCGCCGCTCATCACCCGCTGCGCCGCCCATCACTCGCTGCGCCGCTCCTGCGGCGGCTCTCGCGCTGGAATCGCCGTCTCGGTACCTGACGGAGGCGCGGCCTTCACGGGGGGATTCGCCTCGGAAGCACCCAGTCGAAGGACAAGGATGTGCTCGCGCCTCGCTCTGTCGCCTCCCTCGAACACCAAGAGTCGGGTCCCGCTCGATTCGACACTGCAGGAGTTCGACGCTGATCCACCCCAGATCGTCCTGCCTTTGGACCAGGTCGCCCCGCGATCGCGCGAGACAATCTCCTGCAGCGGGTAGGGGAAGGCGCTGTCGGCACCCGTCAATCGCGTGACCGAGCGGTCCGTGAACACAAGCCCCAGCGCAACTGGACCGGCCTCGAAGCCGGATGTCGGTCCTCTCGCGCCAGCCACGAGGATCTTGCGCTCCAGCGCGCCAGGCGTCCGCACCAGGATCCGGTCGGCCTCGAGCCAGAAAGGCTCGCACCCTGGTTCCTCGGAGAGTTCGACCACTGTCCAACCCTCTTTCAAGGAGTAGCGGACGGCCGACGCCCGTGGCACACCCGCACGGGCCGTCGTCGCGCTCGCGACCAGAGCGCCCCCGACATCCGTCATCGCTCCTGTCAGGAGTCGAATCGGCGTTCCTGCGGCTTCGATCCTGTCCGAACGCTTGAAGCTCTGGCCGTCGCTCGAATCGAACACGGTCAAATGATCCGCAACCCGCTTTTCAGACCGCTCCTGGATCAACAGCTTCCACGGGCGATCCTGGCCGCGAGCGAATCCGATGACGGCGATTTCAACCGTAGCGCCGCCAAGATCGATGGCGTGAGGGTCAGACATCCGACCGTCTCGCTCCACGAAGCGCCCATAGAGCGTGTCGCGCGTCGTTCCATCATCGATGGTCTGCACGGCGATGGCCGTCACCAAGCCGCGCGTGCCATCCGACGCCACGCTGGGATCGCGATACTCGTCGATCTCGCCGTCGGCCGAAGAGAAGGCCGCGCGGGGCAGGGGAAAGCGGCTCGCGTCGCCCTCGACCGAGCACTCGAGCACACGCATGTTTCCTGCGGCGAGGTCGAATCCGATCCGTCCAAGCGCGAATCCGCGCATGCCGATTCGACCCATCTCGAAATCGTTCAACTTGACCGCGAGCGAGCCCTCGTACCGACTGATCTCGACCTCGATCGGGGCACCTGGTCGCGCGCTCGTCGGGCGCTGCGTCTCGAAGGGGAATCGCCCGCCTCCGAAGAGGCGACCGACCAGGACAGCGCCCCATTCACGGTCGTCGAGGAGCACGCTGCCGCCATCGAGGGAAATGCCCGCGCCACGCGATGACATGTCGTCGATCACGACCGTGGCGCGGAGCGCGAAATCACCGGTGCCGATGAGGACATCGGAGTGCTGCCGCAGATTCCGGTCGTTCGGCGCCGCCTCGAGCGAGTCGACACCAGAGACCGCCTGTGCGTCCGACAACGCTCGCCCACGAAGATCGAAGACAGATCCACCCAAGTTCGGGGATACGATCGCAAACTCGTCGGGAACCGGGCGGGGCGACCCTGAGGCCGCGACGCACGAGGCGAGCAAAAGGAAGCCGAACACAACAGCGTGCATGCGCATTGCGCTCAAGATCGGCAGGAGAGGCGCAATCCCGTCACTCGGGGAGCGGTCGGCCGGTCAACCCCAGTTGTTCAGCAGGAGCGATAGATCCGTTCCATCCACCACTCCGTCGCTGTTGACATCGCCGGTCTCGGAGGTCATCCCCCAATTGCCCAGGACGATCGCCAGGTCAGCGGCATTCACCACGCCGTCGCCTGAGAGGTCGCCGAGCTCGATGTTGACGGTAACGGTCTGAATGTCGGACGATGAGCGTCCGCACTCGTCCGTCACGGTCCATGTGATGCTCACGGGGCTGTCAATCCGGTCGAATCCGGCGGTGATGCTGGGCTTGCCATCGCTGCGGACATAGGTCAGGTTCAGTATCGGCCCACAGCCTGACGCCGTGACGACGCCGACGGGGGTGTGCAGAGTCATCGTCCCGACGGTCGGGACTCCGACGATGTCCGGCGGCCCGACCACCTTCGGGGTGTTCCCGAGGTTCATCTCGTTCAGGCTCGCAAGCGTGGGGATGATCGGCGTGCCCTCGGAATCGGTCAGTAGGTTGCGGACCTTGGCATCGAGCTTGAACTCGACCAGGCCGGCGGGCGTGCAGTCGACGGTTTGGCCAATCACGAGGAAGCGAAGTCGCTTCGTGACGACATCGCCTGACGACGGCGAACTCGGCGGCGTGATGCCGACCGCCATGTCGATCCGACTCGCGGTGCCATCGTGCGCGAAATAGATGGGGAGATCGAACGGCGCATCGCCAGCTTCCTCGCCGAGGAACTGGAGCACTGAACCGTCGTACTGGATTGCGCTCTGAATGCCGACGACCGCAGGAGCACCAGGGCCGAGCTTCACGCTCACGACGATTTCGTCGCCGACATCCGCGCAGCGCGGGGTGACGAGCTCCACCGAGGAGGCCGCGCACGCGTGCTGGCCGAGAGTTGCAGCGGAGAGCGAGGCGAGAAGGAGGATGAACGCGCGAACGGGAGGGATCGTTGCGTAAGTCATGGTCAAGATCCGGGACAGAGGCCCCAGCCGCTCAGGAGTGCGGCAAGGTCGCCTGCGTCGGTCAGGCCGGAACCGTTGATATCGGTCGGCCCTGGCTGACCCCAGGCATTGAGGAGGACCGCGAGGTCGTTCGAGTCGACCGTTCCGCTGCTATTGAAATCGGCGGGGCAGGAAGGCGGCTGTAGAACCACGGCGGGCGAAAGTGTGCCCGTCACATCCAGCCCAGGTACGGTCCCGTCGTACACGATCGTGTCGGCCGGATTCGTGACGGTCATCGTCGGAACGATGTTGATCGACGAACTCGAGAACGGGATGCGAGCCTTGAATCGGAAAGTCGTTACCTGAACCCCGGTCAGCGGCACCTGCACCGGATTCCCGAGCGGGGCGAGCGCGTAGTACAGAGCGCTTCCATCCGCCGGCGGGGACGCTTCGTTGATGCCCGTGTAGTCGTTGGCGGGAGTGGGGAAGTACGAGCTCAGCAGCGGAACAGAGCCTGCGGTGGTCAATCCGATCAGTTGAAGCTCAGTGGGGTTCCACTGGAGAATGCAGTCAATTGCCACGAAGCTGGTGCCGACCAGACTGCTGCCGATGACCTCCTGCGTTGCGCGCAGCTTGACATCGAAGATCTGGTTGACAGCCACCGTCGTCGCAGGACCCGCAAGTGACAGATTGATCTGCGAGTCCGCGAGACTCGCAGAGGTCAAGCACAGGGCGATCAGCAACGTTGTTGGCTTGGCAACGCGCAAGGTGACGGAGCTCCCAAAGGTCATCTTTCCCCTCCTTCGTCGTCCATTCCCGCGGAACGGACCGCGGGTAAGAAGGTTGACTTAGTGTGCCCTCATGGTGCCTCGCCGCAAGCCGAGTGCTGAGGAAACTCGCAATTTCTCAGTAGTTGCATCAACCTCTTGGTTCCGATTGGTCCATCTGTAGGACCTCGGATGCGTGCCGTGGCGGTGCCGCTGGAGTGGTCGCTGGTCGCATACGGGTTATGGTCCGAAAAGCAGGCTCGGTTACAGGGCGAGGGCCGCGGTCTACTCGATTCTCCAACAGATGAGTCGACCTACGCACCTTCGACCGCGCAAGGCTAAGCAAGTCCGATCCGTTCTTGCATCTCGGCACCGAACGCCGCGCACCGCACCTTGAAGGTACGGATCACTCGCATCCTTGCGACAGATTGGTCGAGTCGCTTCAGCACGATTTCGACCTGCCCAGGCACCCGCGCACGCTGCACCGGAGGTGGGATCGACCAGAGGGCTGGGATAGGTGCCTTCGCACCGAGGTCACCGTCACCGCGGCGGATCCTCCCCCGCGGATCGCTCGATCGACGCGGAGGCGAGCCATAGCCCTGTCCATACGAGGGCTCGCGCGCTGGAACTGATCTTCTCCTCCATCGAGGCTTGCTGCGATCTTTCGAAGGCGGCGTGCGCTTCCGTCGCGCACGAAGGTTTCGCCATGGCTTTCGCGCTGGCCAATGGACTCGAGCGCTCTTCTTCGCGATTCGCCCAATGGTCGCATACAGCAGCGCATGCGTCGGGCATTGCTTGGGTCCCGACGACAGGCTCATCCGCACCTCGTCGGCGGAAACGATGAGCCGTCAAGCCGCGGCGGGGGTGAACGCACTGCTCGACGGTCTGAGGCGCTCCAGCATGAGGAGGCCGGTGGCCCCAGGTCCATCGGTGCACTCAGTGAGTGTTGGGGTCACGGGCACCACATCGTGGCAAGGAAGCCCCCGGGGGCACGAAATGTGTGACGAAAGCGGGCGACGAGGATCGAACTCGCGACATTCAGCTTGGAAGGCTGACGCTCTACCGCTGAGCTACGCCCGCAAAGGCTGAGGGACTATACCTAGGAAATCCCGCGCCGACGGATGAGAACCCAAGCCGACGCCACCGGACCGCCATCGAGCCATCGCCCGCGGGCGCACGCAGGATTCCCAAAAAGTCGTTATCCTTTCGACCCCTTGCCGACAACCTCGCGCAAGCGGGGTACGCCCATCCAGGCGGAGGATCCTGGAAGCCGTGCCCTTCGTTCAAGTGTCCGTGTGCGTATTCATGAGTCCTAGTGGCGGTTGACCCCGCCACGCAATAGGAAGACAGCCAAATGAAGACTGCCTTCTCGCGTACGGGCCAGGTCCTGGCGGCCCTGGTTCCCGTGTTCGTCGCCTCCGCCGCATTCGCTGGCGAGGCGGATCTCAAGCTCCCGGATGTCAACACGGTTGACTTCGGCGGCGGGCTCACCGGCAAGTCGCTCATGATGGGCGGACTGGTGATCTCCATCCTCGGAGCCCTCTTCGGCCTCGTCCAGTACAAGCAGACCGTCGCACTTCCGGCCCACAAGTCGATGCTGTCGGTCTCGAACATCATCTGGGAGACCTGCAAGAGCTATGTCATCCAGCAGGGCAAGTACCTGTCGGTGCTGTGGTTCCTGATCGCAGGCGCGATCATCTTCTACTTCGGCTTCCTCGAGCACAAGAGCTTCCGTGATGTCACCGTCATCCTGCTCGCCTCGATCCTCGGAATCCTGGGCAGCTACGGCGTGGCGTGGTTCGGCATCCGAATCAACACCCAGGCCAACTCGCGCGCGGCATTCGCGTCGCTCAGGGGCTTCCCGCTGCCCGTCCTCAGCATCCCGCTGAAGTCGGGCATGTCGATCGGCATGCTGCTCGTGTCGGTCGAGCTGTTCTTCATGATCTGCATCCTCTGCTTCCTCCCCGCAGAGCTCGTCGGCCCGTCGTTCATCGGCTTCGCCATCGGCGAGTCGCTCGGCGCATCGGCCCTCCGCATCTGCGGCGGCATCTTCACCAAGATCGCCGACATCGGCGCCGATCTCATGAAGATCGTCTTCAAGCTCCCTGAGGACGATCCGAAGAATCCTGGCGTCATCGCGGACTGCACCGGCGACAACGCAGGCGACTCGGTCGGTCCGACCGCAGACGGCTTCGAGACCTACGGCGTCACGGGCGTCGCGCTCATCGCCTTCCTGGCCTACTCGCTCGGGAACGAGGGCGCTGCCGGCGATATGTGCGGCAAGCTCATCGTCTGGCTCTTCGCGATGCGCGCACTCATGATCGTGACTTCGCTCGCGTCGTACTTCATCAACGAGGTGATCTCGAAGGCGAAGTATGCGACCTCGAAGGACTTCCATGAGGAGGCGCCGCTCACCTGGCTGGTTTGGATCACCTCGATCCTCTCCATCGCGGTCACCTTCATTGCCTCGAAGGTTCTGCTTGGCGGAATCGAATACAACGGCGTCGCGCTTCCGAACCTCTGGTTCGCGCTCAGCATGATCATCAGCTGCGGCACCATCGCGGGCGCCCTCATTCCCGAGTTCACCAAGGTGTTCACCTCGACCACCTCGGGACACGTCGATGAGGTCGTGAACGCGTCGAAGCAGGGCGGCGCGTCGCTCAACATCCTCTCTGGCTTCGTCGCCGGCAACTTCTCGGCGTTCTGGAAGGGTCTTGTGATCGCAGGCCTCATGGCCATCGGCTGGTACTTCTCGACGAACAAGGATGTCATGGCGATCATGCCCGAGGCGTACTCGTTCGCAGGCCCGATCTTCGCCTTCGGACTTATCGCGTTCGGCTTCTTGGGCATGGGGCCTGTCACCATCGCGGTCGACAGCTTCGGTCCGGTGACCGACAACGCGCAGTCGGTGTACGAGCTCTCGCGCATCGAGGCGCAGCCCGGCATCAAGGATGAGATCAAGCGCGACTTCGGCTTCGAGCCTGACTTCGAGAGCGCGAAGTACACCCTTGAGAAGGGCGACGGCGCGGGCAACACGTTCAAGGCGACCGCGAAGCCGGTGCTCATCGGCACCGCCGTCGTCGGCGCGACCACGATGGTGTTCGGCATCATCCTCGCCCTCATCAAGTCCAGGGCACCGGCCGATGCCACCGTCGAGCAGCTCAAGGCGGCCTCGCAGACGGTCATCGCCAAGCTCTCGATCGTGACCCCTGAGGTGCTCCTCGGTCTCCTCATTGGCGGCGCTGTGATCTATTGGTTCACCGGCGCGGCGACGCAGGCCGTCGTCACGGGCGCCTACCGCGCGGTCGTGTTCATCAAGAACAACATCGACCTCAACAAGGCTGAGGCCAGCATCGAGGACGCCAAGAAGGTCGTCGAGATCTGCACCGTCTACGCGCAGAAGGGCATGACGAACATTTTCATGGTCGTCTTCTTCTTCTCGCTGGGCTTGCCGTTCTTCGACCCGTACTTCTTCATCGGCTACCTCGTGGCGATGGCGTTCTTCGGCCTGTACCAGGCCATCTTCATGGCCAACGCCGGCGGCGCCTGGGACAACGCGAAGAAGATCGTCGAGGTCAACCTCCGCGCGAAGGGCACCGACCTGCACGCGGCCACCGTCGTCGGCGACACCGTCGGCGATCCGTTCAAGGACACCTCGTCGGTCGCGCTCAACCCCGTCATCAAGTTCACGACGCTCTTCGGCCTCCTGGCCGTCGAGATCGCGATCGCGATGGAGGGTCACTCCGCGAAAATGTGGATCGGCGTCGCCTGCTCGCTGATCGCCTGCTTCTTCGTGTGGCGCAGCTTCTACGGGATGCGCATCCCGACCGACGCGAAGTGATCGCGTGAGTTCAACGACAATCACGGGCCGCTCCGCAAGGGGCGGCCCGTTTCATTTGGCGTCAGGCACCAGTCGCGATCGACTCGTGCCGCAGACCGACCTCGAGCGCCAGTTCGACAAACTTGCGGCTCGGCGGCGCGGCGGCATCGACGCGTCCCGCGGCGTGCGAGAACCCGAGCCTCCATGCGTGCAGGCCGAGCGTGCGGTCATCGTTCTTCGAGGGCTGGAGGATCCGCGCGCCCGTCCCGTAAAGCGGGTCGCCCGCGATCGGGAAGCCGCAATGCGCGAGGTGCACCCGGATCTGGTGGAGCCGGCCAGTGTGGGGCGTGCACGCGACCAGCGAGTGGGACTGGCTGGTCGCGAGGACCTCGATGTCCGTCTGCGCGGGCTTTCCTGCGTGCGTCACGGTGCTGACCAAGCGTGTGCCCTCGTTCGAGGGCACGCGACGCTCCTCGAGCCGGAGGTCGATCGACTGGGTCCCGGCCTTCATCCGCCCCTTCACCACGGCGAGGTAGCGCTTGTCGACCTCCCGCGACTCGAATTGACTTCGGATCGCGTCGTATGCTTCGGGATCCAGGGCACATGCGACGCAGCCGCTGGTCTGACGGTCAAGGCGGTGCAGCAGTCCATAGTCGCGGCGCTCACCGAGGCGCAGGAGCCTTCCCCCATATCGCGCGACCAGCGCGTTCAGCAGGCTGTCGTCGCGGTGCGAGGCGCCGGGCTCCGTGACCATGCCCGGCGCCTTGTTCGCGACGACCACGAGTTCATCCTCGTGGACGACCTCGAGCCTGAGCCTTGAATTGGGGACGGGTTGCGCCACGCGGTCGAGTCTACCGCTCCCGCGCGATGTGGGTACGATCGCGCCATGCGAACGCTCGGCGTGAATTCGCGGCTCAAGCCGTTCGGCGCGACCATCTTCGCGGAGATGACTGCGCTCGCCGTCAAGCACGGCGCGTTCAACCTTGGGCAAGGAGCTCCCGACTTCGACGGCCCAGAGTTCGTCAAGGAGGCCGCGATCAAGGCGATCCGCGACGGACGAGGCCAGTACGCCCGCATGACGGGGCTTCCCGAACTCACGAAGGCCATCGCCGAGCGCTTTGAGAAGACGAGCGGATTGTCCTACGAGCCCGAACGCGACATCGTCGTGACCTGCGGCGCGACCGAGGCCATCGTCGACTGCATCTCGTCTCTCATTGAGATCGGCGATGAGGTCGTGATGTTCGAGCCGTTCTACGACTCGTACCCGGCAGCGGTGGCGATGGCGGGCGGCGCGGCGAAGGTCGTGACGCTCGAGGCGCCGGAGTTTCGCATCGACGAAGCTGCCCTGCGCGCCGCGATCACCCCGCGCAGCAGGGTGCTGATGATCAACAGCCCCCACAACCCGAGTGGCCGAATCCTCGACGACGCCGAGCGCGCAATCGTCGCGCGCGTCGCGACCGAGTTCGACCTCATCGTGATCAGCGACGAGGTCTACGAGGAACTTTGGTACGAGACGCGCCATCGCACGCTGGTCACCGAGCCGGGCATGCGCGAACGCACGATCGTGCTCGGAAGCCTGGGCAAGAGCTTCTCATTCACAGGATGGAAGGTCGGCTGGGCGATCGCGCCCGCGCCGTTGGCCGCCGCGGTGCGTTCGGCGCATCAGTTCGCGACCTTCTGCGCGCCAACCCCGCTCCAGGTCGCGGCGGCCGCGGGGCTCTCCGCACCTGAGTCGTACTTCAACGAGTTCCGCGCCGAGTACCGCGCGCGTCGCGACCGCATGGTGTCGGGGCTCCGTGCCTGTGGCCTTCGCTGCGACAGCCCGCAGGGAAGCTACTTTGCGCTGGCAGACCACTCGGAGTTCGGATTCGCCGACGACTACGCGTTCTGCCGGCACCTCGTCGAGCACGGAGGCGTCGCGGCAATCCCGCCCGGTGCTTTCTACCTGAACAAGCAGAAGGCGCGCACGCTCGTACGGTTCGCCTTCTGCAAGAAGGACGCCACCATCGATGGCGCGCTCGAGCGCCTTGCCAAGTACCGCAATCGGTTCGATAGCGGCGAGTTCGCCGCAGCGGGGACCACCAATGCCGCATCCGTTTGAGACCCGTGAGATCTCGGCCTGGGTCGAGCCCGCGCGACTCGCGCGAGCAGAGCGCATCCTGCGCGACCCTCGGCTTTCCGTCACGCGCGTCGGGAGCGACGACGCAAGAGTCAGGCGGCATCTCGCGGAAGTGCTCGGGGCCGAGCCGTTCGACGACTTGCGCCGGCTTGCCGTCGCCACCCCATCGGCACTGTGGATCGACCAGGCCGCGCCACTCGGGGAGTTGGAGCGCGAGGCCCTCGTGCGCGAGGACATCGCGATCGTCGCAGGATCCTGCACGCTTCCGTTTCTCCTGGCCGTGCAGCAGTGCGAGACGGCGCCGAGCTTCCGCCGAATGCAGACCGGGCGCGCGCTTGCAGGCGTTTGCGACGCGTTCGGTCGGGTCGATGTCCTGCAGGCGGCGGTCGCCGTACCGAATGAGTTTCACCTGGCGGAAGGCCTGCGCGTCGCCGTCGCCTCGGCGCTCACCGTGCTGGGGCCCATCGAGGGAGTGACCGCCTTTGGGTCTCGCGGCGGAACGATCACCGCCAGCGTGGTGGGGCGCAGGGGACTCGGTACGCTCGCGGTCGGCGCTGGCGTCGATGCCACGAGTTTCACGCTCATCGGAGAGGGAGGCCACGCCACCGTTGCGACGGCGCTGGTGGCATGGCGGCGATCCGATGGATCGTGGGTGGAGGAGACGCGGCTTCCCCTCGACGGCGACGAACCAACCATCCAGACCATCCTCGAGGCTGAGAAGCCGCTCGATGCCCGCGCTGCAGAAGACGGGCTCCGTCGAATGCGGCTGCGGATCGCTTCGCTCGCAGACACGATCCGCCTTTCGGCGCAGACAGGGCACAGCGAGAGCGTCGACTCGATGCTTCGGAGCTTCGGCATCGATCCGGTGGATCTCCTGCCTTCGGGCAGCTGAGCGGTACGCAGCGCCCGCCGTTCGTCACCGAAATGACAAGCCGCGCCCGTTGGGCGCGGCTTGCGACATCGTGCGGGTCAACGGCGCGCCAACTGCGGGGCGCTGCGTCGACGATCACGCGTTGATTGCGAGCACCTCGATGCGGGTATAGTGCTGCTTGTGTCCGATGGTCTTGCGGAAGCCCTTGCGGCGCTTGTACTTTCCGACCAGGACCTTCGGGCCATCGGCCTCGCCGAGCACCTTGGCCGTCACAGAAGCACCCGAGAGGTAGGGCATCCCCAGCTTTGCAGCCGAGCCCGCGGCGACATCGCCGACCGCCAGCACCTTGTCGAAGGTGAGAGTCGCGCCGTCTGCCGCATCACGGAGGTCGATGTCGATCACATCGCCCTTCTGAACCTTGATCTGGGTGCCGCTGTCTTCGATGATCGCGTACATGTCTGTGGTCCTTGCCCCCGTTGGAAGTCTGGGGGGAACGGAGAAGAATAGCGAAACCTGGCGATTTCCACAAGGGCAGCGACGGACCTGCTGATGGGTTGCCGGGGGACCGATACAATCCCGAAGCATCAAGACGGCCGCTCGGGCGGGAAACCCCCCGGGAGGAAAGTCCGAGCACGGAAGGACAAGGTGGTGGGTAACGCCCACCGACCCGCTGCAGGGTCAGGGACAGTGCCACAGAGAACAGACCGCCAGGCGGGGCAACCCCTCTGGTAAGGGTGAAACGGTGCGGTAAGAGCGCACCGCCCGGCCGGTGACGGCAGGGGCACGGCAAACCCCACCTCGTGCAAGCGCAAGCAGTTCCGCCCAAGTGATGCCTGGGGTAACCCAGGGCAGCGAGGGCAGCCGCGGTCCGCGGTTCGGAACAGGTCGCGTGCTAGAGCCGATGGGCGACCATCGGTCGAGAGAAATGGCCGTTGCCACGACCACCGAAAGGTGTCCGTGGAACAGAACTCGGCTTACCGATGCGTGCAGCTGATGGGCGGTCTGTCCGAGAAGGACAGACCGCCCTCCTTTTTCGCCTGCCCAACGATCGCTCCCCCCAACGAATTGTGGGCTCTCTGGGGGGCCACCCCAAGCGGTCGCGGGGATCCATCGCGGGTGAACTTGGACTTTTTTCCTTGTCTTTCACCTCGAAACCGCAAAGATACCCGCCTCCCTGAGCAAGCCGACATGGCTTTGAAGGGGCAGGCGTCGCGTCGGCGCCTGGGGCGGCACTCGCAAGGCAGCGGCCGCAGCTGCAGTCCTCGAGGTGTGTGTGCGGGTCTTGCGACCTGCAACGAGGCATGAAGGATGGAGCCCTCGGCTCCAACGCAGGAAGCCATGCAGAACGAAAGTCACGAGCAGAACTCTTTCGCCGGCAACGGCGGAGCATCGCACTTTGGCGGACCGAGCCCGGGCGGCTCGATCGGGGGGTCTGGGATCGTCGGGAGCCCCGGGAGCGTCGGAAGTGCGTTCCAGGGCGGACTCGCGCCGACCGGACTCTCAAAGGCCTCGAGCCTTCAGAATTACCACATGTTGGCATTCCGAAAGGCGCTGCATCCCGAGTTCTTCGGGATCGAGGGTCGTCAGCGCGTGCAGCACGGCGACTACGAGACCGAGGCCTGGATCTTCCGCGGTGGTCACAGCCTTCGCTTCACCCTCAACGGCTTCTGCATGACCGAGGTGGTGCTCGAGCAGATCGACCAGATTCCCGATCGCGGGCTGGTTGCCGCGCTTCCTTGTGCGGGCGAGCGCGACTTCGAGGAGAAGGTCGCCGAGAACATCGTGTACATGACCACGATGCAGACCGAAACCCTCTCCGATCACCTGTACCTCGGCACCTACAAGGAGATGATGCAGCACGCGCGTGAGAATGACTCGCTTTTTGCGGCGTGGACTGACGCGGCGGGAAAGCCGAACCTTTCGCTCATCGATGTTCAGCACTTCCGCAATGAGGTGCATGTGCAGGGCTACCAGCTCAGATCAGACTGCGGCCTTGTGTTGCGAACCCAGTCGATGATTCAGATCGTCACGCCGAAGGGCAAGGCGACGCGCGGCGCGGATGCGAGAGGGAAGGCGTCGGGCAGAGCTTCCGGGAAGGCTTCCGGGAAGGCTCCCGGCAGGGCATAGGGCGAGGCTTTGGGCCGGGCGGCAATCAGCGCTTGCAACCGTGACGAAGTTCCTCGGCCCCGACCCAGTCCCCGACCCAGTCCCCAGCCAAGTGACAGATCGCGCGACCGAGTTCGCATTGCCGGAGTCATGAGATGACAAACCTCCTCTCGCGCGGAAGGCTCGAGGTCGAGACCGACCTCCTCCTCGGCGCGGAGGAGGTTTTGCTGCCTGAAGGCGTGCGTGCGGTCCGGGACCAGCCCGTCGTCGATACAAACCTTCAGTCATCCCGCACCGCCGCGCCGATCCGTTTCGAATCGGCGCTCTTCGCATCCGAGCCACCAAGTGCGAACGCGCCACGCGGCTCGTCGCATGCCGCGCCGCATCCAGCGCCGCTGGTTCAAGGGACGGGCGTGCGCGGCTCGATTTTTGGGGGGCACTCGACAGGGGTTCCCGCGGGTGCCGTCGAAACCCGTGCGCCGGTTCCGATGGTCGATCGCGTCATCGCGCCAGCAGGGGCGACGAAGTCCGAGCGCCTCGCGTTGCTCGATGCATTGCACGGGCGCGAGTGTCCTCATTGCACGGCCGCGACCGCGCACACGCGCCTCGTGTTCGGAGAGGGAAGTCCAGACGCGGAACTCGTCTTCGTCGGGGAGGCTCCCGGCGAGTCAGAGGACCGGGTCGGGCGTCCTTTCGTTGGTCGCGCAGGCGAGAAGCTTGACGAGATGATCGGTGCGATGGGCCTGCGTCGCGAGGATGTATACATCGCGAATGTGCTCAAGAGCAGGCCGCCCGACAACCGGACGCCGTTGGCGCATGAGGTCGACCGCTGCGGACCCTACCTGCTCGCCCAACTGGCGGTGATCCACCCGAAGGTGATCGTGTCGCTCGGCGGCCCCGCGACCAAGCTGCTGCTTGCGACGGAACTGGGCATCACGCGCATGCGTGGAGTCCTTGGCAAGGTCGAGCTTGGCCGTGCGGAGGGTGCGCCCTTCGATGTGCCGGTGATGCCGACCTTCCACCCCGCGTATCTCCTTCGGAACTACACCCTCGAGACTCGGACGCAGGTGTGGGAGGACCTCAAGAAGGTGCTCGACCTGCTCGGACGCGCGATTCCCACGCGCCCTGCGTCACGCGCCGATGGATGACCTGCCGTCGCCGCGGTCGTTCGGCACGCGCACGATGATCGTGACGGGACCGTCGTTCAGGATGTCGACCTTCATCTCGGTGCGGAAACGCCCGGTCTCGACATGAAGTCCGGCCGCGCGGACGCGATCCACCACTTCGACAACAAGGGGTTCCGCGGCCTCGGGGCGCGCGGCGGTGATGAAGCTTGGACGGTTGCCCCCCGAGCAATCGCCTGCGAGCGTGAACTGGCTGATCACCAGCACGCTTCCGCCGACATCGGACACAGCGAGGTTCATCTTGCCCGCGGCGTCCTCGAAGATGCGGAGCTTTGCGAGTTTGTCGGCCATCTTCTGCGCATGGATCGGCTCATCGCCAACCTCGACGCCCAACAACACCACGAGACCCCCGCGTTCCTGAAGTGCTCCGACTCGGTCGCCCGAGACCCGGACCTCGCCACGGGAGCAGCGCTGCACGACCGCAATCATCGCTTAGGCCAGGAAGACCATCGATGCGCTCGATACGAGCGCAGAGCCCTTGTCGTCGACCGCCTGCCGATAGTCGATCAGCTCGATGGCGGAGGGCTTGGCGAGACGCGCGGCCGCCGTCATGCAGCCGACTGAACACCAGCGCGTCGCGTTCTTGCTCTCGCGCATGCGCGAGACGAGCCGCTCTGGCCCTGCGATGAACTCCTTCATCATCGCGCGATCGGTGTCTTCAACCGCACGACGACGCGCATCATCCACTGCCGCCGGCTCGCCGAAGGCAGGACCGACATGCGACATGTCAGCGCTTGCGATGAACAGGGTGCGTCCGCCCTCGGCGGCCAGCGTTGCGCCAAGCACCTCGACGAATTCGTCCACCCCCATCCGCGCGCCATCGTCTGCCAACAGACCGGCGACGGGGTCGGGCACAAGCGCCGCCACGATCGGCACATTTCCGAAGAGGTGCTGGATCCACGGCACATGGAACTGGATTGAGTGCTCGGGGAGGTGGTCGAGGATGTCCTTGAACAGCTTCTCGCCGCTGCTGGCGCGCAGCCGCGCGATGACCTTTGCATCGACAGCCATGCGGCCGAGCGGAGAATCGAAGCCAAGGTCGGACACGACGACGCCGTCGCCGAGCCCAAAGTGGTTGGTACCGAGGAGCACGATGCGGTCGGGCTTCGGACCCTTCGCAATCGTTCGATAGCTCGCCGCATACACGGGGTGGCCGCGCGGGTAGTCAAGATGGCATGCGACCAGGCCGCTGATCGGCGCCTCGAGTTCGGCGTCCTCTGCCTCGTCGAGCCACTTCTCGATCTGGGCGCGAATCGCGGCTGGATCTTCACCGAGGCTCTTGCTCGCGCCGGCGGGGAACGCCCCAAACTTTGCGAGCTCCCCCTTCTTCTTGTCCTCAAGCGCGTCGCAGGTGGGTCCCCAGAGAAGACCGAACTCGTCGAGCTTCTGCACGAGTTCGATCAGCCGCGAGGGGTCGTCGAGCTTCAAGGTCGCTGCGATCTCGTCCACCGAGCGCTCGCCATTGAAGAACTGCATCACTTGGAACGCCTGCGGAGGGACCACCATCATCTGCTGCGAGAGCATGCAGGGGTCCTGAAGTCCGAGAAACACCTGGTTATCCTTCTGCAAGGGCACAGGATGGACTCTTCGGAGTGCGGGACGCTGCAGGTGCTCGGCAAGTTCGGCTGTGCTCATGGATGCTCGTGGATTCTGGCTGGTGGATTTTGGCTCG
>Ga0075471_10001161_pt1 | contig 17056 bp, 16 predicted proteins | sample DEB19_08_DNA_2_FD_74787 | JGI IMG/M metagenome (GOLD analysis project Ga0075471, IMG submission 74787) | Aqueous microbial communities from the Delaware River and Bay under freshwater to marine salinity gradient to study organic matter... | ecosystem: Environmental > Aquatic > Marine > Coastal ... | reverse complement strand
TCCTCATCGTCGCCGACGAGTGGATGAACACCGTCGAGGTGCTCGGTCAGTTGCGCAACGACATAGGCCGTCCCCCGGTGTACGAGGGTCCTTACCGTTACGTGTGGGTCACCGAGTTCCCGCTCTTCATCGGTCTCGACAAGACCACCGGCAAGCCGATCCCCGGTCACCACCCGTTCTGCCATCCGCATCCCGACGACCTCGAGTTGTTCGAGACCGAGCCGCTGAAGGTGCGCGCGCTGGCGTACGACCTCGTGCTCAACGGATGGGAACTCGGGTCCGGGTCCATCCGTATCCACGAGCCGGAACTGCAGCGTCGCGTGTTCAACAACCTCGGCATCACGGACGAGGAGGCCGACCGCAAGTTCGGTTTCTTCCTCCAGCCCTTCAAGTACGGCGCACCGCCGCACGGCGGCTTTGCGTTCGGCACGGACAGACTCACCGCGATCCTCGCGGGTGAGGAGAACATCCGCGAGGTGATCGCATTCCCGAAGACGCAGAGCGGCTCGGATCCGATGACGAACGCGCCGACCCCGGTCGACGCCGCTCATCTCGCCGAACTGGGCCTGCGCATCCTCCCTCCGCCCGCAAGTTCGTAGGTCGCCGGTGGGCGAGCCGAACCTGTTCAGTGCCGCGGCGGAGGAGCGTCTCCGCCAGCGCTCGCCGCTTGCAGCCCGGTTGCGGCCCCGCACGCTCGACGACGTGTCGGGCCAGGAACACCTGACGGCGCGCGGACGACCGCTGCGCAAACTTGTCGAGGCGGATGCCCTCTCGTCGGTGATTCTGTGGGGCCCGCCGGGAACCGGCAAGACCACACTCGCCGAGATCATCGCGTCAACGACACAACGGGAGTTCGAGAGGTTGTCAGCGGTCACGTCCGGCGTGAAGGACATCCGCGAGGTGATCGAGCGTGCGAACAACCGGATCGGCCAGTACGGGAAGTCGACCCTCGTCTTCATCGACGAAATCCACCGTTTCTCCACCACCCAGCAGGACGCGTTGCTGCACGCCGTCGAGAGCGGCCTCGTCACCATCATCGGTGCCACCACGGAGAACCCGTCGTTCTCGGTGAACCCGGCACTCAGGAGCAGGTCGACGGTGTTCAGGCTGAACCCCGTCCCCGAGGAGTCGCTCGTCGCTCTGATGAGACGCGGGCTCGAGGCCGAGGGCAAGACTGCCGACGAGGGCGTCCTCGCTCTCATCGCGAGGAGATGCGCAGGTGACGCCCGACAGGCGCTGACGGCACTGGAGGTGGCGTGTGCCATCGCCGACGGCACCGCGGTGGATGCGGCAGCGGCCGCCGCCGCGCTCGACACCAGCGTCCAGCGCTTCAACCGCGACGCCCACTACGACATCGCGTCGCCGTTCATCAAGAGCATGCGCGCCGGCGATGTCGACTCCGCGCTCCACTGGTTCGCCCGGATGGTGGAGGGAGGAGAGGACCCGCGCTTCATCGCGCGCCGGGTGGTGATCTTCGCGAGCGAGGACGTCGGCATGGCCGACCCCACCGCGCTTCCGGTTGCGGTCGCGGCGGCAACCGCCGTGGAGATGGTGGGATTCCCCGAGGCGGTCCACAATCTCGCTCACGCGGTGGTCCACATGGCCCTCGCCCCGAAGAGCCGGTCCGTCACGTCCGCCGTGTGGGCCGCCATCTCCGATGTGCGGGAGGGTCGCACGGGCGAGGTTCCCCCCATCGGTGCGGACACCGGGACATTCCGGCCCGTTGGCTACGACCGATTCCGGTACTACGGTGACGCCGATGTTTAGGCGGTTGTTCTGGTTCGTCTCGGGTGCGGTGGCGGGCATCGCCGGCATGTCGTGGTTGAAGCGCCGGGCCGCCGAGATGCGAGAGGCGATCACGCCTGCCTCCGTTCTTGCGTTGCTGAAGGACGCAGTCATCTCGGCGTACAGGTGGTCGCTGGTCGCGGCCCGCCGCATCCCGTTCCTTGCTGGCGATGATCCCGCGGAGACGACGTCACCGGCGTCATCCCCGTCGAACAACACGACTCCCCGACGTCATATTGCATCTCGGCCGCACAACAGCCACAGGTAGCATCAAGCCTTCATGGCCACGGGCAAGGACCTCCAGACCGCAGACGAACTGAGGCAGGCTTTCACGGGCTTCTTCGCCTCCGAGGGCCATTCAGTCGTTCCCTCCGCGAGCCTGATTCCCCACGACCCGACGCTCCTGTTCACTGTCGCCGGGATGGTGCCGTTCAAGCCCTACTTCCTCGGCGACGAAGCCGCCCCTTACTCGCGCGCCGTGAGCGTGCAGAAGTGCGTCCGCGCGGGCGGCAAGCACAATGACCTCGACGACGTGGGCCGCACGAAGCGCCATCTGGTCTTCTTCGAGATGCTCGGCAACTTCTCCTTCGGCGACTACTTCAAGCAGGACGCCATCCCGTGGTCGTGGAAGCTCGTCACCGAGGTGTTCGGGTTCGACGGCGACCGACTGTGGATCACTGTCCACGAGAGCGACGACGACGCCGAGGCCATCTGGCACGAGCAGATCGGCGTGCCGATGGAGCGCATCCAGCGCCTCGGTGACAAGGACAATTTCTGGCAGGCCGGCGACACCGGTCCGTGCGGCCCGTGCTCCGAGATCCACTTCGACCGTGGATCCGCGTTCGGCCCGGACGGCGGACCGCTGAACGACCCGCACGGAGACCGCTTCATGGAGTTCTGGAACCTGGTGTTCATGCAGTACAACCAGGCACCCGACCGGACGCGCACCCCGCTGCCCCGGCCCAGCATCGACACCGGTGCCGGTCTGGAGCGCATTCTCGCGTTGCGCCAGGGGGTCGATTCCGTCTGGGAAACCGACGTTCTCTTCCCGATGGTGGACAGGGCCGCCTCGCTGACGGGAGCGTCGTACCGCCCGGGGGACTACGACGACCGCGACAGCTTCAGCCTCCGCGTGCTCGCCGAGCACGCCCGGTCTTCCACGATGCTCATCAACGACGGGGTGTTCCCATCGAACGAGGGCAGGGGATACGTGCTGCGCCGCATCATCCGTCGCGCCATCCGCCACGCATTCCTCCTCGGCACGGAGAAACTCGTCATGCCGTCGCTGTCGGAGACTGCAATCAACGTCATGGGCAACGCCTATCCCGACCTGCACGGGAACAAGGACTTCATCCTCGGCGTGCTGTCCAAGGAGGAGGAACGGTTCCGTCACACGCTGAAGACGGGGCTCTCCATTCTCGAGGACGACATGCAGAAGAACCCGACGACCCTGTCCGGTTCCTCTGCCTTCCTGCTTCATGACACCTACGGTTTCCCGTTGGAGCTCACCCAGGAGATAGCCGGAGAACGGGGTGTGGATGTCGACATCGCGGGCTTCGAGTCCGAGATGCAGGAACAGCGCCGTCGTGCCAAGGATGCCCGCAAGACCGGACGGTCGGACGAGGACCGTGTCGAGACGTACCGCGAGATCATGGAGAAGCACGGGACCACCAATTTCGTCGGCTACACACACGACACCGCTCAGTCCACCGTTCTCGCCGTGGTGCCTGGCGACGACGGGACACTCGAGATCTTCCTCGACCACACCCCCTTCTATGCAGAGAGCGGCGGTCAGGTGGGGGACCACGGACGTCTGTCGTCGGTCGAATTCGAAGTCGATGTCATCGACACCACGTACGCACTGCCCGGCCTGCGTCGCCACGTGTGCCGGCCCGTGCGCGGAGAGGTCGAGGAGGGCGCGTCCGTCACCGCTTCCATCGACGTCGCGAAGCGCAATGCCACGCGACGCAACCACACCGGCACCCACGTGCTGCACTGGGCGCTGCGCACCGTCCTCGGCGAGCACGTCAAGCAGGCCGGGTCCATGGTCTCTCCCGACCGGCTGCGCTTCGACTTCAGCCATTACGCCGCTGTCACGCCGGAAGAGATCCGCCGCATCGAGGACCTCGCGAACAGGGAAGTCCTCGCCAACGTGGGCGTGGACGCATTCGAGACCTCGAAGGACGAGGCCCTCGCTGCGGGCGCTATCGCATTCTTCGGTGACAAGTACGGAGACGTCGTCAGGGTTCTGCGCGCGGGCAGTTCCGTCGAACTGTGCGGCGGCACCCACGTGTCGGCAACAGGCGACATCGGGACCATCAAGATCGTGTCCGAGGGATCGATCGGCTCGAACCTGCGCCGCATCGAGGCGGTCACCGGCCAGAACGCGGTCGCAGTCATGCAGAACAACGACGCGCTGCTCGGCAGTGTCGCCGCACTCGTGGGTGCGAAGCCAGATGACGTCGTCGAGGGTGTCGAGCGAAAGCTCGAGGAACTCAAGCAGGCACAGGACGAAGTGAAGACCCTCCGCGCGCGGCTCGCCAGTGGCCGGGCGGCCGAACTGGCCGCGAACGCCGAAGGCGGTGTCGTCGTCGAACGCATCGACGGTGTGTCTGCGAACGACCTCCGTGACCTTGCTGTTGCCGTGCGCCAGCAGAGCGGCGTCTCGGCGGTCGTGCTCTGCGGCATCACGGACGCCGGCGGAGTATCACTCGTGTCGGCGGTCGCGGCCGGCGTGCCTGTTGCTGCCGGCGAACTCATCAAGGATGCCGCCAAGGCAGTGGGCGGCGGCGGTGGCGGCAAGGGTGACGTGGCCACCGCAGGGGGGAAGAATCCCGACGGCATCGAAGAGGCACTGCGCATCGCGGGCGAGAAGGCCCGCACTGCCGTTTCCGCCTGAGCACGACACTCGCGAACTACCGTGAGCGTGTGCGCGTCATCGGTATCGACCTCGGGTCAAAGAGGATCGGTGTCGCCGTCAGTGACTTCACCGGTTCCGTCGCGTCGCCCCTGACCGTCGTCCACCGGGGCAAGTCGAAGCGCGCCGACCACGACGCCATCGCCAGAATCGTCCGCGAGGAAGAGGCCGAGGCAATCGTTGTCGGTCTCCCCTTGAACATGGACGGGTCCCGAGGGAGTGCTGCAAAAGCCGCCGTCGCCGAGGCCGAGCAGATCAGTACGGTGGCAGGGGTGCCCGCCCACCTCCACGACGAACGCCTCACCACCGTCACTGCGGAAAGGGTGCTGAAGGAAGCGAACATGCGCGCCGAGGACAGGCGGAACGTCGTCGACAAGATTGCTGCTGCCGTGCTGCTGCAGTCGTGGTTGGATGCCCGCAAGGAAACCGGGTCATGAACAGCAGCGGGAACGACCCGCTTCTCGGCGACGATTGGGTTCCGGACCCGTGGGACGAGCCGACGACGCTCGCGGGTGATGCCGTCGAGGAGATCCCGCCCGGTCTTGATTTCCTCCGGGGCCCCGTGCGCAACGTGGTCATCGTCCTGGTGGCCACGGTCCTTCTCGTGGGTGCCGCAGGGCTGTGGGTGGTGCACCAACTGAACCCGGGTGGTGCACCGGGCGTCGCCGTCAACTTCACGGTGAACGAGGGCGACACACTGGACGCCGTCGTCGGGAGGCTCGACGATGCGGGCATCATCAAGAACGCCACGTTGTTCGCGTGGTACGCGAAGTCCCGGGGCGGGATCGCACTGCTGCCCGGGTACTACTCCCTCAAGCCGGGTGACTCCGCGGGGAACATCATCGACGCATTGTCCACCCCGCCCGCGCAGACCTTCGTGAAGGTGACCTTCCCCGAGGGCTTCACGGTGGCCCAGATGGGCGCGCGGCTCACCGAGAAGATCACGTTCATGTCCCCGTCGGATTTCGCGTCAGCTGCGACGGACGGGTCAGTGGTGTCGGCGCTCGCTCCGAAGGGCACGACGAACCTCGAGGGGCTCCTTTTCCCGGACACGTACCAGGTGTCGGGGGACGACACGGAGGCACGCGTGGTCGGGAGGCTGTCGTCCATGATGGAGCGGGTTGCGCGCCAGGAGAACCTCGAGGCATCGGCGAAGAGCCTCGGTTACACGCCGTACCAGATTCTCATCATCGCCTCGCTCATCGAGCGGGAGGCGAAAGTACCGGAGGACCGGGCCAAGATCGCCCAGGTCATCTACAACCGTCTCGCCAAGAAGATGAAACTCGAGATCGATGCGACGCTGCTCTACAACGCGGACCCGAATGCGGCATTCGCCGACCTGAAGGCCATGGACACGCCGTACAACACGTACATGCACGAGGGTCTTCCGCCGACCCCCATCGCAAACCCCGGACGCGCCGCGATCAAGGCCGCGCTCGCCCCGGCCGGCAAGCCGTCATCGGCCGACGAGGCATGCGTGGGCCTGCCGAAGACCGCAAAGTGCGAGTACCTGTACTACGTGCTCGCGGACAAGGACGGCAGGCACGTCTTCGCCACCACCTACGAACAGCACCTTGCGAACATCGAGAAGTCCAGGGCCGCGGGGGTGCTTCCGTGACGACGAGGGCGGCCGTCATCGGGAGTCCCGTCTCACACAGTCTGTCTCCCGCCATTCATTCGGCGTCGTTCGCGGCTCTCGGCATCGACTGGAGCTACGAGGCAATCGAGGTGACCCCCGAGAACCTGGCTTCCTTCTTCTCGGTGGTCCGCTCCGGTGGCTTCGGCGGTCTTTCGGTCACCATGCCGTTGAAGGAAGCCGTCATCTCGCATCTCGATTCGGTCGATGACGATGCGCGCGCACTGGGTGCGGTGAACTGTGTGTCGGTCACCGATGGCGTGCTCAGCGGGCACAACACGGACGGCGATGGGTGCTGCGAGGCACTCGAATCCGAGGCGTCCGTCAATCTCGGGGGTCTACGCGTGGTGCTTCTCGGTGCCGGCGGAACGGCACGGTCGGTCGCGCTCGCGCTCGGACGGCGCGGGGCCGACGTCACCGTGGTGAACAGGACGCACGCGAACGCCGAGGAGGTGGTGAGGATGGTGCGCGCGACCGTCGGTCGCGACGCTCAGGTCAGGGTCGGCGGGGAATCCGACATCAGGGACGCGCGAGTGCTCATCAACACGACGTCGGTCGGGATGAACTCCCGTGACGTCCCCGTCGACGAGGGTGTCCTGCACGGTGGTCTCGTCGTGCTCGACGCCGTCTACTCGCCGATGGACACGGCGCTCCTGGTCGCATCGCGGGATGCGGGCGCCGTGACGGTCGACGGACTGTGGATGTTGATCCACCAGGCCCGTCACCAACAGTTGTTGTGGTTCGCCAGGGCAGCCGACGCAGTCTTGATGCGCAGGGAATCCGTGCGGGAACTGGAGAGACGGGGCAAGTAGCCTGTCGGGGTGCTCCGTTACCTGACCGCCGGTGAATCCCACGGCAAGGCCCTGACTGTCATCGTCGAGGGACTTCCCGCGGGCCTGCCCGTCCTGGCCTCCGACATCGAGGGCGAATTGGCCCGTCGTCGTCTCGGGTACGGCCGTGGACCGCGTCAGCGTTTCGAGCAGGACATCATCACGCTGGTCGGCGGCATCCGTCACGGCCGCACGCTCGGGTCCCCGGTGGCTATCGAGATCCAGAACTCCGAATGGTTCCGCAGCGACAAGTGGCACGCCGAGATGTCGCCCGAACCGGGCAAGACCGAATCCCCGCTGACCCAGCCCCGTCCGGGCCATGCCGACCTGGTCGGCATGCAGAAATACGGCTTCTCCGACTCGCGTGACGTGCTCGAACGTGCGAGCGCGCGGGAGACCGCGGCACGCGTGGCAGCGGGTGCACTCGCCAAGCTGTTGCTGTCGCACCTCGGGGTGGGCATCCTCAGTCACGTCATCCAGATGGGCAAGGCGAGGGTTCCTGCCGGAACATTGCCGGCCATGTCCGATCTCGCGCGCATCGACGAGTCAGAAGTGCGTTGTGCCGTGCCGGAGGCCGGTGACGCGATGATCACCGAGATCAAGAACGCCGCGCGCGAGGGCGACAGCCTCGGGGGCATCGTCGAAGCAGTGGCCTACGGTGTGCCGATCGGTCTCGGCAGCCACGTCCACTGGGACCGGAAGATCGACGCACTGCTCGCCCAGGCAGTGATGAGCATCCAGGCCGTCAAGGGCGTGGAGATCGGCGACGGGTTCGAGGTGGCCGGCCTCGTCGGCAGCCAGGCCCATGACCCGATTCTGTGGGATGCCGAGAACCGCCGGTACGTGCGCGAGGGGCACCGCTCAGGCGGCACGGAGGGCGGCATCACCACGGGTGAGCCCCTGATCGTCCGCGCGGCCATGAAGCCGCTGGCAACTCTCAACCGGCCCACGCTGAAGACCGTCGACACCGTCACCAAGGAAGAGACCGTCAGCTTCAAGGAGCGGACCGACGTCACCGCCGTCCCGGCACTCGGTGTCGTCGTGGAGACAATGGTGGCCCTCGTTCTCGCATCAGAGGCGCAGCGCAAGTTCGGAGGGGACTCACTCGGTGAGTTCGTCGCGAACGCGAATGCATTCCGCGAAACGCTGCGGTAGCACGTGCCCCGGCACATCATCCTCGTTGGTCTGATGGGTTCGGGCAAGAGTGCCGTCGCCCGTCGTCTAGCCACCGACGGGGTCGCTCTGTTCGACACCGACCGCATCGTGGAGAAGAACGCGGGTTGCACCGTGAGGGAGATCTTCGCCGACAGGGGCGAGGAGGCGTTCCGCGTGCTCGAGGAGGATGCCCTGCGGTCCTGTCTTTCCCACATGGACCGTGCCGTGATCGCCGCCGCGGGCGGTGTCGTCACGCGCGACGCAAACCGGACCGCACTGAACGAATCCCGCCACAGGGGCGACTCATGGGTCGTGTGGCTGCACACCGATCCCGAAGAACTCGTCCGCAGGGTCGCAAAAGGCGGCCACCGTCCGTTGCTCGACGATGACCCGACCGGCACCCTCGTGCGCCTCGCGGCGGAACGCACCCCCATGTACGAGAACGTCACCGACCTCAGGGTCGACACAACGGGCAAGTCGCTGGACGAGGTCACCGCCGAGGTGCTGTCCGAATACGGCGCCCGGTTCGGCCGGTGGGGTGCTACGAATGAGTGACATGCGCACCGTCACTGTGAACGTGGGCCAGCACTCGTACCCGGTGTTCGTCGGCCCTGGGTCGCGGGACCTCCTGCGGAACGTCATCCCCGCGCACACCCGCCGAGTCGCGGTGGTCACGCAGGACGGGATCCCTTCTTCGCTGCTCCCCGGGCTCGACGGACTGGATGTCACCGTCCACCGCATCGGGAACGGCGAGCAGCACAAGTCGATGTCCACGGTGGAGTCGTTGTGCCGCGCCTTCTCCCGGGACGGGATGACGCGGAACGATCTCGTCATCGGTGTCGGTGGGGGAATGGTCACGGACGTTGCCGGCTTCACCGCTGCGTCGTACCATCGCGGCATCCCGGTGATGCACGTCGCAACGTCCCTGCTCGGCATGGTCGACGCCTCCATCGGTGGCAAGACGGGTGTCAACATCCCGGAGGGAAAGAACCTCATCGGTGCGTTCTGGCAGCCCTCCGCCGTCGCATGCGAGATGGACGCTCTTGCCACCCTCCCGGAGCGCGAGTCGCGCTGCGGCATGGGGGAGATGGCCAAGTACCACTTCATCGCACGCGAGGACCTCGCCTCGCTCGACCTTGCATCGCGCATCGCCCGGTCGGTCGAGATCAAGGCACGCATCGTCGAGGCCGACGAACGCGAGGGAGGGGAGCGCGCGCTCCTCAACTACGGGCACACGATGGGTCACGCCATCGAGACCCTCACCGGGTACTCCATCGCACACGGCGAGGCAGTGTCCCTCGGCCTCCTGTTCGCCGCGCATCTCGGCCGCGAGCTGGGCCGCATCGATGACGCGAGAGTTGATGAGCACTACAGGGTCGTCCACGGTGTGTACGGCCTGGCGATGCCTGTCCCCGGTGGTCTCGGCATCGATGCACTGATCGAGGAGATGGGCCGCGACAAGAAGGCGCTGTCCTCGCTCACGTTCGTCCTTGACTCTGCGGACGGACTGCAGGTGGTGCAGGACGTGCCCCGTGCGGCGGTGGAGCGGGCGTACGCCGCCTTCACCGACAGAAACCCCTGAGTCCCCGCGTCGCATCGGAGTACGGTGGCGTCCATGAGTGACCGCTCCATCCTGGTGATCCACGGACCGAACCTGAACCTCCTCGGCACGCGCGAGCCGCAGACGTACGGCACCGACACGGTCGACGACCACGTGGAGCGTGTGCGTGCCGTGGCCTCAGGGCGCGGCCTCACCGTCGATTCGTTCCTCTCCAACTCGGAGTCCGAGATCGTCGGGGCCGTGCAGGGTGCCCGCAACCACTACTCGGCCATCATCATCAACGCGGGGGCGTTCACGCACTATTCGTGGGCGCTCGCGGATGCCCTCCGCACGTACGACGGGAAGGTCATCGAGGTGCACATCTCGAACCCCGGGGCCCGCGAGCAGTTCCGCCACACGAGTGTGATTTCCGCGGAAGTCGACGGCACCATCGCCGGTTTCGGCGGTCTCGGTTATGTGCTCGCCGCCGAGGCCGTCGTGTCATTGCTGGGATGACATGGCGCGGGTGAAGACACCCGAGGAGCTCGGGATGATCGAACGGGCGGCAACCATCGCCGATGAATCGCTCTCGGTGGTGTTGTCGCACGGGATCATCGGTCTCACCGAGAAGGAGTTGCGCGACCGTCTCGACGACGAGATGGCCCGTCGCGGTTCGGACTCACCTTCCTTTCCCACGATCGTGGCCGCCGGGCCGAACGGGTTCCATCCCCACCACGTACCGACGGATTCGGTGGTCGACGAGGGCGACATGGTCGTCATCGACATGGGTGCCACTGTCGGCGGCTGGATGTCGGACATGACCCGCACCGTGCGGGTGGGGACGACCTCCGCCGAACTCGAGGAGATGCATGTGCTGGTCCGCGCCGCGCAGGAAGCCGGACTCGCCGCCGTGCGGCCCGGCGTGACCGGCCGGGAAGTGGACGAGGCGGTGAGAGCAGTGTTCAGGGCCGCGGGCGTCGAGCACGAGTTCGTCCACGGCACTGGCCACGGTGTCGGAACCGTCATCCACGAGCAGCCGATCCTGAACAGGTCCTGCGAGACGGCCCTGATGGAGGGGGAGGTGGTGACCGTGGAGCCTGGGCTCTATCGTGAGGGGGTCGGTGGCGTCCGTATCGAGGACCTCGTCGTGGTGACCACAACCGGTTGCCGAATCCTCACAAGAACCCCCAAGGAACTGTCATGCCCGCCATCAGCACCAACGACCTGAAGAACGGAATCACCCTCGAGCTCGACAACGGCCTCTTCACGGTCGTCGAGTTCCAGCACGTCAAGCCCGGCAAGGGCGGTGCGTTCGTGCGCACCAAGCTGCGCAACCTGCGCAACGGGAACCTGCTCGAGAAGACCTTCAACGCGGGCATCAAGGTGGAACAGGCGATCCTCGAGAAGCGCGACATGCAGTTCCTGTACAAGGACGGCTCGGACTTCGTCTTCATGGACCAGGAGTCCTACGACCAGAGCCATGTGTCCCCGGCAGCGCTCGGCGAGGCTGCCGACTACCTGATCGAGTCCGCGGTCGCCATCATCGCCACGTACCAGGGTGACATCGTGTCGGTCGAGATCCCGGCGTCGGTCGAACTCGTCATCGCAGAGACCGAGCCCGGCGTCCAGGGTGACCGTGTCTCCGGTGCGACCAAGCCCGCGACGCTCGAGACCGGCAAGGTCATCAAGGTCCCGCTGTTCGTCAACACGGGCGACAAGGTGAAGGTCGACACCCGCACCGGCGATTACATCACCCGCGTCTGATGTCGGCCGAGAAGGGCGGCTCGCGCCGCCACGACGCCCGCACCGAGGCGCGCGAACAGGCAGTCATGCTGCTGTACGAGGCAGAGCAGCGTTCGTGCAGCGTGTCGGTCCTGCTGGAGGAACGTTCGATCGTCTCGGCAGAGCTGACGTCACTCCTTGTTGACGGAGTCGAGGGATCAATGTCCTCGCTCGATTCCACGATCTCGTCCCACTCCCGCGGTTGGACCATCGAGAGGATGCCCGCACTCGACAGGGCGATCCTGCGGCTCGGGATCTTCGAGCTGGAGTCACGCCCCGATGTCCCGGTTGCGGTTGTCATCGACGAGGCGGTCGAACTCGCCAAGCGATTCTCCACCGATGACTCGGGCAAGTTCGTGAACGGCATCCTCGCCGCCGTGGCACGGGAGACTCGCCCGGACGGGGTTAAATAGTCCCGTGAATCCGTTGGGTCGTCTGCGCAAGGTCGACCCCGCCACCTGGGTGGCATTCGGTCTCGTCGCTCTCCACGCGTTGTGGACCACCAGACTCCAGTGGGACATCCACCGCGGTCTCGGCACGTCGTCGTACGACGTCGGACTGTACGACCAGGGGACCTGGTTGCTGTCGCGGTTCAAGGCTCCGTTCGTGACGTTGATGGGACGGAACCTGCTCGGCGACCACGCGTCCCTCGTGATGTTCCTGCTGGTGCCGCTCTACTGGGTCGTTCCGGGCACCGAGACATTGCTGGCGGTCCAGTCGATCGTGGTGGCAGCCGGTGCGCTCCCCGTGTACTTCCTCGCCCGCAAGAAGCTCGGCAGCCGTGTCATGGCGGTCGCAATGGTGTGTGTCTGGCTGCTGAACCCGGCGCTGAACGGCGCGAACCTGGAGAACTTCCACCCGGACTCGTTCCTCGCACTGTTTCTCCCGCTCGCACTGTGGGCCCTGTTCGAGCGACGCTGGCGCACCTATGCGGTTGCGGTCGTGTTGTGCATGACCGTGAAGGAGGACGTGTCGCTCGTCCTCGTGCCGCTCGGTCTCCTCGTCATGCTCCGCGGCGAGCGACGAAAGGGTCTCGCCACCGTTGCCGCCTCGGTCGTGGCGACGCTTGCGGGGATGTTCCTGTTGATGCGCTCCCTGATCGGCGTGCCCACGCGCAACGGCTGGCGCATCCCGTACGGGGGAGTCACGGGGTTCGTCAAGGAGGCCCTGACCAATCCCACGAACGTGTGGGAGTACCTGACGAGCGAGGGCCGGGCGTTCTACCTGTGGCAGTTGTGCGCACCTTTCGGTTTCGTGTTCTTCCTGGCACCGGAGGTTGCGCTCGTCAGCGGACTCGTGATGCTCGCGAACATCGTGAGCACGTTCTGGTACCAGTTTCACATCGGGTACCACTACTCATTGGTCATCGTCCCCGCACTCGCTTTCGCAACGGTCATCGGCGTGTCGCGGCTGCACCGCGACTCCCGGCGCATCGCCGTGTCGGTCGTGTTCGTGTGCGCTGTTCTCGGCGCCTATGCCTGGACGCCGCTCCCCGGTGCCCGCCAGGAACTCCCGCACTGGCCCGCCAACCATCCGGTTGCCGTGGCGGCCCGCGACATCATGGAGAGGGTCCCGGACGATGCCCGTATTGCCGTGTACCACGCCCTGGCACCCCACCTGGCCCACCGCAAGTACGTGTACCAGTTCCCCAATCCGTTCCGGGTGGTGCTCTACGGGACCGACATTTCTCTCGAGGGGACCCGCGACCCGGCTGCTGATTCCGTGGAGTACGTGGTCCTGCCGCTCGAGATGGACGAGGACATGAGGAAGGACTTCGCCGGCATTGCGGGGGATTTCGACACAGTCGCAAAGAACCAGTTCTGGGGCATCTGGAAACGCCGGTCACCCTCTTCCCCCGCCCCCTGAGATCGTGTAGAGTTGACCTGACCGTCAAACGGGTCCCGTGAGGCCCGAACGGAAGGACAAACACATGGACACATCTGTGACGCACGCACGCCCCGCTCGCGGGGCGTTTTTCTTGCCCGGAATCGAATCGCTGCCCGTCCTTCCGTGAACCCCCCGACCGCTCTCCGCGAGACGAGGATCCTGGACGCAGACGGGATCCGTCGCGCCATCACGCGGATCGCCCACGAAGTGGTCGAACGCAACCAGGGGATCGACAATGTCGTCGTTGTCGGGATGCAGACCGGAGGAGTCTGGATCGCCGAGCGGATTCACGAGGCAATCGGGACGATCGAACCGCTGAGAAAGGTCCCCCTCGGGGCCGTCGACGTGTCGATGTACCGCGATGACATCTCACTGCGCCCCGTCGTGCCGAGTGCGCCGACGCGCATCCCGTGCGACCTCACCGGCGCGACGGTCATCCTCGTCGACGATGTGCTCTACACAGGCCGCACGGTGCGGGCCGCCCTCGAGGCCCTGAACGACCACGGACGTCCCAGGGCTGTCCAGCTTGCCGTCATCGTGGACCGCGGGCACCGCGAGCTCCCGATCAGGCCGGACTTCGTCGGCAAGAACGTGCCGACGCACATGGCGGACACGGTGACTGTCGGTCCCGACGGTGTCCTCATCTCCTCCACCATGGACTCGGCCGGATGAAGCACCTGCTCTCCACCGCGCAACTCGATGCTGCCGCCATCGGCGCATTGCTCGATGTCGGCGACCACATGGCCGAGATCAACGCGCGTCCTGTCCCGAAGGTTCCCGCGCTCCGGGGGAAGACCGTGGCCAGCGTCTTCTTCGAGGACTCAACGCGCACCCGTCTCAGCTTCGAGACCGCGGCCAAGAGATTGTCTGCCGACACGATGACCTTCAGTGCCTCCACCTCGAGCGTCAACAAGGGGGAGAGCCTCCGCGACACCATCGAGACTCTCGCTGCCATGGGAGTCGATGCCTTCGTGGTTCGCCACAAGTCGAGCGGTGTGCCCGAGGCCGTCACGCAGTGGACCGATGCGGTCGTCGTGAACGCCGGCGACGGCTGGCACCAACACCCCACGCAGGCCCTGCTCGATGCGTTCACCATCACCCGTTCCTTCGGCGACGGGAACACGATGTCGGGACGACGGATTGCCATCGTCGGGGACATCAAGCACTCGCGCGTGGCACGGAGTGACATCGATGTCTTCACGAAGATGGGGGCAGAGGTCACACTGGTGGCTCCTGCCACCCTCCTGCCCGTCGACGTCGGCTCGTACGGGGTCTCCGTGGCGCACGGGATCGACGAGGTGGTGGCGTCCACCGATGTCCTGTACATGCTGCGCATGCAGAAGGAACGAATGGATTCGGCTCTCGTGCCGGACATCTCCGAGTACTCGGCACGCTTCGGTCTCGACGAGGAGAGGGCAGGACGTCTGCAGCCGCACGCCCTGGTCATGCACCCGGGCCCGATGAACCGCGGCGTCGAGATGCTCGTCGACCCGGGAACCCTCCCGGGTTCTCGGATACTCGCGCAGGTCGCAAACGGTGTGTCGATGCGCATGGCGGTGTTGTTCACGTTGCTCGGCGGCGCGCCGAACGGATTGTCACAGGGGGACTGACCATGGCAAGGAAGAACGAATTCGTGATCAAGGGCGGGACCGTCGTCAACCACGACGGCGTCTCCGCTCTCGACGTCCGCGTGAAGGACGGAACGGTCGCAGAGGTGGGGGAGTCGCTCGACGGTCCCGAGATCCTCGACGCAACCGGGTGCTTCGTGTCCTCGGGGTTCGTCGACCTGCACACCCACCTCCGTGAGCCGGGCAAGGAGGAGGCCGAGACGATCGAGACCGGAAGCCGCGCAGCAGCCATCGGCGGGTACACGGCGGTCGTCGCCATGCCGAACACCGATCCCGCCCAGGACAACGTCATGGTTGTGGAGTTCGTGAGGGCACAGGGGCAGAAGGCCGGTCTTGTCGAAGTGGTCCCCTCCGGTTGCATCACCGTCGGACGGGCGGGCACGACTCTCGCACCGTTCTCGTCGCTCGCTGCTGCCGGGGTGAGGATCTTCACCGACGACGGCAACGGTGTGCAGGACCCGCTCTTGATGAGGCGCGCACTCGAGTACTCCCGTGACCTCGGGATAGTCCTCGCGCAGCATTGCGAGGTCAGCAGGCTCACCGAGGGTGCGGTGATGCACGAAGGATCGTGTTGCTCGCACATGGGCGTGCCGGGTTGGCCCTCGATCGCCGAGGAGCTGATGTTGCACCGAGACATCGAGCTCGTTCGGCTCACCGGCGCCCCCATGCACTTCCTCCATCTCTCCACCGCGGGGAGCGTCGAGCTCGTCCGCCGCGCAAAGGCCGACGGTCTCCCCGTCACGGCGGAGGTGACGCCCCACCACCTGGCGCTCACCGACGAGCTCCTCTCCGGTTACGACCCGCTCTACAAGGTGAACCCTCCCCTCCGGACGATGAGCGACATCGGGGCGCTGAAGGCCGGTGTCGCCGACGGCACGATCGATGCGGTTGCCACGGACCACGCACCCCACGCACCCCACGCAAAGGAGATGCCGCTCGACCAGGCACCGCCGGGCATGCTCGGTCTCGAGACGGCGCTCGGGGTCGTCAACACCGCTGTCGCCCCGACGCCGCAGCGCATTGCCGAGCTGTTCTCCTGGAACCCGGCGCGGATCGCTGGGGTGCACGACAGGCACGGCCGCCCGGTTGCCGTCGGCGAACCCGCCAACATCGCGGTCTGGAACATCAACGAGGTCTGGTCGGTCTCCAGAGACCGACTCGCGAGCAAGTCCCGCAACACGCCCTACCACGGCATGGAACTACGCGGACGCAACAGGCACACCATCTTCAACGGGAACGTTGTGGTCAAGGAAGGAAAGGCGCTGCGATGACGCTGCCCATCACGGAGTCCAAGCTCGTCCTCGAGGACGGGAGCGTGTTCGAGGGCGAGGCCATCGGTTACGCCCCCGAGAACGGCATCGCTGTCGGTGAGGTGGTGTTCAACACCACCATGACCGGTTACCAGGAGGTCATCACCGACCCGTCGTATGCGGGACAGATCATCACCTTCACCACGAGCCACATCGGCAACTACGGCACCAACAACGCCGACAACGAGTCCCGCGGCACGTTTGCGCGCGGCGTCATCGTGCGCGACCTTGCCCGCAGGCCGAGCAACTGGCGCGCCACCGACGATCTCGACGACATGTTGACGGCAAGTCGTCTGCCCGGGATCGCCGGACTCGACACCCGTCGCCTCACAAGGTTGCTGCGTGATGCGGGATCACTGCGGGGTGCGTTCGGCACGGCCGACGAGGCGACACTGCGGGCCGCCGCCCTCGCCGACAAGGGCACCAGCGGCATCGACCTGGTTGCCGAGGTGACGACCCCCGAGATGTACACGGTGTCCGGCGGGCGGTTCTCCGTGGTTGCCTACGACTTCGGCATCAAGTCGACGATCCTGCGGTGCCTCTCGGACATCGCGCGCGTCACCGTCGTTCCCGCGTCGACGAGTGC
>Ga0075471_10001159_pt1 | contig 17060 bp, 14 predicted proteins | sample DEB19_08_DNA_2_FD_74787 | JGI IMG/M metagenome (GOLD analysis project Ga0075471, IMG submission 74787) | Aqueous microbial communities from the Delaware River and Bay under freshwater to marine salinity gradient to study organic matter... | ecosystem: Environmental > Aquatic > Marine > Coastal ... | reverse complement strand
ATGTAAGTGTCGTCGAGGGGATAGACGAAGCGATCTTCGGCTTGCGCCTGCATGGCCATGCAGGCGCAAGCCGAAGATCGCTTCGTCTATCCCCTCGACGACACTTACATTCACATGGGGATGGCGAAGAACCTCGCCACTCATGGCGTCTGGGGCGTCAATCGCTACCACTTCTCCTCGTCGTCATCGTCCCCACTCTGGACGCTGACGCTCGCTGGCGCGTATCTCGTCACCGGCGTGCGTGAAGCGACGCCGCTCATCCTCAATCTGATCTTCGCCGGACTGCTGCTGTGGGTGAGCGATCGCCTGTTGCAGCGAATCGGGTTGCCACTTGCGGCGCGGGTCGTCGTGCTGATCGGCGTGGTGCTGGCAGCCGAACTGCCTGCGCTCGTGCTGATGGGCATGGAACACGTGCTCCACCTGTTGCTGACGGTGTGGTTTGCCGAGCGGGCGATCCACGTGCTCGAGTCGCTTGACACCGTTCGCCGCGGCGAATGGGGGATGTTGTGCGTTGCCGGCTCCCTGCTCGGTGCGTCGCGATACGAAGGGTTCTTTCTCGTCGGCGTCGTCTGCCTGCTGCTTGCGTGTCGCCGGCATCTCGCCGCCGGCCTTGCCCTTGGTGCCACGGCGATCGTTCCGGTGATTGTCTTCGGCGTAGTTGCCATCAAGAACGGTTCGATGTTTCTGCCGAACTCGTTGCTGTTGAAGGCCGGCGGAGAGGAGATTTCTGGCCTGGCCGTGTTGTTCAAGCTGCCGGGAGCTGAAGACGTCGAACTGTTCGGCCGTCACCCCGCGCTGTTAATCGTCTTTGTGGCCGGCATCGTCGTGAGCATTGCGGCGGCGGCGCGGCACCGCACGCTGTGGCACGCCCATGTGCTCGCACCCTTCATGCTGGTGGCCATGACGGCGCTGCACGCGCACTTTGCGTTTTCGTCGCTGTTCTGGGTCTACCGATACGATGCGTACCTGGTCGGATTCGGTGTCGTGGCCGTCGGTGCGGCGGCATCCGCACTGTCGTTGCGGATCGGGGCCCTGGTCACAGCGGCGGCCCTCGCGATGTTTGTATCTGCCATCACGACTCCGATGCGTGCGCTGTATCCCGATCAGGAGATCGCCGCTGCACGCGACAACTTCCTCGAACACGTCCGCGCCGCCGACTTCGTGAATCGTTACTATCCGGCCGGTCCGGTGGTCGTCAACGACATCGGCACGTTCAGTTACTTCGGCGATTCGCTGTTTCTCGACATGTTTGGGCTGGGCGATATTGAGCCGCTGAAGATCCGTCACGCGCAGCACGGCCAGTACACAGCGGCTGATGTCGAGCAATGGACGCAGCCGTTCCATCCGTCAGCAGCGATTGTCCAGTTGGGCTGGGCGTGGGTCCCCGAGCGCATTCCAGCAAGTTGGACGAAAGTGACTGAGATCGAAGTGGTGCCGAGCCGCCAGACCTTGGGATTCTTCGCGATGTCGCCTGACGGCGCGATCGCACTTCGTGATCACGTCCGCGAATACTACGCGCCGCTGGCCGGCAGCGATCGCTACGCCGTGCGTGTGTTCTAGCTGTCGATTCCGGCCCCCAGGCGCTAGCCGCCGAACAACATGAGCAGGTAGCCGCCGGTCGCGACACCGATCGACGTGAGCGCCACCGTGCGATGCAGTCGCTGGTTGCCGCCACCGTCGTTGGTCGGGGCCAGCATGCCGGTGGCCACGAAACCGGCGTCGGCGCCGAGCATCAGCAGGCTGTGGAGTAAGCGGCGCGTTCGGCCGTTTGGATCGTGGCGGCCCTCCCACAGGTTCCACACACCGGTGACGGTGTTGATCCCAAACAAGCCGACCATCGAGGTGGCAATGGCCGCGTGCGTCGCACGGACGCCTTCGGACCGGCTCCCGTCGTCCAGTTTCTCGCCCAGCAAGTACTGGGCTCCAAATAGCGGCAGCGTGGCGAAGCTGGCGATCTTGTGAATGCGGCGGCGCAGCGCGTAGCCGTCACTGTAGGTGATCGCCGTGGGGCGCTGTTCGTCTCCGGCTGGTGCGACCGACGCCAGCGATAGTGCCGCAACCTCTGGCCCTGGCGCCTGGTGATCAAACGACACGCGCCACGCGCGTGGCGACCGAAGGGGCGCATCAGGCGACGCGGTTTCGGCGCCGAACGCCCACGTCGGCGCGGGCAGGCCATCAGCGGCGTCGGTGGCGACCGGCATTGCCAGCAGCGCGCTGCACACCGCCACTGCCCATAGCCATTGTCTCAGTCCGATCATGTCGCCTCCGCTACCGGTTCTCGCGAGCCTGAAATTCAACCACCCAGCGCCTGACAAGATTCGCTTTTGCGGCGCGGTCGCCACTCCATTCCCGGAACATCGAGCCGCCTTGCTGCGTGACGCGCACTAGTTCTGACTGAGCGCTGCCGGCGCGCACGGTTCTCATCACGGATGTGAACGTCGTAAGGTCGACGCGGCCGTTTGCGTTCCTCGTGTTATGGCACCTGATGCAGTCGCCATCCAGTAGCGGCTTGATGTCTTGCACAAAGCCCAGCGTGGCTGCGCCCCCTGGATTGGCCGCGCCGCCGCCGATCACGACCGGCGTCGGAGACGTCAGGCCACCAGGCCCGTCTCCGCAACCGGTGACCGCCAAACAGGTCAGGAGCAGAGCCGCCGTCGCGAAGCCGTGCGGCTTTGAGGACAGTCGAAGGGGGAATGGAATCACTGTGAGTGGTCCAAGCAAACTTTGCTCCACCCATTCTCGCAGACGCCGACGCCGAAGCGCCGGGCGCCGCACGCTGTCATCAATTTTTCATGGATTGGGCTGGCGGACTGGCGCGGTATTGGTCGACAGACCAATCATGATTCCGATGAGGTAGGGAATGAGGTTGTCGCCTGGCCAGTAGGCATCCACCAGCCGGATGCCGAGCGCCAGCTTCAGCGGCGTGATGGCCAATATAAGCCCGCACGCGGAATAGAAGCCTCGCCAGAACGCTGGTGGCCCCGCGGCCCGCCAGGCACCTGTTCCCACCATCGCCAGCCGCCAGCTGTAGCCGGCCAGGACCATGAACGACACGACGAACGCTGCACTGACCAGCCATCCGTGGACCGATGTTGCGACGGTCGCGACCAGACAGGCGAGAGAGAACGCCAGTGTCAGCAGGCGTTGCTGATGAACCGGCAAGGCCGATGCGCGGATGCGGAGGGTGACTGGAATCACCATGAACAGCAGGGTGGTCTCAAGCGATGGCGGCCATGCGGCGGCGCCGCTGCGCGGTCCGAGGCGTGCGCCCAGGAACCATTGCAGCGCAAGACCGAGAGCGAAAAACGCCACGGCCCGTCCGGCAAGGTCGACTGAGAGTGCCAGCGGAATTCCGCGCAAGGCCGCAGAGGGAATCGTCTGTAACGATGTCAGGGCGAGTGCGCCCCACCACCGAGCGCGATGCACTAGTGACGGATTGGCCTCGAGATCGCGCGCGCGGTCGGCGAGCAGCGGCTCAAATACCAGGCTCGTGCGCTCGGGACCGACGAGAAATTCGGCGACCCTCAAGAGGCGTGAGGTTGGGCTCATGCGACGGCGTTCTGCCTGGCGACCCACCACGAATCGAACGACAACAACACCGCCACCACCATGTGCACCGACCAGGCCTCGCCGAAGTTCCAGGCGAACCCATATCCTGCGAACGCGGCAATGGCGATCACCGGAGCGGGCAATGGGAGCCAGCGGCCTGGGGAACGGTCGAGCATGCGCCACCGCAGCCACAACAGCAGCACCGGCAACACCACCGCGGATGCGCGATTACTCAGTTCTTGCCAGATGTGAGCCTGCAGGTAGCGCCGATCGTCGTCGAAACCATGGTCAGTCAAGAGTTCGTACGACGTGAGTTCGCGAACGCCGCGGGGCGGGGCGTAGCGGCTTGCCTGAATCCATGCCGTGCGTGCGGCATCCGTGCCTTGCGTGCGAAGCGCTCGCTGGTACATGTCCGATCGGAACACCTGGTTCGCGGCCGGCACGACAAAGCTTCCTAGCACCACCATGAACAGCACCGCGGCGATCGCCAGCTTCGAGACGGCCGAGCGTTCGATGTGAGGCAGCAAGGTGTGATCGCGCCGAATCGCATCGACGGCGCCGATCATGGCAAACGGAAATGCGACCGCCAGACCCGAGGGCACCAGGAACAGCAACGCGGCAATAGACAGATTGGCCTGCCACGCAAAGGGCACTGTCTGAAGCACCGCGACCACCAGCGCAAATCGGGTGATACGTGTGACGATGCGATTTGAGACCGTGGCGGGTAGTGGCTGGTGGAGGACTCGCGGACTCGACACGAATACCGCGCACACGAATGCCACAAACCCTCGGACGCGAACTGACCTTCGATGAGCCCCCGACGCCTCCTGCCACTCTCGCTGCCAGTCAGCGACCAGCGGCTCGAAGACACGCCGAACGGTGGCCTCGTCAAACCAACGCGACGCAAACGCCAGTGCGCGTGATGCCGTCCTCACATCGCCTCCTCGGGGACCGCGCCGGTTGAGTAGATCTGTTCCGCGGTTTTCCATGCGACCAGGATCCGCATGGCAAGTCCGGTCGGACGATACAGGCGCCGCGGCAAGCCGATCGCGCCCTCGGGAAGCGGCTCCTGGCGCGATTCCAGGTAGCCCTTCTCCTGCATCCGGCCGAGCGTGACGTAGACCGTCCCGCGCTTCAGCGCGCCGTCCGACAGCTCCACCATCCGTAGGCCGAACAGTTCCTGATGCTCGGAGAGCAGCTCGATGATGGTCCGTTCGGTGGCTGAAAGCTTGGGAAGACGCTCCATTTATGCAATGATTATCGATCTTACATTCAGTAAGTCAATCGAAAAGGCTGGGTGCGAAGGTGCCAACGGTGCCAAGAGGGCGAAAGGTGGTTCCGGATGGCCGCCAAGTTGATGGAAGGCCTATACTTCCGGGCAGTGAGCCGACTTTTATCCAGCGCCGCCGTGCTGTGCGCCATCAGCGTGTCTGTGGCCGCGCAGCAGTCACCACCCAAGCCCGCCGTCGCCCCGGTGTCATCGCATCCAGTGGGGATGAGCGCAGGCGCGCAAGCCGAACTGGTGAAGCAGTACTGCACCGGCTGCCACAACGATCGCAGCAAAGCTGGTGAGCTGACGCTGGCTGGTTGGGACGTGACGCGCGCATCGGCGCAGCGCGAACTCACCGAGAAGATGATCCATAAGCTGCGCGCCGGCATGATGCCGCCCAGCGGATCCCGTCGTCCGGCGCCGGCACAGATCACGCAGCTGGTGACGGCGCTCGAAACGAGGATGGATGCGCTGTCGAGCAGCGATCCGAACCCGGGCTGGCGTCCGTTCCAGCGCCTGAATCGCGCAGAGTACGCGCGAGAGATTCGCGCGTTGCTCGATCTTGATGTCGACGTGACGGCGTTCCTGCCTGCAGACACGATCAGCGACGGCTTCGACAACGTCGCCGATGTGCAAACGTTCTCGCCGACCTTGATGGAAGGCTACCTGCGCGCTGCGAGCCGCATTGCGATGCTCGCCGTCGGCGATCCGGCTGGGTCCGCCACTCAGGCGACGTTCAAGCTGCCGAAGACCGCGTCACAGATGACGCACGTCGAAGGCGCGCCTCTTGGTACGCGCGGAGGCATCTCCGTCGACCACACGTTTGTGGCCGACGGCGAATACGTGTTCAGCATGGACTTCTTCGCTGAGCCGCTCGGCTTCCTGTTCGGCAACACACGGCCTGGTGAAGAAATCGAAGTCTCGCTCGATGGCGCCAGGCTCGCGCTGTTCCAGATCGACCCGCGCATGAGCGAGGAGAAGACGGGGCTCACACTCAAGACCGCCCCGATCCACGTCAAGGCCGGCACCCATCGCGTGACCGCCGCGTTCATTCAGCGCTTCGAAGGTTTGATCAACGACCTGATCGCGCCGATCGATCACACGATGGCCGACACCGAAATCGGCATCGCACCCGGTATCACCACGCTGCCGCACCTGCGCAGCCTCAGCGTCATCGGCCCGCATCGCGTCACCGGCGTCAGCGACACGCCGAGCCGCCGGCGGGTGTTCCAGTGCCGGCCGTTGACCCAGGCCGAGGAAGCCTCCTGCGCCGCCGACATCGTCCGCCGCCTGGCCACGCAGGCGTTCCGCCGCCCGGTTGCAGAGAAGGATCACGCCCGGTTGATGCAGTTCTACGCCCGCGGCAGGGAAGCGCGTAACTTCGAAATGGGCATCACCAAGGCGATTGAGGCGATCCTGGCGAGCCCGCAGTTCCTGTTCCGTGTGGAAGAGTCTCCCGCCCGGCTCACCAATGCGGCGTATCGCATTGCCGACTACGAGTTGGCATCGCGCCTGTCGTTCTTCCTCGCTGGCCGTGGCCCGGACGCGGAGCTGCTGAAGGCCGCGGCTGCCGGAACGTTGTCCACTCCCGTCGGCCTGCGCCGCCAGGCGAAGCGGCTGCTCGCGGCGCCCGGAAACGACGCGCTCGGTACTCGATTCGCGTCGCAGTGGTTGCGCCTGCAGGACCTCGAGAAAGTGATTCCGGATCCGATCCTGTATCCGTATTCGGACCAGACCCTGTCACTCGCGCTGAAGACCGAGACCGAACAGTTCTTCACCAGCCTCGTGCGCGAGGATCGCAGCCTGCTCGATCTGCTGACCGCCGACTATACCTACGTGAACGAGCGCGTCGCCCGCCACTACGGCATTGCGAACGTGGTCGGGTCCGAGTTCCGCCGAGTGTCGCTGCCGGCGGACCGTCGCGGCATCCTCGGTCACGGCAGCATCCTGACGCTGACGTCGATCGCTGAACGCACCTCACCGGTGCAGCGTGGCAAGTGGGTGATGGAAGTGCTTCTGGGATCACCACCGCCGCCGCCACCCCCGAACGTGCCGGCCCTCGAGGAGACCAAGGGCACTGCTGATTCAGGCCGCGCGCTGTCGGTGCGCGAGCGCATGGAGCAGCACCGCAGCAATCCGCAGTGCACGTCATGTCACCGCGTCATCGACCCGATGGGCCTCGCGCTCGAGAATTTCGACGCGACCGGCAAGTGGCGCATTCGTGACGGCGGCATCAACGTCGATACGAAGGGCCAGCTGTTTGACGGCGAAGCGATCGACGGACCGGATGGCCTGCGTAGCGCATTGCTCCGTCACAAGGACGTGTTCATGCTGAGCTTCACCCGCAGCCTGATGACCTATGCACTTGGCCGCCGGGTCGAGGCGTACGACATGCCGGCGATCCGCCGCATCATTCGCGACGCTTCCACGCAGAACTACCGCATCAGCGCCTTTGTGAATGGCGTCGTCGAATCGGATGCGTTCAGGATGGCGAAACTGCCGGCTGCCCAGCGGCAGACCATGACGACAGATCTTCAGGGACAGCGATAACCATGTTCATTACCCGCCAAGCTCTCTCACGCCGCACCATGCTCAGGGGAATGGGGGCGACCGTGGCCCTGCCGTTCCTGGAAGCGATGGCGCCGGCCCGCGCGATTGCGCAGGGCAGGAAGCCGGTTCGCCTGATCGCGATGGAAATGGTCCATGGCGCGGCAGGCAGCACCGTGTACGGCATCAAGAAGAACATGTGGTCACCGGCGGCAACAGGTTCCGCGTTTGACCTGAGCCCAACCAGCCTGAAGTCGCTCGAGCCGTATCGGGACTACCTGACGATTGTCTCGAACACCGATGTGCGCAATGCCGAGGCGTTTGCGGCATCCGAGATCGGTGCCGACCACTTCCGCTCGGCGGCGGTGTTCCTGACGCAGTCGAAGCCCAAGCAGACGCAGGGCTCGGACGTGTTTGCGGGTACGTCGTTCGATCAGATCTACGCGCAGAAGTTTGGTGACGCCACGCCGATCCCGTCGATGCAGCTCTGCATTGAGAACGTCGACCAGGCCGGTGGCTGCTCGTACAACTACTCGTGCGTCTACACCGACACGATCAGCTGGGCGACGCCGGAAGATCCGCTGCCGATGATTCGCGATCCGCGCGCGGTGTTCGACCAGTTGTTTGGCGTCGGCGCGACTCCGGAGGCGCGGCGCGCCCGCCGCCAAGACGATCAGAGCATCCTGGATTTCGTGACCGAATCCGTGGCGGACCTGCGCCGCCGGCTCGGGCCGGCCGATCGCGCGCGGCTGTCCGATTACCTGGAAGACGTCCGGGAGATCGAGCGCCGGATTCAGAAGGTGGAGCAGAGCAACAAGACTGGCGAGCCGCGTGAACTGCCGGGCGCGCCGATCGGCGTGCCGGATTCGTTCGAAGAGCACGTCAAGCTGATGTTCGACTTGCAGGCGGTGGCGTTTGCAGCCGACACCACGCGCATCTTCTCGTTCAAGTTCAGCCGCGACGTCTCGAATCGTGTGTTCGCGGCCAGCGGCTCGACGTCGGCGTTCCATACCGGCTCGCACCATCTGGATCGCGAAGACCGCATCACCGACTTCCAGAAGATCAACACCTACCACGTCAGCCTGGTGCCATATCTGCTCGACAAGCTGAAGGCGATTCCGGACGGCGACGGCAACGTGCTCGACAACTCGCTGATCATCTACGGGTCTGCCATGGGCAACTCGAACCTGCACAACCACAAGCGCTGCCCGCTGTTCTTCATGGGCAAGGCCGGTGGTGCGTTGAAGGGCAATCGTCACATCAAGGCTGATGACGGTGCGCCAATGGCGAACGCGATGCTGGCGGCGCTCAACGGCATTGGCGTCGACATTAAGCAGTTTGGTGACTCAACGAAAGCGATGGACCTGAATGCGATTCAGTCCTAACCCTGCGGCGTCCGCCTTTAGGCGGACTGTTCTGGCTGTTGTGATTGTTGCGGTCTCTGCTCACAGTCCGGCTGAAGCCGGACGCCGCGGAGATTCAGTGGTTGACGCGGCGAAGGCCAAAGATGCGGCGGCGGTGAAGGCGCTGTTGAAGAACGGCGCGGACGTGAACGCCGCGCAGGGCGACGGCATGACCGCGCTCCACTGGGCGGCCAGTAACGGTGATGCGGCGCTGACCCAGATGCTGCTGTCGGCCGGCGCCAACGTCCGGGCGACGACTCGGCTCGGTGGCATTACGCCCCTGTTGCTCGCCAGCCAGAATGGTCATGCGGCCGTGGTTGCCGCGCTGATTGCCGCAGGCGCCGATTCAAAGAGCGCGACGTCCACTGGCGCGACCGCCTTGATGCTGGCGGCGCGGTCGGGCAGCACGGAGACGGTGACGCGCCTGATCGAGACCGGCGCAGACATCAACGCGAAAGAAAAAGGCTTCGGCCAGACCGCGTTGATGGTCGCCGCAGGCCTCGATCGCGCCGATGTCGTCACGTTGCTGATGCAGCGCGGCGCCGACTGGGAAATTGCCTCGTCGGTGGCCGACCTGACGTCGCTCACGACGATGGTGGACGACGGAACGGGCCGGCCGCAGCAGCAAGCGCCCGGCGGTGGCGTCGCCGGCGTGACGCGCGGCTACCGCTACAACGAACTGATCGGATCGCAAGGGGGATTGACCGCGATGCACTTCGCCGCCCGTCAGGGCAGCGCGCGCGCGGTGAAGGCGCTGGTCGATGCTGGCGTTGACGTGAACCTTGTGAGCCCTGGCGATCAGGCATCGCCGATGCTGACGGCGTTGATCAACGGTCACTTCGACATCGCAATGTTCCTGCTCGACAAGGGCGCCAACCCGAACCTGGTCAGCGACGCCGGCGTCTCGCCGTTGTATGCGGTGCTGAACGTGCAGTGGGCGCCGATTGCCGCGTATCCGCAGCCGCGCGCGTATCTGCAGCAGTCCGCCGGATACCTCGATGTGATGCAACGTCTGCTGGCGAAGGGCGCGGATCCCAACGCGCGGGTCCGTCGCAAGGTGTGGTACTCGGGCTACAACTTCGACCAGTCTGGTGTTGATGAAGCAGGCGCGACCGCATTCTGGCGCGCGGCGTATGCCGCCGATGTGGCGGCCATGAAACTGCTGGTCGATCACGGCGCCGACCCTTCCATTCCGACGATGCGGTTGTTCTCGCGACGTGGCCCGGAGGATCCAGCCGGCGGAGCCGACAAGACTGGCCTGCCGCCCGTCCCTGTTGGCGGTCCCAACGCGAGCGCGTTGCTGGCGGCTGCGGGCCCTGGCTACGCGACCGGCTTTGCCGGCAACTCGCACCACGTGGCGCCGGCCGGCATGCTGCCTGCGGTCAAATACCTGGTCGAAGAGCTCGGCCTGGATGTGAACGCGGTCGACGCAGACGGCAACACCGTCGTGCACCTTGCCGCATCGCGCGGCGACAACGAGATGATCAAGTTCCTGGTGTCGAAGGGCGCTGACGTGAAGAAGGTCAATCGATCAGGTCAGACGACGATCGATGTGGCGAACGGCCCGGTGCAGCGCACGCAGCCGTATCCCGACACCATCAAGCTCCTCGAGAGCCTGGGCGCGATCAACAACCACAAGTGTTTGACGTGTTGAGCAGTCAAGAGTCGACAGTCGGCTCTTAACTGCCGACTGTCGACTGAAGACTGGCCTGCGCGGCGTCTGCCTGTTCGTGCGCGTGATACGAGCTGCGCACCAGCGGTCCGGCCTCGACGTGCACGAACCCCATGCCCATGGCGATGCGCTTGAGTTCCTTGAACTCGTCGGGATGGTAGTAGCGCGTCATCACGGCGTGATTCTCTGATGGGCGCAGGTACTGGCCGAGTGTGAGGATCGACACGCCGACCTTGCGCAGGTCGCGGAACACCTCGATGACTTCGTCGTGTTCCTCGCCGAGTCCCATCATCATGCCGGTCTTGGTTGGAATGTCCGGCGCGTAGGTTCGCGAGCGGTCGAGCAGTTCGAGCAGGCGTGAATACTTGCCACCGGAGCGAACCGCGCGATACAGGCGCGGCACGGTCTCGGTGTTGTGGTTCAGGACGTCCGGACGCGCATCGAGCACGGTGCGCAGCGATGACTCTTCGCCCTTGAAGTCCGGGATCAGCACTTCGACGCGGCAATCAGGCAGGCGGCGCTTGATGTCGCGAATGGTTTCGGCGTAGATCTCTGCGCCGCCATCAGCCAGGTCATCGCGATCGACCGACGTGATGACGGCGTACTTCAATCCCATCTTCTCGACGGCTTCACCGACCCGGCGTGGCTCATCGATGTCGAGCGTCGCGGGACGCCCGTGCGCCACTGCGCAATAGGTGCACGCACGGGTGCAGATATCGCCCAGGATCATGAACGTCGCGGTGCCGTGGTGCCAGCATTCACCGATGTTCGGGCAGTGGGCATCCTCGCACACGGTGTTCAGCTTGAGGTCGCGCATGATGCTGCGCAGGCGCAGGTAGTTCTCTGAACCCGGTGCCCGAACCTTCAACCATTCAGGCTTTGGTTCGCGCGGCTTGATGAAATGCAGTGGAGCTTCGACCATCGACAGTTCTAGTGTAGCATCCGGCCTTGGCGGGACGACTCAACCCATGCAAACACTAGCAATTACGTGGCTTGGACACAGCTCCTATCGGCTGCGCACTCCGGGCGGCAAAGAGGTCCTGATCGACCCCTGGTACACCGGCAATCCGGTGTTTCCGGCGTCGGCGCGGCCAAAGACGGCCGACCTGATCCTGGTGACCCACGGTCACTTCGACCACTTCACGGATGTCGTCGCCATGGCGAAGGAGACCGGCGCCACGGTGGCGGCGATCTGGGAGATTACGACCTACCTGGGCACCAAGGGCCTCAAGAACGTCGAGCCGATGAACAAGGGCGGCACGATTACCGTGAAGGGCCTGCGCATCACCATGACCGATGCGCGCCACAGCAGCAGCTTCGACGACAACGGCACCACCGTCTATCTCGGCGAGGCCGCCGGCTTTATCGTCAGGCTCGAGAACGGCCAGGTGCTCTACTTCGCCGGCGATACCGCGCTGTTCGGTGACATGAAGCTGATCGGCGAACTCTACAAACCCGACATCGCGTTCCTGCCGATCGGCGATCGATTCACGATGGGACCAGACACGGCGGCGATGGCCGCACGGTGGCTGGGAGTGAAGCTGGTGGTGCCGATGCACCACGGCACGTTTCCGGCGCTGATCGGCACGCCCGAACAGCTGGAAGCGCACCTGGCCGGCTCCGGCATCGAGGTGCTGAAGCTGAAGCCGGGCGAGACGGCGAGCTAGACGTGCCTACGGCCTAGTGTTTTCGGAGACCACCAACCAGGTAGTCGGCGAATGCTTCGCCGATCTGGTCGGATGTCATGGCGCCGGCGGGGTCGAACCACTTGGCGATCCAGTTGACCGCGCCCATCATCGCGAATTCGATCATCTTGGGATCGCCGGGCTTGAACACGCCCTCGTCGATGCCACGCTGGATGATCGCGCGGATGCCGTGATCGAATTGGTCGCGCTTGGCAATGATGCGCTTCAGTAGCGGCGGAGAGAGCGCCTCGGGATCGAGCGTCAGCGCGGTGCCGTGCAGGTCGTCCAGGATCAGGTGCACGAACGCGAGCACCAGGCGCCGCAGCTGCTCGTCCGGCGAGGTGGATTCGGACTCGACATCCGCCATCAGCGACAGCAGCTTGTCGAGCGAATACTCGTGGCAGGCGAAGAGAATCTCTTCCTTGTTCTTGAAGTAGTAGTAGAGATTGCCCTTGGTCATCTCGAGCGCCGACGCAATCTCGTCCACGCTGGCGCCGTGGTAGCCCCGCCGACGGAATGCGGCCGCTGCGCTCTTAAGGATTTCGATTCGCCGATCGTTCGCCGCGGGCTGTCGAGACATAGGGCCAGCATCCTTATATCACGAGTTTGAACGAGCGTTTAAAGCCGTAGTAAACTGCGCAGCGTGGAACAAATCGGCACCCCGCCTCCCGTCACGTTCGAACTGACACCCGCGCAGTACAAGCACTGGAAACTCACGGTTGACGGCGCGGTGGCGACGTTGGCCATGGACGTCCGTGAAGATGCCGGGCTCCGCCCGAACGACTACAAGCTGAAGCTGAACTCGTACGACCTTGGCGTTGATATCGAGCTGGCCGACATCCTGCAGCGTCTGCGCTTCGAGCATCCCGAAGTCCACGCCGTCGTGCTGACCAGCCTCAAGCCGCGCATTTTCTGCGCCGGCGCCAACATCTTCATGCTCGGCAGCTCCAGCCACGCGTTCAAGGTGAACTTCTGCAAGTTCACGAACGAGACCCGCCTCGGCATGGAGGACATGAGCGCCAACAGCGGCATCAAGTTCCTGGCGGCGGTCAACGGGATCTGCGCCGGTGGCGGTTACGAGCTGGCGCTGGCGTGCGACGAGATCGTGATCGTGGACGACGGCACGGCGTCGGTGGCGTTGCCTGAGACGCCGCTGCTCGGCGTGTTGCCAGGCACCGGCGGCCTGACGCGAGTCGTCGACAAGCGAAAGGTACGTCGCGACCTTGCTGACGACTTCAGTACCCTGACCGAAGGTGTGCGCGGCAAACGCGCCGTCGAAGGCCGGTTCGTGGATGCGACCTATCCGACCAGCAGGTTCCAGGACGCCGTCGCCAAACGCGCGCAGGAACTGGCGGCGATGTCCAATCGCCCCGCAAGCGGCCCAGGCATTACCCTCGGTCCGTTGTCGCCGTCGATCGATGGCGACGTCATTCAATACAAGTACGTGAAGGGCAGCATCGACCGGGCGAAGCGCACCTGTGAAATGACCATTGCCGCGCCTGATTCGCCGCAGCCTGCCAACGGTGATGAATATCTGCAGGCCGGCGACAGCTCATGGGCCGTGCGCGCGTTCCGCGAATTCGATGATGCGCTGCTGCGCCTGCGGTTGAACGAGCCGGAGATTGGCACGGTGATCGTGCGCGCGATCGGCGACCCAGAGGCCGTCCTCGCCGTCGATGAGGTGCTGCACGCGAATCAATTGCACTGGCTGGTGCGCGAGATCGCCGGACTGATTCGCCGCACGCTGAAGCGCATGGACCTGACCTCGCGCAGCTTCTTCGCGCTGATCGAGCCCGGCAACGCGTTTGCCGGCACGTTGTTCGAGCTGGCGCTTGCCGCCGACCGCGCCTACATGATCGATCACCCGGATGACGACAACAGCGTTCGCCTGTCAAAGATGAACGGCGGCGCGTATCCGATGAGCAACGGTCTGTCGCGCCTGCAGGTGCGGTTCCTCGGCGAGCCGGCATCGGTGGATCGCGCGTTGTCGCACGACGGCCCGTTCGGCCCGCAAGAAGCGCTCGCCGCCGGCCTGATCTTCTCGGCACCCGACGACATTGATTGGGACGATGAAGTGCGCATGGCGATCGAGGCGCGCGCGGCGTTCTCGCCCGATGCGCTCACCGGCATGGAAGCCAACCTGCGGTTTGCCGGCCCCGAGACCATGGAGACCAAGATCTTCGGCCGCCTCACGGCCTGGCAGAACTGGATCTTCCAGCGTCCGAATGCCGTGGGCGAGAAGGGCGCGCTCATGACCTACGGACGAGAGGGACGCCCAACGTTCGACTTCAAGAGGACCTAACCCGCAGAACGGACGTCGAAATGATTTCTGACGAGAAGATCCCGAATAACGTCGACCTTGCCGGCAACAAGCGGCTGCAACGCGCGCTGGAGCATTGGCAGCCCGCCTACCTGGATTGGTGGCGCGAAATGGGCCCGCCCGGATTCCAGGACAGCCACCAGGTCTACCTGCGCACCGCGATCAGCGTCGACGCCGCGGGATGGGCACACTTCGACTACGTGCGCCTGCCGGAGTATCGCTGGGGCATTTTTCTAGCCGAGCCGATTCCGGATCGCCGCATCGGCTTCGGTGACTTCAAGGGACAGCCGGTGTGGCAGGAAGTGCCCGGCGAGTTCAGAAACCAGCTCCGCCGCCTGATCGTCATCCAGGGCGACACCGAGCCGGCGAGCGTCGAGCAGCAGCGCTCGCTTGGCGCGCACTGCCCGAGCCTCTACGACCTGCGCAACTTGTTCCAGGTCAACGTTGAAGAAGGCCGTCACCTGTGGGCCATGGTGTATCTGCTGCACTCCTACTTCGGCCGCGACGGCCGTGAGGAAGCCGAGGCCCTGCTCGAACGCCGCAGCGGCAACGACGACACGCCGCGCATGCTCGAGGCGTTCAACGAACCGATCGATACCTGGCTGGACTTCTTCGCCTTCACGATGTTTACCGACCGCGACGGCAAGTCGCAGTTGCTGTCATTGTCGGAGAGCTCGCTCGATCCGCTGGCGCGCACCACGCGCTTCATGCTGACCGAGGAGGCGCACCACATGTTCGTCGGCGAGAGCGGCATCGCCCGCATCCTCGAGCGCACCTGCCAGCTGCTGCGCGACACCGGTTTTTCGGGCGACGTCCGCAAGGCCGGCGGCATCGACCTGCCGCTGATCCAGAAGTTCGTGAACTTCTGGTTCAGCCAGAGCCTGGACCTGCACGGCAGCGAAGTGTCGAGTAACGCCGCTGCCTACTTCTCGAACGGCCTCAAGGGCCGCGCTGAAGAAGACAAGTTCGACGACGACCACATCCTCGCCGGCAACATGTACGTGCTCGACATGATGGACGACAGCGGCCTGATCATTCGCGAAGAAGTGCCGATGCGCAATGCGCTCAACGAGGTGCTGCGCGACTGGTATGTCGGCGATTGCCAGGCCGGCGTCGATCGCTGGAACAAGCGCGTGCTCGAAGCGCACGGCATGTCGGAGCGCATCACGCTGCCGTCACGCAAGTTCAACCGCAAGGTGGGCGTGTATGCCGGCAAGCACTTCGATCCGTTCGGCCAGCAGCTGACCGCTGAGGAGTGGGAGCGCAAGAAGTACGAGTGGCTGCCGTCGCCGGAAGACAAACAGTACCTGCACAGCATTCAAGTGCAGCCGGTCTACAAGCCGGGACAGTTCGCCAACTACATTGCGCCGCCGCAGCGCGGCATTAATCGGCAGCCGATTGATTTCGAGTATGTCCGCACCGAGGCGTAACCAGCGTGGCGATTAAGACTGTTGCAGTTCTTGGTGCCGGTACCATGGGGCACGGCATCGCGCATGCCGCGATGTCGGCTGGTTACGATACGGTGATGTATGACGTGTCGCAGGCAGCAGTCGACAAGGGGAAGACCGCGATCCACGCGGTGATCGACAAGAGCGTGCAGCTTGGCAAGGCGACGCAGGACGATGCCGACGCGATGCGCGGCCGCTTGCGTCTCGCGACCGTTGTGGCTGATGCCGTCAAGCAGGCCGACGTCGTCATTGAAGCGGCGCCCGAGAAGATCGACCTCAAGCTGGCGTTGTTCCGTGACGTGCAGGCGGCGGCTCCGGCCCATGCCGTGCTCGCGTCAAATACCTCCGCGCTCAGCATCACCGAGATGGCGGCGGTCCTGGACCGGCCCGGCCGCATGGGCGGGATGCACTTCTTCAATCCCGTCCACCGCATGAAGCTGATCGAAATCGTCAAGGCGCTCGACACGACGCCTGAGACGATTGCGGTCATGGAGGAAGTGGCCGCGAAGATGGGGAAGGAGACGGTCCTGGTGAAGGAGTCGCCCGGCTTCATCACCACGCGCATCAACGCGATGATCGGCAACGAAGCGTTCTACATGCTGCAGGACGGCGTGGCCAGCGCGCGCGATATCGATAAGGGCTTGAAGCTCGGGTTGAACCACCCGATGGGACCGTTCGAACTCGTCGATCTGGTGGGGCTCGACACCCGCCTCAGCATCCTGCAGTATCTACATCGGACGCTGGGCGAGAAGTTCCGCCCCTGCCCCTTGCTCGAAGAGCACGTCGCTCAGGGGCGGCTGGGTCGCAAGGTCGGCAAGGGCGTCTACGATTACTAGGCCGGCGGTCTACTGGATGATGATTGATCCGATTAGCCCGGTGTTGGTGGGCTCATTGTGATCGTGGAAGCCGCACGTGCGTGCCGTGTTCAGGTTGCCGGACGTGCGCTGTTGACCCGCCTGTAGGAATCCCCACTGATTCAGTTCCGGGCACGTCGTATGTTCCGGATGCGGATCCGAAGACATGTCGTGGGCGCGATTGTGATTGTTCACCATGGTCACGCGACCGCCGCGGACGATGGTCACGGTCGATGGCGTGACGCGACCGTCGGCGCCAATCGTGATCGTCGCCGAGTCGGTCGGCGTCGTCGTGGTGGTGGTCGTGGTCGT
>Ga0075471_10001158_pt1 | contig 17063 bp, 14 predicted proteins | sample DEB19_08_DNA_2_FD_74787 | JGI IMG/M metagenome (GOLD analysis project Ga0075471, IMG submission 74787) | Aqueous microbial communities from the Delaware River and Bay under freshwater to marine salinity gradient to study organic matter... | ecosystem: Environmental > Aquatic > Marine > Coastal ... | reverse complement strand
AGAATGCCGCGCGCGAGCGGCAGTGCAACCGCCTTGGTGCGGAGCTCACTCGATGGGAGCGGCTCGTGTGCCGTCGCGATCTCGCCCTCTGGCGTGCGCAGTGCTACGCCAATGTGTGTGGGGCCGCGCATTAAGACGCCGTCGACGAGGGCTTGTCCGCCATACGCAACGAAGGCCTGCGACGTGCTTGCTGCAGATGCGGCAGCGGTTGTCAGCGCATGTGGCAGCGCAGCAAACGATGCGCGTGTGAGGCGGTGGAGGCGACGCGTGCGCGGCACGGCGACGCCGTTACGGCGCCGCATATCGATCAGCGCGAGCGACCGAGGCGCTTCTGGAAGCGCTCGACCTGGCCGGCTGTGTCGAGAATCATCTGCTTGCCGGTGAAGAACGGATGGCAGTTCGAGCACACTTCGGTCTTCAGCTCGTCCTTGCGTGTCGAGCCAACGGAAAACTTGATCCCGCATGCGAGGCAGGTGATTTGAATCTGCCCGTACTTTGGATGAATCTCTGGCTTCATCGTCGGCTCTCTAGGACTCTGAAGCGATCACGTTGACGCGCTTCTTCAAGCGCGACTCGTGATCGAACTTCACGGTGCCGGTGATCGTTGCGTAGATCGTATAGTCGCTGCCGAGTCCAACGCCACGCCCTGCAGCAAACTGTGTGCCGCGCTGGCGCACGATGATGCCGCCTGCGTTAATCGACTCGCCGTCGCCAACCTTGACGCCAAGGCGCTGACCAGCGCTGTCGCGTCCGTTGCGGCTGCTTGATCCTGCCTTCTTATGTGCCATGGTCGATGCTCCTTAATTACTCTGCGTCAGCCGACGTGGCCTTCTTGGCCGCCGGCTTCTTCGCTGCTGGCTTCTTTGCTGCTGGCTTCTTTGCTGCAGCCGTTGCTGATGGCGCACGCTTCTCCGTAGCTGTTGCTGGCGCTTTCACTGCTGCTGGAGCGGCGGGTGCTGCAGCTGCAAGCTTTGCTGCAAGCGCTGCGTCGGACTTCGCCTTCTCTGCTGCAACGGCGCGTGCTGCGTTGGCAACCTGCTCGCGCGCGGCGGCTCCCGCCTCCCACGCAGCCTTTGCACTTACGCCGCCAACTGCGACTTCGGTGATCTTGATGCGGTGCAACTCTTGGCGGTGCCCCTTGGTGATGCGGGAGCGCGCCTTCGGTCGATACTTGAATGAGATGGTCTTTACGCCGCGCTCCTGGCCAATCACCAGTGCGGTGACCTTGGCGCCAGCAACAACCGGCGTGCCGACTTCGGTCGTGTCGTCGGTGCGAACAAGGAGGACGCGGTCGAAGGAGATCTCACTCCCTGGGATGGCGCCAGTCAGCTCGACCTGGAGCTCAGCGTTGAGTTCCACGCGATACTGCTTACCACCAGTTTCGATGACTGCGTACATATCTCGTCCTTACTGTCTGTGTGCGGTGGGATTCCCACCGACGGGTCGCAAACTGACGGGATGGTCAGACGCGGGAGGCGAAGTCTAGGGCTCCTGCACGCTTCGCGTCAACCGCAGCGCTTAAATGTTACAGCTTTAGCCTCCGAAGCCGCCGTGGGTGCGGTGACTCTGCACAAGCCCGAGCCCAAAGGCGAGGGAGACCACGGAGGCGCCGCCGTAGGAGACGAACGGGAGCGGGATGCCGGTGATCGGTGCGACGCCCAAATTCATGCCGATATTGACGACGGCTTGGAAGAGGATGATGGTCGCCATCCCGCCCGCCAGGATCACGCCGAAGGCATCGGTGCTGTTCCAGGCGTGAAGGAGGAGGCGCGCAACCAGCAGGGCGAGTAGCCCGATGATCAAGAGCCCGCCGACAAGGCCGAAGGCGCGGACAAGGGCGGCGAACACGAAGTCGCTCTCTTGCACGGGGAGTGGGGCCTGGCTGGCGGTACCGTCGAACCCCGCGCCGAAGAGGCCGCCGCCAGCGATCGCCCGAATCGAGCGCGTCAGCTGGTACTTGGGCCCTGCCGGGTCGGCGTTCGGATCGATGAATGCCAAGAGGCGCTCCTTTTGGTATTCGCGCACAACGAAGACCCAGGCGATCGGCACGACTGCTGCGCCGAACGTTGCAAGGCCTGCGATCCAGCGAGAGGCGACCCCCGAAAGCAAGAGTGTGCCGAAGAGTGCGCACACCAAGACGAGTGCGGTCCCAAGATCGGGCTGCGCCGCGACCAGTACAAAGAGTGGTCCGATCACTGCGCAGGCGATCACGACGTCACCGAGCCCACCATGCTCATGGCCGATGCGCGTCAGTACCGCGGCGAGCGCGATCAATGCAATAACTTTTGAGATCTCGCTCGACTGGATGGTGATGCCAAAGATTGCAATCGCACGTGCGTTACCGCCAGAGTCGACTCCATAGATCAGCGTCACGACAAGGAGCAGGATGTTTGCCGCATAGAGCGGCCAGGCGAACGAACGCACCCACTGCCAGTTTGTTCTAATCGTAACGAGATAGACGATCGTTCCGATCGCAACCCAGCTCACCATACGAACGAAGAGTGAGTCGATTGCGAACACATCTTGGCCATACGCACGCGCATTGAGGAGCGCCATCACAATTCCCGTGAGCGCAAGAAGTGCGGTTGCAAGCGCCGCCGGTATATCGATTCGCGTAATCGACCCGCGACCTGATGAAGTCTGCAGTGATCTACTGTCCATAGTGGTTACCAATCCGTAAGTATGAGGGCACGACCCAGCTGCGGTTGAGTTTGAAATGCAGTTGCAAGTATTTCTTCGTCACCTCGACGCCGGCGTTGCCGACGGTGTTGGAGCTGTGCATGAACGCCACAAATGCAAATGTTGCGTCGGTCTTACTCCAATCACTCGTAGGGGCAACGAACCCAGAGAACCAGTTGTGATACGGAAGGTTCCCCCGCTTGTCGCGTGTGCCGAACTGGGCGGTTCCTGTTTTTGCAGAAAGGTTGAGTGGGAGACCGTTGAAGCGGAAGTACATCCGAGGATTGACGACAACGAGATGCCCGGCCCTGCGCATCTCTGCAAGAACGCTTGCGCGCATGCCAACCTCGCCGAGCACGGTCGGCACTGTTGCTTCAACCGTGAGGCCATCGGCACTTCGCAACTCGAGGACAACGCGCGGCACCCAGCGCGTGCCACCGTTTGCAAGCGCGGCATACGCGTTGAGAAGTTGCACGGGTGTCGCAAGATCGTAACCTTGCCCTTGCGCCGACTGCAGCACCTCACCGTTGTAGAGCGTGCGGTTAATCGTTAAACGCGCCCAGTCGTTATCGGGCACGACGCCGGTCCCCTCGCTTGGGAGGTCGATCCCTGTTGGCTGGGCGAATCCCCACTGCCGACCGCATGGCGCGAGGAGGTCGAGCTTAATCACGCGGGCGATGCGGAATGTGACCACGTTGGAGCTGAACGAGAAGCCGACAGCCGGGGTCATCATGCCGCCAAACCCTGGTGGCTTATTCCACTCCCAGAATTTTTCTCCGTCAACTTCGAGGTATGGGGTTGCCGCAAAGCGGTCATCTGGTTTCACGAGATTGCTCTCCAGCGCACATGAATAGGTCACGAGCTTATACGTGCTTCCTGGTGGGTAGATAGAGGCAACTGCGTGATTGACGAGCGGTGCGTGTTGATTGCGAAGATATGCGGCATATTGCGCGTTCGTGATCCCTTTTGCAAAGTCGTTTGGATTAAATGTTGGAAGACTTGCCATCGCAATAATTTCGCCGTTTTGTGGATTCATCGATGCGAGTACACCCTCTTTGTTCCCTGCCGCTTTTAAGCCCCATGAGAGCGCGCGGAATGCAGCACGCTGTGCAACGGCATCAATGGTCAACACCACCGTCTTCCCTGGAACGGCTGGAGCGATCACGCCAAGGTCGCGCACTGTTCGGCCCTGCGCATCAATTTCGATCTGGCGAATGCCACTGGTGCCTCGAAGCTCGGCCTCATATGCAAGTTCGATGCCAGAGCGACCAATGAAATCGTTTGACGTGTATCCAAGGTCGCTCAACGCACTTGCCTCTTGTGCATCGATTCTTGCAACGTAGCCAACGACAGCAGCGAACAGCTCGCCGTAGGGATAGACGCGTTGTGGCTCAAGGAGTGTCTCGACACCAGGGAGTGCAACGTGTTCTTCAGCGATCAGGCGGGCTGCAACCTCATCAACCTTGTTTGCAATTCGAACTGGGTCCCAGAGAGAGCCGGTTGCGCGATCGAGCGTCATCGTGATCACCACCGGATCAACGCGGAGAATTTTTGCAAGTGTTTCTACAACCTGCGATCGAATCGGAAGTGGCAGATCGCCTGGTCGAATCTGCACGGAGTACGTTGCAATATTTTTTGCAAGCAGGCGCCCTTTGCGGTCGAGAACCACGCCGCGATCTGGAACGATTGATCGCTCAACAATGCGATGCCCTGCAGGAAGCGCACCGGTGTCGCGCGAGCCACCGCCGCCGTCAATCTGGATCGCAGTGAGGCGAACGCTGAGGCCGCCGAAGATCAGCACCGTTGCGATACCCGCAGCAACAAAGCGCCAGGTGCGTCGCCGCACAGTCCGCCCCTCGCTCTCATAGGCGCTCGGTGTTATCTGAGGATTCATCAGATCGCTCTTAGCGCCGCGCGGCAACGCTCAACTGCGGCCCGCCCCAACGCTGGGAGGCGATCCGGGCGGCAACGGCTCCAATAAGCAGGTCAAGCACGTATCGCCCGACAGGTGCGGTCGATGGCCCCCCGCCGTTGAGGAGGAGCGTTGTAACAATCCATGTGCCGACCTCTGCCGTTGCAAGACCGGCCGTGATCGCGACCATTCGCCGAGCTGCGCCTACCCCGCCATCGCCTAAAACCGCGGCCGATGTGAGCGCGCCGAGCATGAAGGCGAGCGAGGTCGATCCAAGTGGGTGGCTGGTTAGCGAGTCGAGAATGAGTCCGGCAATAAAGGCGAAGAGCAGGATGACCGAGCGTCGCTGTGGAGCTGCGAGCGACAAGATGAAGAGGAGCGCCAGGTCGGGCGGCTGGGCAATCGACCAGGCCTCACTGAGGCGCACCTGGGCAAAGCAGGCAATTGTTACAACAACCCCAAAGATGATGCGGTTCCTCATCGCGCTAGGATACTCCTCTTCCTCTCTGGCTGGCGGGGCCGGCTGGCGTGTTCCACGTGAAACATGGGGTTGGGCGTGCTGCGGGGCTCCTGCTACACTACCGACGTGAGCACCCCAATCACACCCTCGTCGCCCAAGCGCGCGCCAATCATCGTGTGCGCGAACCAAAAAGGGGGGGTTGGGAAGACGACCACGGTCGTCAACCTGGCGGCCGAGCTCGCACACCGGGGATATAAGGTGCTGGCGGTCGATCTTGACCCACAGCGCAACCTCACGAGCGGTATTGGCTTCGTCCCGGCTCAGGGTGCAGCAAGCGCCTATGACCTCCTTGTGCGACGGCAGCCCGCCGCTGGCCTCGCACAAGCAACATCGATCCCCGGCTTATCCGTGATCCCTGGGTCGGCGGACCTTGCGGGAATCGACATTGAACTGGCTGGTGATGACGCTGCAGGAGACCGCCAGCTTGCCGCTGGACTGCGAGACGTGGGTGAATTCGACGTGGTGCTGGTGGATACCCCCCCATCGCTTGGGCTCGTAACGGTCGGTGCGCTCGCCGTCGCAGACGCCGTGCTCGTGCCCGTTCAATGCGAGTACTACGCGCTCGAGGGGCTCTCCCAGCTGATGGCCACCATTCGGCTCGTGCGCGAGCGCCTCAATCCGAACCTTGAGATCAATGGACTTCTCCTTACGATGCTCGATCCCCGCACAAAACTTGGCTCCGACGTGGTCCGTGAGGTCGAGGAGCACTTCGGCGAGCTCGTCTATCGAGCACGAGTGCCACGCTCTGTGCGACTTGCTGAGGCGCCGAGCCACGGGGTGGCGATTCGCTCGTACGCACCAGGCACGACTGGGGCAGAATCATATGCACAGGCTGCGGAAGAGTTTGCCGCACGCGTCTTTCACGTAACGGTATAGGGGGAGACATGGCGAAACGACCATCTGGGCTCGGCCGAGGGCTCGAGGCGCTCATTCCTGAGGCGGCACACGCTGCTGGAGCGACGCGTCAAGGTGCGTTGAACATCCCTCTCGACAAGATCGTGCCGAATAAATTCCAACCACGCGCCACATTTAATGAGGCGGAGCTTGCGCAGCTTGCGGAAAGTATTCGCCAGCACGGCGTGTTGCAGCCCGTTGTTGTTGAAGAGGGGCTCAACGGATACACCCTGATTGCCGGCGAGCGCCGCTTCCGTGCCTCGAAGCTTGCAGGGCGCACAACGATTCCCGCGGTCGTGCGCACCGTCAGTGATCAATCGCGCCTCGAACTCGCGCTGATTGAGAATGTTCAGCGCAGTGATCTCTCTCCAATTGAAACTGCGCACGCATATAAGCGCCTCGCGGATGATTTTGGCATGACGCAAGAACAGATTGCTGTCGTTGCAGGAAAGGCGCGAGCCACCGTTGCAAATACGTTGCGCCTGCTTGATCTTTCACCAGAGGTCCAAGAAGAACTTGTCGCCGGGCGCCTCAGCGAAGGACATGCGCGCGCACTTGTTGGTCTCCCTGATTCAGAACAGGCGTGGCTCGCGCGCACATTTGTCCGCGATGCCGTAACGGTGCGCGGTGCAGAGGCAGCTGCATCAACGGTTCGCGATGCACAGCGCGGTACAATCACCAAGCAGAAGCGACGTGGCGCGTTGCCAAACGAAGAGCTCGTTGCACTGCAGCGTGAACTTGAACGCGCGCTCGGAACGCCGGTGAAGGTGAAGTCGACCGGTACTGGTGGCCAGATTGTGATTGAGTACTACTCAGCGGAAGAGCTTGAGCGAATTATTGAACAACTTAAGGGAGAACAGTAGTGGCGAAAAAGAATGCGGTGGCTGAGGTGACGAGCACCTCTTCGCGCGCAAAAAAGGCGACGAGCGATTACGGCGCTGGCAGCATTCAAGTTCTTGAAGGACTTGAAGCTGTACGCAAGCGCCCGGGCATGTACATCGGTTCAACAGATGAGCGCGGCCTTCATCACCTCGTGTACGAGGTGGTCGACAACTCTGTAGACGAAGCGATGGCCGGACACGCGACACGCATCGTTGTCATCATCCACCCCGACAACTCCATTGAAGTTTCTGATGATGGTCGCGGCGTACCGGTGGGTAAGCATTCAACAGGAAAAGATGCGCTTGAGGTTGTGCATACGGTCTTGCACGCAGGTGGCAAGTTCGGCGGTGGTGGCTACAAGGTTTCTGGCGGCCTTCACGGCGTAGGTGTCTCCGTTGTTAATGCGCTCAGCATTAAGTTGCGCGTTGAATCGGCGCGCGATGGCTACGTGTGGTCGCAGGAATATTCGCGCGGCGTGCCAACAACAAAGGTCGTCAAGGTTTCACCGAGTGGCACGCGTCGCGGAACAACGACGCGATTCCTCCCCGATCCTGAAATGTTTGAGACAACGGAATACTCCTTTGAGACGCTTGCGAACCGACTGCGCGAATCCGCGTATCTCAACAAGGGACTCTGGCTCACCCTTATCGACAAGCGCGCCGATCGCGAGGCCACCTTCTACTTCCAGGGTGGCATCGTCTCATTCGTTCGCCACCTCAATCGCAAGCGCAAGGTCACACACGATCGTCCCGTCTACATCGAAGGTGTTGAGGGGACAACATCCGTGGAAGTTGCCTTGCAATACCAGAGCGACTCCTGGTCGGAGACACTCCTCGCGTATGCGAACAACATCAACACCGTTGATGGCGGCACACACGTCACCGGATTCCGCGCTGCACTGACCAGTGCGCTCAACGACTGGGGCCGCAAGAACGGCGCAATGAAAGAGAGTGATCCAAATCTCACGGGCGAGGATGTGCGCGAAGGACTCACTGCAATCATCTCCGTGAAGTTGGTTGATCCGCAGTTTGAAGGACAAACAAAAGCAAAACTTGGAACTGCAGCGGTGAAGGGGATCGTGCAGACGCTGGTGAATAAGCGCCTTACGCAGTTCCTTGAGGAGAATCCTGCCGATGGTCGCGAAGTCATTCGCCAGTCACTGAACGCCGCGCGCGGTCGAGAGGCGGCGCGCAAGGCGAAAGAGCTCGTCATGCGCAAGGGTGCGCTCGAAGGAAGCGCGCTGCCAGGGAAGCTCGCCGACTGCCAAGAGCGCGACCCGGCTAAGTCTGAGCTCTACATCGTCGAGGGCGAGTCGGCCGGTGGATCAGCGAAGCAGGGACGCGATCGTCGCTTCCAGGCGATCTTCCCGCTCCGCGGCAAGCTGCTCAACGTTGAAAAGGCGCGCATCGACAAGATTCTCGGAAGCGACAACATCCGTACGTTGATTACCGCGCTCGGTGCTGGCATCCAGGATGCAAGCATGGAGGATGGCAACGGCAAATTCGATCTCGCGAAGATCCGCTACCACCGCATCATCATCATGACCGACGCCGATGTGGACGGGGCGCACATTCGCACCCTCCTCCTCACCTTCTTCTACCGCTACATGCCTGCAGTAATTGAGGCGGGGTTCCTCTATATCGCGCAGCCACCGCTCTATCGCATCAGCACCGGAAAAGAGACGAAATACGCAGGAAATGAGAAGGATCGCGATCTCGCAATCGCCTCATTCAAGACGAAGAATGTCAGCGTCCAGCGCTTCAAGGGCCTCGGCGAAATGAACGCCGAGCAGCTCTGGGAGACGGCGATGAACCCAGAGAACCGCGTCTTCTTGCAGGCGCGCATCGAAGACGCCGCGGTTGCCAACGAGGTCTTTGAGATGTTGATGGGCGAGCGCGTTGAGCCGCGCCGCGACTTTATTAAGGCTGAGGCCCGCAAGGTCCAGAACCTTGACGTATAGGTGAGCGATGAGTGAGCAGCGCGAACTTGGGGTGAAGTCGATCCGCATCGAAGACGAGATGCGGACGAGCTATCTCGACTACGCAATGAGCGTCATCGTCGCGCGCGCACTCCCTGATGTTCGCGACGGGTTGAAGCCCGTACACCGCCGCATCCTGTACACCATGGGCGAGATGGGCCTCTCCGCAGGATCCGCCTATCGCAAGTGCGCCGCGATCGTCGGCGAGGTGATGGGTAAGTACCACCCGCACGGAGACGGCGCACTCTACGACGCACTCGTGCGCCTTGCGCAAGATTTCTCCATGCGCCATCCACTCGTCGATGGGCAGGGAAACTTTGGTTCTGTCGACGGCGACTCTGCCGCTGCGATGCGCTACACCGAGGCGCGCCTTACGGCGATCGCCGGCGAGATGTTGGCCGACATTGATCATGAGACAGTCGACTACACGCCGAACTACGACGGCACGCAGAAGGAGCCGAGCGTCCTGCCGTCGCGACTGCCAAACCTTCTTGTCAACGGCTCGTCTGGTATCGCCGTGGGTATGGCAACGAATATTCCGCCGCATAACCTGAACGAGATCGCCGACGCCGCGATCGCACTCGTCGAAAATCCAAACCTCACGGCGGAAGAGCTGTGTCAGTACGTCCTTGCGCCCGACTTCCCAACTGGTGGCGTGTTGTATCGCTACGACCAGGTGAAGAATCCGCTCACCGGTGTCGTGGAGCGCGTTGATGCCGTGCGCCAAATGTATGCGCACGGACGCGGCCGCGTGGTGGTCGAAGGGTCGACGCACTTCGAAGAGGCGTCACGTGGCGATCGCACGGCGATCATCATCACCGAGCTTCCCTACCAGGTGAACAAGGCGACACTTGTTGAGAAGATTGCCGACCTGGTCAAAGAGGATCGTCTCGACGGCATCTCCGACCTCCGCGACGAGTCGGACCGCGACGGCATGCGCATCTACGTCGAGGTGAAGAAGGATGCGAATCCGCACAAGGTGCTCAATCGACTCTTGAAGCTCACGCCACTGCGCTCAGCGTTCAGCCTCAACATGCTCGCGCTTGTCGACGGCCAGCCGCAAACACTCTCGTTGAAGAGCGTCATCCAGCACCACATCGATCACCGCCGCATCATCGTGCGCCGACGCACCGAATTTGAACTGAAGAAGGCACGTGAACGAGCCCACATCCTCGAGGGTCTAAAGATCGCACTCGACAACCTCGATGCGGTCATCAAGACCATTCGTGCCGCCGCCGACGTTGACGTCGCGCGTGTGCAGTTGATGGAGAAGTTCAAGCTCAGCGAACTCCAAGCCCAGGCGATCCTCGACATGCGCCTGGCTCGACTCGCGGCGCTTGAGCGCAAGAAGATCGAAGACGAGTACCTCGAAGTGATCAAGTTGATCGCTGAACTCGAAGATATCTTGCGCACCCCGGCGCGCATCTCCAAGATCATCGCCGGGGAGTACGCCAAGATGAAAGAGAAGTTTGGCGACCCGCGCCGCACGCGCATCGCCAACGATGCGACGCGCGAGATGTCCGACGAAGACCTCATTGCCGACGAAGATGTGGTGATCACCATTAGCGGGCGCGGCTACATCAAGCGCCAGCCACTCGCAACCTATCGTCAGCAGAACCGCGGCGGCAAGGGTGTCATCGGCATGACGACGCGTGAAGAGGACGCGGTCAACACACTCCTTGTTGCCAACACGCATGACTTTGCACTCTTCTTTACCAACAAGGGCCGCTGCTTCAGCGCAAAGGTGCACGAGATTCCCGACGCGTCGCGCCAGAACAAGGGGATGCCGATCGTGAACCTTCCTGGCGTTCAGGTTGAATCAGGCGAGACCCCCGTTGCGACCGTGATCTTGAACAACTTCAATGCGGGGAGTTACCTCGCCTTCTCAACCAAGCGCGGCGTCGTGAAGAAGACCTCGCTTGAGCAATTCGAAAAGGTACGTTCGTCGGGAATCATCGCCATCACGCTCGATAAGGGCGATGAGCTTGCGCAGGTGATCACCACCTCTGGACAAGATGATTTGATTCTCGCCACGCGCCAGGGGCGCATCTGTCGCTTCCATGAGCGCGAGGCGCGTCCGATGGGACGCACCGCAGGCGGCGTGATTGGCATCCGCCTTGCGCGCCAGGGCGACCTTGTCGTTGCAATGGCGGTGGCAGAACCTGGAGCCGAGCTCCTCGTCTTGACCGAGACCGGGCACGGAAAGCGCGTCCCAACCGATGCGTTCGCCCGCAAGCATCGCGGCACCCAGGGGGTTCGCCTCATCCCGCTCGAGGGGCGCAAGACCGGTCCAGTCGTTGCCGTGCGCCAGGTGAGCGAGGCCGATGAGGAGATCATCCTTATCAGCGCAGAGGGTCAGGTCGTTCGAACGAAGCTCGAAAACGTTGCCACACGGAAAGACGGGAGCGCACAGGGGGTGCGCGTCATGTCGCTCCGAGAGGGTGACCGGGTTGCCGGAATCGCCGCATTCCGAACGGGACTAGCGAAGCGAGACGGCGCAGAGGAGAATAGTGAGGCACAGGCAACCAGACGCACCGCTTCGCCGAAGCCGGCCGCGAAGGTGAAGCCTGCCGCCAAGGGGAAGCCCGCGAAGAAGTCGCCAGCGAAACGCACAGCCGCAGCCAAGCCTGCCGCCAAGGGGAAGCCCGCGGCGAAGGGGAAGCCCGCGAAGAAGCGCTCGGGTCGCTAGGTCGATGGCCCGTCCAGCGCAGAACGGAGGACGGCGATGAGGGATGCACTCGATATCTACACCGGGAATGCGAATCCTGAACTTGCGGCGAAGATCGCGCGCTACCTCGGACGAACCGTTGCGAAGGCAGAGGTGTTCGCCTTTGCAAATGAGAACACCTTTGTCCGCATCCTCGACAACGCGCGCGAGAAGGATGTCTTCATCGTTCAACCAACGACACGCCCAGTCAACACATCGATCATGGAGCTCCTCATCATGATTGACGCGTTCAAGCGCGCCTCCGCCGGCCGCATCACCGCCGTTGTGCCGTACTACGGATACGGTCGGTCCGACAAGAAAGATCAGCCGCGCGTACCGATCACGGCGCGCCTCGTCGCCGACATGTTGCAGGTTGCAGGTGCGAACCGCATCCTTACGCTCGACCTTCACCAGGGGCAGATCCAAGGATTCTTCAATGTGCCGGTCGACGAGTTGACCGCCGTGCACCTGCTTTCCAACTACATGCGCCAGAGCGGGACCGAGAACCTTGCCGTCGTAACCGACCTCGGCTTCGCCAAGCGGGCGCGCACGTTTGCTGAACTCTTGAACGCACCGCTCGCAATCGTCGAGAAGCGACGCGAGGGGAACAATGATCACGCCGAGGTGCTGAATGTCATCGGCGACGTTAAGGGGAAGCGCGTCATCATCGTCGATGACGAGATCGATACTGCTGGAACGCTGACCGAGACGGTTCGCGCGATCGAAAAGGCAGGTGCGATCGAGATCACCGCGTGTGCAACGCACGGCGTCTTCTCTGCGCCGGCAATCGAGCGCATCAACGCCTCGTCGATTCGCGAGGTGGTCGTGACCGACTCCATTCCGCTTCCTGCTGGCGTGTCGAGCCCAAAGATCAAGCGCCTCTCCTGCGCTCCACTTTTCGGCGAGGCGATCAAGCGCATCCATAAGGGTGAGTCGGTCGGCGCCTTGTTTGGTAAAGATGCGGCACTCGCTGAAGAGATGGTCTTCTGGGACGGCGAACACGAGGGGCTCGTCCGCGATCCAGCTGCTGCAGCGGCGGCTGAGAAGCGCCGAGCAAAGCGATGAGCCTCCAGCTGCACGGACGCGATGAGCGTGGTGCTGTCGTTACGCGAACGCCGGCACGCGACGATGCGGATTGGCGCCGAACGTTGCGAAGCTCGCGCTGGAACGCCGCACCGTTGAAGAATCCAGAGATGAACCCGACGAGTCGGCCCGCCAGCGTGCTGATGTGGGTTGCCCTCGCCGCCCTCACGTTTCTCATCGTGTTCGTGGGGTATAGCGCCGGATTCTGGCGCTAGGTAGCGCAGGTACGCGCAGCATGGTCTTCGGTTTTCTCGGCCGCCTCGTCGACTCCAACGATCGTGAGATCAAGCGCCTCATGCCGATTCTCGCGGCGGTCAATGCGCGCGCCGATGAGTTTGAAGCCCTCAGTGACGACGCAATCCTCGCGCGCATGGAGACGCTCACCGCGCGCTTGCGCACACTCGATGGTGATGCGCTAACCGCAGCGCTCGACGAGGCTGCGCCTGAAGCACTCGCCGCCGAGCGCGAGGCCGCGCGCCGAACGCTTGGCATGCGACCGTATGACGAGCAGATCCTTGGTGCGATTGCACTCCATCAAGGAAAGATCTCGGAGATGAAGACGGGCGAAGGGAAGACGCTCGTCGGGCCGCTTGCTGCAGCGCTCAACGGACTGACCGGTCGCGGCGTCCACGTGGTCACCGTGAACGACTATCTCGCCCGCCGCGACGCGCAGTGGATGGGGCCGCTCTTCGCTGCGCTCGGCCTCTCTGTTGGCGTGATTGCGCACGACAGCTCATTCATCTTCGACGCTGAGCACCGCAGCAACGATGAGCGCACCGCAAAGCTCCGCCCTGTCACGCGCCGCGAGGCCTATGCCGCAGCGGTTACCTACGGCACGAACAATGAGTTTGGTTTTGACTATCTGCGCGACAACATGGTCACGGAGCTCGCGGCGCGCGTGCAGCGCGGACACGGATACGCAATCGTCGACGAGGTAGACAACATCCTCATCGATGAGGCGCGAACTCCGCTCATCATTAGCGGACAGGCTGCCGAGTCGCGCGATCTCTATGCCGTCTTCGCGAAACTTGTTCCGCGACTACGAGAGCGCGCGCAAGGTGCAGAGGATGGTGGGGATTACTTCATCGACGCGAAGGAGAAGGCGGTCTCTTCGACCGAAGAGGGTGTAGCAAAGATTGAGCGCGCACTGGGAATCGAGAACCTCTACGGTGGCGACCCGCTTATGGCACGCCACTTTGAGTCGGCGTTGCGAGCACACGCACTATTTAAGCGAGATCGTGACTACATCGTGGAGGAGGGCGAGATCGTCATCGTTGACGAGTTCACCGGGCGCAAGATGCCGGGTCGGCGCTGGTCTGAGGGGCTTCACCAGGCGATCGAGGCGAAGGAGGGGCTCCGCGTTCAGCGTGAGTCGGTCACCCTGGCCACGATCACCTTCCAGAACTACTTCCGCCTCTACCACAAGCTTGCCGGCATGACGGGAACCGCCATGACCGAGGCGGAAGAGTTCAGCAAGATCTACAACCTCGAGGTCACCGCGGTCCCAACCCACCGCCCAATGATCCGCGTCGATGAGCCCGATCTCGTGTATCGAACCGAGCGTGCCAAGGATGCCGCCATCGTCGAGCACATCAAAGAGCGCCGAGCGGCGGGACAGCCGGTGCTGGTCGGCACCACCTCGGTGGAGCGCTCCGAACACCTCGCGCAACTCTTGACTCATGCGGGCGTACAGCACCATGTGTTGAATGCGAAGCAGCACGACCGCGAGGCGCCAATCGTGGCGCAGGCGGGTCGCTCTGGCGCCGTCACCATCGCCACGAACATGGCGGGCCGCGGTACCGACATCTTGCTTGGCGGCAATCCAGCCGGCCTCGCGTCGGCAGCGTTGCACGCCAAGGGGATCAACCCTGCAGAGGCAGACGCCGAAACCTATGCGGCTGCGCTTGCCGAAGCTGAGCGCTCATGCGCTGCGGACCGAGAGATTGTCCTCGCTGCGGGCGGCCTGCGCATCATCGGCACAGAGCGTCATGAGTCGCGCCGCATCGACAATCAGTTGCGCGGACGCGCTGGCCGTCAGGGCGATCCTGGATCGTCGCGCTTTTATCTCTCGCTTGAAGACGATCTCATGCGCCGCTTCGCCGGTGAGCGCGTGGTTGGCCTTATGGATCGACTCGGATTCGACGAGAGCCAGGCGCTCGAATCGGCGATGGTGAGCCGTACCATCGAAGGCGCGCAGACCCGTGTTGAGGGATACAACTTTGACATCCGTAAGCGCGTTGTGGAGTTTGACGACGTCATCAACAAGCAGCGCGCAACGGTCTACGGCGAGCGTGATCGCGTCCTTGCTGGCGACGACTTGCGCGCAACGGTTGAAGATGCACTCTTCGCAGAGGTGCACGCGATGGTTGTTTCACACTGCCCTCCAGGCCTCGTTGCGGATCGCAACCTTGAGGCGCTCCGTGTTGACTTGAAGCGCTCTGGCATCGAGGCGCCATCCAACCTTGAATCGCTGATCGATGATGAGGACCTCTACGAGGGTGTTCGCAACGCGGCGGCTACGGCACTCGCTGCAAAGGAGACGGAGGTAGGGAGTGAGATTTGGGGCCGCGTTGTTCGCGCGGTGATCTTGCGCAGCATCGACCAGCTCTGGGTTGAACATCTCACCGAGGTCGATGATCTCCGTCGCGGCATCGGGTTGCGTGGATACGCGCAAGAAGATCCGCTCAATGCGTTCAAGAAAGAGGCGTTCACCCTCTACGACGAGTTCCAGTCGTTGATCCGCGTCAACATTGGCCGGTCAATCTTACGCGTGAATATCGTGCAAGAGCCTGCACCGCGGCCGCCCGTGCAGATCCTTCAGGGTGCGGGTGACGCTGCCGTTGCGCAGCCAACGTCCACTCGCGGTGCGGCTGCGCCGAGCGCTGTGAAGGCTGGACGTAATGATGCCTGCCCGTGCGGCTCAGGGAAAAAGTTCAAACGCTGCCACGGAGCGTAGTCCCCTCCTGCTACGATCCTCGCGTGAAGAGCCAATACCCCGTCGCCGTCTTCGTACGGTCGAGTGCCTCGTAACCGGTGAGCATCGACGCCGCCGGTCTCCGAGATTTGCTCGACCGCATCGAGGCGACCTCGGGGCGGCTTTGACCCTGTAGCGAAAGCTGCCCGCCTTGAGGCGATCGAAGCCTCAATGCTTGCCCCTGGCTTCTGGGATGACCAGCGTGGCGCGCGCAAGGCAGCGCGTGAGGCAGAAGGGCTTCGCGAAGAGCTCACCCTCTGGCGCGACCTCAGTGCCTCCGCAAAAGACTTGGGTGAGTTGTTTGAACTCGCAGAAGGTGAGGGAGACCAGGCACTCCTCGCCGAAGTCGATGTGAAGACCGCAGAACTTGAGCGCTCGTTTCAGTCGGCGCGCACGAGCCTTCTCTTCTCTGGTGACTATGCGTCATCCAACGCGATCGTCACAATCCAGGCGGGCGCAGGCGGCACCGAGGCGTGCGATTGGACGGCGATCCTCTTGCGCGCATACATGCGCTGGGCCGAGCGACATAAGTTCAGTAGCGAGATCGTCGACTCCACCGAGGGCGAGGGTGCCGGCTATCGCAGTGTGACGCTGGAGATTCGCGGGCGCAATGTCTTTGGTTGGCTCCGCGCCGAGCGCGGCGTGCACCGCCTTGTTCGCATCTCGCCATTCGACGGACAGAAGCGTCGCCAAACGACCTTTGCGATGTTCGAGGTGATCCCTGAAGTAGAAGATGCACAAGAGGTGGAGTTGAACTGGGATGAGATCCGTGTCGACACCTACCGTGCGAGCGGCGCAGGGGGTCAACATGTCAACAAGACAGAGTCGGCGGTGCGCCTGACGCACATCCCAACCAACATCGTTGTCTCTAGTCAATCGCAGCGCTCACAGATGCAGAATCGCGAAACGGCCGAGCGAATGCTCCGCGGTCGCCTCATCGAGCAGCGCATCCGTGAGCGCGAGGATGAGCTCGCTCGCGTGCGCGGTGAGACGGTCTCTGCTGGATGGGGGAATCAGATTCGCAGTTACGTGTTGCATCCCTACCAGATGGTGAAAGACCACCGGACCGGCCAACAGACGGCCGACACGACCACAGTTCTCGATGGTGACTTCGACGCCTTTATCCTTGCCGAGCTGGCGCGCAAGGCGACCGGTGCGCCGCTGGCGGCGGCTGGTGGCGACGATGAGTAGGATCATCCAATGAGCACGTTGCAGAGTTCTGATGCGGTTGTCGAACTTCGCGAGGTGGGGGTCACCTATCCGAGCGGGCATCGTGCCCTTGTCGGCGTCAACCTCTCCCTACACCGTGGTGAGTTTGTCTTCTTGGTTGGTCCATCTGGAGCGGGAAAGTCGACCCTGGTCAGCCTGCTCGTACGCGATGTATCGCCCTCTTCTGGCGAGGTGCATGTCGCCGGCCATGCCGTGCACGCACTG
>Ga0075471_10001157_pt1 | contig 17064 bp, 16 predicted proteins | sample DEB19_08_DNA_2_FD_74787 | JGI IMG/M metagenome (GOLD analysis project Ga0075471, IMG submission 74787) | Aqueous microbial communities from the Delaware River and Bay under freshwater to marine salinity gradient to study organic matter... | ecosystem: Environmental > Aquatic > Marine > Coastal ... | reverse complement strand
GCGTAGTTGTCGTCGTTGGCAACTGTAGTTTGCAGCAAAGTTTTACGAGGTTCACTGCACCTCGGCACGCCCCTGAAGGTTCGCAACCCACGTCGAAGCCGGTCGCCCCCTTCAAAGCATTGACTTGGAGTCTACCTGAATCGGGAAGTTCCCGTCCGTGCGTCACCCGCGACGGAGCAGCCGGGCCTTATCTCGAGCCCAGTCGCGGTCTTTCTCCGTGGCGCGTTTGTCGTGCGCTTGTTTGCCTTTGGCGAGTCCGATACGCAGCTTGGCTTTGCCGCGCTGCCAGTAGAGTTCGAGCGGCACGAGGGTATAGCCCTTGCGCTCCACCGCGCCGACGAGATGCTCGATTTCTCGTTTATTGAGCAACAGCTTTCGGGTGCGAGTCGGGTCAGCGATGACGTGAGTCGAGGTCGTCTTGAGCGGCGAGAGGTGGGCACCGGTGAGAAACACCTCGCCGTTACGCAAAAAGACATAGGCCTCGGTGATCTGCGCTTTGCCCGCCCGCAGAGCTTTGACTTCCCAGCCTTCGAGCACGAGTCCGGCTTCGTAGCGTTCTTCGATGAAGTAGTCGAACCGCGCGCGACGGTTCTCTGCGATCACGCGCGGCCCTTCCGAGGCTTTGGCCGGATTCGCTTTGGGTGGGGCTTGGCGGGTGGGTCGTGTCACGTCGGTCGAGTCCTTGGGCGGCATTCTACGCGTCGGAGCAGGGCGTAGAATGCCGCGTATGCGTGAAGTCACCCGTTCGGCGTTGGTGCCGCTCTCAGCGGAGAAACTCTACGAGCTCATTATCGACATCGAGCGATACCCCGATTTCGTCCCCGGTTGTACGCGGGCGCGCATCGAGGAGCGAGGCGAGAACGAGGTCGTGGCGACGCTTGGGGTGAAGCGCGGAGGTCTCGATACGGAGTTCACGACGCGGAATTCGCTCGAACCGGGGCGGTCGGTCACGATGCGGCTCGTTCGAGGTCCGTTTCGTGCGCTCGAGGGTATTTGGACCTTAAAACCGCTCGGAGAAGCGGGCTGCGAAGTGAGCTTGAGGTTGCGGTTCGAGTTCGCAAATCGGCTTGCGGGCATGATGCTCGCGCCCGTGTTCGAGGATACGGCCAAATCGTTGGTCGACGCCTTCGTCGCGAGGGCTCGCAAGCAATGATTCGATGCGCGTTCGCGATGGCACTCGTCGACTGGCAAGGCGAGTTACCGCTCTGCGTGGCCGACGGTGCCACGGTCGAACTTGTGCTGGGCGCAGCGCGAGCAGAGCTGCAGCAACGAGGCGTATCGATCGATGAAAATTTTTGGAATAGCGCCCCCGTCGGCATTTTCGGGGAGCGCTGCGAACGGAGTCGCCTGATTTGCGACGGCGATCGAATCGAGATGTACCGTCCGCTCGCCGTCGACCCGAAACATGCGAGGCGCGAACGTGCGCGACAGACTCAAACTGAGAAGGGGAGAAATCCACTCACCGCGAAACCGCGGCGAGGCTAATACCGAAGCGCTTTGCCGCGAAGTGCTTAGGTGCCCGGCGTAGCGGGCGGGTTTGGCGTCGCCGGTGAAGCAGGAGCTGCGCCCGTATCAGCCGGCACCTCGGTGGGCGCTCCCGCATTTTCGATGCGACTGACCTTGTCGTCTTCGAAATAGACCGTCAAGTGCTGACGAGTCACGGCCGAGCCATCGCCCAAGTTGAGCGTGTAGAGGTAGTCCCATCGATCTCGGTTGAAGGCATCGGGCAGCATGGGTGTGCCGAGCAAAAATCGGATCTGCGCGCGCGTCATGCCTTCTTTCACCTGCACGACCTGTCGGGCGTCGAGGTAATTACCTTGCTGGACGGCCATGCGATAGACGCAGCCGCTCAATAGCAGCATACAGCTGAGCAGAAGGGTGCCAACGAGCGGAACGGCTGGTGAGCGCGGAGGAGAATGAACCATAATCGGCATTCTAACCGAAAGAGCGGGTGGCATCGTGGAAGGCAACGATCTGCGCAAAGCAGGGCTCAAGGTGACGCTTCCACGCGTCAAGATCCTGGAGATCCTTGAAAACAGCCCCAATCGTCATTTGTCGGCGGAGGACATTTATCGTCGGCTGGTCGACCTGCGTGAGGACATCGGACTCGCCACGGTCTATCGCGTGCTGACTCAGTTCGAGTCGGCGGGTCTTGTCACCCGCCACCACTTTGCCGACGGCATGGCGGTGTTTGAGCTCAATGCCGGCCCTCACCACGATCACATTTTGTGTCTCGACTGCGGTCACGTCGAAGAGTTCGTCGATGCCGGAATCGAGGAGCGTCAAAACTCGGTCGCCGAGCGACTCGGGTTTTCGATCAGCGAGCACGCCCTCGTGATTTACGGGCACTGCCAGCGGACGAGCTGCCCCCATCGCGGGAAGAAGACCGCCGACTGAGCGTTGCGCCGGCGTCGAGCATTTCGGCGGCATGCTCCCGGGCCTTGCCGGTAATCGATACGCCGCCGAGCATTCGAGCAATTTCTTCGATGCGCGAGTCGCTTTCGAGTGGAGTGACCTGTGTGCGAGTCGTGCGTCCATCGCTCATCTTCGAGACTCGCAGGTGTTGATTACCGAGGGCGGCCACTTGAGGCAGATGCGTCACGCAGAGCACCTGAGCCGACGCGCCAAGCGCGGCAAGTTCGCGACCGACGATTTCGGCAACGGCGCCACCCACGCCTGAGTCGACTTCGTCGAAGACCATGCATCCGCCGACCGCGAGATCTTTGATGCGTCCGGCGAGCGCCACCTGCACGGCGAGTGACAGACGGGAGAGTTCGCCACCCGAGGCGACTTTGCCGATCGGGCGTGGCGGTTGCCCGGCATTGGCGGACACGAGAAACGCGACATCTTCTAGACCGTTTGCCGCGGTACCGCCTTCGGGCAGGTCTGCGACATTGAGTTGGATATCGAATTTCCCGCCGATCATGCCGAGTTTTTGCATCCGAGCGCTGATCTCGGTGGCGAGCTCGTTGGCTGCCTTGCGACGCTGTTTGGAGAGTCGTGCCGCGGCGGCGCGCCAGGCGTCGACGGCTGATGTCACCTGTGCCCGTAACGCGGAGAGATTCGCCTCTATTTTTTCGAGGCGCGTGAGTTCGTCGCTGAGTTCGATGGCTTTAGACGGCAGTTCATCGGGCGCGCAGCGGTGCTTGCGCGCGAGCGACTCGATGGTGGCGAGACGTTGCTCGAGCTCCTCTTGACGATGCGGGTCGGCCTCGATCGAGTCGAGGTAACGCGTCAGTTCTTGGGCGCCGTCGGCGATGCGGATGGCGGCCTCTTCGAGTGGAGGTAAGAGGGCTTCGAGTTTGGAGTCGAAGCCGGCGCTCTGACGCAGAACGGCGAGGGCGCGCGAGACCGCATGATGTGCGTTGTTGTCTTCGGCATCGAAGAGGAGATCGAGCGCGCTGCGTGCGGCGTCGACGAGGCGTCCGGAGTTGGCGAGTCGATTACGCTCTTCACCGAGCGACTGGAGTTCGCCTGGCTTGAGGGACAGCGCGGCGAGTTCTCCGGTCTGATGTCGCAATAAATCGAGTCGAGCATCTCGATCGCGAGCCGCCGCTTCGAGGGATTCGAGTGCGCTCGATTGCTGCAGCCGCTCGCGGTGCAGTGTGGCGACCTCGTCTGCGAGCGCGTCGTGCCCGCCGAACGCGTCAAGGAGCTCGCGCTGGGCGCTGCTCTTAACGAGACTTTGAAACTCGTGTTGACCATGAATTTCGGCGAGCGATTCGCCGACGGATCTCAGGATTTGCAGGGGCACCTGCTGGCCGTTGAGATACGCGCGTGATTTGCCCTCTCGCGTGAGCACTCGACGTACGACGAGCTCATCTTCGATCTCGATGCTTTGCTCTTCGAGTCTCGATAAGAGCGACTTCGGCGCAGAGCCGATATCGAAGGTTGCAGTGATCTCGGCGCGATCGGCGCCGTGTCGTATGACTTCGGCGCCTCCGCGCCCACCGACGGCCAATTGCAGGGCGTCGACGAGTATCGACTTGCCTGCACCGGTTTCGCCGGTCAGTACGGTGAGCCCGCGAGAAAAGTCGACTTCGACCGCGTCGATGATCGCAAAGTCTCGAATGTGCAAATGAGAGAGCATGGGCGGCGGGTGGTTTAGCGCGGGGCGTCGAAACTGCGTCGGCCCCAATTGAGCTTGCTGCGCAGTAATCGGTAGTAGTCGTAGCCCTCGGGATGCAATAGCGTGATGCGCGCCCCTGCCGTGCGGATGACGAGTGATTCGCTCGGATTGAGAGGTGCAAGCGAACGACCGTCACAGGCGACTTCGGCGGAGGAGTCTGGGCGATCGATGATGCGAATTTCGATGACGGAGCGCGCCGACACCACGATCGGTCGATCGGAGAGCGTGTGTGGGCAAATCGGGGTGACCACCACGACCTCGAGGGCGGGGTCGACGATCGGTCCACCGCAGGAGAGGGCGTACGCGGTAGAGCCCGTTGCGCTCGCGACCACGAGACCATCGCCGCCGTGGCTGTTGACGAAGCGACCGTCGATCCAGGTTTCGAAATCGATGAGGTGCCCGCTCTGTCTCTTTTGCAATACGACGTCGTTGAGCGCGAGACCGCTGACGGTCGGACCGGTCGCCGAGGAAATCTCGGCGCGAAGCAGCGGACGCTCGTCTCGCAAACATTGGCCTGCGATGGCGGCATCGACCGAGCTCAGCATGTCTTCGGGCATGACGTCGGTCAGAAAGCCGAGCCGGCCGCGATTGACCCCGAGCAACGGAATGCCGCGCTCGGCGACGAGGCCGGCTGCATAGAGCAGGGTGCCGTCACCGCCGATGGCGATGAAGAGATCGGCTTCTTCGACCAACGCCGACTCGGAGAGAAATCGCGCTTCGACGCCCGTTAGGCGATCGCGCTCGTCTTCGGATACCAACGCCTCGAGACCGCGGGAGGAGAGATGTCGGGCGATGAGCGCTGCGCTTTCGGCCACGCGGGGGTCGGCAAAGCGGGTGATGAGAGCGCAGCGGCGGAAGTCGGGCATAGAACCGGTCCGGATAAAACCTGCGCCGTTTTATCACGTCCCTTGACGCAGTAAAGGTCCTGTCGTTAGTTTTTGTTCATGGCCCACGAATACGAACTGCTGAACGAGCGCGCCCAGCAGTTGCTGCGAGTTCTGGTCGAGAGCTACATCCGTGAGGGTCAGCCGGTCGGCTCCCGAGCGCTATCACGCGATTCCGGGTTGCAGCTGTCCTCCGCCACCATCCGAAACGTCATGGCCGACCTCGAGGAACTCGGTTTCGTGACGTCTCCGCACACTTCGGCGGGACGCGTCCCGACCGACCGCGGATACCGGTTTTTCGTCGATACGTTACTGCGTTCGCGCCCCCTCGATGATGTGGCGGTTGCGGAGGTTCGTCGTCACCTCGATGTCTCGGCGACCGATGACCCGAAAGCCTTGGTCGCCAATGCCTCTCAGTTGCTATCGAATGTCACCCGTCTCGCCGGTGTCGTCACGGTGCCGCGGCCCGCCGTCGCCTCGATCACTCAGATCGAGTTCGTGGGCCTTTCAGAAAATCGTGTGCTGGTCGTGCTGGTGTTCAACGATCGAGAGGTGCAGAACCGCATCATCCATCTCTCGAGGCACCACACGCCCGAGGAGTTGCGTCGCGCGGCGCATTTTCTGAACGAGCAACTCATCGGCCGTTCGGCCGAAGCGGCTCGAGTCGAAATCCTGCGTCAATTGCAGGAGGCCCGCGAGCACATGAATTCCCTAATGCTCGATGCGATCAGCATGGCTCAACAGGTCTTCGATCAGGGTAAATCCGGCGGGGCGTCTGGGCTCGATTACATCGTCGCGGGTGAAACCAACCTGATGGGTGGTGCGCAGCTGACCAGCGTCGAGAAGCTCAAGCGCTTGTTCGAGGCCTTCAATGAAAAGCGCGACTTCCTGCATCTGCTCGATCAGAGCTTGCACGCTGAGGGCGTGCAGATCTTCATCGGCAAGGAGTCGGGGTACCAGATGCTCGATGAATGCAGCGTCATCACGGCCCCTTACAGCGCCGGTGACGGTGTTATGGGGGTCCTTGGGGTGATCGGCCCGACCCGCATGGCTTACGAGCGGGTTATTCCCATCGTCGACGTGACGGCTCGACTGCTCGGTTCGGCCCTCAACGCCCGACGCTGAGTCTCGCTCGAGCGTCGCCTTTACCGCCCCTCTGCGACGGAGTCCCCTTGATTTGGGGGTGACGGACCCCATATCGCCCTTCGGGCGATGACGGACAGTGTTCGATCCTTGCCTCAGGTAGTTTAGGTAACTCACGGTTTTGGAAGGACTTTAAATGGGTCAAAACCCCGAAAACGAGTCGTTTACGCCGTTTGCGGCCCCGGAGGGCGCTTCGGAGCTCGAGCAGCTTCAGCAGGCCGTGGCGGCCGCCGAGGCTCAGGCTCAGGCGGCGCGCGATCAGGCGCTGCGTGCCTTGGCCGAGCTCGAGAACGTACGCAAAAGAGCCCAGCGCGACGTCGAAAACGCGCATCGCTATGCGCTCGAGAAATTCGCGCAAGAGCTACTGCCCGTCAAAGATAGCCTCGACCTTGCCATCGAGAGCGCAGGTCGGGCCGATGCGGCGGCGCTCGTCGAAGGGCAGGCCGCGACGCAGCGTTTGCTCGCCAAAGCCCTCGAGCGGGGCGGGATCGTCGAACTCAACCCCCTCGGTGAGCCGTTCGACGCGAACCTGCACGAGGCCATGGCGGCCCAGCCCTCGGATACCGCCGAGCCGAACTCGGTGTTGGCCGTGGTCCAGCGCGGCTACACCCTGAACGGGCGTTTATTGCGTGCGGCGAGGGTGATCGTCGCGCGCGCTCCTGGCTGAAGTATCGCAACGCATTGAAATTCTTCGCAGCGATCCCCAATTAATCGAACAACGGAAACCATCGCGGCGGCAGGGCCGTCACGGAGAGACATCATGGGCAAAGTTATCGGCATCGACCTCGGCACCACCAACTCTTGCGTCGCCATCATGGAAGGCGGTAAGCCTCGCGTCATCGAGAACAGCGAGGGCGATCGCACCACGCCGTCGATCGTTGCGTTCACGAAAGATGACGAGGTGCTCGTGGGGCAGTCCGCCAAGCGCCAGGCGGTCACCAACCCTCAGAACACGCTGCACGCGGTCAAGCGTCTGATCGGTCGTCGTTTCGACGAAAAGATCGTTCAGAAGGACATCGACATGGTGCCCTACAAGATCGTCAAAGCCGATAACGGCGATGCCTGGATCGAAGCGCAGGGTAAGAAGATGGCGCCGCCCGAAGTGTCGGCGCGCGTGCTCATGAAAATGAAGAAGACCGCCGAAGATTTTCTCGGTGAAGAAGTGACGGAAGCCGTGGTCACGGTTCCGGCGTACTTCAATGATTCTCAGCGTCAGGCGACCAAAGACGCCGGACGCATCGCCGGTCTCAACGTCAAGCGCATCATCAACGAGCCGACGGCTGCGGCGCTCGCCTACGGTCTCGATAAGTCGGGTGGAGATCGCAAGATCGCCGTGTACGACCTCGGTGGTGGCACCTTCGACGTGTCGATCATCGAAATCGCCGAAGTCGATGGAGAGCGTCAGTTCGAGGTGCTCTCGACGAACGGCGATACGTTCCTCGGCGGCGAGGACTTCGACCTGCGCGTGATCAACTTCCTCGCTGACGAATTCTTGAAAGAGTCGGGCGTCGACGTGCGTAAAGATCCGCTCGCGATGCAGCGTCTCAAGGAAGCGGCCGAAAAGGCCAAGATCGAGCTCTCCTCGAGCCAGCAGACCGATATCAACCTGCCGTACATCACGATGGATGCGACGGGGCCGAAGCACCTTGCCGTGAAACTCACCCGCGCCAAGCTCGAGTCGCTGGTCGAAGATCTCGTCAAGCGAACGATCGAGCCGTGCAAGGTCGCGCTCAAAGACGCAGGCTTGTCCGCGGCTGAAGTCTCCGAAGTCATTCTCGTGGGTGGTCAGACCCGTATGCCGCTCGTGCAGAAGCAGGTCAAAGATTTCTTCGGAAAAGAGCCGCGCAAAGATGTAAACCCTGACGAGGCCGTCGCCGTCGGCGCCGCCATTCAGGGTGGCGTACTCGCAGGCGACGTCAAGGACGTCTTGTTGCTCGACGTGACGCCACTCTCGCTCGGTCTCGAGACGCTCGGTGGCGTGATGACCAAGCTCATCGAAAAGAACACGACGATCCCGACCAAGCACTCGCAGGTGTTCTCGACGGCCGAAGACAATCAGACGGCCGTCACCATTCACGTGCTGCAGGGTGAGCGCGAGCGTGCGATCGACAACAAGTCGCTCGGCAAGTTCGACCTCTCCGATCTCCCGGCTGCACGCCGCGGTACGCCGCAGATCGAGGTCACCTTTGATATCGACGCGAACGGCATCCTCAATGTCTCGGCCAAGGACAAGGCGACGGGCAAAGAGCAGCGCATCGTGATCAAGGCGTCCTCGGGACTCTCCGAGGAAGAGATCAAGCGCATGGTCAGCGACGCCGAGGCGCATGCGGATGAAGACCGCAAGTTCCGTGAACTCGTCGAAGTGCGTAACCGTGCTGATGGTCTCGTACACTCGGTCGAGCAGTCGCTCAAAGATCTCGGTGAGAAGGTGTCGACCGAGGATCGTCTCAAGGCCGAAAGTGCGCTCAACGATTTGAGGGCGGTTCTGAAGGACGACGATAAGGAAAAGATCGAGAAGAAGCTCGAGGCGTTGATGCAGGCTTCCTCCAGCATCGCGCAGCAGGCCTACGCGCAGGCGGGCGGCGCCGAAGCCGGTGCCGCAGACGCTGGCGCCGCCGAGGCGAAGTCGGGTGAGTCGGCTCGTGACGACGTGCTCGATGCCGAGTTCGAGGAAGTGAAGGACAAGGACGACGGCCGCAAGGCGTCCTGATCCCCACTTCGTCATGGCTAAGCGCGACTACTACAAGGTCCTCGATGTTCCGAGGAATGCCTCGGAGGCTGACATCAAGAAGGCCTACCGTCGGCTGGCCATGAAGTACCACCCGGATCGCAATCCGGGTGACAAGGAAGCCGAGGAGAGTTTCAAAGAGGCGAAAGAAGCCTACGAAGTGCTCACCGACGAGCAGAAACGCGCTATCTACGACCAGCATGGTCACGACGGCATCGACGCCGCTCGACAGGGCGGCGGTGCGGGTGGTTTTGGCGGTGCCGACTTCGGCGATATTTTTGGCGAAGTGTTCGGCGATATCTTTGGTGGCGCTCGTCGGGGTGGGCGCTCTCAGGTGTTTCGTGGCGCCGATCTGCGTTACGAGCTCGAACTCGAGTTGCCTCAGGCGGTGTTCGGTTACACCACTGAGATCGAAATCCCACGCCTCATGGAATGCGAGACCTGTCACGGGTCGGGCGCGGCCAAGGGTCATACGCCGACGACCTGCGATCAATGCCAAGGCTCAGGGCAGATGCGCATCTCTCAGGGCTTCTTTCAGTTACAGCAACCCTGCAACCGTTGTCGCGGCACCGGACGCATCATTCGCAATCCCTGCGACACCTGTCTCGGTCAGGGTCGCGTGCGGCGCACGCGCAAGTTGTCGGTGAAGGTTCCCGCAGGCGTCGCTACGGGAGATCGCATCCGCTTGGGCGGCGAGGGCGAGGCGGGACGCAACGGCGGGCCCGCGGGTGATCTCTACATCGAGATGAACGTCAAACCGCATTCGATCTTCGAGCGCGAGGGTGACGATCTGTCCTGCGAAGTGCCGGTCAGTTTCGCGACCGCTGTGCTCGGCGGGTCGGTGAAAGTGCCCACGCTCGAGGGTGACGTGTCGCTTAAGATCCCGGCCGAGACTCAATCGGGACGCGTATTTCGACTGCGCGATAAAGGTGTCAAACCGGTACGCGGAGGCGACCGAGGCGATCTCTTCTGTCGGGTTGTGGTAGAAACGCCCGTGAACCTGTCGAACGATCAGCGCGAGTTGCTGAAGAAATTCGATGAGTCGCTGCGTAGCGACGGCCGCGGTCACACGCCCCGCGAGGAAGGGTTCTTCGAAGGCGTGAAACGGTTTTTCGCCGGTAACTGATTTTCCGCCGGCGTCGGAGACGGTCGATGCGTGTGGTCATCGTGGGCGCCGCAGGGCGCATGGGCTGCGCGATTCGCGAGGCGCTTGCGCACCGCCCCGAGATCCAGTTGGCTGGCGCGATCGATCGAGAGGCCGATGCCTCGCGCGGGATCTCCACCGATCTCGATTCGGTCCTGCGTGGCGCCGACGTCATGATCGATTTTTCCTCCCCGTCGTCTACGGCAGCCAACCTCGCGGCCTGTGTGCGCCACGGGGTCGCGGCGCTCGTCGGCACGACGGGCCTCGGCGACGAGGCGGCGCGGGCCGCAACCGAAGCGTCGTCACGCATCCCGGTGCTCGTTGCCGCCAACACGAGTCTGGGTGTCACGCTCCTCATCGAGCTCGTCAGGCAAGCGGCGAAAGCCTTGCCCGCAGACTTCGATATCGAAATCACCGAAGGGCACCATCGTCATAAGAAAGACGCCCCCTCCGGAACCGCGCTCGCCTTGGGTCGAGCGGCGGCTGATGGTCGAGGGCTGTCGTTCGAAGCGGTTCGCGGGTCCACTCGTGAGGGCGAGGCGCCTCGTAGAGCGGGTGAGATCGGGTTCTCGGTTATTCGGGCGGGAGACTTGGTCGGAGACCATGACGTGCTGTTCGCCGGGGAGGGTGAGCGGATCACCCTGGGCCACCAGGCCACCGACCGGGCCATCTTCGCCCGGGGCGCCCTGAAAGCCGCTTCCTGGCTCTCGGGACGAGCTCCGGGTCGCTACCAAATGGTTGATGTACTCGGTTTAAAAACAAGCGCTTAGAGCGTTTTCTGCGGCTATTTTCAAAGCTGCCATTGGGCCAATTCGGACCCTTTTTCCCCGCCGAAATTCATGGACAAAAGGGGGGGTTAAAACATAAAATTTCCTTCTAATCCGATAGGCGGGTTAGTCCGTGCAGGGCGGGAGGCGTTCGTAAGAGTGCCTCCCGCTTTGTTCATGCGAACCCGGCTGCAGTGTCGGAGAATTTGGCAGGCAGCAACGGGTGGTTTAAGTGTTCGATGCAGTGTTGGCGCTGGCCGACGGAACCCTCTTCCGCGGCCGCTCGATTGGCGCGGCAGGTCAGACCTCAGGAGAGGTCGTTTTCAATACTGCTCTCACCGGGTATCAGGAAATTCTTTCCGACCCGTCCTACTCCAAACAAATCGTCACGCTCACCTACCCGCACATTGGCAACGTCGGCACCAATCCCGACGACATGGAATCAGCTCTGGCCTATGCGGCGGGTCTCGTCATCCGCGATCTACCGCCTCGAGCGAGTAACTGGCGCCTGCGCGAGACGCTGCCGGAGTTTTTATCGACACATGGCGTCGTCGCGATTGCGGATATCGACACCCGTCGGCTGACTCGTATTCTTCGAGAGGGTGGGGCTCAGTCCGGCTGCATCGTCACGGGAAAGGCGGGTGATGCGCTCGAGAGTCTCGAACGCGCGGCCTTGGCCGGAGCGCGAGCCTTCCCGGGGTTGAAAGGTATGGATCTCGCCAAAGTCGTCTCGACGCGTGAGCGTTACGAGTGGACGCAGGGCAGCACCTTCGATGCGCCGCCGCCGCGACGCGCTGACCACCGGCCTTACCGCGTCGTGGCCTACGACTATGGCGTCAAGCACAACATCCTTCGTTTGCTCATAGACGCAGGATGCGACGTCACGGTGGTCCCGGCGCAGACGAGCGCGGCGGATGTGCTCGCGCTTTCGCCCGAAGGTGTGTTTCTCTCGAACGGCCCCGGTGATCCGGAGCCCTGTGATTACGCGATATCCGCGATTCGACACATTCTCGAACGGGACGTACCGATCTTCGGAATTTGTCTCGGCCATCAGTTGCTCGGCCTCGCGAGCGGCGCACGCACGATCAAGATGAAGTTCGGTCACCACGGGGCCAATCACCCCGTCCAAGATTTGCAGAGCGGGCGCGTCCTGATTACGCCGCAGAATCACGGCTTCGCCATCGACGAGGTGAGTTTGCCGAAGCATCTCGTTGCCACGCATCGCTCGCTTTTCGACGGCACGCTCCAGGGCGTGGCGCGCACCGACCGGGCAGCGTTCAGTTTTCAAGGGCATCCGGAGGCGAGTCCCGGACCCCGCGACGTCAAATATTTGTTTGAGCGATTCACCGCCGCGATGCAGCGGCGTCGGTCGTCCTGAGTCGAACCATGCCGAAGAGAACAGACATTCAGAGCATCTTGATCATCGGCGCGGGCCCGATCGTCATCGGTCAGGCCTGCGAGTTCGATTACTCGGGCGCGCAGGCGTGCAAGGCGCTACGCGAAGAGGGTTACCGGGTCATTCTGGTCAACTCCAATCCCGCGACGATCATGACCGACCCGGAGATGGCCGATGTCACCTACATCGAGCCCATTCACTGGCGGACGATCGCTCGAATTATCGAAAAAGAACGACCCGATGCCGTGCTGCCCACCATGGGCGGTCAGACGGCGCTCAACACTGCGCTCGATCTCGTTCGGGAAGGCGTGCTCGAGAAATACGATGTCGAACTAATCGGCGCCTCGAGAGAGGCCATCGACATGGCCGAGGACCGTGAACTCTTTCGCAACGCGATGCGTGAGATCGGCCTCGAGTCGGCCCGTGCTGCGGTGGCGCATAGTCTCGAGGAGGCGCTCGCCATTCAGGCCTCGCTCGGCTATCCCTGCGTGATTCGGCCCTCCTTCACGCTCGGTGGCTCGGGAGGTGGCATCGCCTACAACCGCGAAGAGTTCGAAACGATCGTCGCTCGCGGCATCGATGCCTCGCCCACCAACGAGGTGCTCATCGAAGAGTCGGTGCTCGGTTGGAAAGAATTCGAGATGGAAGTCGTTCGCGATCGAGCGGACAACTGCATCATCATTTGCTCGATCGAAAATCTCGACCCGATGGGCGTACACACCGGAGACTCGATCACCGTAGCGCCGGCTCAAACTTTGACCGACAAAGAATATCAGCGCATGCGTGACGCCTCGATCGCGGTACTGCGCAAAATCGGTGTCGATACGGGCGGTTCGAATGTCCAGTTCGCGATCAACCCGGAAGATGGTCGCCTCATCGTCATCGAGATGAATCCGCGCGTGTCGCGTTCGTCGGCGCTCGCATCGAAAGCGACCGGTTTCCCGATCGCCAAGATCGCCGCCAAGCTCGCAGTGGGTTACACCCTCGATGAGCTGCGTAACGACATCACCGGAGGGGCGACGCCCGCATCCTTCGAGCCGACGATCGACTACGTCGTCACCAAAATCCCGCGCTTCACCTTCGAAAAATTCCGTGGTGCGAATGATCGTCTGACGACTCAGATGAAGTCGGTGGGCGAGGTGATGGCCATCGGTCGAACGTTCCAGGAGTCACTGCAGAAAGCGCTCCGTGGGCTCGAGACCGGGCTCGACGGACTGACTCCGGTGACGCGCTTGCCGCTCAACGAAGAGGCTCAGAGTTCGCTCGCCCAGTCGCTGCGCATGCCGGGGCCCGATCGTCTCTTGCAAGTGGCCGACGCGTTCCGTGCCGGTTGGTCCTTCGACCGCATTCAAGAGTTGAGTCGTATTGATCCGTGGTTCCTCGCGCAGATCGGCGAGTTGATCGAACATGAGATCGAGATTCAGCGTGATGGCGTGTCGGGCCTCTCGGCCGATCGACTTCGGGCGCTCAAGCGAAAGGGCTTCTCTGACAGTCGAATCGCTAAGCTCGTCGCGCGTAGCGAAGCGGATGTGCGCGCGCTTCGTCGCAAGCACGGTGTACGCCCCGTCTACAAGCGCGTCGACACCTGCGCCGCCGAGTTCTCGACCTCGACGGCCTATCTCTACTCGACGTACGAGGAAGAGTGCGAGGCCGCTCCGACGTCGCGACGCAAGATCATGATTCTGGGTGGCGGCCCGAATCGCATCGGTCAGGGAATAGAGTTCGACTATTGCTGCGTGCATGCGGCGCTCGCGCTGCGTGAGGACGGGTTCGAGACCATCATGGTCAATTGCAACCCGGAGACCGTCTCGACGGACTACGACACCTCCGATCGTCTCTATTTCGAGCCGCTCACTCTCGAGGACGTGCTCGAAATCATTGATCTCGAAAAGCCCGAAGGGGTCATCGTTCAGTACGGTGGGCAGACACCGCTCAAGCTGTGCCGCGCGCTCGAGAAAGAGGGTGCGCCGATCATCGGCACCTCGCCCGATTCCATCGACGTCGCCGAAGATCGCGAGCGTTTCCAAAAACTCGTTCAAGCCTTGGGTCTGCGACAACCGGCGAACGCCACGGCGCGTACCGAGGAGCAGGCGTTGGCGTTGGCGCGAGAGGTGGGTTTTCCGCTCGTGGTGAGACCGTCGTACGTGCTCGGCGGGCGCGCCATGGAAATCGTGTTCAACGAAGACGATCTGAAAACGTACATGACCGATGCCGTCCGCGTATCCAACGAGAGCCCGGTACTGCTCGATCGATTCCTCGACGATGCGATCGAAGTCGATGTCGATGCCGTGTGCGACGGCCAGCGCGTCTTGATCGGCGGCATCATGGAGCACGTCGAGCAGGCCGGTGTGCACTCGGGCGACTCGGGTTGTTCACTGCCGCCCAACAGTTTGTCGAAAGCGCTGCAAGACGAGCTTCGAGAGCAAACTCGAAAGTTGGCGCTCGGGCTCAACGTCGTCGGCTTGATGAACATCCAGTTCGCGATTCAAAACGGGACGATATTCGTTCTCGAAGTGAATCCGCGCGCATCGCGCACGGCGCCGTTCGTGTCGAAGGCCATCGGACTGCCTCTGGCCAAAGTCGGGGCCCGCGTGATGACGGGGCGCTCGCTCGAGTCGCTCGATGCGACGCGAGAGCGCATCCCGCCGTATTTCGCGGTCAAAGAAGCCGTGTTCCCTTTCGTGAAGTTCCCGGAGGCCGATCCCATCCTCGGGCCCGAAATGAAATCGACGGGCGAGGTCATGGGCACAGGACGCAGTTTCGGAGAGGCCTACGCGAAAGCACAGGCGGCCTCGGGTGTGGTGCTGCCTCGATCGGGTCGATGCTTTCTGAGCGTGCGCGAGCGCGACAAGCCGGGCGTCGTCGAGCTTGCGCGGCGATTGGTCGCTCGTGGGTTCGAGCTGGTCGCCACGGAAGGGACCGCTCGTGTCATCCGCGCTGAGGGCCTGCCCGTGAGCCTCGTCAACAAGGTTCGCGAGGGTCGGCCACACTGTGTGGACATGATCAAAAATAACGAAATCGTGTTGATCGTCAACACGACCGAGGGCAAGCAGGCGGTGAGCGAGTCGCACTCGATTCGCCGCGAGGCCGTCCAGCGTCGGGTGACGTACTACACCACGCTTGCCGCGGCGCTCGCGACCTGCGACGCTCTCGATTCTCTAGACCAAGTCGATGTCAACCGGCTGCAGGACCTCCACCAGGAAGTCCGGACGTAAGCCGGGCTTTTTTTGAGGAGGAGATCGCGTGAAGCGTAATCCCATGACAGCCCGTGGCGCCGAAATGCTGCGCGCCGAGCTCAAGCGGCTCAAATCGGAAGATCGTCCGAACGTGATCAAGGCGATCGCCGAGGCGCGTAGTCATGGCGATCTTTCCGAGAATGCCGAGTATCACGCGGCGCGCGAGCAGCAGGGTTTTATTGAGGGCCGCATCGCCGAGCTCGAATCGAAACTGTCGACGGCCGACATCATCGACGTCGCGCAGCTCACCAACAACGGCAAGGTGGTGTTCGGTGCGACGGTCGAACTCGAGGGCGAGGATGACGGGAAGGCTGTGACCTACACCATCGTCGGCGAGGACGAGGCCGATATCCGTGCTGCGCGAATCGCCGTCACCTCACCGATCGCCCGTGCGCTCATCGGCAAGTCCGAAGGGGACGTCGTCGAGGTGGCGGCCCCGGGCGGGACCCGAAGTTACGAGATCGTCGCCGTTCGCTACGAATGATCGGGAACGCGCCGACGGTCGCAAGCGTCTAGTCGGGTAATACGATCTTCGGCAGGTCGGCCCGCTTTTTATAAAGCGTCGCCACGTGTCCGATGCGGCCGACCAATAAGCTGCCCGTGTCTCGTGCGAGGTTTTCGAGGGCAGCATCGCGTGCCTCGCGCTCGGCACCGGTCATGCGGACCTTGATGAGTTCATGGTCCTGCAGCGCGCGCCGCGTTTCGGCGACGACCCCCTCACTGACCCCCGCGTTACCGATCAAAATGACCGGCTTTAGGGGGTGGGCGAGCCCGCGAAGGTATCGGCGTTGCTTGTCGTTGAGTGTCATGGGCCGCGATTGTAATCGCCAAACGGTCGCCGGAAGGGTGGTTTGGGGTTGAACCCACGTGGCGCTGGCCGCATCTAAGGGGGGTGGGGTCGAATGGCTGGTCCGGCAGGGGCCGATGGTGTAGGTTGGCAGTTCGGCGCAACGGAATGCGCCCCCGCGAGGAATGAGTATGAACGACCTGATGAAGAACTTTGTAGTCTGGGCCCTGATCGCTGTGGCGGTGCTGGTGTTGTTTAGCCAGTTCGTGCCCCGTTCTGCACCGGTTTCAGAAGTCAGCTACTCCTCGTTCCTCGAAGAGGTTCGCAACGGTCGCGTCGACAGCGTGGTACTCCAGGGCGACACCATCAGTGGCGTCCGCAAAGACAAATCGACCTTCGAGTTGTACAACCCCGAGACCGATAACACGGCGCTGATCGGGTCACTGGCCAAGGCGAACGTCTCTATCGTCGGTCGCGCGCCGAAGCAGCCGAATTTCCTGTCGCAACTCATTCTGCAGCTGGCGCCAGCGCTGCTGCTCATTCTCGTCTTCGCTTGGATGCTGCGTCAGATGCAGGGCGGTTCGGGTGGCCGTGGGGCCATGTCTTTCGGCAAGAGTCGTGCACGTCTTCTCAGCGAAGACCAAGTCGCCGTCACGTTCGCCGATGTCGCCGGCGTCGATGAGGCCAAACAAGAAGTGGGCGAGATCGTCGACTTCCTCAAAGATCCTTCTAAGTTTCAGAAGCTCGGCGGCAAGATTCCCCGTGGCGTATTGATGGTCGGTAGCCCCGGCACGGGTAAGACGCTGCTCGCGCGCGCCATCGCGGGCGAAGCGAAGGTGCCGTTCTTCAC
>Ga0075471_10001156_pt1 | contig 17067 bp, 17 predicted proteins | sample DEB19_08_DNA_2_FD_74787 | JGI IMG/M metagenome (GOLD analysis project Ga0075471, IMG submission 74787) | Aqueous microbial communities from the Delaware River and Bay under freshwater to marine salinity gradient to study organic matter... | ecosystem: Environmental > Aquatic > Marine > Coastal ... | reverse complement strand
GTCTGGGGCGAGATGGCCGACCACTGCAGCGAGTCCCTCCAGAAGGGGATGCGCATCGTGGTCACGGGTCGTCTGGAGCAGCGGTCCTGGGAGACCGAGCAGGGCGAGAAGCGCAGCGTCGTCGAGATCATCGCCGACGAGGTGGCCCCGAGCCTGCGGTGGGCGAGCGCCGAGGTGCGCCGGGTCGAGCGCCGCGGTGGCGGCGACTTCGGCGGCGGCGGTGGCGGCAGCGCCCGCCAGACCTCGAACGAGCCGGCACCGGCGTACGACGGATTCGGGGACGAGGAGCCCTTCTAGGGCGTCATCCCTCCACGGAAGCGACAGGAGCACTTCGAGATGGCACGAGACAGCAGGGATCGGCGGGGGAAGTCCGCAGCCGCGGACCGACGTCGCCCGGTCAAGAAGAAGGTGTCGATCCTCATCAGCGATGGGGTCGACTACATCGACTACAAGGACGTGAACCTCCTCCGGCGGTTCATGTCCGAGCGGGCCAAGATCCGCGCCCGCCGGGTCACCGGCAACAACACCCAGCAGCAGCGCGAGATCGCTCGGGCGATCCGCGTCGCCCGCGAGATGGGGCTGCTGCCGTACACCGTCCGCCAGGTGACCCAGCGTTCCAAGGGCGGGCGTCGTGACCGGGACGACCGCGGGCCCCGCGAGCAGACCGAGGCCGTGGTCGAGACCGTGACCGAGGAACTGCCCGAGGGCGTGACGGTCGAGGGTGCCGAGACCGTCGAGGTCGTCGACACCGTCGGCGCGACCGAGGAGGCGGCGGAGTGAAGATCGTCCTGCGCACCGACGTCGAGAACCTCGGCAAGAAGGGCGACCTCTGCGAGGTCGCCGACGGCTACGCCCGCAACTACCTCGTCCCGCGCGGCCTCGCCATGCGGGCCACGAAGGGTGTCGTCGCCCAGGCCGAGTCCATGCGCCGCAGCCGCAGCGCGCGCGACCGGCGGGAGCGGGAGGCGGCCGAGGCGATCGCGGGTCGGCTCTCCGGCCAGCGCATCACCGTCCCGGCCCGGGCCGGCGAGGGCGGCAAGCTCTTCGGCTCGGTCGGCACCGCCGACATCGCCGCGGCCATCGGGGCCCTCGCGGGCCACGAGGTCGACCGGCGCACGGTCGTGCTCGACGAGCCGATCAAGGAGCTCGGCGAGACCGAGGTGAGCATCAGGCTCCACGCCGAGGTCGTCGCCACCGTCACCGTGGAGGTCGTCGCCGAGTAGGCGCCGCCACACCGCATCGACGCACGGGGCCCGGTCGCAGGACCGGGCCCTGTCGCGTCCGGATCCGTGTCCGACCCCGGGGCGATGCTGCACCGGTCGTCCACAGGCCTGTGGACGACGAGGCCGGATGTCCACAGCGAATACACAGGGAATTCCCAGCCCTGTCCACTTCATACCCACAGGCCGGACACGCGACGATGGCGGTCGTTCGCGCGGGTGGGTCGACGGTGGATCGGGCCGGGCGTGGGGTAGGAGGCTCAGGTGGTCCAGTCGATCGAGGAGGCCCGTAGCGCCCAGGCGCGGGCCGAGCGCGGCCGGATCCCTCCGCACAACCTCGAGGCCGAGGAGTCCCTCCTCGGGGCCATGATGCTGTCGCGCGACGCCATCACCGCCGCGGTCGAGGCCCGGGTCGACGAGGCCGACTTCTACAAGCCCGCGCACGGACACATCTTCACGGCGATCATGGGCCTCTACGGCCAGGGTGAGCCGGTCGACCCGGTGACCGTCGCCGAGGAGTTGCGCCGCGCCGAGCTGCTCGAGCCGCTCGGCGGCCGTCCGGCGCTCATGCGCATCCAGGGCGGGACTCCCGCGTCCGCGAACGCGGGCCACTACGCGCGCATCGTCGGGGAGCTCGCGCTGCTGCGTCGACTCATCGCGGTGGCGGGCGAGATCGCCGAGAGCGCCTACTCGCAGCCCGACGACGTCACCGAGACGGTCGACCGAGCCGAGGCCCGCATCTTCGAGGTCGCCGAGAAGCGCGTGGCCGAGTCGATGGTGCGCATCTTCGACACCGTCACCGAGACGGTGAACCAGCTCGAGACGATGTACCACGAGGACGGCGCGGTCACGGGCGTGCCCACCGGCTACACCGACCTCGACGGCCTGCTCCTCGGACTGCAGCCCTCGAACCTCGTGATCGTCGCGGCGCGACCGGGCATGGGCAAGACCTCGTTCGCCCTCGGCGCGGCGTCGAACGTCGCGATCGCCACGCGACGGCCGGTCATCTTCTTCTCGATGGAGATGGGTGCGGTCGAACTCACCAAGCGCATGCTGTCCTCCGAGGCCCGCGTCGAGGCGCGCAAGTTGCAGACCGGCAACCTGACCGACGCGGACTGGACCCGGCTCAGCACCGCGATGGGCCACCTCGGCGAGGCGCCGCTCTACATCGACGACAACCCGCACTGCACCGTGATGGAGATGCGGGCCAAGGCTCGCCGCATCAAGGCCCGCCACGGCGACCTCGGGATGATCGTGGTCGACTACCTCCAGCTCATGTCCTCGCCCGGCAAGGTCGAGAGCCGGCAGAACGAGGTCGCCGAGCTGTCCCGGGGACTCAAGATCCTCGCCCGAGAGCTCGACTGCCCGGTCGTGGCCCTCGCCCAGCTGAACCGGCAGCTCGAGTACCGCCAGGACAAGCGGCCGATGCTCGCCGACCTGCGCGAGTCCGGGTCCATCGAGCAGGACGCGGACGTCGTGCTCTTCATCTACCGCGACGAGTCGTACAACACCGAGACCGATCAGCGCGGCACGGCCGAGATCCTCGTGGCCAAGCACCGGAACGGGCCGACGGGTTCGGTGCGCCTGGCCTTCCTCGACCACTACACGAAGTTCGCCAACATGGCGCGCGAGTGACGGTGCCATGACCGTCCCGGTGACGCGCTCCACATCGGCACCATGCGCCACATCCACCACGCGGCGCCCGCGAGACGCGGCACGACGTCGCGCGCCGTCGCGCGGGCGCGCCGGTCGAGGGACGCGCGGCGCGCCGATGCGCGCGACCCCGCGCGCAGGTTCGCGTGAGCTGGGCGCGCTGTGGCATTGTCCTCGAGGTCTCGCGGCATTCGTGCCGTCGGGGGGTGGAGCAGCAAGCGAACGGGGCGTCGTGCATCCGTACGGGCCTCAGACTCTGTGAAGGGAGCACGGTGAAGAAGATCCTCCGTTTGGGGAGCCTGATCGCGATCGTCGCACTGATCGCCGGGGTCCTCGCTGCGTGCAGCAGCAGTGACAGTGACGACAACGGTGGCGGCGACGGCGACAAGCTGAAGGTCGCGTTCGTCTACGTCGGACCGGTCGGTGATGCCGGCTGGACCAAGAAGCACGACGACGGTCGCAAGGCGCTCGAGGACGAGCTCGGCGACCAGGTCGAGGTCACGTACCTCGAGAGCGTGCCCGAGGGCGCGAAGTCCGAGGCGACGTTCGAGAAGCTGGCCCGTGACGGCTACGGCCTGATCTTCGGCACCTCGTTCGGCTACGGCGACTCGATGCTCAAGGTGGCCAAGAAGTACCCGGACGTGAAGTTCGAGTGGGCGACCGGGTACAAGACCGCCGACAACCTCGGCACGTACTTCGGTGCGGCCGAGGAGGCCCGGTACCTCAGCGGTATCGCGGCCGGTGCGGCGAGCACGAGCGGCAAGATCGGGTACGTCGCGGCGTTCCCGATCCCGGAGGTGCTGCGCGGCATCAACGCGTTCACCCTCGGTGCGCAGTCGGTGAACCCGAACGCCACCGTGCAGGTCGTCTGGACCTCCACGTGGTTCGGACCGGCCAAGGAGAAGGCCGCCGCGGAGTCGCTGCGCGACGCCGGGGTCGACGTGCTCTCGCAGCACCAGGACTCCCCGGCCACCGGTGAGGTCGCCGAGAAGGCGGGCCTGAAGTGGGTCGGCTACAACGACGACCTCGAGCGCTTCGCCCCGCAGGCGTGGCTCACGGGTGCGGTCTGGGACTGGGGTCCCTTCTACATCGCGACCGCGAAGTCCGTCATCGACGGGACCTGGGAGTCCGACCAGTACTACGGGACGATCGCAGACGGCCTCGTCGGCCTCGCGCCGTTCGGCCCGTCGGTGACCCAGGCCACCAAGGACCAGATCGCGACCAAGCAGGCGGCGATCGTCGATGGTTCCTTCGTGCCGTTCACCGGTCCGATCGAGGATCAGGACGGCAACGTCATCGTGCCGGCGGGCCAGACGGCCTCGCTCGTCGACCTGCTCGGGACGGACTACTTCGTCAAGGGTGTCATCGGCGAGATCCCCGAGGACTAGGCGTTGGGCGCGACTGATGCGCCCGTGGGGGTGCGTCCGGATCTTCCGGGCGCACCCCCCGCCGTCTCGGCGCGACGGATCGTCAAGCGATTCCCCGGCGTGGTCGCCAACGACCACGTCGACGTCGATCTCCGTCGCGGCGAGGTCCACGCGCTCCTCGGGGAGAACGGGGCCGGCAAGAGCACGCTCGCCGCAGTGCTCTGCGGGCTCTACGTCCCCGAGGAGGGCGAGCTCCTCATCGACGGTGTCCGCACCGTCCTCCACAGCCCGCGCGACGGCCTCGCGCGCGGCATCGGCATGGTGCACCAGCACTTCCGTCTCATCGACCGGTTCACGGTCGCCGAGAACGTGGTCCTCGGTGATCGCACCCAGTCGCTGCGGCTGCGGCGCGACCGCACCGAGGATGCGGTGGCCGAGATCGCGGAGACCTACGGCCTGCCGCTCGACCCGGGCGCGTACGTCGGTGACCTGAGCGTCGGCCAACGCCAACGGGTCGAGATCGTCAAGACCCTGTACCAGGGTGCCCGCATCCTCCTGCTCGACGAGCCGACATCGGTGCTCACCCCCCAGGAGGCCGACGCGCTCTTCGCGACGGTTCGGACGATGACCGCGGCCGGCAGGACCGTGGTGTTCATCAGCCACAAGCTCGGCGAGGTCCTCGAGATCGCGGATCGCGTCACCGTGATGCGCGACGGCCGGGTGACCGGTGACGTGGACGCCGGCGCGACGACGCGCGAGGAACTCGCCCGCATGATGGTCGGACGCGACGTGGACCTCTCCTCCCGCCGGGCCGTGGTGCCCGCACGCGAACCGATGCTCCGGGTCGAGGGCCTCACCCTCACCCGCGGAGGCGTCACCAGCGTCGACCGTGTGGACCTCGAGGTGCGGGCGGGCGAGATCCTCGGGATCGCCGGGGTCTCGGGCAACGGCCAGCGCGAACTCGCCGACCTCATCGCCGGCGTCGAGACGCCGACGGCCGGGCGCATCACCGTCTCCGGGACCGAGGTGGCCGGGAAGGGCCCGCGTGCGGCCCGTGCCGCGGGCCTCGCCTACGTGCCCGAGGACCGTCTCGGCACCGGTCTCGCACCCGCACTGTCCATCGTCGACAACATGCTGCTCACCCGCCCGCGCTCGTTCCTCCTCGACCGTCGTGCGGCCCGCGCCGAGGCCGAGGACATCATCGAACGCTTCGAGGTGAAGACGACCGGACCCGACGCCGCCGCCGGACTCATGTCCGGCGGCAACGCGCAGAAGGTGCTCATCGCCCGCGAGCTCGACTCCACCGACGGCGAGCACACGGCGCGGGTCCTCGTCGCCGCCTCGCCGACCCGGGGTCTCGACGTCGGCGCGATCGAGACGGTCTGGGGCATCCTCGACGGGGCGCGGGCCCGGGGTGAGGCGATCCTGCTCATCAGCGAGGACCTCGAGGAGGTCCTCGCCATCGCGGACCGGATCGTGGTGCTCTACGAGGGCCGACTCGTGCACGAGACCCCGGCCGCCGGCGCCTCGCGCGAGGCGATCGGCCTGGCCATGGCCGGAGTCGCACCGTGATCCTCGGGAGCTACGAGGTGCTGCTCGAGCAGCGCACCGACGTCCGGCGTTCCTCGGCGTTCATCGTGCCGATCGCATCGATCCTGGGTGCCCTCGTCATCGCGGGCGTCTTCCTGTGGCTCACCGGGCGCCCGGCGCTCAGCGTGTACGCCCGGCTCGTACGCGACGGGTACGGGAGTTGGTACTCGATCTCCGACACGCTCGGTCAGGCGACCCCGCTCATCCTCACCGGCCTCGCCGCCGCGTTCGCCTTCCGCATGAACCTCTACAACATCGGGGGCGAGGGGCAGCTCTACGCCGGGGCGATCGGCGCATCCTGGGCGGGGTTGGCGATCGCCCCGCACGTGAGCGGTCCGATCGCAGTGGTCGTCGTCCTGCTCGCCGGCATGCTCGGCGGCGTGCTCTGGATCGTGATCCCGGCGATCGCACGGGCCTTCCTCAACACGAGCGAGATCGTCACGACCCTGCTGTTCAACTACGTGGCGCTGTTCCTCATGCAGTACCTCATCTTCGGGTCCTCCTCGTTCTGGCGCGACCCGGACTCGAAGAACTTCCCCCAGGGCAAGCCGCTCCCGGACGTCGCGCACTTCCCGACCCTCCACTTCCCGCGTGACATCGCAGGCCTCGACTTCCCGTCGGGGGTCACCAGCATCCACCTCGGCTTCGGCGTGGCGATCCTCGCGATCATCGGCACCTGGTTCCTGCAGCAGCGCACCTCGTTCGGCTTCGACATGAAGGTCGTCGGTTCCTCGGAGCGCGCCGCCCGGTACGCCGGCATCCCGATCCGGCGCACGGTCATCGCCGTGCTGCTCATCTCCGGCGGCCTGGCGGGCCTCGCCGGTGCGGGCGAGGTGGGCGGGCGTGCGTACGCGCTCGACCCGAACGGTCTCGTGCTCGGACTCGGCTACACGGGCATCGTCGTCGCCGCGCTCTCGCGCTACAACCCGTTCGCGGTCGGTCTCGTGGCGGTGCTCCTCGCCGGACTTCGCACCGGGGCCGACGCGCTCCAGGGTGCCACCGGCCCGTTGCGCGTGCCGGTCGCGATCGCCTTCATGCTCGAGGGCGCCATCCTGCTGGCCGCCCTCGGCGGCGAGGTGTTCCGGCGCAACCGCCTCGTCGTGCGCCGCATCCGGGAGGCCCCCGCATGACGTCCGGGCTCAGCCTCGCGGCAGCGGGGATCAACGCCAACGTCTGGGTCGTCGCCCTCGCCGGCGCGATCTCCTTCGGGGTCCCGCTCGTGCTCGCCGCGCTCGGCGAGATCCTCGCCGAACGCTCCGGGGTGCTCAACCTCGGCGTCGAGGGGATGATGCTCGTCGGCGCGGTGAGCGCCTTCCTCGTGGCCGACGCGACCCACAGTCCGTGGCTCGCCATCCTCGCGGCTGTGGCCGCGGCCGCCGCGCTCGCGGCGGTGCACGCGTTCCTGTGCGTGACCCTGCGGGCCAACCAGATCGTGAGCGGACTCGCGCTCGTGATCTTCGGGGGTGGGCTCGCCCGGTTCGTGGGGTCCTCGGTCGAGGGCCAGCCGCGGGGCGCCGAGATCGATCCCCTGCGCATCCCGGTCCTCGCCGACCTCCCGGTACTCGGACGGGTCCTCTTCCAGCAGGACGTGGCCGTCTACGCGACCGTCGTGGTGACCGCACTCGTCGCGCTCTACATCGTGCGGACCCGGCCGGGGCTCGCGCTGCGAGCGGTCGGGGAGTCGCCGGCCACCGCGGACGCGGCCGGCGTGTCCGTGGCCCGGGTCCGGTACTTGCACGTGATCCTCGGCGGGGGCCTCGCCGGCGCGGGTGCCTCGTACACCATGCTCGTGCTCGTGCCGTCCTGGAACGGTTCGGCGACCACCGACGGCATCGGCTGGATCGCCCTCGCCCTCGTGGTGTTCGCGTCCTGGCGCCCCTGGCGGGCCCTCGCCGGTGCGGTGATCTTCGGGTTCGCGCTGCGCGCCAACTTCACGCTGCAGGCGGCGGGCATCACGGCCGTACCGGCCGAGATCCTCTCGATGCTGCCCTACCTGCTGACGATCGTCGTGCTCATCGCGCTCGCCCCGACCGCGGTGCGCCGGCGCGCCGGCGCACCGAGTGCCCTCGGAGCGCCCTACGTGCGCGACGAACGATGAACACCGAGGACCGGATGACCGGCGAGGAGGAACGATGAGCGAGGCGGGCGAGGCGGTCGAGGTCGACCAGCGCACGGCACCCCGGGAGGTGCTCACCTACGAACGGTTCGGCACCGCGATCCGGGAACTCGCGGGGACCGTGATCGAGAGCGGGTTCGAACCCGACTGGATCCTCGCCATCGCCCGGGGTGGGCTCATCATCGGCGGTGCCATCGCGTACGCCATGGGGCACAAGAACATCGCCACGGTCAACGTCGAGTTCTACACCGGCATCGACGACCGCCTCGACGTGCCGGTGGAACTCCCGCCAGTGCTCAACATGGACGATCTCGTGAACCGACGCGTCCTCGTGGTCGACGACGTCGCCGACACCGGCGAGACGCTCAAGCTCGTGCTCGACAAGTGTCGTCCGCACGTGGAGGAGATCCGTTCGGCGGTGCTGTACCACAAGCCCCGATCGGTGGTCGCGCCCGATTACTCGTGGCGGGTCGTCGATTCGTGGATCGACTTCCCGTGGTCGGCGCTCCCGCCGGTCGGTCGCAGCGTCGAGGCACCGTGACCGCGCCGATCGCGGCCCGGCGGGGACCGGTGGCCCGGTTCCTGCGGAACCCGGTGCTCTGGTCGATCGTCGGACTCCTCGTCCTGGCCATCCTGGGCTCGGCCCTGGCGGTGACCACGGTGGTGGTCCGCTCCGAACGCGGCGACGCGTCGCGGCAGCGGCGCCTCGCCCCGTTCTACGAGCCGCCGAGCGGTTGGCGCTCCGCGCCGGTCGGTGCACTGCTCCGGCAGGCACCGCTCGGGACGACCATCGGGGAGGCGCGGGCCTGGCGGGTCCTCTACCGGTCCGAGCGGACCGACGGCACGCCGACCGTGTCGAGCGGCATGGTGCTCGCACCGTCCGGCGACGCGCCCGCGGGAGGTCGTCCGGTCGTCGCGTGGGCGCACGGGACCGTCGGCCTCGGGGACACCTGCGCGCCCTCGCGGTCCCGCAACCCGCTCGGGCAGCTCGCGTGGGCCGAGGGCATGCTGCGCGCGGGGATGGTGGTGACCGCGACGGACTACGCCGGTCTGGGCACGCCGGGGGTGGAGCGCTACCTCATCGGTGGCGACGAGGCCCGGGACGTCCTCAACTCGGTGCGTGCTGCCCGCGCCCTCCCGACGGGCGCGGGCGCGCGCGTCGCGGTGTACGGGCACTCTCAGGGCGGGCACGCGGCACTGTGGACGGGTGCGACCGCGGCGGCGTACGCGCCCGAACTCGCGGTCGTGGGCGTCGCCGCCGGTGCCCCGGCGGCCGAGTTGGCGGCCCTCGTGCGGCTGCAGGATCGCAGTGCGGTCGCCTGGGTGATCGGACCGGAGGTCGTCGCCGCCTGGCCGCTCGACGATCCGCGGCTCGATCCGCGCGCCATCGTGAGCGGGACCGGGCTCCGGTTCGGCGCCTCCATCGGACGGCGTTGCATCCTCGCGGGTGCCCTCGAGGGGATCGTGCTGCAGAAGTTCGGCCGGCAGTACTTCCGCGGCGATCCCACGCGGGCTCCGGCCTGGGCCGCGGCGTTCGCGGCGCAGACCCCACCGCCGTTGCCGGCGAGCGTCCCGGTGCTCGTGGCCCAGGGCCTCGACGACACCGTCGTGCTCCCGGAGACGACGGCACTGCTCGCGCAGCGCTGGTGCGCGGCGGGCAGCCGCCTCACGATGGCCTGGCTCGGCGACCTCGGGCACGTGAAGACCGGACTCACGGCCGGACCGCTGGCGACCACCTGGTTCCAGCAGCGGTTCTCGGGCGTGCCCGCAGGAACGACGTGCGGCACCGTCGACCCGATCCCGGCCGCCACGGAGCCGACCTAGAACAGGCGGGTCTGCGGCAGTTCGTGGCCGCGCAGGGTCTCGAGGTCGACCTCGACGCACTCGATGTCGCGGCTCTCGGCGAACACCCGGGCCTGGGGCTTGATGCGGGTCGCGACGAGCATCCCCCGGGTCGGGGCGAGGCGCGTGTCGAGGTCGAGGCGCTCCTGGTACCGGATGAGCTGCTCGACGCCGGCGATCTCGCCGACCCGCTTGATCTCCACGACCACCGCGCGTCCGTCGGCGTCACGGCACAGCAGGTCCACCGGTCCGATGTCGGTCGGGTACTCCCGCTTGATGAGGGTGAGACCCTCGGCGAGCGCCTCGACGCGGGCCGCGATGAGGACCTGGAGTTCGGCCTCCACCCCGTCCTTCTCGAGGCCCGGGTCCTCGCCGAGGTCGACGGTGTGGTCGTGGAGCACCTCGAGGAGCGCCACGGTGAGCGTCTCGCCCTTCGGGTTCGTGGCCACGATGACCCCGTCGGCCTCCCGGATCTCGCACGGTGGCGTCATCCAGTTGAGCGGCTTGTAGGCCTTGGCGTCGCAGTGCACGGCGATCGAGCCGTCGGCCTTGAGGATGACGAGGCGGGTCGCCTCACCGAGGCGCGCGCCGAGCCGCCCCGCGTACTCCACCGTGCACCGCGCCACCACCATCCGCACGGACCCGTCATAACACGCGTCGGTCCGCGCGCGTACGCTCCGGTCATGTCCTTCTACGACCAGGTGCTGCGGGAACTCGTGGCCGCGTTCGGGGCGGCCCTGCTCATCGGCAACGGGCTCGCGCTGGTGCGGCGGCGGGCGGATGCCCGCACCGGCCACACCGGGCGCCGGGCCGACGAACTCGTGCAGGCCCCCGTGGGTCGGACGATCGCCTTCATGGTCCTCGGCGCCGTGATGCTCGTCGCCGGTCTCGCCGCGCTCATCGTCTTCTGAGCCTGCCGGAACCGGCCCCTCCGGCATCGCTAGCGTGGCGGCGTCCGGACCGCACGATCGGGAGTGACCATGCGCCGCACCCTCACCGTCCTCGCCGTCGCGTCGAGCCTCGTCCTGCTCGGGGCCTGCTCCCAGGTCGAGGATGCAGCCCGGCAGGCCGTGAGCACGGTCGAGTGCGGCGCGGCCACGAAGTTGGCCGAGCAGTTGCCCCAGGGCGACGACCTCGACGCGGCGACCATCGCCCGCGGCGCGTCACTGGCCCGGCGTCTCGACTCCGTGCTCGGTCGTATCCCGGGGGACCGGGTGCCGGCGACGATCACCGACGCGATCAGCACCGCGTCGACCGACCTCGACGAGGCGGCGCGGATCTACGACGCCGACCCGACGGCCGCGAAGGCCAAGGCGGCCGAGGCCGTCGCCGCGGTGCGCACCGCCGTCACCGATGCCACCACCGACCTGGGCTGCTGATCCCCCGATCGCGCCGCAGCGGCTCAGATCGGCACCTCGAGCCGCAGCAGCGCGGCCGAGCCGTCGTCCGGCACGGCCCAGACGACGGACCCGGCAGCGGACGGCTCGCACCAGGTCGCGTTGTAGGTGACCGGGCGATCCGCCGGCGAACGGTCGGGGACGGGCAGGAGCATCGTGAGGGCGAGGCGGTCGTCGAGGATCGCGATCCCGCCGAGGTCGCGTCCGTACGCGCCACCGGTCCCGGTCGCCAGGATCGTCCCGTCGGCGCGCGCGGTGGCGTCCTGGTAGTCGACGACGTGCTGCGGGTTCGTCACCCGGGCCACGACGGTGCCGTCGGGTTCGAGCAGCAGCAGGGTCCGGGATCCCCAGGTGCCCGCGACGAGGCGGCCGTCGGGGCGTGGGACCAGCAGGCCGAGGTGGTCGTCGACCTCGAAGCGCGGGGTCACGGTGCCGTCGGGCGCGACGGTGATGACCCGCGTGGTGCTCGCGGGTCGGTACTCGGCCACCGGGACCCAGAGCAGGCCCTCGCCGTCGAGGCCGCACCCGCCCGGGTGGATGCGGGCGCCGTCGGTGACCTCGATCGTGTCGGTGCGCCGACCCTCGGCGTCGAAGCCGAGGACGAACCCGTGCGCTCCGACGGGATCGACGGTCGTCACCCACCACCCGTCGGCGCGCCCCGAGGCGCGGGGCGAGAGTCCCTGCGGATGGTGGAGGTCACCCTCGAGGGGGAGGGTGATCACCGGTGGGGTCAGGCCCAGCCGCCGGCGTACGCGACGTACTGCCCGGTCGTGAACTGCGACGATCCGTCGAGGAACGCCATGCAGAACGCGGCGAACTCCTCCATCGTGCCGAGGCGGCCCATCGGCACCTGGGCCTCGATGAACTTGCGACGCTCCGGGTCGTCGGCCCCGGCGGCCTTGCGGAACTCGGGGAAGTCCATGAAGTTCGTGCCGCACGCGTTGACCTGCACGCCGGTGGACGCGATCTCGTCGGCCACGTTCTTCGCCATCATCGTGGCGCCCGCGCGCACGCTCGAGTACAGCGGCGCGCCCGGGGTCGGTCGGGCACCGGCCGCGCTCGTGATCACGAGCACCTGGCCGCTCCTCGCCTCGACCATCGGCGGGATGACGGCCTTGAGGAACTCGTAGGGCGCGTGGAGGCAGGTGTGCACGATGTCGTCGAGCTGCTCGACGGTGGAGTTCGTGAACCGGCCGATGATGATGCGGCCGGAGAACATGACGGCCGAGTCGATGCGCCCGAAGCGCGCGAGCGCGGCATCGACGAGCTTCTGGGCGTCGCCCGGATCGGAGATGTCGATCTTGCCGGGGACGACCTCGACGGTCGCGCCCATCGCCTCGAGCTCCTCGACGAGGCCCTCCTCAGGCATTGCGAAGACGATGTCGTGGCCGCGGCGGGCGTACTCGCGGGCGAGGGCCGGGCCCGCGTACTGCTTGCCGTTGTTGATGAGGGCGACGCGTCGAGTCATGGCGCGGAACCTACGGTTCCGGCACTCGCAGTGTCAATAGATCCGGCGCGCCCACGACGGGGGGCCGGCCGACGCGTGCGGGGGAACACGCGCCGTCCGGCCCCTCGTCGGGCGGCGTCGCTCAGCGGCGACCGGGGGTGATGCCGCAGGACTCGGCGGCGGCGCGCATCGCGTCGCGCTGCGCCTCGGTGGGCCGGCCCTCGGGCCTCGTCACGCCGGCATCCTCGAGGCACTGGCGCTGCTCGTCGGTGAGGCGCGGACCGTGGCCCCGCTCACCCCGCTCGCCGTCCCGGTCGTGGTCACGCCTGCCCCACGGGCCGCGCGGGCCCGGGCCGTCCCGGTCCGGGAGGGTGATGCCGCAGGACTCGGCGGCGGCGCGCATCGCGTCGCGCTGCGCCTCGGTGGGCTCGCCCTCGGGCTTCGTCACGCCGGCCTCGGCGAGGCACTGGCGCTGCTCGTCGGTGAGGCGCGGACCGTGGCCGTGACCGGGGCCGCGACGGTCATCGCGCAGCGGCACGCCGCAGGACTTCGCCGCCGCGGCGAACGCCTTGAGCTGGGCCTCGGTCGGGCGACCCTCGGGCTTGGTCACGCCTGCCTCCTCGAGGCATTGGCGCTGCTCGTCGGTGAGGTCCGCCATGGCGTGGCCGATGTGGTGGCGCACGAGGCGACCGAGCGGGATGTCGCAGGCCTCGGCCGCGGCCTTGAGCGCCTTGATCTCGGCCTTCGTGGGTCGGCCCGCGGGCTTGCGGATGCCCTGGTCCTCGAGGCACGAGCGCTGCTCGGCGGTCAGGTGGGCACGACCGCGGTGGTCACCGCGGCCGGTCGAACCGGTCGCGTCGGCGGCGGCCACGCCCGTGCCGATCGTGGCCAGGGCCAGGGTGGTGAGTGCGGCGGCGGCGGCGATGCGGCGCAGTCGCGGGGTTCGGTGCTGCATGGTCTCGTCCTCTCGGGGAGTTCGGTTCGTCGGCGAATGGGGGGAGGTGCCGAGTGCGTCCTCGGTGTCCGACGTCGGAGATCCTCGCAGGCCATCCTGAGAGCACGGTAAGAATCGGAGAGAAACCGCTCCCGCTCCGGAATCCGGGGCCCTGTGGGAGGATCGGCGACCGTGGAACGGTGGTTGCGGACCTCGAGGATCCAGGGGATCGGGGCGGTCACCCGCCGCAGCGCGTCGGCCGACGTCGTGGCCGGGCTCACGCTCGCCGCACTCGGCATCCCCGAGGTGATCGGGTACGCGCAGCTCGCGCACATGCCGCTCGAGACCGGTCTGGCCACCATGATCCTGCCGATCACGGTCTTCGCGCTGCTCGGCTCCTCCCGGCACCTCGTCGTCGGCGCCGATTCGGCCACCGCGGTCATCATGGCGGCGGCCCTCCTGCCGCTGGCCCCCGCGGCCTCCCCCGAGTACGTGGCGCTCGCCGGGGTGCTCGCGATCATGACCGGCCTGTTCCTCGTCCTCGGCCGGGTGCTGCGGCTCGGGTTCCTCGCCGACTTCCTCTCGCGCAGCGTGCTCATCGGCTTCCTCACCGGTGTCGGCATCCAGGTCGCGTGGAAGCAGCTCCCGACGATGCTCGACGTCTCGTCGGTGGTCCACGACCTCACCGACATCTCCTGGACCACGGCCGGCTTCTCGGCCGCGATCGTCGCGTTCGTCATCGGTGCACGGCGGATCTCGCGGCGGTTCCCGGCCGCGCTCATCGCGGTGGTCGTCACCATCGTGCTCGGCCGGTTCGCGAACCTCGACGCGCACGGGATCTCGTTGCTCGGCCCGGTGCCCGCCGGACTGCCGAGCATCGGCCTGCCCCGGGCGCCGCTCGCCGACATCGCGACACTGTGGGCGACCGCCGGCGCGATGTTCCTCGTGATCCTCGCCCAGAGCGCCGGGACCTCCCGGGCGTACGCGGCCCGCTACCGCGAGCGGGTCGACGAGAACCGTGACGTCCTCGCCCTCGGCGCCGCGAACCTGGTCGCCGGGCTCGGGGGCACCTTCGCGGTGAACGGGAGCCCGACCAAGACCGAGATGGTCGACGGGGCCGGCGGGCGCAGCCAGTTGGCCATGCTCACCACGGCGGGCGTGGTGCTCCTCGTGATCCTCGTGGCCACGAAGCCGCTCTCGTACCTCCCGAACTGCGCGCTCGCCAGCGTCGTGTTCGTGATCGGTCTCGAACTCGTCGACATCGCCGGCATGCGTCGGGTGCTGCGGATGCGGCGCGACGAGTTCGTCGTCGCCGCCCTCACCGCGGCGATGGTCGTGTTCTGGGGGGTCGAGCAGGGGATCGTGCTCGCGATCGTGCTGTCGATCATCGACCACCTGCGCCGGTCCTACCGGCCGGTGGACACGCTCATCGTCCGGGACGAGCGCGGGCACTTCACCTCGGTCCCGGTCAGCACGGGGCGTCAGATCGACCCCGGCATCTGCGTGTACCACTTCGCGGCGAGCGTCTACTACGCGAACGCCGAGCACTTCCGCGACGAGGTGCTCGGCCTGCTCGGCGCCGCGCCGGCCGCGTCAACCCCGGTCCACTCGATCGTGCTCGACGCGGGCGGCATCGCCGACGTCGACTACTCGGGCGGGCAGATGCTGGTCGAACTCCTCGACGAACTCACGACCCGAGGTGTCCGGGTCGTGGTCGCCAACGTCGCCGAACCGGTGGTCCGCGAACTCGAGCGCTACGGCGCCGCGGCCAGACTGGGCGACGAACCGCTCCACGACACCGTCATCGACGCGCTCGCCGCGCTGAGGGGGACCACGTGATCCGCAGGCTGTGCACCATCGTGGTGGCGGGCGTGCTCGCCACGCTCGCCGTCGGCGGGGTCACTCCGGCGGGCGCCACCTCCTCGCCGTTCCCTCCGCTCACCGCGCTGCGGGTCGACCGATCCGGGGGCACGCCGATCGTGGTGGACGCCGCCGGCCGCCAGACCCTGCTGCGCGGGGTGAACGTCAACTCCCTCGGCGACTACTGGCAGGCGAACCGGCGGTACCCGACGGTGGTGCCGGTGACCGGTGCGGACTGGGATCGCATCGCGGCCCAGGGGTTCGACTCGGTCCGGGTGCTCGTGTCCTGGTCGCGGCTCGAGCCGCAGCGGGACCGCTACGACCGGACCTACCTGGCGCGCATCCGCGCCGCGGTGGCAGCCGCGAAGGCTCGCGGGATCTCCACGATCCTCGACATGCACCAGGACGCGTGGGGCAAGTACATCGCGACCCCTCGGAGCACCTCCTGCCCCGAGGGCACCGAGCCGGCGAAGGGCTGGGACGGCGCGCCGAGGTGGGCGACGCTCACCGCGGGCCTCAGCACCTGCACCCCGGGCGGTCGCGAGTCGAGCCCGGCCGCGCAGGAGGCGTGGCGCGCCTTCTACGCGAACGACCGCGGCATCCGCGACGAGCTCGTGGCGGCCTGGGGATTCCTCGCCCGCGCCTTCCGCACCGAACCGGCGATCGCCGGGTACGACCTGCTCAACGAGCCGAACCACGGCACCGGTGATGCGTTCCGGGACGGCCTCCGCGTGTTCTACGGCGAGGCGATCGCGGCGATCCGACGGGCCGAGCGACCCGCCGGGTCCGTCGACCACATGATCCTCATCGAGCCCACGATCTACGGGCAGGACCCGTTCCCGCTCATGCCCCGGTCGGCGATGGCCGAGGGCAACATCGTGTTCGCACCGCACAACTACGGCGACTCGATCACGAGCATCCCGGTGGAGGGCCTCTTCGACTACTACCAGTCGATCGCCACGAAGGCGGACGTGCCGCTCTGGATCGGGGAGTACGGGTGGTTCTCGGTCTCCGACGCCAACACGGCCGCACTCGCCCGCTACGCCGCGAAGGAGGACGCGCTGCTCGCGGCCGGGTCCTCGTGGTGGCAGTGGCGCCAGGCCTGCGGCGATCCCCACAGCATCGGCTACGACGGGGCGCGCCCCGACGACCAGGTCCACTTCCAACGCAACGGGTGTCCGGGTGACGTGAACGGCGGCGTCGTGCCCGAGTGGGCCTGCGCGTCGCGCGCTTACCCGATGCGGTCCCCCGGTCGTCTCACCTCGCTCACCAGCGACTGCACGACGGGCACGATGCGCCTCACTGGTTCCGCCGACGCGCCGGGGACCCTCGTGGTCTGGTACCCGGGGCCGCAGCGGCCGGTCGCGCACCCGGACGCCGCCCGCACCGTCCGGGTGCGCGGCGGGTACGTCGTGTCGGTCCGGGTGCGTGGCGCCTACACCGTCGAACTGCGGCGACCGGGAGCCTGAACCCATGACCCGTGCCTTCGTCTTCTCCGGTGGGGCCAGCCTCGGTGCCGTGCAGGTCGGGATGCTGCACGCGCTCGCCGAACGTGGCATCCATCCCGACCTCGTCGTCGGCGCCTCGGTGGGCGCGATCAACGCCGCGTGGGTGGCCGGTGATCCGCACCTCGAGGACCTC
>Ga0075471_10001155_pt1 | contig 17072 bp, 11 predicted proteins | sample DEB19_08_DNA_2_FD_74787 | JGI IMG/M metagenome (GOLD analysis project Ga0075471, IMG submission 74787) | Aqueous microbial communities from the Delaware River and Bay under freshwater to marine salinity gradient to study organic matter... | ecosystem: Environmental > Aquatic > Marine > Coastal ... | reverse complement strand
CACGACCGCGATGGTGTAATCGACGTGGCGCACCACGATGACACCGTCACCGCCGGCGCCGCCCGTGACGACGACGTTCACCGAGGTGCTGTAGCCCGCGCCACCACCGCCACCGCCGAGACCGTCGATGGCATCGAATCCGCGGTGACCACCGCCGGCACCACCGCCGCCCAGACCCCCGACACCGGCCGCCGCGCCGCCTCCGGAGGAGCCGCCACCGCCGCCACCGCCGTAGGCACGGCTGACCCCGGTGATGCCGGACACCAATCCCACACCGCCGTGACCTGATTGGTCTCCCGTGCACGAGGCATCACCTCCCGCGCCGCCGGCGCCGCCACCACCGCCGGCCGGCCGTTCACCGCCGCATGCCGTGTTGTTCGACCCGCCGTTGTAACCCTGGCGCGGCGGACCTGCGACCCCGGTTCCGCCCGACGCACTCGTCACCGCCGAACCGAGAGCGCCGCCCCCCGAACCACCGTTTCCGCCCAGGAACGACGGGCCGCCGCCACCGAATCCACCGCCCACCGCCGTGACGGTGGAGATTCCCGTTCCGCTCATCTGGCTGTCGGCTCCGGACGAGCCGCTGCCGTCGCCCGACCCGGCGGTTGTCATGACGCCACCCGCACCGCCGGCGCCGACTCTCATGGTGAGGACGTTGCCGGCAGTGACCGCCATCCCTGTCCCACCCAGCCAGCCGCCGCCACCGCCGCCACCGCCTGCACCGCCGGTTGCACTCTGGTACACGCCGCCGCCGCCACCGCCGCCGACAACGAGGTAGTTGAGTGCGGTCACGCCGGTCGGCACGGTCCAGTCACAGGTCGACGTGGTGCGGAACTCGTACACCTTGTGAACTCCGTGACGGTACGTCACAGGCGCGCACGTCTCGATCGGCGTGTACCGGATTATCACCGCACCGGAACCACCTGCACCGCCGTCGGTGCGGTGACCCGAGAGACGGTTGTGATTGGCAGTGCTGCCACAGGCATGTGCGCCGCCACCGCCACCGCCCAGACCGTCCGTCCCGGCAAACCCAGCAGATGCCTGGCGCGTGGTGAGGTTCCAGTCAGCACCGCGGCCGCCGCCGCCCGCACCACCGGGCCGACCGGTGAAGCTGGCCTGCGACGTGGTGTCCTTGTCGAGGAAGAACCCGCCGCCACCGCCACCGCCGTAGTTCGTCGACGCACCGGTGATCGACGATGCCGGTCCGTTTCCTCCTGACCAGCCCTGCGAGAAGACGAGGTCACAGTTCGATGTCGGTCCGTTTCCTCCCGTTGCGCCATTCGTCCCGGACCCATTTCCCGAGGTGGTGCCACCGGTGCCGCCTAGTGGCGTGTTGAGGGGATTCCAGCTCTGGCCGCCATTGCCGCCGCCACCGGTGTACGTGCGTGCACCCCACGCAACCGTCGAGGACTGACCCGCGGTGGTCAGCCATCCAGCTCCCCAGGAACCCTCACGACCCCCGGTGCCCACCTTCACGGTCACGTTCGCACCGGCAGTGGCCGCTGCGTTGTCCTCGTACCGAATGCCGCCACCGCCACCGCCGCCGCCCGCATCGGTGCCGCCACCACCACCGCCGCCAACCGCCAGCACGGACAGTGCCTTCGCGTCGTTCGGCACGGTCCAGCCGCCCGTTGCGGTGAGGTACGAGCGCGGGAACGTGAGCAACGTGTCGTTCTCGACGTTCCCCGTGGTCTTGACGTCCTCGTACGTGGGTGTCCCGTACGCGGTGAGCGCAGTGTTCGCCGCGGCCGACGGTGCGGAGTTCGCGACCGTCGAACCGCTCACACCGTTGAAGTCGTACTGGGCGACCAGACCCGTCGCGCTCGAGGGGGTGAACTCGTGCATCGCGGTCTGGATCTCGCCCTGTGTGCGCGCCGTGGACCAGAGTCGCCATTGATCGACGCGCCCGGCGAAGTACTCCGCCGCCGAGTAGAGGAACCCGATCTTGAGCGGATAGCCCGCGTACGTCGACCTCGTGGACCCGCTGAGGGTGAACGAATCCATCAGGTCACCGTTCACGTAGAACTGCAACGACGAGCCGTTGCGCACCAACGCAACGTGCTGCCACCTGTCGAGGCGTGCATAGGCCTTGGTGGTCCATGTCTGGTTCGTTCCCTGTCCGGAGTGGTACACGAGCACCTGGAAGAGGGAGTTCTTGATCGACACGGTGTAGTCACCGTCGTGTGCCATGAACGGGCAACCGATACCCGAACTGCACGTGACTGCCGACGGGCGCACCCACGCCTCCACCGAGTAGGTGGAACGCGAGACGAATGCGGACCCTTCGGCAGCCTCGAAGTACTGCGACGTGCCGTTCAGCACCGCGGCAGCGTCGACAGTTGGCGACGTGGTCCCCGCGGCCGTCGAGTAGCGCAGCACCACGACACCCGAGCCACCGTCACCACCGAGCGACTGACCGCTGGTGTTGTGGTAGCCGCTGCCGCCACCGCCGCCGCCCGAATTGTCCAGACCGTCGACAGCGGCAACCGTGGAGATGCTTCCCCTGCCGCCACCGCCCGCGCCGCCGGCTCCTGCCGCGCCGCCGTAGTCGCCGCCACCACCGCCACCGCCGGCGAAATACGCAGACGAACCTGACACCTCCCCGATGTTCAGGCGCCGTGCGGTTGTCGCCGTGATCCACGACGGCGCAAGGCCCGCGCCGCCGGAACCTGCAGCACCGCTGAGCGCGCCGGCACCGCCGGCGCTTCCCGCTCCGCCGCCACCGCCGCCGCACCACGCCGTCGTCGTCCCTGCACAGTTCCCGCTGCGCCCCGCGCCGCCGGCGTTGCCCTGACCCGCTGTCGCGGCGCCGACCGCGTTCGATGCACCGGCTGTGTTGGAACCCCCGGCACCACCGCCCGAGCCGCCGTTGCCGGCCGCACCCGCACTGCCGGCCGCACCGCCGGCTCCGCCGCCGACCGCGGTGAGCGTGGAGAAACCACCGTTGCCGGCGAGAACAGAATTGGAACCCGCGTTGCCCGCTGACTGCACGGCCTGGGCACCGGGCCCACCTTCACCCACGGTCACGGTCAGTGCCGTCACACCGGAGACAGTGCGACCCGTCCCCGCGAGGTAGCCGCCCGCACCGCCGCCGCCGGCCGCGCGTGAGCCGCCGCCGCCGCCGCCGCCCACCACGAGGTAGTCAATCGACGTGACCCCGGCGGGCACGTTCCACGAGCAGGTGCCAATGTTCTTGAACGCCACCACCACGGTTGATCCCTGGACGGTTTGCTGTGTCTCGCACGCGAGCCCTGTGGAGGCAAAGCTCACGACCACCACACCGGAGCCGCCGTCGCCGCCCTCACTGCGCGCCTGGTTGCTGTTGCCTGCTCCGCCGCCGCCACCACCACGACCCGTCGTTCCGTTGCCCGCCTTCACGGTTGTCGCCTCGCTGCCGGCCCCGCCGACGCCGGAGCCGCCGGTGCCGGGGTTGTACGTGGCATCCGTGAAATGAATGGCTCCGCCGCCACCCCCGCCGTATGACAACGCCGACCCCGTGATCGAGGATGACACTCCGGCACCGCCGTTGCCGGGTTGTGTGGCCGTCGCGGTGGTGCCTGTTCCGCCTGCGCCGCCACCACCACCGCCGAAGAGACCCCCGACCGGATGACCCAGGCCGCCGTTTGACCCCTGACCATCGGTGCCGGTGCCCGCCGCCACTGACGTGTGTCCCGAGCCGCCGCCGGAGCCGCCGCTGCGCGCCGCGTAGTAGTCCCAGTGACCTCCGCTGCCGCCACCCGTGCCGGTGATCGTGGTGGACAGCAACCTCAACGTGGAGTCCTGACCGCTCGTCGAGCGCCGGCTCGAGGTGCAGGGGTTGCTGCACGCCGACGAGAGAAGTCCACCGATGCCTGCCGTCCCGACCGTGACCGGCGCGACCGCACCGGGCTGCACGGTTCCCGAACCTGTGCTCACGCCGCCGCCACCGCCGCCGCCACCGACATGGGCACCACCACCGCCGCCGCCGCCGACTACGAGATACGTGAGTGACGAGACACCGGCGGGCACGCGCCACCCACCCGACGCACTGAGATACGAGCGCGGGAACGACACCACGCTGTTCGAGCCGCTCGTGGTCACCGACTTCACGTCGGGCTTGGCGGGAAGGTTGTAGAAATACAGGTTCGTGGCCGGCGTCGCCGACGTCACCAGGTTGCGTGCCCACATGTTGGAGCTCTCGTTGAAATCCCAGTACGCGACCAGACCCGTGGCCCCCACGGGGCCCCAGGTGTTCATGTCGGTCTGGATCTGTGCCTGGCTGCGGACTCTGTTCCACAACCGCACGTCGTCGATGTCACCGTCGAACGGCTGGCTCGAGGCGGCGGTGGTCGACGCCTCGGCCCATGCACCGACACCGACAGTGTCGGTTGCGGTGCCGAGAGCGGCGGTGTAGGTGGCAGTGGACATCGCCTCGCCGTTCACGTAGAAGACCGTGGCCCCCGTGGACTTCACACGTGTGAGCGCCAGGTGAGCCCACTCTCCGTAGCGGATTGTCACGTTGGTGGACACGTTCGACCACGACGTTCCGTTGTGGAACTGGAAGTTCCAGGTGTGGTTCTCCCCCCAGATCCCGTACGCGCCGTCCTTCACGAGGACCCGGCAGATGGATGCACAGCCACCGTCAGGTCGAACCCACGCCGAGATCGTGATGTCGTTGACGATGTCGAACTCGCTGCTCGTGGCCTGCGCCCACTGCCGCACGCCGTCGAACGAGATGTGGCGGTCGATGTCGGACGACTCGGTCCCGCTGGCGCTCGCGACGTCGGCGATGCGCACCAGACCGAACGTGCAGGTGACGCCGAGCAGGGCAATCACACCGGACAGCGCTGCCGCCCGGCGGAGCCCCGCCCTCCGAATGATTCCGCCTCTCACCACTCCGCTCACCTGGGCGGATTTCAGGACAGAACACTGGTCCTACCGCCCGCAGAAAGCGTACAAAGACCCTGCAAACACGGGACAATCCGCACGGGATTTGTCCCATCTGGAGCCTGTGGATAAGTGGCGTGAATCGAAGGGTGATCGCCCGCAATCCGGCGACAAGGTCTCAAGCAGAAGTTGAGGGTTTCACTTCACCGTGATCCACGGACCGTGCCACGTGAGCTTGGCACCGGACTTCAACTGTGCAGTGATGTGCACCTGATAGCGACCGGGGGCCGCGGTCATTGAACCGATCACCACTTTCTCGCGGCTGGTGGACGTGGCGAACGTGGCGGCAACCACCTTGTTCGCGTCGATCAACTGGAAGAAGTAGTTGACGATCTGCTTCTTGCCCAGCCCTCGCGGCGTCATGACGCCCACCCACACCTTGCCGTTCACGATGTTGATGCCGGTGTGCAGGGCGATGTTCGTCGACGGCTTGGTGCTGTCGGTCAGCTTCACCTGGATGCCCTTCGACTCGAACCAGAACGGAAGGGTCACCTGGCGCGACCACTCCGACAGTTCACCCAGGCCGGCAGACGAGTCGGCCCGCACGCGGAACTTGTACGGGATCCCGGGGACCAACGGCGACACCTTGCACGACAGGGTGGTCGTCACGCAGTAGAGCTCCGCATTCGAGGAATCCACGGTGTACCCCGAGATGGGCGACACCCCGGTGTAGGCGGGTGCCTTCCACGAGATCGTCGCAACGGTGCCCTTCACGCGCACGAGCACGTTCGTCGGCGGACCGGGCTTGGTGGAGGCAGTGGTTGACGGAGCAACGGTCGTCGCCGGAGCCGAACTGGATGTGGTGGTGTCGGCCCGGGCGGTGCCGGTGATCCCGGCAATGACCGCGGCGACAAGTGCCGCCGTGATGATTCGGGTGATGATGCGGGGGGATGTCTTCATGCCGGTGACGGTAGGGAGGACTGCCGCCGGCCGACAGGCACATGACTACCTCATGTCACCTGCGCGACATCCCTCCCGCACCTTCACTGACCTCCCGTATTCTGTGCGTCACTCAGCGACCGCACCTCGACCACGGCGCACCATCACGGCGCCACCGGCGGCCAGCAGCACCACCAGCAGAACTGCAACGGGCACCACCGGGAAACCCGATCCCCCGTCGTCTGCTGACTTCACTGCCACGGTCACCAGCGGCTTGGCCGTCACAAGCGTGGCGGTGGACTCCACCTTCGTGCCGTCCTTCTTGAACGCCGTGAAGGTCACGGACTTCGCCCCGGCAGGCACCTTCAGCACCGCGTCACGGCCACGGCGCAGCGACACCTTGTCGCCGGTGTCGAACGTGGCGAGAACCACGGGAACGTCCGTCTTGGCATTTGCCAGAACTGCCTCGATCGAGGCAGCCGACACGCCCAGACCGGCGGCATTCGACGGCACCTGGATCTCCGGCACGGTTCCGCCGGGCTCCGGGACGAGCACCTGCGTAGCCACCTCTGCCACCGGGCCCGCGGGCACAGTGGTGGTTGGCGCCGGCGCGGTGTCAACGGGTGCGACGGATGTCGTGGGGCTCGCCGACTCCGCCGGGTCGTCGGTCAGGTGGTAATCGGCGTACAGGTCCTCCATCTGTGTGTTCCCGTAGGCATCGAAGCACCAGTAGGAATCGCTGCCTATTCTGACCATTGCGGCGGCGGGGTCAACGATCATCCCGAACTCGAGTTCGTCCCAGAACATCTCGCTGCGGCCGGTCCGCGTGCGGATTCCCTTGGTCAACTGAGTGAACACGTCACCCTCGGTCCACGCGATGAGTGGTTCGACGCACCACGTGGGTCTCGTCACCTTGAATGTCCAGTAGTTGTCCTCACCGATGGTGCGCTCCACCTTCAGGTCCGACCGCTCCGTGTTGCAATCACGCGCGCAGAACAATCCGTCCAGGTAGAAGAGCCGTGCACCCGACTCGACGGTCAGCCAACCGTCCTGCCAGCCGTCTCCCATCGAGGACAGGTCGATGACGCCGTCCACCGCGTTGATGAACTCCCACTCGTCGTTGAGCCGCAGCTCGAACTTGCCGGTGACGGAGCAGTCAGCGGTCAAGGTGCCCTTCGAGAGACTCAGGTCCTGCTTCTTGCACTCCTTGAAATCGGCAACCACCGAGGTGGGCACGTTGATCTCCACGACGTACGGATCAAAATTGGTGTCGTCGTACCAACCGTGGTCCCACCCGGAGTACGAGGCCGAGATCACCAACTGTTGACTGCCGGCGCCGATCGGTGCCGAGTAGGTGAAGGTGTCACCCGAGGTTCTGCTGACGAGCTCGTCGCCACTGGTCCGGACCGCGTTCAGCGAGCCATCGTTGAAGGAATGGAACACCGACTGGTCGAACCGCTCACCGTTCATGTACTTCAGGCACGACCACTTCATCGAGTACGCGAGCACGCCGGTGCGCTCCACTTCCGCCTTGTCCAGCGTGACAACCGGGGCGTTGCGGCAGTCAGCCCACTTCTCCTCGAGGGTCATCTCGCCGCTGCCCGCACCGTCGGTGGACACCGAGGCCTCACCCGTGCCGCCTTCGACCGTGGTGGTGGTCTCCTCGCCGGGTGCAGACCCCTCAACTGTTGGTGTCGTCTCGTCGGTGCTCACGGGAGTTTCCGTGCCGCACACCGGCAGCGCATTGATCTCCGCTGTCGCGGTCTCCGCCTCGGTTCTGATGGCATGCACCTCCCCGTGGAGGGTGAGCCAGTCCTCCTGGCCTTCGTATCCCTCTGCGGGAGTGCCGTCAGCGTTGAACGCCGCACCCGGAACATGCTCTTCGTCCGGGGGGATCGGGTCCGCACTGATGCGCATTGCAACGGGGGCAGCGACCGGTGCCTCACCTGACGATTCGGGGTTCGGGCCGACTGTCGACACGGGGGCGCCACTCTCACCGGCTGCCCTCAAAGCCTCCTCCTTGTCGGACACCTGCGTCTGCCAGTCGGCAATCTGGTTCTGTCGGTCGTCTTCAGAGGTGACGCACTGCTCCTCCAGGGCCGAGTTGCGCTGACGGTCGGTTGAATCGCCCGAACCCCCGCAGGATGCGAGAACGAGTGCGGCAACAGTGCCGACGAGAATGCGACGAGAAACAGACATGAGTACCTCCCGGGGAACCTGCCTGAGTCTAAACAACGATTCAGTCTCGAATGCAGATACAAGCCCGCCGCCAGAAGGAAAGACGCGGGGGAGAGAGTCTCAGTGGCGCGCTCGGAGGGACTTGAACCCCCAACCTTCTGATCCGTAGTCAGATGCTCTATCCATTAAGCTACGAGCGCAGATTTGTAGGACTTTCGAGTGTACCTACAACGCCCACGGGCTCCACCCGCCCGACCTCTTGTAGATCGCGTATGCCGCAAGGGCATTGGTCCTCGCATCCAGCAACTGGCTGGCTTTCGTGACCCCGATGTCGTCGAGCCACGGCTTGTGCGCCCACCAGTTGATCTGGAACAGACCCACGCAGCACCACGTGTAGGACCCGGCGGCCAGCTTGCTCTCGCGCTTCGCGAGCGAGATGGCCTTCGCCTCGAGGTGCTTCGGGAACACCTCGCGGATTGCCGCCGCGGCCTGGGCCCGGGTGTAGCGGACCTTCGGGGCCGGCAGGTTGCGCAGACCTGTGGCCTCCGTGGAGGGCTGCTTCCAGGTGGTGCCCTTCGGCAGGCACACGGTGTCCCCGATGAGAATCATGGTCTTGGTGGTCGCATCGTTCGCCGCCAGCAGCGCCTTCACGGTCACACCGGTCTTGTCGGCGATGCGGCTCCACGAGTCGTTTTCCACAGCCTTGTACGGGCGGGCGCAAGAAGTCGCAGAAACAGGGCTTCCGACGGAAAGGAGCCCTGTGGACAACAGTCCTGCGACCGCGAGAGTCGCCGTCAGTCTGCGTGGTGCACGCATGGCGGAGAGGGTGGGATTTGAACCCACGGCCCGGTTAATCCCGAGCAACGCCTTAGCAGGGCGCCCCATTCGGCCACTCTGGCACCTCTCCTGGGAAGAGCCGAAGTGTACAAGCGGACTAGGGTTTTTCCCGTTCGGTGCCAACCGAGGTGCCGTTGATCAGGGAGATCACAGACATGAAGAAATTCTGGAAGCTTGCCGCGACGGCAGCGGCCGCCTCGTTGCTGGTGACGGCATGCGGCGGCGGCGATTCGTCGTCCGACACCACGGCACCCGCGGACACCACGCCTGCAGCCAGCCTCGACGTGAAGGCCGCAGTCGTGTATCTCGGCGTGCCCGACGACAAGGGCTGGACCTACCAGCACGAGCAGGGCATCCTCGCCGCCGAGAAGGAACTCGGCATCGAGATCAAGCGCGTGGAGAACGTGCTCGACAACGCGGACTCCGAGAAGGTGTTCGAGCAGCTCGCGGGTGAGGGCTACCAGGTCATCTTCGCCACGTCGTTCGGCTACGGCGCACCGATGGCGAAGGTCGCCGTGAAGAACCCGACCACCTGCATGCAGTGGGCGACGGGTGCGAAGTTCCTCCTCACGAAGGACGGCGGCGGCGAGTTCGCCACGTTCGATGACGTCCCGAAGAACCTCGGCACCTACTTCGGCGCGGCCGAAGAGGCCCGCTACCTCTCGGGCATCGCGGCCGGCAAGGCCACGCAGAACGGCAAGCTCGGTTACGTGGCCGCGTTCCCGATCCCCGAGGTCATCCGCGGCATCAACGCGTTCACCCTCGGTGTGCGCTCGGTCAACGCGACCGCAACGGTGAAGGTCTCCTGGACCAGCACCTGGTTCGACCCGACCAAGGAGAAGCAGGCCGCTGAGGCGCTGCTCGACTCCGGCGTCGACGTGATCGCACAGCACCAGGACACCACCGCTCCCGGCGTCGCAGCCGAGGCTGTCGGTGCGAAGTGGGTCGGCTACAACTCCGACGTGCGCGAAGCCGCCCCGAAGGCGTTCCTCACCGCTCCCACCTGGAACTGGGGCCCGTACTACGCCAAGACCATCAAGGCCGTCGCCGAGGGCACCTGCCCGGCCGACGAGTACTACGGCAGCATGGCGGACGGCATGGTCACCCTGGCCGATCCCTCCGACCTTGTTGACGCAGACGCCAAGACGATGATCTCGGAGAAGGCTGCCGCCATCATCGACGGTTCGTTCGCTCCCTTCACCGGCCCGATCAACGACCAGGACGGCAAGGAAGTCATCGCCGCGGGCGAGAAGGCAGACCTCGGCGCGTTGCTCAGCATGAGCTACTTCGTCGAGGGTGTCGAGGGTTCGCCGAAGGGCTGATCCCCTCACATGTCGAACACCTCTTCCGAGGTCGCGAAGGGGCCGCATCACTCCGGTGGTGCGGCCCCTAGCGCACTCTCGGCCCGCAACATCACGAAGCGCTTCCCCGGGGTCCTCGCCAACGACAACGTCGACTTCGACGTCCGTCCCGGCGAGGTGCACACCCTGCTCGGCGAGAACGGCGCCGGCAAGAGCACGCTCGCGGCCATGCTGTGCGGGCTCTACCAGCCCGACTCCGGCACCATCGCGCGCAATGGTGCGCCGGTGGTGCTCTCCTCGCCCCGGGCGGGCCTGTCCCACGGGATCGCGATGGTGCACCAGCACTTCCGTCTCGTGGAGCGCTTCACGGTGGCGGAGAACGTGGTGCTCGGCAGCAGGGACCTCTCCTACACGCTCAAGCGGGCGGAGCTGAACGACCGCGTCGCCGAGGTTGCGGAGCGGTACGGCCTCCCCGTGGACCCGTCCGCAACGGTGGGTGACCTGTCGGTGGGCCAGCGCCAGCGCGTGGAGATCGTGAAGGCCCTGTACCAGGGCGCCGAGATCCTCCTGCTCGACGAGCCCACCGCGGTGCTCGTGCCGGCCGAGGTGGAGAAGCTGTTCGAGAACGTCCATGCGATGACCGCGACCGGCAAGTCCATCGTGTTCATCAGCCACAAGCTCGGTGAGGTGGTCGAGATCTCCGACCGCGTCACCGTGCTGCGCAACGGCCGCGTGACCGGCCACGTGTCGGGCCGCGGCAGCGCCGACACGCGCGAGCTCGCCCGACTGATGGTGGGCCGCGACATCGACCTCGCCGTGCAGCGTGCCTCGCACGCCACCGGCCACGAGGTGCTGCAGATCCGTGACCTCTCCCTCACCGTCAACGGCATCGACGTGTTGTCGAACATCTCGTTCAACGTGCACGAGGGCGAGATGGTGGGCATCGCCGGCGTCGCCGGCAACGGGCAGAAGGAGCTCGCCGACACGATCGCGGGCCTCGTCTCGCCCACGTCGGGCTCCGTGTCCATCGGCGGCTCGATGTCCACCGACCGCGGTCCCATCGCCGCCCGCGAGCTCGGTCTCGCATACGTGCCCGAGGACCGCCTCGGCATGGGACTCGTTCCCTCCATGTCCATCCTCGACAACCTCCTGCTCACACGCGACCGCGACACCGTCGTGGACCGCGCATCGGTGAAGCCCGAGGCCAACCGCCTCATCGACCAGTTCGAGATCAAGGCGAACGGACCCGAGCACCTCGCGCGAAAGCTGTCGGGCGGCAATGCCCAGAAGGTGCTGCTCGCGCGGGAGCTGTCCGGCGGGCGCACCGCCACCAAGCTGCTCGTCGTCTGCTCCCCCACGCGCGGTCTCGACGTGGGTGCCATCGAGACCGTCCGCCGCCTCCTGGACGACGCACGCAGTGCTGGCCAGGCGATTCTCCTCATCTCGGAGGACCTCGACGAGATCATGTCGCTCGCTGACCGCATCCTCGTTCTGTACCGCGGTGCGATCGTGCACGAGACAACGGGCGAGTCGGCGCAGCTGACCACCGTCGGCGCGGCCATGGCCGGCCTCACCCAGGAGGTGCAGCAGTGAACCTGCCGTTCCGTCTCGCCTTCGAGCAGCGCACCGAGACCCCGCGCCGCCTGGCGGTCATGGTGCCGTTGCTGTCCGTGCTCGCCGCAATCGTCGCCGGCGGCATCTTCCTGTTCGCCACGGGCTACTCGCCGTTCGAGACGTACTCCAACATGCTCTCCGACGGTTTCTTCTCCTCCACCGGCATCACCGACACGCTCGGCCTCAGCACGGTGCTGATCTGCACGGGCATCGCAGCGGCCTTCGCGTTCCAGATGAACCTGTACAACATCGGCGGCGAGGGCCAGCTGTACCTCGGCATGATCGGCGGAGCGTGGGCAGGACTCTTCTTCGGTGACCGGCTGCCGGGATTCGTGATGATCCCGGTGGTGCTTCTCGTCGGTGCCGCGTGCGGTGCGCTGTGGATCGCGCTCCCTGCGTTCGTGCGGGCGCGCCTCGGCACCAGCGAGATCGTCACGACACTGCTCCTCACCTACATCGGCGCCAGCCTGGTGAACCACTTCATCTACCGCGCCGGCAGTTACTTCCGGGCCCCGAACACACTGTTCCCGCAGGGCCGGCAGGTGCCCGACTCCGCGATGCTCTCCCCGCTCGGCGACACCACGATGTACCCGACTTTCTTCCTGGTCACCGTGCTCGCCGTGTTCCTGTGGTGGGTGGTGCGGCGCACGGAGTTCGGCTACCGCATCCAGGTCATCAGCGACTCGCCGCGCGCGGCCCGCTACGCCGGCATCAGCGCCCAGCGCACCACCGTGCAGGTGATGATGATCTCGGGTGCGCTGTCGGGACTCGGCGGTGCCACCCTCATCGTGGGCACGTTCGGCAGGCTCGACCCGGGCATCGTGCTGCTCGGGTACGGCTACGCGGGGATCGTCATCGCGGCGCTCGCCCGCAACAACATGGCGGCCATCATCGTCAGCGGCATCCTCTTCGCGGGGCTCCGCACCGGCGGCGACAAGCTGCAGATCTCCACCGACACCCCCATCCACATCGGCGTGATGCTGCAGGGCGCAATCCTGCTGTTTGCACTCGGCGGAGAGGCGTTCCGCCGTTACAGGGTGAAGGTGGTACGCATGCAGACCGCGACGGCGCAGGGGGCGGCACAGTGAACTCGAACATCTGGGTGCTCATGTCGGCCGACTCGGTCGCTCTCGCCACCACGCTCATCCTCGCCGCACTCGGTGCGCTCTTCACCGAGCGCTCCGGCGTGCTCAACCTCGGCATCGAGGGCATCCTGCTGACGTCGGCCATCACCTCGTTCATCGCCGCGGATTCGTCCGGCAGCATCTGGCTGGGTCTCGTGGTCGGGTCGTTGCTGGGTGCGGTGCTCGCTGGCATCCATGCGGTGCTCGCGGTCACCCTGCGCGCGAACCAGATCGTGTCCGGTCTCGCGCTCGTCATCTTCGGCACGGGGCTCGCGAACTTCCTCGGCAAGCCGTACGAGGGCAAGAACATCGAGACCAAGATCCTGCCGCTCTCCTTCGGCCCGCTCACCGACATCCCCGTGGTGGGACCCGTATTGTTCGGCCAGGACCCCGTCACGTACTTCACCATCGCCCTCGCGGTCGGGGCCTCGTGGTATCTGTTCCGCACGCGCCCCGGTCTGGAACTGCGCGCCACCGGCGACGACCCCGCCACGGTCGATGCGCAGGGTCTCAAGGTGTCGTCCATCCGAATCCGTTACACGCTCGCGGGCGGGGCGATGGTGGGCCTGGGTGGTTCCTGGTTGATGCTCGCCGAGAGTGCGGCCTGGCACCAGGCAGCGACCACGAACGGCATCGGCTGGATTGCTCTCGCGCTCGTGGTGTTCGCCAGCTGGAGGCCCATCCGCCTGATTGCCGGCGCAATCCTCTTCGGCTTCACGCTGCAGCTGCCGTTCACGCTCCAGGCGGAGAACATCACGTTCATCCCGCAGGCGTTCCTGCAGATGGTGCCGTACGCGGTCACGCTGATCTCGCTCATCGCGCTCAGCCGTCCCGGCTCCAGCAACGCCCTCGGCGCACCCCGCGCTCTCGGCACACCGTTCGTCCGCGACGAACGCTGACCACACTCTCCGTTCGACATCACGAACGCCGCAGCACCCACCCAACTCCCGTCCTTCGTTCGAAATCCCGAACGCCGCAGCACCCACCCAACTCCCGTCCTTCGTTCGGAATCCCGAACGTGAAATCGTGTCGTTCACCGGCCCCGTGCGTTTGGCATCCCGAACACCGAGCGCTGCCGCACCAAGCGAACCGTGCCCCACATGGAGACATGACCCAGAAAGCCACATCACCCATGAAAGACCCGGTGTTCGACGTGCACCGCCCGTTCGGCTCGTTGTGCAGGGGCGTCGAGGGGGATGTTCTCGATGTCCTCATCAACGCACACCTCTCCCACACGGGCTCAACCATCGCGGCAAAGTGCGGGCGCTCGAAGAGCGAGGTATGGAGAGCTCTGCGCCACCTCGAGGCGGTCGGCGTGGTGCGCACTCACCGTGACGAGGGTGGCATCTGGCATTCGCTGCGCGCGGACTCGCCGCTCACTGACGCCCTCATGCCCTTTGCATCAATCCGGTGGGAGGTCGCGGATCTCGTCACACGACAGACCGATCGTTGGGAGCCCCGACCGGTGTCCGTCACTCTCGGCACCACCAAGTGGGCGAGGAGAATCGGGGTCGGAACCGTCATTGTGATTGTTCTTGCCGCTGCGGACGACGCCCATCGTGGTGTCACGACACTGGGCCGGATGCTTCACGACAGGCTCGGACCCTCAGTACAACTGATCCCGGGCGTGTACGCCGACATCGAGATGCTTCTCCGGGATGCCGAGATCGACCCATCAGACCCGTGGGACAGGCCCACCACCGTCTCGGGAATCCCGCTGGATCAGCTGGCCCTCAAGGCCCACACGCTCATTGGCGGAACAGGAGGGATTTGAACCCCCGGGCCTTGTGGGCCGTCCGCTTTCAAGGCGGGTGCATTAGTCCGCTCTGCCACTGTTCCGCCTGACACGCTATCGGCGAACTTGGGAGCGCAGGTCACTGACCCAATCGTCCGCGGACTGCCACCGGGCGTCCGCGTGCTCCCGCGCGGTGTGGGCGTGCTCGCCCGCCGCCGGGTACGAACCCAGGAACTTCACGTCCCCCTGCTTCGCACGCAGCTCGCGCAGGGCATCGGCCACCAACTCGTCGTCGATGTGACCGTCCGCGTAGATGATGAAGCAGTAGTCACCCAGCCCGCCGGCCTTCGTGGGCCGCGACGACAGCAACGACAGGTTGATGCGCCGTGCCGCGAACTCCTGCAGGATCGAGATCAACGACCCGGGCTCGTCGGCCCGCTGGAACACCACGATGCCGGTCTTGTCGTGCCCGGTGGAGGCAGGTATGCCCTCGCGCGCAACCAGGATGAACCGGGTCTGATTGCCCTCGTGGTCGGCGATGTTGCGCGCCAGCACCGACAGCCCGTACAGGGCGGCCGCGTTGGCCGGTGCGATGGCCGCGACACCCGCCTCGCCGTTGCGCACCCGCTCGCCCACCAACCGTGCAGCGTCGGCCGTGCTGTTGGCGGCGAGCACCTCAGCCCCGCCCACCTTCGAGCGCAGCCACGCGGCGCACTGCGCGGTGGCCACGGGAATCGACAGCACCTCGCGCACTGCGCCCAGGTCGGTGCCGGCGGCACCCACCAGACAGTGCTCGATGTCCAGCACCACCTCGCGCTGGATGAGCAGCTTGTAATCGAAGATCAGCGCGTCCTGGGTGAAGTTGACGGTTCCCTCGATCGAGTTCTCGATCGGCACGAAGCCGGCCTCCACCTCGCCGGCGGCCACGGCATCCAGCACGTCCGGCACGCTGCGGTACGGCACGAGCTCGGCCGACGCGAGGTCCTGCTGGGTCAGCAGGGCCTGCTCGGTGAACGTGCCGAAGGGTCCGAAGAACCCGATGCGCCGGGGTTTGTCTGCCACGACGGGCAAGGCTACGCCGAGATGCCGCCATCCATGAAGGTCTTTACGATCCCTGTGAGGGCCTCCACGCCCAGTTCTCCCGACACCCGGTTGCTCACGGTGCCGTCGCCGTTCACGAAGATCATCGTGGGAAAGCTGGTGCCGCCGTAGGCAGCCATGATGTCGCCGTTGCCCGTGTCCGCGACGGTCTCCCACTTCCATCCCATGTCGTCCAGCCACTTCGACGGGGGCCAGTTCGGCTGGTCGTTGCGCGATCCGGTGGCCACACCCACGATGCGCAGGCCCTCCGGCACGCCCTCGGTGTCGGCCCACTCGAGGATGCGCGGGATCTCGTTGTTGCAGTGCGGGCACCAGTGCGCGAGGAACACGAGCATCGTCTTCCTCCCGGACGCGGCGATGTCCAGCGACACGGCCGAGCCGTCGAAGGAGAACCCCTCCACCACGGGCACCTGTACGCCGATTGCCTCGTCGTCCACGCCGTCCTGCATCGGGGCGAGCGGGGCGCCCTTGATGCGTGCCGGCTGGTACTCACCCGGCGCCGTGCTCTCCGGCAACGAGTCGCCGGGCGCGATGGTTGACCCCGACGCATCGGGGAACGTGACGTCGGGTGCACCGTTGCCACCGTTCGTCACCGCGATGACGAGCGCCACCGCCACGACCGCGGCGATCACGCCACCCACGAGCTTCCCGGAAATCTTCATCTCTTCCTTTCGGCGGCCATCACCATGATGACCGACAAGAACGCGGCACCCGCCATGAACGGCAGGGTGACGAAACCGAACATGCGGAACCAGATCGTCGTGCACGGAACGTCGAGCGAGCACACGTCGGACTCGAGCCGGGGGAACCACTCCACGAGGTAGTGGTACGCGGAGATCGCCAGTCCCACGACAGCCAGCACGGTCACGTACGGGGCAGCGACACGCTCGCGGCGCACCACCGCCACCAACGACACGAGTGCGATGCCGTACATGCAGACGCGCTGGTACCAGCACAACTTGCACGGCGAGTAGTTCGCAACCTCACTGAAGTAGAGGCTGCCCAGCATGGAGCTGCCCGTCAGCAACAGGGCGAACCGCATCGAGTTGTCGCGAGCGATGCGCACGATCTCGGCACCCGCCGCTGTGGACCGGGCGAACGTCATTGCGGAGGCGAGCACCACCGCACCGCACAGGGCCGCCAGCGCCAGGATCGCGCTGAACATCTGCATCCCTTCCGTGTCCACAGTTCCATTCTGCCGTGTCGCGATGGCAGGATGGTGGGCGTGACAACGGCAACATCGGTCGGCATCGACGCGCTCCGCGACATGCGCACCGACAGGCGTAAAAGACGCGTTGCCGACATGGAATGGTTCGAGCTGCTGTACCGCGTGTACCTAGCGGCCCTCATCGGCGGCTTCGTCGTGCTGTACCTCTC
>Ga0075471_10001154_pt1 | contig 17073 bp, 7 predicted proteins | sample DEB19_08_DNA_2_FD_74787 | JGI IMG/M metagenome (GOLD analysis project Ga0075471, IMG submission 74787) | Aqueous microbial communities from the Delaware River and Bay under freshwater to marine salinity gradient to study organic matter... | ecosystem: Environmental > Aquatic > Marine > Coastal ... | reverse complement strand
CCCCCTGGCCACGCTGCGGGGCACGGCCTCGATCATGGCCGCCGACCTGGCCGTGCGGCCGAGCACCGGCCTGATCGTGCAGCTCTGCGGCGACGCCCACCTCTCCAACTTCGGCATCTACGGCTCCCCCGAGCGGTCGCTCGTCTTCGACGTCAACGACTTCGACGAAACGCACCCGGGGCCCTTCGAGTGGGACGTGCTGCGGCTGGCGACGTCGTTCGTGACCTGCGTCCAGGCGCAGGGCGACGCCGACAAGGCCGCCAAGCTGGCCCGGCGGGTCGCCAACGCCTACCAGGCGGCGATGGCGAAGCTCGCGGAGAAGCCGACGCTCGACGTGCTCTACGAGCGGATGACCGCCGAGGATGTCGCCGCACTGGCGGAGGAGTCCGAGTCGTCGGCAGCCGTCAAGGAGGCGGAGGCGGCGCTCGACAAGGCGCGGCGGCGGACGCACGAGCGGGCGATCTCGCGGCTCACGGAGGTGGTCGACGGCGCGCGGCGGTTCAAGACCACGCCGCCGGTGCTCGTGCGGTGCGAGGACGAGGCCATCCGTGCGAGTTTCTCAACCCACTACGCCACCTATGTCGAGACGCTGCCGCCCGAGTGCCAGGTGATCGCGCGGCGGTACACCGTGATCGACTTCGCCATGAAGGTGGTGGGCGTGGGGAGCGTGGGAACCCACTGCTGGGTCGCGCTCCTCGAGGGTCGCGACCAGGACGACCAGATCATCCTGCAGATGAAGGAAGCGACGCCGTCGGTGCTCGCGCGGCACGTGGGCGACACCGGCGCATTCACGCGGTATGCCCACGAGGGGGAGCGGATCGTCCGTGGCCAGAAGCTGATGCAGGCGGTGTCCGACCTGTTCCTCGGCTGGATGGACGGCGCGGCCGGCACCGGCCGGCACTACTACGCCCGGCAACTCCACGACATGAAGGGCAGCTTCAATGTCGAGGCGGCCAAGTACGGGACGCTTGAGACCTACGCCGACCTCTGCGCCCGCACGCTCGCCAGCGCCCACGCCCGCAGCGGCGACGCCGTGGCCATCACGGCCTACCTCGGCGACGGCGAGAAGTTCGCCGACGCCGTGGAGGTCTTCGCCGTGGCCGAATCGCACTTCGTCAAGGGCGATCACGAGCGGCTCACGGCGGCGATCGCCGCCGGCGAGATCGAGGCCCTCGACGCCGCCGAGCCGGAGTGATGCCCGAACGCGAATGACGCGTGGCACGGCCGGCGTGGAGCGATCACCGCCGGGACGGCAGAAGTCTCCTCGCGGGATGATTTCGCGCGACGGTCGGTGCCGCTGCCAACGTCTTGGACATGCGAAATCCTCCAAGCTCGTCGAGCGTGTGGCCGCTTCGGCCTTCGCGAGGAGACTTTTGCCGCCTCCCGGCGGCTTGGGCGCAAAACCCGTGCTGGATGCCCAGGGCACGGCCCGCGCTGGGACCGAAAACCGGGTGCTAACGGGCCCGGAAGAGCACCGCCGCGGCGGCTTCCTGAAACCGACGGCGGACGTCGCTGGCGTCGCTGTTGGGGAAGTTCGCCCGCTGCACCATGAGCACATAGGCCACGCCCCGCACCGGGTCGACCCAGGCCTGCGTGCCCCAGGCGCCGCCGTGGCCGAACGAGCCGGGCGACAGCATGGCGGCCACGCCCGGGTGCGGCTGCTTCAGCACGCAGGTGCCGAGGCCCCAGCCGTAGTTGCCGCCCCGCTGGCCGAAGTCGGCCGTCTGGAAGAAGCCGGTGGGCAGGTCGCCCGTCTGCACCGTCGACACCGCCCGCATCCCCGCCTCGCCGAGGTAGCGGCGGCCGTCGAGCGTGCCGCCGCCCAGGAGCATCCTGACGAACCTTGTGTAGTCCCGCGGCGTCGAGTAGAGGCCGCCGTTGCCCTGCGGTGGGATCGGCCGCACGCCATACTCGGCCCGCGTCGCCGCCAACTCCAACACCCCAGACTCACGATTCTTGGCGTAGGCGGTCGCCAGCCGGGCCCGCTGCCGATCCGTGGGATAGAAGGCCGTGTCGGGCATGCCGAGCGGGTCGAAGAGCCGCTCCTGCAGGAAGGCGTCGAACGGCCGGCCGCTGACGACCTCGACGATCCGCCCCGCGAGGTTGATGCCCGACTGCGTGTAGGCCCACTTCTCGCCCGGCGGGTTCTTCATCGGCGCCGCCAGCCAGGCCGGCACGAGATCGGCCAGGCGGCGGGAGGCGAGCGTCGCCGCGGTGGCCGCCTCGCCGAGTCCCGAGGTGTGGGTGAGGATCTGCCGCACCGTGATCCGGGCCGGCACCCCGGCGGCGGTCTTGAGCGCCGCGAACTCCGGCACGAATTTCTCGACCGGGTCGTCGATCGCCACCTTCCCCTCGTCGATGAGCATCGCGACGGCCGTGCCGGTGACGGGCTTCGTCATCGAGGCGATCCAGAAGAGCGTGTCGGGCTTCATCGGTCGGCCCGAGCTGATGTCGGCCAGCCCGGTCGATTCCGCGTGCACGACCCGTTCGCGATCGACCACGACCGTGACCGCCCCGGCGATCTCCCCGGCCGCCACCAGCTCCTGCATGGCGGCGCCGACGCCGGGCAGCCGCGTCTCGTCCGCCTCAGTGGTGAACGCGACGAGCCCGAGGGCGCACGTGGCAAGCCAGGCCGAAAACGGGTAGCGGCGTGGGCGGAAGGGCCGCATTCTTTCGTCGGTCAAGCCACCACGGCTTCTTGCCGCCGCGCTCATGATGTCGCCCTCTGCGTCATGCGGATCGCTAACCCGATCGGACAAGCGCATCGTACCCGGTCTTGAGCAGCAGCGCCGAGACGACCGCGATGAAGACGGCGCGGACGAGCCCCGACCCGCGGCGGAGTGCGAGCCGAGTGCCGACGCCGCTGCCGGCGACGTTCGCCACGGCCATCGCGATCGCCAGCGGCCAGCGGATGTGGCCGCCGGGCACGAAGACGACGAGCGCGGCGAGGTTCGTGACGATGTTGACCACCTTCGCCGCGGCGCTCGCGTGGAGGAAGTCGTAGCCGAGCACGCGGACGAAGAGAAACACGAGAAAGCTGCCGGTGCCCGGCCCGACGAGGCCGTCGTAGAACCCGATCGCCGCCGTGCCCGCCGCCGCCACGGCAGCCTCGGACCTGCCGGCGTATCGCGGCGCGTGCACGGCGCCCAGATTCTTGTGCCGCAGCGTCGAAACGAGCACGAGCAGGAGCAGCACAGGCACGACGGCCCGCAGCCACTCGTCGGGCACACGCGTGGCCAACCACGCCCCGCCGCACGATCCGACGGCCGCAGCGGCGACGGCCGCGGCGAGCGGCCGCCACGGCAGCCGGACGTGCCGGGCATAGCTGGCCGCCGCACGTCCTGTGCCCCAGACCGACGCGAACTTGTTCGTGCCGAAGAGGCCGGCGAGTGGGGCCTCGGGGCAGGCCGCGAGCATGGCGGGCAGCTGGATCAGGCCGCCCCCGCCGGCGATGGCGTCGATGCAGCCGGCCAGAAACGCGGCCAGGATGACCGTGATCACCGCAAACAACGTTTGCCTGCCCTCGTCGTTCAGCCCGCCGGGCACACCCGCAGGCGCCGCCTCAGCCGCTGCTCGAGCCACGCCAGCGCCGCCAGCGCCAGCCACAGCACGCCGCCGCCAGATGCGAAATCGATTTCCGGAACGGCGGTCTGGAGCACTTCCACGGCGCCCACATTCCGCAGGCCGCCGGTCGTGCGGGCATATCCGTAGACGTCGGTGGTGATCGTGCTGTTGTCGATCGGGTCGAGCAGACGGTTGGCGCCGTCGGCATCCGGCACGACGCCGATCAGCGTGCCGCCGACGTACGGGTAGCTCGCCTCCGGCATCGGCGGCGTGACCTCGATGAGCGGATCGGACAAGATCTCGATGACGGGCAGGCCCGGCGATCCGGTCAGGAGCGCCGGCTGGTCGAACACCGACTGCAGGTCGACCGCCGACTGTGCCAGCGTGGGCCGCACCCACGAAAAGGCGTCCGCGGCGAGGTTGCCACCGTCGCGCTCCTGGAAGGCGATCTGCGCCGCGAATCCATCCGCGTCACTCGTCGCCAGCACGGCCGATGAGGCGAGGCTGATCGTGCCCCCGGCGGCATCCAGCGGCACGCCATTGGCCTGGGCCGTCGCGCCCTGCAGCGAGACGAGGTCGGCGATCACCGTGCTTGCGGTGAGATTGATCGTCCCGCCGGCGCCCGCCAAGAACCTGTTTTCCAGGAAGCTGTCGTTGGCGCCGCCGTTGGTTGGTCCGGCGAAAAACGCGACGCTGTTGACGACGTTCACGACGCCGCTGGCGATCGTGTCGCCGCCCGTCGCCCACACGCCGCCCGACCCGTCGAACACGCTGCTCACGACGTTGCCGGTGCCGCCGGCCAGCACGAGGACCGGCCCGCTGTCCGCACCCGAGACGCTGCTGTTCGAGATGTCGATCCGCGAATCACTGCCCGAGATCAGCCCGCCCGCGGTGGGATCGAAGCCGTAGGCCTGATTGATGACGACGTGATCGAGCGTGAGCGTGGCGTTCAAGACCTCGAACCCGGGCGTGATGCCGCGGCCGACCCCGAGAAAGTTGACCGAGTTCACGATCGAGCCCGCGGTGTAGGTGAGCGTAGCGCCGCTTTCGAGAAGCGCGAAGCGGTTGAGCCCGTCCGCATTGAGGCCGGTCATCGTGACGCTGATGCCGCTATTGTCCTGACCGAACACGCCGATTTTCGCGAACGAGTAGGAGGGCGTGACGGGGATGTCCGAGGGCTCGAAGGACTGCGGGTTGTACTTCGTGACCGTCGTGCCGCCGCTCGTGACGAACGTCGGATTGCCGACCAGGGTCGCGTTGTTCCCCAGGATCGTCACCGATCGGGTGAATACCGCGAGGTCCAGCGCGGCGTCGATCGGCGTCGCGTTGTCCACGTTGATGAGCAGGTTCGGCGCGATCGAGATGACGTTGCCCGAGGCCGATGAGTTGTTGGACTGATCGATCGCCCAGGCGAGCGTCCCGGCCATCGTGGCCGATCCCCAGCTCGAGGAGGTGACGCTGAAGGTGTCGGCTCGGGCCACCGACGACGCCAGCTGCGAGGCCAGGATCGCGCACGCGAGGGCGGAGCGCAGCAGGGTGAAACGTCTGGCCATTCAATGGCCTCGTGCCAAAGTGAAAATTAGACCGCCGCGCGAGAGCTTCCGGCCTCCCGACGCGATCTCACACGAGGGATTGCCGAACCTCGCCCGAGCACCACATCCTGCCGAAGACGTGCGAACGCGGTGCACCATACATCTCCGCCACAGCCGGGGCAAATCATGCCGTGAGCCGTCACGGCCCCGGTCGCACGTTCCCCACGGGGATGCGATTACCCTGATGGGAGGCTGGCATACTCTCTCATGGCCCCTGCCCGCGACGCCGCGGTCGCCTCCTGCCGAGCGATTCCCATGTCGTCTCCGTCGCCACAGCCTCCGCGCAAGCCCACGCCATCGTGCGATGGCGGACTCATGCCGGCCATGTCTTCCGAAGCGACGATCGCTCTCTGCCGCCGGGCGGCATCTCTGCTGGCCGCCGGCGACGTCGATGGAGCCGAGACGCTGATCGGCCCGGCTTTGGCCGGCCGGCCCGACGACCCGAACCTGCTCTGCCTCGCCGGCAGCTGCGCCCTGTCGCGCGGCCTCGACGAGCCTGCCTGCGATCTTTTTGCACGCAGTGCCGCTGTCGCGCCGGGCTTCGCGACGCCGCTTTTGAACCTCGGCTTCCTGCACCGGCGCCACCAGCGGATCGACGCGGCCCGCGATGTGCTGCACCGCTGTCTCGCGATCACTCCGAACGAGCCGCACGCGTGGCTGAACCTCACCGCCACCTACGTCAACGAGGGGGAGCCGGCGGCCGGCGAAGCAGTGGCCCGCGAGGCGCTGGCCCGTTGCCCGCGCAGCCATGCGATCCGCTGGAACCTCGCGCTCGTCCTGCTCGAACAGGGCAAGTGGGCCGAGGGCTGGCGGGAATACCGCTGCCGGTTCGACGCCGGCGTGGTCAGGCCGCCGGTCTACGGGCCCGACGGCGTCCTGCCGGCGCGGCTGGTGTCGCTCGACCAGATCAGGCCGGGCCAGACGGTGGTCTGCCGCGGCGAGCAGGGCCTCGGCGACGAGATCCTTTTCGCGGGGATGCTCGGCGAGTTCATCGACGACGTGCGGCGGCGCGGGGCCACGCCGCTCATCGACTGCAATCCGCGGCTAAGGAGCGTGTTGGCCGAGTCTTTTTCCGCGAGCTTTCTCGGCGACGGCACGGGCGACATCGACGCCATCCGCCGGTCGTGGCAGCGGCCCATCGACCGCATCGCTCCACTGGGCGACCTGGGCGGCTTCTACCGGTCCGACCCTGGCCGCTTTCCGGTGCATTCCGGCTACCTGTCCGTGCCAGCCGAGCCCGTCCAGCGGCTGCGCGCGCAGCTGGCCGGCCGCGGCCGCGGGAGGCCTCTCGTCGGCCTGGCGTGGAGCGGCGGCTCCGCTTATACGCATGCCGTGCACAGGCAGATTCCCCTTGCCGACTGGCTGCCGCTCCTGCGGCAGGACGCCTACTTCGTCTCGCTGCAATATCGCGATTGCGAAGACGAAGTTCAGGCATTCTTCAAAGAGCATGGCATCGAGATCGTCAGCCTGCCCGAGATCACGCGGCATGCCGACTACCTGCGGACGTTCGAACTCGTGTCGGCGCTCGACCTGGTCGTCACCGTGCCCACCTCCGTGCTGCACGTGGCCGGCGCGATCGGCAAGGAGTGCTGGGTCGTCATGCACCATCGTGCCGCCTGGCGGGAGTGCTCGGGAGACGACCGGATCCCCTGGTATCCGCAGACGCACCGCCGGTTCGTCCGCGGGCCTGAAGAAGCCGACTGGTCGGGCCAGATCCGGCAGGTGGCCGCGGCATTCGAGGACCGGGCACGACGGCGACGGCCGCCGGAAGCCTGATGGACGGCTTTGGCCACGAATGGCCGCCGGAAACCTCCGTTTTTCCCCGAAAGCAGCTGGACGCCCATTACTGGACTCGTTCGAAAGCTCGCATTATAAACTCACCGGCGCGGGGGGTTCACCGCCTCTCGGCGTTCCCCGGCTTCATGCCACATCCCGTTCACGATCCGGTCGCGACTCGCACGCCAGCACACTCGTCAGCAAGGAACACTCGCCATGCGTCGCTCGCTCGTCCCCTTCCTCTCTCGCCTGGGCATGTCGTTTCGTCGCTGGAGGGCATGGCCCAGCCGTGGATCGCGCGGCCGCTCCCGCCGCACGGCCGGCACGCTTCGCGGATCGCGGCGCCAGCTTCCGGCGGTGGGACGGGCTGTCGAACAGCTCGAGTACCGGCTCGCGTTCTCCGCCACGCCCACGCCGCCGACGCTGATCGCCGACATCAACAAAGAGCTCGTTTCCTATCGGATCGAGTCGAGGGGCGGATTCACCGCCGTCGGCTCGACGGTCTACTTCACGGCGACTGACAGTGAATGCGGCACGGAGCTTTGGAAAACCGATGCCACCGGGGCAAATCCAACACGGGTCGCCGACATTGCGCCGGGCCCCGAATCGTCATACCCCATCGCGCTTGTCAATTTCAACGGCACGCTCTTCTTCACAGCCGACGACGGCGCGCATGGCTACGAACTCTGGAAGAGCGATGGCACGGAGTCTGGCACCGTCATGGTGAAGGACATCTCGGAGACGAGTTCCGGCCTGGGCGCACATGTGCCTGATAATCTCCAGATATCCAACGACGAATACCCGATGCCCAAGATGGTGGTCGCCAATGGATCGCTGTTCTTCATCGGCAGTGCCGACGACACCGGAGCCGAGCTCTGGAAGACCGACGGCACCGCAGACGGCACCGTGCTGATCAAGGACATCAACGAGGTCGGCTCCTCCTATCCGAGTCGGCTTACTGCCGTGGGCAACACGGTCTTCTTCGTCGCCGACGACAACGACCACGGCGAGGAGCTCTGGAAGAGCGACGGCACGCTGGCCGGGACCGTGATGGTGGCCGACATTCTCGCCACGCCGTACACGAATCCGTACACTCAAGAGACGGTGATAAGCTCGTCGCCGCGTTGGCTCACCGCCGTGGGCACCACCCTTTATTTCTCGGCCAACGACGCGAAGCACGGCCGCGAGCTCTGGAAGAGCAACGGCACGCTGGCTGGAACCACGCTCGTCCGCGACATCGACACGTACGTGGACGACAGCGATCCCTCCGGCTTCTACGCCTATGGCTCCGAGCCGGCGTGGCTGACGAACGTGGGCGGCAAGCTCTACTTCACGGCCTATGACGACGATCACGCCGAGGAGCTGTGGAAGAGCGACGGCACGCTGGCCGGAACCCTCCTCGTGAAGGACATCAACACGACTTCGACGACGGATGCCGATTTCGGCTTCAGCTACCCAAACGGCTCCAAGCCGAGCCACCTGACGGCCGTTGGCACGACGCTCTATTTCTCGGCCGACGACGGTGTAAGGGGCCGCGAACTCTGGAAGAGCGGCGGCACCGCCAGCACGACGGTACTCGTCAAGGACATCAACACGAGCGTCGACAACTCCGATCCCGACAGGCCGAACGCGCCAGGAAGCTCGTTTCCTTCTGGGCTGACCAATGTTGGCGGAAAGCTCTACTTTGCAGCGAACGGCGGCACGGACGACCTCCCCAATAACGTCGAACTCTGGAAGAGCGACGGCACGGACGCTGGCACCGTCCTCGCGGCCGACCTGAACGTATACGGCTTCTACGGCGACGTTGGCTTCGAGTACAGCTCGTTTCCGATGGGCTTGACTGCGGTCGGCAGTAGCGTCTTTTTCGTAGCGTGGCCGAGCGGTTACTCACCGTCCCCCTTCGTGACCAACACCACGAACGGGAAGACGACGGAAATCCGAGTCGCCGACCCCTCGGGCAAAACGAGCGACAGCCTTTCCAGCCCGTACCACTCGTTCATCGATGCCGGCCGTTCTTCCATCGTGTTCAACGGCGAGGTCTATTTCGCCGCCACGAACGGACTGAACGGCTACGAACTCTGGAAGACGAACGGCACGGTTGCCGGCACCGTGCTCGTCAAGGACATCCTCCCGGGCGACGAGAGCTCCTATCCGGGCGAATTCACCATCGTCGGCACGACGCTCTACTTCGTCGCCGAAGGGCCTGCCGGCAGCGAGCTGTGGAAGACCAACGGCACCGCGGCCGGCACCGTGCAGGTCAAGGACATCGCGGCCGGAACGGCCGGTTCCGACCCGTCGGCCCTGACTGCGGTAGGCAACAAGCTCTACTTTTTCGCCAACGACGGCAAGACCGGCGCCGAGCTGTGGAAGAGCGACGGCACGGCAGCCGGAACGACGCAGGTGAAGAACATCCGCACCGACACCCCCGGAGCTGACGACCAGTCCGGGTCGAGCGGCTACGCGGATTTCGCCGTGATCGGCAGCACGCTCTATTTCCCGTTCGACGACGGCACGCATGGCACGGAGCTCTGGAAGAGCGACGGCACGACGGCATCGCTCGTGTCGGACATCGACGACTCCTCCATCCCCATCGGCTCGGCCTCCTTCGCCGCCGCGAGCGGGCTGATCGGCGAAGTGACGGCGGCGGGCAACAAACTGTTTTTCCAGGGCCAAAACGACGCCGATGGTGCTGGCCTCTGGGTGTCCGATGGCACGCCGGCGGGCACCCGCATCGTCAAGGACCTTTTCCCACCGAACGAAGGTGGGATCATCCAGCAGGTCGCGGTCGGCAACAAGTTGTTTTTTCAGTTTGCGGATTACTCGAGCGTCTCCGGCCTCTGGGTTTCCGACGGCACGGCCGACGGAACCGCGGAGCTCGCGCCTATGGGTAGCATCCTCCAATTCCGTGCGGTGGGCAGCACCCTCTACTTCACTGCCTTCGATCTGGATTCAAGCAATGTTTCACTCTGGAAGTCCGACGGCACCACCGAGGGAACCGAAAGAGTCACGCTCCTCGACCCGGCGGCAGAGGACCTGTCGGAGCTTGCACAGCCAACCAATCTCACCTCGCTGTACGGCACGCTCTACTTCACGGCCTACAAGGCGTTGGACGAGAATTTCGTTCAGTCGATCTACGCGCTCGACCCGACGGCGTCCACGGGCGTCTCCCTCGTCGCCTCGGGTGACAAACTCGACGGAATTTCCAACATTCAGGGCGGCCTCGGCCAGGTCCTGTTCTCCGCCAATGACGGCGAGCACGGCTACGAACTGTGGAAGGCGGATGCCGTCGGCGAGAAGCCTTCGGTCGCGATCCTGATCGACCGCACGAGCTTCACGAAAGGCCAGACGGCGACGGTGACCTTCACGCTGAGCGAAGAGTCGACGACCTTTGCGGTCAACGACGTGTCGGTGGTCGGCGGCAGCCTCTCGAACTTTGCCGGCAGCGGCACGAGCTACACCGCGAAGTTCACGCCCACGCCCCAGTTCGTCGGCACCGGCGGCATCTCCGTCGCCTCCGGCGGCTTCCTGGGTACGCTCGGCCTGGCGAATTCCGCTTCGAGCCTGGCGGATGCCCTCTCCATCGACACGGCGGACCCGATCGTCACCATCACGTCGGACAAGGCCGCACTCAAGGCGGGCGAGACGGCGACGATCACGTTCCAGCTCAACAAGCCCTCGACCGATTTCACGCTGGATGACATCCTGTCGGCGGGTGGTAGTTTGAGCAACTTCGCGGGATCGGGATCGTCCTACTCGGCAACGTTCACGCCGGCCGTCTCGTCCACCACGTCCGGTGGTATCTCCGTCGCCGCGTCGAAGTACACCGACGCCTTGGGCAACCCCAACATCGCCGGCGCGCTCCCCTCGGCGATCAAGATCGACACCGTCGTCCCCACCATCGCGATCACGAGCAGCAAGACAGCGCTCAAGATCGGCGAGACGGCGACGATCACGTTCACGCTCAGCGAGCCGCTCACCAACTTCTCGCTCTCGGGCCTCGCATTCGGCGGCGGCACCCTGTCGAACGCGGCCGGCAGCGGCTTGAAATACACGGCCACGTTCACGCCCGCGACATCCTCGACGGCCGACGGGACGATCTCGCTGGCGGCCGGCGCCGGCACCGACGCCGCCGGCAACCCGAGCCTCGCTGCAACGCTCACGCCGGCGATCAAGATCGACACGGCCGCCCCCACCGTGACGATCGCCTCCAACAAGGACGCCCTCAAGGCGGGTGAGACCGCGATCATCAGTTTCACGCTCAGCGAGAACTCGGCCGACTTCACCGCCTCCGACGTCAAGGCGACGGGCGGCACGCTCACGAACTTTGCCGGCTCCGGCTCGTCCTACTCGGCGACGTTCACGCCCACCGCCAAGTCCACCACCGCCGGCGTCGTCACGGTCGCCTCCGGCACGTTCAAGGATGCGGCCGGCAATCCCAACACGGCCGGCACCCTGCCTGCGGCCATCAAGATCGACACGATCGCCCCGACACTGAAGATCACGGCCGACAAGTCGGCGCTCAAGATCGGCGAGACGGCGAAGGTGACGTTCACGGTGAGCGAGCCCACGACCGACTTCACGCTCGACGATGTCGTGCCCACCGGCGGCACCCTGACCGACCTCGTCGGCTCCGGGTCGAGCTACTCGGCCACATTCACGCCGAACGCACTGTCGACGACACTCGGTGCGATCTCGGTCGCCGCCGGAACCTTCGTGGACGCTGCGGGCAATCCCAACACGGCCGGAGCGCTCGGCTCGTCGATCAAGCTCGACACCGTGCGACCGACGCTCTCGATCACCAGCAGCGCGACTGTGATCGCCAAGGGCAAGACGGCCAAGATCTCCTTCCTGCTCAGCGAGGACTCCAAGACATTCGCCCTCTCCGACGTCGCGGCGACCGGTGGCACGCTCTCCGCGTTCGCCGGAAGCGGCAAGTCCTACTCCGCCACGTTCACGCCGACCAACGGGTTCAACGGGACGGGCACGGTTTCGGTGGCTGCGGGCACCTTCAGCGACCTGGCCGGCAACGCCAACGAGTCGGGAGCATCGCTCTCGCCGACCCTCAAGATCGACACCGTCGTGCCGACCCTCCTGATCACGTCCGACAAGTCGTCGCTCAAGGCGGCCGATCCGACCGCGATCGACACCGCCGTGATCACGTTCTCGCTCAGCGAGGACTCCACCGATTTCACGGCGAGTGACGTCGTCGCCGCAGGTGGCACGCTGTCGAATTTCCAGGGATCGGGCTCATCCTACACGGCGACGTTCACGCCCAAGCTGGGCTCCACCACGGCCGGTGGCATCACCGTGGCCGCCGGGAAATTCGTCGATGCGGTCGGCAACCCCAACACCGCCGGGTCACTTACGACGCCGATCGCGATCAACACCGTGCAGCCCATCCTCAAGATCACCAGTGATAAGACCGCCCTCAAGTCCGGTGACACCGCCAAGGTCACGTTCTCGTTCAGCGAGAACGTGACCGATTTCACCGTGGACGACGTCCTCTCCAGCGGCGGGCCCCTGACCGCGTTCACTGGCAGCGGGAAGACCTACTCTGCCACGTTCACGCCCCCCACCGCGTCGACGGCCGACGTCACGATCTCGGTGGCCCCGTCAGCGGCCCGCAATGCCGCCGGCAACGGCAGCCCGGCCGCTTCGCTCGCCATCAAGGTCGACACGACGCTGCCCACGATCCTGATCACGAGCGATCTCGCGGCGTTGACCGCTGGGCAGAAGGCCAAGATCACGTTCACGTTGAGCGAGGCGTCGACGACGTTCACTGCCTCCGACGTCGTGGTCACCAACGGCACGCTCTCGGCTTTCGCGGGCTCGGGCACCAGCTACACGGCGACCTTCACGCCCAAGTCGGCCTTCAAGGGCTCCGGCACGGTGTCCGTGGCTTCGGGCAAGTTCACCGACAAGGCGGGCAACAACAACCTCGCCGGCGAACTGGCGTCCGCGCTGACGATCGACACCTGATCCGCGGCTTTGTCGCTCGCCCTGCGGCGCGGTCGCGTCGGAGACGACGCGATCTGGTAATCTCCGGCGCTTTCTCGGAGATCGCTGCGGCTGCAGGATGAGCATGACACCTCCCGATCCTGCAACCGCCCCGTGGCGGCAATGGGGCGTCGACATCGACGAGAAAGCCGTCGACCAGATGCGGCAGGCCGTGCGGCTGCCGGTGGCGGTGGCCGCCGCGCTCATGCCCGATGCACACGTCGGCTACGGCCTGCCGATCGGCGGCGTGCTCGCCACCGACGACGCCGTCGTCCCCTACGCGGTGGGCGTCGACATCGCCTGCCGCATGAAGCTCTCGGTTCTCGACCTGCCGGTCGACTGGGTCGACTCCAAGTCCGACCAGCTCGCCACGGTGCTCGAAAAGGAGACCCGCTTCGGCATCGGCGCGGAGTTTGGCGGCCGCCGTGACCGGCACGGAGCCCGCCCCCGCGAGCACGAGGTGCTCGACGACGATTGGGATGTCTCGCCGGTCACCCGCCGCAATCGCGACAAGGCGCGGTCGCAGCTGGGCACCAGCGGCAGCGGAAACCATTTCGTCGAGTTTGGCACGTTCACCGCCGCCGCGTCGGAGGCCGCCGCCCTCGGCCTCGACCGGCCGGGCCCTCACCTCGCCCTCCTCTCGCACTCGGGCTCCCGCGGCACCGGGGCCGCGGTCTGCGACCACTATTCGCGTCTGGCGATGGCCCGCCACCCGGACCTGCCCCGTGAGATGCGGCACCTTGCCTGGCTGCCGCTCGACTCCGACGAGGGACGGGAATACTGGGCGGCCATGAGCCTGATGGGCCGCTACGCCGCCGCCAATCACGCCGTCATCCATAGGCACGTCGCCCGCGCCCTGGGCGCGCGGATGATCCTCGACATCGAAAACCATCACAACTTCGCCTGGCAGGAGGAGCACGTCATCGACGGCGTCCGCCGGCGGGTCGTCGTGCACCGCAAGGGAGCGACTCCCGCGGCGCGCGGCGTGCTCGGCATCATTCCCGGCTCGATGGCCGCGCCGGGCTTCGTCGTCCGCGGCCGCGGAGTGGCCGCTGCCCTCGATTCCGCCAGCCACGGCGCTGGCCGGCGGATGAGCCGTACGCAGGCCCGGGAAACCTACCGCTGGCCGCACGTCCGCGGCCTGCTCGAGGAGCGCGGCGTGCAGCTGCTTTCCGCCGGGATCGACGAGGTGCCCCACGCCTACAAGGACATCCACGAGGTGATGGCCGCCCAGGCCGACCTCGTCGAGACTCTTGGCAGGTTCGACCCGCGGCTGGTGAAGATGGCCCCAGAGGGAGAACGACCGGAGGACTGATGCACTTCCATCCGCTGTCTTGCATGCGCATGCCGCTCGTTCCATGCGCCGTCGCGATCCTCCTGGGTGTCGCAGCGGGGCCCACGACCCCGTCCTTGCTGCGGGCCGCCGAGCCCGTGCGGGTGGAGGTGTCGCGGGATGCCTGGATCTCGGCCTATCCCAAGGAACGTGAGGGCAACAACGGCGGCTCGCCCAAGCTCAAGCTCAAGGGCGTGCAGGAGTTCTTCCTGATCGACTTCGACCCCGCGCCCTTGCGGGGCAAACGGGTGACGCGAGCCCAGTTGCACCTTCACGCCGTCGGCGACGAGTCACTCGGACGCACGACCGTGTCGACCGTCTCGGAGGAGTGGGAGGAGGGGAAAGGCACGGGCTACGCCCGCGTGCCCGGTGCGAGCTCGTTCGCCTGGGCCGCGACCGACGGCCGGCGCTGGCGTGACGTCGACGTCACGGGCTCGATCAACGGCGCGGGCGGCTCGGTCTGGGGGTTCGGCGATCCCTCGCGCCGCGATGCCGACGGCTGGCAAGTGGTCCCGATCGAGCCCGCGGTCGTGCAGGCCCGGATCGACGGACGGGCCCACGGCTTCTGCGTCATGGACGACGTGGGCAGCGAATACTCCCGCGATGGCGACACATTCACCTACAAGCCGTTCCCCAACCGGTTTTTCTCGAGCCGCGACGACAAGCGGCGGACGGCCCCCTACTTCACACTCTGGCTGGAGGACGGGCCGCCGGCCAAGCCTCCGGCGACCCGGGCCGCGGCCGCCGCACCGACGGCCCCGGCCACGCTGCCCCCGGCGGCGTCACCGCCACGGCCCGCACCGCCCGTCGCCGGCCGCGACGAGCTGGGAGAGCCGCTCGAATCGCTCGCGTTCTTCGCCGCGAAGGGCGAGGCGATCGGCTTCTCCATCGACAAGGGGCTCGAGAAGGTGACGATCGACCTGCCCACCAGGCGATTCGCGATGCCTACCGTGGGCGACCACGCGGACCCCCTGACCGCGGCCCCCGACGGCCCGTTCGTCGAGATTGTCGTGCCCAAGGATGCCAAACCCGGCCGCCATGCCGGCACGCTCCGCGTCTCCGGCCGCGACGTGCCCTTCTCCGTCACCGTCTGGAAGTTCACGCTGCCCGACCGGCTCTCCTTCGTGCCCCAGATGAACGCCTACGGCCTGCCCAACCACGAACGCGACTTCTACCGTCTCGCGCACGAACACCGCACCACGCTCAATTGGCTGCCCTACGGCTGGACGGGCAAGGTGAAGGCGGGGCCGCGGATCGATGCCGCCGGAACGTGGGACTGGCGGGAGTGGGACGAGCGATTCGGCCCCATCCTCGACGGCTCCGCGTTCGCCGACCTGCCGCGCGGCCCGATTCCCGTCGACGCCTTCTACCTGCCGCTCAACGAGAACTGGCCCATGAACCACGACCAGCACTTCAAGGGCGGCTACTGGGTGGAGTCGGCCTACGATGACGCCTACTGGCGGGAGTTTCGCGCCGCTGCCGGCCGGTTCGCCGAACACCTCGCGGCGAAGAAGTGGACCGAGCCGATGTTCGAGTTCTATCTCAACAACAAGGTCTACTTTAAGCAGCAGCGGGGGAACCGCTGGGACGGCTGTTCCGCCGCCTGGATCTTCGACGAGCCGGCGAACACGCAGGACTTCTGGGCCCTGCGTCGCTTCGGCGTCGAGTTCTGGCGGGGAGTGGCCGGCACAACCGGCCCGCGGTTCGTCTACCGGGCCGACATCTCGCGGCCCGAATGGCAGCGCGACCTGCTCGACGGCGTCGTGACGTCGGAGGTCGTCAGCGGGGCACTGCGCAGCTACCGCGACCGCGTCATGGGCCGGGCCCGCACGCTCGGCACGTTCGTCTCGATGTACGGCTCCGCCAACCCGATCGGCACGTCGAACGCGACGACGGCGGCATGGTGCGTCGAGAGCTGGGCTCTCGGCGCCGACGGCGTCGTGCCCTGGCAGACAATCGGCACGCCCGAGGCCTGGACGAAGCCGGACGACCTCGCGGTGCTCTATCAGACACCGGAAGGCCCGGTGCCGAGCCTGCGGCTGAAGGCGTTCCGGGCCGGGCAGCAGCTGGTCGAATATCTGACGATCTACTGTGCCGTCTCCGGCGAGGAACGCGACGCGGTGGGCGCCGCCGTGCTCGCCGAGCCCGGCCTGCGGGCCACGATGCGGAAGTCGTCCGAGGACGACGCGGGCAGCTCGGTGTTCGGGCCGGAGGCTCACGCATCGCTCGCGACGCTGCGGCACCGGATCGGCTCATGGCTCGACGCCAAGGCGCCCGCGCCGCGCGACCGCTGGCACGATCCTCGTCCGGCGGCCCGCGACCCCGCCGCGCTCCGCGAGATCACCGCCCTGCCGCCGCCGTGAGGGTCCACGGCAGCGTGCGCCGCGAACCCGCCGCCGAACGCGCTGTCGCGACCGAATCAGACCTGCGCAGGCCCATCGAGCGCTCGTGCCAGCCGCCCTGCCGGCACGGGGCACCGAGGTCCGCCCCCGAGCCGACCGCGGTGGCCACTGGCCGATGCCCAAGCCCCGGCTTATAGTCGGATGCTGTCGGGTGGGGCCGCTTCTCCACCCCCGGAGATGCATCGTGGCAGCGACGACCGAAACCCAGAAGGCCTCGGTCGTCGCCGCGCAGGCGGAACTGGTGGCCAAGGCACACCGCCTCATGATCGCCGCGCTGGGGAAGGTGATCGTCGGCCAGGAGGACGTGCTCGAACTGCTCCTCATGGGCATCTTTTGCCGGGGCCACTGCATCCTCGAGGGCGTGCCGGGGCTGGCGAAGACGCTCATGATCTCGAGCCTCTCGCAGCTG
>Ga0075471_10001153_pt1 | contig 17074 bp, 15 predicted proteins | sample DEB19_08_DNA_2_FD_74787 | JGI IMG/M metagenome (GOLD analysis project Ga0075471, IMG submission 74787) | Aqueous microbial communities from the Delaware River and Bay under freshwater to marine salinity gradient to study organic matter... | ecosystem: Environmental > Aquatic > Marine > Coastal ... | reverse complement strand
GTCAGCGCCCGCGACTGGCAGCGCAACGGCGGCGGCGGCCAGTGGTGCCGCGGCAAGTCGTTCGCCACGTTCTGCCCGCTCGGGCCCTGCATCGTCACCACCGACGAGATTCCCGATCCCAACCGGCTCTCGATCCGCACCATCTTGAACGGCCAGGTGATGCAGGACTGGAACACGAACGACATGATTTTCGACGTGCCGGCGATCATCGAGTTCATGTCGGCGAGCATGCTGCTGCGGCCCGGCACGGTGATCCTCACCGGCACGCCCCATGGCGTCGGCTTCGCCCGCAAGCCGCCGGTGTATCTCCAGCCCGGCGACAGCGTGACCGTGGAGATCGAGAAGATCGGCAGCCTCACCAACCCCGTGGTGGAGGAAGGCTGACCCGGGGGCATCGCTACCGCAGCGGATCGCCCGGGATGCCGGCCACGGCGGTCTGCGGCTGCTCGCCACCGCGCTGCTCGAGCGCCGCCAGCCGCGCCGCGATGTCGGGCGCGGCGAGCCCGCGGGCGACGGCGAGCCGGTAGCTCTCGATCGCGTCCGTGGGCCTGCCGAGGGCCTCCTGCGCCATCCCTTCCAGCGCCAGCACCTGCGGCGGGGTCTGGTTCGGTCCGTAGCTTTCGCCGAGGATGGCGAGCGTGGACAAGGCACGCTGCGGGCGGTCGAGCCGCCGGTAGACCTCCGCGGTGTCGAGGAGCAGGTCGCGATCGTCCGGTGTGATCGCCAGCGCGCGGTGGAAGTCGGCCAGCGCCGCTTCCGACTGGCCGCGGGCCAGCGCCACCTGGCCCTGCAGCCGCCAGGCGTCGGCGGAACGCGGCGCCGACCGCACCGCTTCACGGGCGAGCCGATCGGCGTCGTCGAGCAGGCCGAGTTCCAGGTACATCCGTCCGCCGTCGATGCAGATGCCGACGTCGCCGGGCGAGAGCCGCAGCGCCTCGGCGATCTGCGTCACCGCCTCCATTCGCTCGCCCCGTTGCCAGAGCACGTCGGCATAGTGCCGCCGCGCATCGACGTCGGTGGGGCAGTTCTTCACGGCCCTCTCGAGGAGGCCCTCGGCCCGCAGCAGATCCTTCCGATCGACCGCGGAGAGGCCCTCGTTGCAGAGCCTGCGGGCGTCGGCGACGTTCTGCGGCACCGGCCCCGAGCGGTTTACAAGTCGGCATCCGCTCGTCGTGGCAAGGAGCGTCGCCGCGGCCAGCAGCCCCAGGCGGGCTCCTGCGGCGGGTGCGCGAGAAGTGGTGGTGGGTGAGGCTCTGGCCACGCGCTGGCATCCCCAAGGGGGGCGGGACGATACGGGGTTCCGCTGCCGGGAACAACCGGTTTCGCACGTCGCCGGCCTCGCCAGCCTGCCCCGGCCCCGCCGCTTGCCGGGCCCGCCGGAGCGGCCGGGGATCGCTCTTGCTCCCTGTCACGGCCGTCGCCTACGAGGGCGGTTCGTCGCGTTTGATGTCCTGTGCCGTCGTGGAGCCGCTTTCGCCATGAGACCGCCCGCTGCGCTCGGCCACGCTGGCCGCTGGATGACGGTCGCGGCGTGCGTGGCACTCGCGTGCCTCGTCTGGGGCGGGTTCGAGGTCCACGACGAGGCGGTGGGGCGGCCGGCCCCCCGGCCGGTTCGATTTGCCGCCGTCAGCGCGGACACCGGCGTCGGAGCGATCGAATATGTCGAGGGGCTCGACGCCGGGCTGCGGCGTGCGTCTGCCGACGGCAAGCCGATGCTCGTGATCTTTCGCGCGGGCTGGTGCCGCTGGTGTGCGGAGCTGGCACAGGGCGCGCTCGCGGACCGTCGACTCGTCGCCCTCTCTCGGCACTTCGTCTGCGTGGTCGTGGATGCCGACCGTCACGCCGCCGACTGCAGGCGGTGGGGCGTGAAGGAGTTCCCGACGGTGGTCGTCACGTCGCCGGATGCCACCGAACACCGCCGCTGGACCGGATGCCCAGCCGCGGATGAACTGATCGCCGCGATGTCCGGCCGGCTCCCGACGTCCCGGCTGGCGGCGAGCCCAGGGGGGGATGCAGACGCTATCCGTTGAGGCCGGTACGATGGCGTCGTTTCCACCCCGTCGCTCCCCGAAGCATCCGCCGTGCCCGACCCCACGCCCCAGCCAGCGCACGAGGCCCGGCCGCCCGAGCGGAAGTTCCACGCCTATCCCTGGTGGAGCCCGCGGTTCTGGCACGGGATGCCGCTGGGAGTTTGGCTGCCGCTGGTCGTCGAGCACCGGGCGCGGGCGGGCCTCACCAAGTGGGGACTCATGGCGACGATCACCTGGACCGCGGGGTTCAACTCGATCGCCGAGTCGCTGTGCGACGCCCGCTTTCGCCGCCAGCTGCGGTCGCCTCCGGAGACGCCGCCGCCGCTGTTCATCATCGGCCACTGGCGGTCGGGCACCACGTTGTTGCACGAGCTGCTCATGCTCGACGACCGCTTCTGCTGCCCCAACACCTATCAGTGCTTCGCCCCCGGGCACTTCCTGCTCACCGAATGGTTCATGACGCGGGCGCTGGGCTGGATGATCCCGGCGAAGCGGCCCATGGACGACGTGGCTGCCGGCTGGGACCGCCCGCAGGAGGATGAGTTCGCCCTGCTGAACATGGGGGCGCCGTCCCCCTACCGACGCATGGCGTTTCCGGTCACGAGCCCCGCCGTTCCCGAGGCGCTCGACCTCACGCGACTCTCCCCCGCCGATCTTGATCGCTGGCGGCACGCGCTGCGGCGGTTTCTCGCGACGCTGGCGGTGGCCGACCAGCGGCGTCCCGTGCTCAAGAGCCCGCCCCACACGGCCCGTGTCGGCGTGCTGGCCGAGATGTTTCCGGAGGCCCGGTTCCTGCACGTCGTTCGCGATCCGTTCGTCGTGTTCTCCTCCACCATGCGGCTGTGGAAGTCGCTCCACGAGGTGCAATCGCTCCAGGTGGATCCGGGCGACACGCTCGAACCCTACGTCTTCGCGGCCTTCGAGGAGATGTACGAGGCGTTCGAACGCGACCGCGTGACGCTGCCTGCATCCCGGTTGCACGAAGTCCGCTACGAGGATCTGGTAGCCGATCCCGTCGGTCGGCTCGCTGCAGCCTACGAGCAGCTCGAGCTCGGCGAGTTCGCCGCGGTCCGCGGCGCGCTGGAGGAGACGTCGCGGTCGATGAAGCGGTACCGCACCAACACCTACGCGCATGACCCGCGGATCGTGGCGGAGATCTCGCGGCGGTGGAAGCCGTTCATCGACCGCTACGGCTACGCTCCGCCGGTCAGGGCTTGACGCCCTCCACTCCGCCGTCGGCGCTCCCGGCGGCTTGGAAGCGGGCCTTCGTCCGCAGCAACGCCAGTTCCTTGCCCAGGTCGAGGGTGGACTTGAGCGTCTTGATGCTCGTGGACGAGAACATCGTTGCCGGTATCTTGTCGGTTTGCTTGCCGCCCGCGTCGACGGTGACCGGCCCGCTGACACCTTCGAAGACGACGGAATCGCCCAGCGCGATCGACGGCTTCCCCTTCTTCAGACGTTGGCCCGCCGCAGCGCCCGTCCAGTCCCGCGAACCGGAGCCGGATACGAACTGCTTGGCGAGCTTCTTCTGCTTGTCCGGGAGGGAGTCGACGCTCTGGGTGGCGAAGTCACGCAGCCCGTCGAGGTTCATCATGCCGATGCTCGCGAGGCTGGCGCGGTCGTCGCGAACGAGGGGCTCGAACAGCGGCAAGATCGCCTTCGCCTCGGCTTCGGTCAGCTGCACGCCATTGAGCGACAGGAACGGCCCGCTGTACTTCGCGAGCGCCGCGGCGATCTCGGGCGATAGGGACGTCAGCCCATCGAGGGATATCGCGTTGTCGGCGGCTGCCAGCGCCGCCGCGGACTCCACGTCGTCGATCGACGTCAGGCAGCCGAGGTCCAGGTCCTTGCGGCCCTTGGCCAGCATCTCGAAGGTCGTCTTGTCGAGACGGCTGCGGCGGTCCGGACGGCCCGTCGGCGGCCGCAGCACGAAGATTCCCGGCGCCTCGAGCAAGGCCCTCACCGGCCGCCCAGCCCCGGGGTCGAGCTGGCCCCCTTCGGCCGGCAGGATCTGCACCAATTCGCGCAGCCGGTCGACCAGTGCGGCCAGGCTCATGCCACTGGTTTTGGACAGTTCGACGAAGTGGGCTTTCTGGTTCGCTGAGGCGAGTTTCCTGGCTTCCGCCTGCCTGAGCACAGCCTCCAGTTCCTTCTCCTTCTCCGCGTCGGCGGCTTGTTTCTGCGGATCGGCGGCGCCGCCGTCCCCTGTCGCGTGCCTGACGACATCCCGCAGCCGCGGCTTTGCCCGTCGGTCCGGTGAGGCGAGTGCTTCGACGCCGCATTCCACCCGCTGCAATCTTTTGAGCGACAGGTACGGTCCCGCGTAGCCGAGCAGCGGCTCGGCGGCCTCCGGCGCGAGGTCTGTCACGCCGTCGAGAAACACCCCGTTGGGCGACGCCGCCAGGACAGCGGCCAGCTGCGGGTCGAGGCTCTTCTGGCCGTCAACAACGAGATGTTTTTCGCCCCCGACCAGGATGCCGGCGAGGTCCGCAACGAGCGGTTCGGTGCCGCTGAACGTGCATGTGCCGGGCGATGCCACGAGAGCGGCAGCGACGAGCGGCGCCGGCGGGGCCGCCAAAGCGACCGTGCGCAGCCCCGACAGCGAGAGCGCCGTCCCTTGAAAGGCGTTCAAGGCGGCGGCCTGTTCGGAATCGAGATGCCGGATGCCGTCCAGGGCGAGAGTGCCGGTGCACGTGGCCAAGACCGTCAGCAGCGCGGCAGACGGCCGGTCGGCCAGCGAAAATGAAACCGACTTCTTCCCGGAGACGACCGCTTTGGCGAGGGCCTCCGCAGGCGACTGCAGTCCGGGAAACTCGAGCCTGCCTTCGCCGGTGCCGATGGTGTTCAACCAGGCGGGCGGCTGCTCTTGCCATGTGGAGGCCGCCCAGAAGCGGACCGTGCCCGGGTACTTGCCGATCGCCGCGCAGGATGACTCGTCGACATCGCAGGGGGAATACAATTCGACTTCGGCCTCACCGGCCTGCACCATCGCCGACACGGACTCGGCGTCGATCCGCTCCGGCTGCACGACCACCTGCAAGGGCTTTTCCGGAGCGGCGACCGGGTCGTTGCAGGGCGTGGCGCGGAGCAGCCCGTCGTCCACCTGAATTTCAGTCGTTCGCGGAATCCGGGAGACGATGTCGAGAAATCGTGGCCCCATGGCCCGCGAGGACGATTGCTCCGGCGTCTGAGCCTCCTCGGTCGACGCCAAGCGGGCACGAATCTGCAGCTTCGTCGAACCGAACAAGGACTTCGGCAGCGGGTATGCGGGGGCCGCCTGCCAGGACGCCGACGTGCGGCGGCCGCTCGCGGGGTCGAGCAGGTAGAGCGGCGTCCAGCCGGTGCCGTCCTTCGATACCTCGACGTCGATGGAAGCCTTGGGAGTCGTGATCCTGGCCGGGAGCCGCAGCACGCCGCCGCCGATGGGGAAAGGAGACTTCAGCCGGAGCGTGACGGTGCCAGTCTTCGCGTCCGGTTTGAGGCCGAAGAACGACTCACCGCCGGCGAGCAGCCGAAACATCGTGCCTTCGACGCTGCAGGATTCCTCGTTCAACGCGTGCGTCGAATCGACGCCGATCATGGCACCGCCCGGCCGGCGCCTCGTGGTCGGAGTGCTCGCGGCCTGCTTGACGACGAACGCGGCCAGGGCAGACCTATGGGCCGTCAGCGCTTCAGCGAGGGCCGAAACCGTGCTGGCCGGGGCCGACAGCTCCGTCATGTCGCTCTTGAAGATCGGTGGCGAAAAGTCGAATGCCTGCTGGCATTCCGCGATCGCCGGCTTGTCGTCGTAGCAGACCCGTCCGAGCACCGGCGTGGCGGAGTCGTTGTTGGGGATGTCGCCGGCGAGCGAGTTGGACCACACCTTCGCGAAGACTGGCATGAACGTCGTGCCGGGATCGATACGCTGGCACCAAATGTCGAGGATGCGGACGCCAGCTTCTTCGGCCTTGGTGGACACAGCGACGGGATCGGCCAGCAGCCTGTTGAGCCGCTCCCGGAACGTGGGGCTGATGCCCTGCAGTGCGATCCCGTGCACTTGGCCGGAATTGCGGTACAGCCGGTAGTCGATGCCGACGAGTGTTTGGTCCGTGATGGGCGGGGCCACGTAGAGCCGCAGCCGGCAGGCAGGAATCTCCGCCGCCCGGACCTTGAGCGACTCGACGTCGAGCGGTTTCGCCGTGAGCAGGTTGACGAAGGCGTCGACGACCTCTTTCGCGGCCGCGGGCGGCGGGTTCGGCGTTTCGGGTGAAGGCGCCGCGGCCGGCGGCTGCCCTCCCTGCGGCTGTGCGACCGCCAGCCGGGCCAGCACGCACGCCATGAGGAAGATGATGCTCACGGCCAGACGGCGCACAATTCGCACAGATGTGGCACTCATGGATGGCATGCGTGTATCCGCGGTGAGATGCTGCCGGTCCGCTTCCCCCGGTATCCTAACGGAATGCCTCGTCGGATCGGATGCCGGTGGCGGAATTGCCGGCGTTGGACGCGGATCGGGCGGCGGTCGGTGCCGGCCGTGCCTGTGTGAACCGCACGTGCGACGCCGCCTGCATGCTCCTGGCCTCGTCGGCGAACTCCTGCGGCGTCATACGGATGCGGCGCTCGAACCGGCGGCGGGCGAGTGCCCACTGACAGACGGCGAGCAGCGCCGCCGCCGCCGTGAGCGTCCCGGCCAGCCGTTGCACCGCTGTCAGCAGTCGTGCCGGATCGTCCGCCGCCTCCGGTGCGGCAACCGCGTCGATCAGGCCGGCCGCCGAAAGTCCCGCCACGGCGACCAGTGCCGTCAGCCCGAGCGCGTTGGCCAGCACGGCACCCGCGGTCGCCGGAGAAAAAATCCGCGTGAATCCCGCGAGCGGACTGATTCGGTGAAACTCCGGCAGCGCCCGGGCCAGCCGCCAGCCGCCGCCATCGCCCACCAGACGCACCGCGATGCCGACGACCCCGGCCGCCAGCGCCACCGCGACCGTCGGGAGCAGCACCGCCGCGAGCGGCGGTGGTTCGAGGCGGGCCCGCGCGGAAGAACCTTCGACGACGGCGGTGACGAGGCCGCCGCGCATCAACTCGGTCGCAGCCGGCAGCGTCGCCCGCGACCAGGCGGGGAAGAGCACGATCGCGGTGATCGCCGTCGCCACCCATGCCGGCTGGGATGCCGTCGGCATGGCCCCTTGCCGCCGCGCCATTTCGCGCCTTCGCGGTGTTGCGGGAATCGTGCGATCATCCGCGTCGCCCATGTCGGGTCACCTCGCCCGGAAGCAATCGGCGACCGCCGCGAGCACCGCGGCAGAGCCGCCGTGGATCCAGGACTCCAGGCCCAGCCACAGCGACACGAGCAGGACGACGGCGGCCAGCCCTTGCAGGAGCCCGGTGCCGGGGACGAAGGACACCGTGCGCACACAGATCGCGGCCGCCAGATGGAAGGCGAGCACGGCGGAGAGCGCAGGCATCGCCAGCGAGGCGGCCAACGCCACGGCCTGGGCCGGCAGATCGACCGCGAGGCCCACGAGGGCGTCGCGGACGGACGCGGTGCCGACGGCGCCGACGGGGACGTGTCGGACCGTGTCCACGAGCCCCGACACGACGGCCAGTTGACCACCGGCGGCCACGAAAGCAGCGAGGCCGACCCACCAGGCCAGCCGGGAAACTCCGGCCGCCTGCTGATCACCGGCGGGGGCGAAGTCGTCCGCCCACGACAGTCCCGATGCCGTGCCGAGCACGCCCCCCGCCCACGCGGTGGCGGCGAGCGACGCCGCGATGGCTGTGCCGAAGGCGAGCCCCACGAACGCCTCGCCCGCGAGCACGATCGCCGTCCCCGTGTCGGGCTGCAGCGGGGGCATCTTCGTCGCGATGGGCACGGCGACGACCGCCAGGGCGGCAGCCAGCGCGAGCCTGATCCGCAGCGACACACCCTCCACGATCGGGAGCGTGCCGGTGCAGACGGCGGCCACCATGCGCACGCAGACGCCCGCCGCGATGAGCACGTCCTGCGATGAAGCCGTCATGCCCTGGTCTCGCGAGGCAAAGGGAATGGCAGGGTGAAGCCGGCCCGTCAGGGGGCGGCGGCGCGCACCATGTCGACGAGCCGTTCGACCATCCACGGCATCGTGAGCACGAGCGTTGCGGCCATGGCCAGCATCCGGGGCACCAGTCCCACGAAGGGCTCGTGGATGCCGGTCGCGGCCTGGAGCAGGCCCACGACCGCGGCGACGGCGAAGCCGACGCAGAGCACCGGCGCGATCACCAGCAGGCCGCAGAGGACCGCCTGTCTCACGAGTTCCACGAGATCGCCGTCAGTCATCGATTCCTCCTGCGGATGCCGGCCCGGCAGGTCATGGAGACGCGGAGCGCATGCCGTCGAGCAGGGAACGCACCACGAGCGACCAGCCGTCCGCCGCGACGAAGACCATCAGCTTCAGCGGCAGCGACACCAGCGTCGGTGGGAGCATCACCAGGCCGGTCGAAACCACGAGCGTCGCCACGATGACGTCGAGCACCAGGAATGGCACCAGCAGGCGGAAGCCGATCGCGAAGGCGGTCTTCAGTTCGCTCACCAGGAACGCGGGCAGCAGCGTCTCCGCGGGCACGTCGTCGTATGTCGTCACCCGCTGGGGCGCCGCGGGATGACGCGAGAGAAAAAACAGCATTGTCTCGCGATTTCCCGATTGCTCGATCTGCGCGGCCATCCAGCGTCTCACCGGCAGGCTGCCCCGATCGTAGGCGGCGGCGAGTTCGATCCGCCCTTGTTGGTACGGTTCGATGCCGTCCCGATAGGCCGCGGTCCACACCGGCCACATCACCAGTGCCGAGAGGAAGAGCGCCAACGACGTGAGAATCTGGTTGGACGGGAGCTGCGGCGTGCCCAGCCCCTGTCGCACCAGTGCCAGCACGATCGATATCCGCACGAAGCTGGTTGTCATCAGGAGCACGGCGGGCGCGAGGCTGGCCACGCCGAACATCAGTGCCGCGGAAATCGCGGTGTCGAGCGAGCGGGCGCCCAGCAGACGTGACAGCATGGCCGCCGCAGGCGCTGCGTCGCCGCCGGGAAGGCGTTCGGGAGATGGCGCGGACGCTTCCGCGGCCGGCGCGAGAGGTGCGTTGAAGGCGCCCTCGCGGACCACCGGCACCGGCGCTGCGTCGTCGGCCGCTGTCGCCAGGGCGGAGGCGGTCAGCAGGACGGCGATCGCGGCGGGCAGCCGCGGACCGCCGGTGCGGCTCCTGCGGATCATGCCGCCTCCCCGACCGCGCGCGGCGGCTGCGCGGGGAGGCTTCTTCGCGGCCCGTCGCCACCCGTCGCCGCGCGAGCGCGGATCGGCGCATTACAGCGGCAGGCCGCCGCGATGCACGACGTGGCCTGCGGATCGGAGAGTTCGGCGAGCGTGTGGCAGCCACCCGCGGAGACGCCGATCAGCAGCGTCTTGGGGCCGAACCGCACGATCCGGATCGCGTGCGGACCAGCGAGCGGGGCCTCGCCGAGCACCTCGAAGACGTCGGGTGGCAGTGGTGCGGTGCGTCGCCTGCCGAACCTGGATGCGGCCACCAGGACGGCGAACGCGGCGACGATCGTGGCCAGCAGTTTCCAGTCGCCGAACGCCCGGCCGCCGCTCGCGGCCGCGTTGCCCGCCGTCGAGGTGCCGGTGCCGCGGTCGAGGGGAAGTGCGGAGAGCACCTGCGGGGCGTGGCCCCGGCCGTCGAGCGCCGACGCGGGGGACAGCGTCGCCGGAGCGTTGGCATCGTGCGCCGGTCGTGCGACCGCTTCCTCCTGCAGGATCGCCTCCGGAAGGGGCGCGATCTGGGGTGTCGGTTCGGGATCGGCCGCCGGTGCGGCGCCGGCGGTGGAGAACAGCAGCGCGAGCAGAAGGGCCGCCGCTCGCGCGCCGCCGGTCGCCCGCGTCACCGTCGATGCCGTGCCGTCCGCGTCTTCCTCCATCGCCGACCAGTCGATCCGCGGCTGCCGCAGACGTCTGTCGATGGCGGCGGAGGGCACCCGGTCGGAACGTCCCCCGGCCCACCAGAGCAGGCCCGCCAGCAGGCCCACGCAGACGCTCGTGGCGGCCAGCCAGACGTGCCGCGGCACCTCCTCGAAGCGGCCGGCGAAAACGAGCGCGGCGATCTCGCCGAGCGGTCGGGCCGTCGTCGACCGCGGGCCAGTCTCGGGGCGGGCGGCCTGGCGGCCGCCGACGTGCGGCTGCTCACGGCGGGCCGTGGTGGTCGTCGCCGTCGGAAAGAAGGAGACCGTCACGCGCCGCCGGGCGGGATCGCGGGTCGCCGGCAGGATCGACAGCACTGTCTGGCGGATGCGATCCATCTCCTGCTGCTCGATGGCCAGCGGCTCGAGCGTCGGCTGCCCGGCGCGTTCGGCGGCTGCCCGGCAGGCCGCCTGGACATAGCTTTCTGGCACCGCCACCGACACCAAGATCGCATTGGGCGTCGTGTCGGCCGCGATGACGACGGCGGCCGGTCGCGTCGCCGCCACCGCGGCTTGCGGCTGGATCGACGCGGGGGCATTGGCGTCGGCGGGCTTTTGGAGCTGCTGCGTCAGGCCTCCGTCGAGCAGTGCCGGCGCCGGTGGGACCGGGGCCGGATCCTGCTCTGTCCCGCCGAATTCGACGGTGACGTCGATCGCCGCCCCCTTGATGAAGGCGAGCGCCTGACGCACCTTGGAGGCGAGGTGGCGTTCGTGCGCGATTTTTCGTGCCAGTGTCGGATCCGCAGCCGCGGCCGCGGACTCGTCGCGATCGGACTCGGCGTCCAGCGGGCCGGCGTGCACGCGTCCGCTGCGGAGATCGGTGACGGCCACCCGCTCCGGCGCCAGGCCGGCGATCGAGGCGCTCACGAGCACGCGGATCGCCTGCACACGGGCCGGGTCGAGTTCGGTGTCGGGCTGCGTGCAGACGTTGACGCTCGCCGTCTTGGCCGGCTGCAGCTGCACGCCGCCCTCGAACCCCGCGCGGCTCTCGGTGTCGTAGAGCACCGCGGCCCTTTCGATGCCCGGCATCGAGCAGATCACCAGCGACAACTCCTCCTGCATCGCCACCCGCAGCAGTTCGTCCTGTGCCGCCCTGCTCTGCCACGGACTGTTCTTTTCCAGCGCGCGTCGCAGGCTGCCGCCAAATTCCCTGGGCAGCGCCTCGGCGTCGACCAACGCACGCATGTACGCGCTCTGGCGGCTCCGCGGCACCCACACCCGGCCCCCGTCGGTGCGATGGTCGACGAGTTGCGCCCGGTCGAAGGCCGCCTCCATGATGGCCATCTCGGAGGACGGCAGCACCATGCCGGCGAGAAGCTCGATCTCGTCGGTGTTCGGTCGATCGCGCAGCAGCCACACGGCCCAGCCCATCGACGCGGCGACGAGGCCGAGGGCGACGGCCTGGGTCGGCGTGATCCATGGGGAGCGCGGGTGAAACGGCGGCGCGTGTAGCGGTGCGTCCATGCACTGCCCTTCGTGTCGGCGGATTGTTGGCGGCGCGGGTGCGTTGGCGACGGACGTCGCGGCCCGCGGTGCGCGGGGGTGGTGAAATCGTCAGGCGGCCAGCCGCCTGGCCTGGCGGTGCGGGATGCGGAGCGTGACGGCCACGCCCCCCTCGGGGCAGTTGAGGGCGCGGACCGTGCCGCCGATGCGGGCGGCGCCAGCCCGCACGGCGGCCAAAGCCAGGCCGGCGTCTTCCGGCATCGTGTCGTCGTCTCCTGCGAGCCACGACCGCACGGCAGGGGAAAGCGGCGTGCCGGAATCCGCCACCTCGATCTCGATCGCCGTGCCGGCATCAATGCCCGTGACGACGAGCTCCCGGATCAGGGGAGCGTCGCCGCTGCCATCGGCGCGGGCAGCGGACTCGATGGCCCGCCGGAGCAGTGGCTCCAGCAGCCGTCGTACGGAGGCGTCGGCCGCGGGCATGCTCCGGCCCACGGGAATGTCGATCGTCACCGACACATCCGGCAGGCCGCGATCACGCAGGTCGCGGCAGCAGTCGGCCACCAGCGCCGCGATGGCATCGCGCAGCGAACCATCGCGATCGCCGAAGGCGGGTCTGGAGTGCGTGGGCTGAAGCGGCATCGGTGGACGGCCCGTCACGACGTGGAAAGGGTGGGGACGCTGGCGGGTGTGCCGCAGACCTCGTCCATGAGCCAGCGATTGACGTCGGCGAGGACGCATGGAGCCAGGTGGCTGCGGTCCGGATAGATCCGCATCGCCAGCGAGGCGCCCGCGGCGTGAAACAGCCGCAGCGTGCGGTCGACGTGGGCCGCGCGGCTGCCGCCGGAGCGGCCATGGCGGCAGCACAAGAGCATCGGCAGCCGCCGCAGCTCCGCGATCCGGGCGAAGAGACCTTCGTCGAGCGGAAACGGCCCGCCGAGCGAGACGACTCCGCCGAAGGCCTCGGGATACCGACAGGCGATGCGGAAAGCCTCCGTGCCTCCGTGGCCGTGGCCGACCAGGAAGATGCGGCGGCCATGGATCGAGAGCCGCTCGCACACGCGGTCGATCGACCGCCACACCATTTCCTCCGTAGACGTCGTCGGCGGGGCCGCGGTCTCCGGCATCGGCTGGACGGCGATGAAGTTCCGCAGGCTCACCCGCGTCATCACCCGAGCCAGGTCGAACCGTCGTGGTGTCGACTCGTCCCGGAGCCAGACGAGCAGCGGATAGTCGTAGCCTGGCTCGTAGCCCATGGGGGTGAACAGCCGGTCTTCCCCCAGCCAGCCGTGCAGCTCCAGAGGCGTTTTCCGCCCGACCAGGTCCGCGGCATCGCGGCGTCTGTCGAGGCCGGCACGGCGTCCCTGTTTTTGTCCCGGCAGACGACTGCTCATCGGATACCTCGGCGATGGTGACAAGGGCTCGTGGCTGCCTTCTGCCAGCGGCGGAAACGGCCGCGGACCCCTGGTTTCGGAACGGCGGGTTTGTAACGGAACGTCCACCGACCGGCAACGGCAGCATCGGCCTGCGCAGCCCGGCGCGAGGCGAGGCAAGGCAGGCAAGTCGCGGGGGCGGGGCGGGGCCGCGGAGTCGCATCGCCATGAGGCGTCGTCGCAGCGCGACGGCCCTGCCGATTCAGGCCTGACGGTGGCCGGTGAGCTTGTCCATGGCACCGACGAGTTCTTTGACGGCCGCGATGCTCTTGTCGAGCGCGGCACGCTCCTCGGACAACAGCTTCAGCTCGATGATCCGCTCGACGCCACCGCTGCCGAGCACCACGGGCACGCCCACGAAATAGCCGCCGACGCCATACTCCTTGCCGCAGTAGGCGGCACAGGGAACGAGCCGCTTCTTGTCGCGGACCACAGCTTCCACCATCTGCGCCGTCGCGGCCGCGGGCGCGTAGTAGGCGCTGCCGGTCTTGAGGAGGCCGACGATCTCGGCACCGCCGTTGCGGGCGCGGGTGACGATCGCGTCGAGCCGGTCCGGTGCGACCAGCTGCGTGACCGGGATGCCGCCGACGCTCGTGCAGCTCGGCACCGGGACCATGGTGTCGCCGTGGCCTCCCAGCAGCATCGCCGAGATGTCCTCGACGCTCACGTTGAGTTCCATGGCGAGAAACGCCCGGTACCGCGCGGTGTCGAGAATGCCGGCTTGGCCGATGACGCGGGCCGGTGGGAAGCCCGTCACCTGGAACGTCCGCTGCACCATGGCGTCCAGCGGGTTGCTCACAACGATCACCACGGCCTGCGGGCTGGTTTCCTTGATGCGTGCCGCCACGTCGCCCACGATCTTGGCGTTGGTGGAGAGCAGGTCGTCGCGGCTCATGCCCGGCTTGCGGGCGATGCCGGCTGTGACCACCACCACGTCGCTGCCCGCGGTGTCGGCCCAATCAGTGGTGCCGGTCAGGCGGGAATCGAAGCCGACGATCGGCGCGGCCTGGAAGAGGTCGAGCGCCTTGCCCGCGGGCATGCCTTCCGTGGCCGGGATGTCGAGCAGCACGACGTCGCCCAGTTCGGCGCCGGCGCACCAATGGGCGGTCGTCGCCCCCACGTTGCCGGCTCCGATGATGGAAATCTTGGCTCGTCGCATGGTCGGGGTTCCTCGTGCTGGTCGTGGTGGGGGATGGAGAGCGGAGTTTTCGCGACCCCCGGCGTCGCGGGCAAGTCCCGCGGAGAAAACGCCGGGGAAATCAGGAGCGTTCAGGGCAGATCGATCCGCTCGGGCAGGTCGCCCCGTGACCGGCGGTCATGCCGACGCGCGTCCCGCGCGAACGACCACGCCGCCAACGCCAATGCCGCGGCGACGAGGCCGGCCAGTCCGAGGAACACCCACCCGAGCGTGTTGGCCGCATGCACGGGACTCGGTGCCGGCAGCCACGCGAGCTGACCGCCGATCATCAGGGCCGTCTCGCGACGCTGGCCCTTCTGCACGTCGTCGCCCTGGGACGACGTGATCCGCAGGTCGGGCAGCGGGTATCCGTAACGCTTGAAGGCGAATCCCGAGCACCGCACACGCTCGCCGATCCGCGGGCCCGTTGGCATGCCCGTGGGGAGCGAGCGGACGCAGCAGACCACAGGATAGTCCTGCTGCAGCCGCTCGTTGACCTTGATCAGCGGGGTCGGCACGAAGACGAACAGCTCCCAATAGTGGTCGGTGCCCAGCTGCTGGCGACGACGCGGATCGTCGATCTCGATCCGCGTCGCGCGCCGGGCGATGCCCTCCACGGTCAGCGGATCGCCCCGGTGTCTTTCGAACCACCGCTGCGCCGGGTCGATCACCGGCACGATGTCGTCCGGGGTGGCGGCTGACGGATCCGGCTGGCCACCGCCGGCGGCTGCCAGCACGGCGTAGAAGGCTTCGGTGTCACCAGGCACCAGCTTCTGGCCATCCTCGACCGCGTCGAAGAGTCCGTAATCCATGCCGAGCGATCCCAGAGGCGTCGGCGGAAACCAGGCCACCCGCGCCGCCGCCACGAGCACCTGCGCGGGCCCCGCCGGCGGCGCCGACGGTCCGCCGGATTCGGCGACTGCCAGGCCGATCGCGGCGGCGGGCTCGTCGATCGCGCTGTCGCGGGGCCAGGCTCGAGGCACATGATCGGCGAAGACGTCGACGGCCGTGCCGGCGGCGGTGACGATGCGGACCACGTCGAGAGTCTTCCGGCCGGCGACTTCGGCCTGCTCGGATCCCAGCGGCGCCGCGGTGACGAAGGTCGCGCGGCCGGCGATGCGCACCATGCGATCCCCGACGCGGGCACCGGAGGCCACGTCGTCGATCGGCACCGCGTCCTCATGCCAATGAGCGGCGAGGCTGGCCGGCGCCCGGGCCAGGCGGGCCAGGACCCGGAGCATCACGTCTTGCTTCGCGTCGCCCCAGGGCGCCTGTTCCTCGAGCACGGCGCGGGATGCGCGGTCGATCTTCCATGTGGCGAGGTAGTCCTCCAGGGATGACGCGGCGGCAGGCCGCGCTGCCACCACTCCCAGCCACACGACGAGGCGGAGGCATGCAGAGATCGCGGTATGGGAACGGGCGGATATCTCGGTCATGGGGGCGTCTCCGTGACGGGCGAGTGGCTTTTCCGCGGCGCGGCTCGATCCGCGGCGGCGAGCCGGCGCAAGGACTCCGCCGTGGAGTGGACGTCGGCGTCGGCCAGCGCCGCCGTGAGGTCTCCCGGGACGGCGGGCACACGGTGTGGCCGCCCGCGGCCGGCAGCCCGGATCCCGAGGGCCGTGAGCAGCACGAGGCCCGTCATCGTAACCAGCGCGATCGTGCCGATCGAGCCATCGGCATGCGCGCCGATCGGCCGCGGCTTCCAGGCGGGTTCGAGCGCCAGCACGAGCGGCGCCAGCCGCACGGTATCGGTCGCCGCATAGGCCCACCGCTTGAAGAAGTAGCCCACGACCTCGACAGGCTCGGCGATCGTGGCCCCCTCGGGCATGCCCTCGGGAAGTTGCAGGAAGTAGATCACGATCGGCGAAGCGGGGCCGTCGGCCGGCTCGAGCCAGCCCTGTCGGTATTCGGTGAAGCCGTACGGATTCGGCCGGGCGGGCACGCGGTCCAGGCGGCGCAGCGTGCCGCGGAACCGCACGAGCCGGCCGCGGAAACTCACCGGCTGACCGAACAACTCCGCAAACCCCACCGGCTGTGCGGCGGTTCGCGCCGGCGGGCCGTTTTCGGGCGACTGGAGCGTCGTCAGGATCTGGAACCACGCATCCTCGTCCGCGCCGCGGAATACCGTGTCATCGCGCACGAGGGCGAGCGCCTCGGCGGACGCACCGAGGCTGGCGGCCGCGGGCGGGAGCGGGGCCGGAGCCGGCTCGATCAGCACCACGTCGGCACCGGGCGGCTCTCCGTGGATCGCGTTCATCCGCGTGTCGATCTGGGGAGCCGCCGGCGGTGCACGGTGGTCGAGCCACTGCCGCTCCAGCCAGCCCAGGGCCAGCATCACGATCAGGGCCGGCGGCATGACCAGCCAGAAGACCCGCCGCTGCTCGCCCCGGGCCAGGAAGTTACGGGCCGCGGTCGGGCGACACCGCGGGGACTCGGCGACCGACCGTGCATCGGGCTGCACCAGGACTGCTTCCGCGGGCGGATGCGGTTGCGGAGACGCGGTCACGGCAGGGCCGAGGTCGGGGAAGGATGCGGCCGGCCGCCCTCCCAGTGCGAAGCCGGGTCGGAGCCGGAGGCGGCCGCGGCTGTCTGCCTCTGCCGCCGCATCTCGCGCCACACGTAGATGCCGAAGGAGCCCGCGAGCGTGAACGGCATCGCGAGCATGAGAAGGATGCTGTAAAAGTAGCCGCGGGCGACGTTCAACCCCTCGGGATCGGCCGTGTTGACGGCGTCCTTGCAGTTCGGGCAGCCGAATGCGTCGCCCGCCGCCAGGCCGCAGATCAGGGCGAGCACCGCGACCAGCAGGCCGCAGCGTCGCCATGCATCGCCGGAGAACGGGCCGGGCTTCAATGTCATCAGAAGCTCCTGGTTCTCGAACAGGTGGCCGCCGGCGGCCGAAGCCACGGACACCGCGTCAGTGTTGTCCCGCCGAAACCGCTGCTTTGATCATAGGCTCCGCCCGGTCGCCGGGGTAGAAGTGGTAGAGCATCGCGTAGATGACGACCCCGGTGATCGACACGTACAGCCAGAT
>Ga0075471_10001152_pt1 | contig 17083 bp, 15 predicted proteins | sample DEB19_08_DNA_2_FD_74787 | JGI IMG/M metagenome (GOLD analysis project Ga0075471, IMG submission 74787) | Aqueous microbial communities from the Delaware River and Bay under freshwater to marine salinity gradient to study organic matter... | ecosystem: Environmental > Aquatic > Marine > Coastal ... | reverse complement strand
GCATGAGGGCAACTTCGTAGCCCGGCGTGCCTCGTTTGGCAACACAGCGCCCAAAGGCTCAATCCGCCTTCTTCGCCGCCTCTCGCTTGTGCTTGATCACCTCGATGACGATCGGCAGCACGGACACAGCAATAATCATGATGGAAACGAGCTTGAAGTTGCTCTTGATGATGGGGATGTTGCCAAGCGCATAGCCGAGTATCGAGATGCTCATCACCCAGAAGAGCCCGCCGCCGAGGCTGAACATGAGGAAGCGACGGTATTGCATCCGTCCAAAACCTGCGGTGAAGGGTGCGAAAGTGCGCACGATGGGCACAAAACGGGCGATCACGATGGCCCGGCCGCCATGCTTCACAAAAAAAGCCTCCGTCTTTGCGAGATAGTCCCGTTTGAACCAGCGCTGATCCACGATCCAGCCGCCACAGCGGCGACCGATCCAGTAGTTCGCGTTGTCTCCGAGGATGGCCGCGCACACGAGCAGTGGAATGATGATCTCAATGCGCATGAAACCCTGAGCCGCCAACGCCCCAACCGCGAACAACAGCGAATCCCCAGGAAGAAAGGGCGTGACGACCAGCCCGGTCTCACAAAACACGATGGCGAAGAGCAAGGCATAGATCAGCGGACCATGCTGCTCCGCGAACGTTTGAAGGTGCTTGTCGACGTGGGCAATAAAATCGAGAATTGGGGTCATGCGAAGCAGATGGGATAGTCTGGCGCATGCGGGATGCGTCCAATGAAAAGTGTGACCATGCCGGCATGAAAACCCTGCCGTCAGGCCATGACTGCGTGAATGACACGGAAGCAGACGTCAGCACAAAAAACCTATGCCGCATCACACCGGTCGCAGGACGCTTTTCACGACTTCACCTTTGTGCATCTTCTCGAAGGCCTCGTGCCATTCGGTGATGGGCCACACGCCGCCAATGATGGGCTTCACGTCAAACTGACTGCTGCTGAGTAGGGCGATCACACGCTCCCAGATAGGCCAGTTGTGGCTGAAGCTACCTTGCAGCGTGATGTTCTTCTGCACGAGCGGGTCGATGTTGAAGCCCAGCGGTTGCGGCCCCCAGCCGACTTTGGAAATCCAGCCAGCAGGGCGCACAAGATCAAGCGCGATCTTGAGTGTGATGCTCGCGCCGGCAGCGTCGATCACACCATCACAGCCAAGGCCGTCACGCTCCATCGCCCACGGTTTCGCATCACCGATGATGACTTCGCAGCCATAATGTTTGCGGGCCAGTTCCAAGCGATGCGCGTCCTGTGGCAGACCGACGATGGCAACTTGGGCACCGCATAGCTTCGCCATGGCGGCGCAGAGGATGCCGATAGTGCCGGGACCGAGGACGAGGACCCGATCACCGGGTTCGATGCGAGCGTTTTTAACGACGGCGTTGTAGGCCACGCAGCAGGGCTCCGTGAGACATGCCTCCTCCAAAGGGAGCGAATCCGGCACATGGTGAAGAATGCGGCTGGGCACGCGCACATACTTCGTCATCGCGCCATTCACGCCATAACCGAAACCCTTGCGGGTGCTGTCGAGATTGTACAGCCCGCGGCGTGTCATCGGGTTATTTTTGGAGATGATGGCGGCCGTCTCGGAGACAACACGATCGCCTTCCTTCCAGCCCTCCACGTCTTTGCCAACTTCGACGATGTGTCCGCCAAACTCATGTCCGAGCACGACAGGGTAATTCACCGGCCATGAGTGATCAGAGGTCCACTGATGCAAATCTGAACCGCAAACACCCACGTTCGCCACTTCGAGCAGCACATCCTCGGAACCGATGGTCGGCTTTTCGATGTCACGGATTTCGACAGAGCCTTTATCAGGCGCGTAATTGACAACAGCAGCATGTTTCATGGTGGGAAGCGTTGGGGGTTATTGAAAGGCGGGAACGTCTTGAGCATGCACAGCTTCGCAAATCATGCGCAGGGAGTCTTCGAGATTGCCATCCGCAGTCTTGAAAGCATCCGCATCGATGGTGAGCGGAGCGCCAAGCACGACGAGAGGTGCGCCATATTTCGGGCACTGGATGGCTTGTTCAAGGCTAAGGCCTCCAACAGCCTGCACAGGCACTTTCACGGCTTTTACGACTTCGCGGAGCTTATCGAGCGGACTAGGCATGCGGTGGCCGGCAGCGGCGATGCCTCGGCGCTCGTCATAGCCAATATGATGAATGATGTAGTCACAGCCGAGCTCCTCCAGCCATTTGGCTCCAGCGACCATGTCCTCGGAGATCATGTTATCGCCCATCACCTTACAGCCGAAGTCTTTGCCTGCCTTCACCACGCATTTTACAGTCTCCGCGTGTGCACGAGCCATCACGACAACATGCGTGGCTCCGGCTTTGGCCATCATCTCGGCTTCCAAGTAGCCGCCATCCATTGTTTTGAGGTCAGCGACAATCGGCGTATTCGGGAACGCCTTCCGTAAAGCCCGCACACCATGCAGACCCTCGGCGAGAATGAGCGGGGTGCCAGCCTCCAGCCAGTCCACACCAGCCCGGATGGCCAACTCCGCCGTTTCGAGGGCTTCGTCGATGTTCGTGAGGTCGAGGGAGATCTGAACGATGGGCTTCATGGTTGAATGGTTCAGCTTACACTTATGCCAAAGGCGGTGGTGGCGTCACGACAAAGATGGTGCGAAATGCGACATCGCGCTCATGTCTGCCTCACTCACCGCTGATCCCATTCCGGTCCTGACCCGCCGCATCGCCATCCCGGCGAGCGTGGGATTCTTCTTCAACACGATGTTCAACTTTGTGGACACGTATTGTGCCGGGCTGATCAGCACGGATGCGCTGGCCGCACTGTCACTCTCCTTCCCCGTGTTCTTCATCATCCTCTCCGCAGGCAGTGGCCTCAGCCAGGGGGCCACGGCGCTCATGGCGAATGCCATCGGTGCCAAAGATCCGCTCATGGCGCAGCGACTCTTCGCGCAGGCGGTGGTGTTTGCGGCCTTGGCGGGCGTGGTGCTTTCGTTTGCCGGATGGTTGGCGGCGCCCTCACTATTCCGCCTTCTCGGTGCTGAAGGCGCTTATCTCGATGTCGCTCTGAGTTACATCCATGTGATCCTGTGGGGCGGCGTATTTTTCATCCTGCAAATGACGATCAATGCCGCGCTCAATGCACAGGGTGAGACAAAGCTGTATCGCAATTTCTTGATCATGGGGTTTGTGGCAAACTGCTTACTCAACCCGGTGCTCATGTGGGGTTGGTGCGGACTTCCCGCCATGGGCGTGGCAGGCATTGCCTTGGCAACGGTTTTCGTTCAGATCGCAGGCTGTGTGCTTTTATGGACGGGAGTTCGCCGACGCGAGCTATGCCGGGAGATGCCGCGCGGCTTTTTCAAGCCGGATGCGGCCCTGCTGCGGAAAATCCTTAGCCAAGCGGTGCCTGCGGGGCTGAACATGCTCACCGTGGCACTCGGCATCTTTGTCATCACTTGGTTTGCAAAGCATTTCGGCAAGGAAGCGGTAGCTGCCTACGGCATCGCCACACGCATTGAGCAGGTCGTCCTGCTGCCTACGATCGGTTTGAACTTCGCCACGCTCAGCCTCGTGGGGCAAAATCACGGGGCGGGACTTCCACAGCGAGTGCGGGAGGCGTGGACGACGAATGTAAAATACGGCGTGCTGCTCATGCTCGCCGGTGGATGCCTGCTTTTCCCAATGCGGGAGACAGCGATGCGTTTCTTCACTGCCGATGCCGTGGTCATTGGCCACGGGCGAGATTACCTTGGCATCGCTGCGATCACACTCGCAGCCTATCCGATCCTGTTCGTTACCGTTTTCATGTTACAGGGCATGAAGCGCCCGGCCTACGGCCTGTGGATGGGGCTTTATCGGCAGATCGCGGCTCCGATGCTGCTCTTCCATCTACTGGCCTTCACCTTTGCCGGCGGCACCTGGGGCGTGTGGTGGGGCATTTCGCTGGTGAACTGGAGCGCAGCCGTCTTTGCCATGTGGTGGGGCGCCCGCATCCTGCGGCGGGAGTTGACCTCATCCCTGCATTGAGGGTTGCGGCCAAGTGAGCTGCGCGCATTGATCCAACACGACTCATGATGCGAAATGCGACACCGCTGAAGCCACGCGAACGAACTCGCCGTACCGCAGCGGAAATCAACCTCTGGAAACGCCGGCGTCAGCTCTGGGTGTCGGCCCTTGAGCCCGCCTCACTGTTTCACCGGTTGTTTGACCACCTGCCCGGCGTGCATTTCTTCGCCAAGGACAAGGATGGCAGACTGATGTTTGCCAGCCGTGGGTTGCTGGACCGCTACCAGATGCGGAACGACTCCGACTTCATCGGCCGCACGGACTTTGACCTGAATCCCGACACGATGGCGCAGGCCTATGTGGACGACGACCGACGCGTTCTCGCGGGCCAAACGCGGCTCATCGAGCGCATCGAACTCTGGTGGGACCGCCAAGGCATGCCGGACTGGTTTCTCGTGACAAAGCTTCCTCTGATCGACAAACGCGGCCGCATCCAAGGCGTGATGGGCACGCTACGCCGGCCGGACGAAGCAGAGCGCCGCCTGCCAGTCTTCCAAACCGTGGCGCAGGCGGTAGAGATCATCCGGCATGACTTCGCGCGTCCACTGCGGGTCGAGGAAGTCGCCTGCTCGTGTGGGCAATCCCTCCGCCAACTTCAGCGTCATTTTCAGAGCGCCTTTGGCATCAGTCCTCAGGAATTTCTCATCCGCACTCGAGTGTTGGCTGCCGCGCGTCTATTGGAGCAAACAGCTCTCTCTGCGGGCGAGATCGCCGCTCAATGCGGCTTTGTCGATCCAAGCAGCTTCGCTCAGCACTTCCGCAAGCGCATCGGCCTCTCCCCCGCCGCGTATCGACAGCGGGCATGATGGCTTATCAGCCTGCCTTCTTGGTTTTCTTCACCGCAGGCGCGGAGAGGTAGTTTTGAAGAGTATTGCTGGGGACGCCCAAGAGCTTGCTGGCACGGGCTTCGTCCTCATCGCAATGGCGGTAGGCGATGCGGGTGAGTTCGCGCTCGACCCACGGAAGCAGGTCGATATCCGGTGTCTTGTCAGCCATGTTCACGAGCATGGTCAACGCGTCACGCATCCGGGTGACGGTGCTGGCGGGGCCGTGGTGACGGGTGCCTTTACTGCCGAGCGGGATGTCAGAGGGCAGGAGCACATCGGAATTGCAGAGGGCGCATGCACGCTGGATGGTGTTTTCAAGCTCACGGACGTTTCCGGGCCAATCGTAAGCTTCAAGGATATCAAGCGCATCATCGGTGAACCGCATCGCGGGGCCGCGACGGCGGGCGGACTGGCGCTGGAGGAAAAATTCGGCAAGAAGGCGCACGTCTTCTCGTCGCTCGCGGAGCGGCGGAATGTGGATGCGCACAACGTTGAGGCGATAGAAAAGGTCCTCACGGAAATTGCCCTTGGCGACCTCTTCTTCGAGATTTTTATTGGTGGCGGCGAGCACCCGGACGTCTGTCTTCAGAGTTTGATTGCTGCCCACACGGCTGTACTGCCCCTCTTGAAGCACACGCAGAAGCTTGCTCTGCACAGGGAGGGGCATATCCCCGATTTCATCCAAAAAGAGTGTGCCGCCATCGCATTGCTCAAAGCGGCCAATACGCTGGTTGACTGCACCGGTGAAGCTGCCCTTCTCGTGGCCAAAGATCTCACTCTCAATGAGATTATCCGGAATGGCCGTGATGTTAATGGCGGCGAATTCCTTCTGTGCTCTCGGGCTGAACTTGTGGATGGCCCCTGCAACGAGTTCTTTACCGCAGCCGCTTTCGCCAGTGATCATGACGGGGGCGTCGGAGCGAGAGACACGACCGATGAGCTTGAAAACCTCCTGCATCGCGGGTGAGCGACCAATGATGGTCTCTTGAATGCTTTCAGCGGGCACTTCGGCAGCCTGCTCGCGCTTTTGGCGGCGAGCTTCGATGCCGGTGAGGGCGCTTTCAACCACGCTACGCAGCTCGTAAGGCAGTCGCTCCTTGGGCAGCACATCGTAAGCTCCGAGACGCATAGCCTCGATCACATGAGAGGTTGTAGCGGTGCCGCTAAACAGGATGACCATCGCATTGGGATCGGTCTGGCGGAGGCGCTTGAGCAATTCGATGCCACTGGCAGGGCCTGTTCCAGCACGGATCTCGGCAAGGATGAGATCGGCGCGTTTTTTCTGGTAGGCAGCAAGCCCCTCCTCAGGTTTTTCACACGTGACGATGCTCACGCCAGGTGCCTTCAAATGTCCGGAGGCCCAGACAAGAAAGTCGGGATCAGAGTCGATGATGAGGAGGTGAGTATCCGGAGCTTCGGCCATCGGCGCGTGAAAATTCGAAGCCCTATCGCAGGGAAATCAGGCGCGGTCAAAGTTTTCTCTGCTCACATCTGTGTAACGCGGCGTTCTCACACGCCGCCGAAGCGGCGCTGGCGGCAGTTGAAAATCCGAATAGCCTCGAGGAGCGCCTCCTCGTCAAAATCCGGCCACAGTTTTTCGGTGATCACAAATTCGGTGTAGCTGAGCTGCCAGAGGAGGAAGTTCGAAAGGCGCATCTCACCGCTGGTGCGAATCATCAAATCCGGGTCGGGGTAATAGCGGGTGTAGAGATGTTTGGAGAAGACCTCCGTGTCGATCATGGCTTTATCGAGGTGGCCACTCTCGACGGATTCGATGAGGCTCTTCACGCCATCGACAATTTCCTCTCGACCTCCGTAGCTGAGGGCTAAGATGAGCGTCAGTCCGGTGTTGTTCGAGGTGGCGGCGATGCAGTGGTGCAGTTCCTGCTGACAGATTTCAGGCAGGGCATGCAATCGACCGATGGCCTGAAGGCGAATGTTTTGCTTCTGCATCACGGGCAGCTCGTTCTTCAAAAAGAGCACCAGGAGCTTCATGAGGGCATTCACCTCCCGTTTGGGCCTTTTCCAGTTTTCCGATGAGAACGCATACAACGTCAAAAAATCGACGCCCAGCTTTCCGACGGCCTCGGTGACTTTTCGCACAACCTGTGCCCCAGCACGATGCCCCTCGGTGCGCGGAAGACCGCGCTGTTTTGCCCAGCGGCCATTGCCATCCATGATCATGGCAATGTGGCGGGGTATCTTGAGGTCTTCGGTGGCGACACGGCTCATGTGTTCGGAAAACGCAGTCTAGCGCGCTGGGGCGAATGTGCCAGTGGGTTTCGACGAACCATGTGACACGATGATCGGACACCGTCAGGAACGCGCAGCAAGCACCTCGGCAATGTGAAGCGTTTTCAGTGATTGCTTCTGCGCGGAAAGGAGGCTTTGAAGGTGCATAAGGCAGTTGCTGTCAGCACTAACAAGGTATTCGGCGGCCGTGTCGTGTGCAGAGGCGCATTTCACCTCGCCCATGGCTGCGGAAATCATGGGGAATTTGCTGGAGAAGGTGCCCCCAAAGCCACAGCAGGTCTCCGCCTCCTTCATCTCAACAAGCTGAAGACCACGAACCTTTTCGAGGAGTTGGCGTGCTGGCCTTTTTAGGTTCAGCTCGCGCAGGCCATGGCAACCGTCATGGTAGGTAACCTTATGCGGGAAGGAGGCACCGAGATCCGTGACGCCGAGTTTGTTGACGAGGAAGTCGGTGAACTCCCAACACTTTTCAGATAGCGCATGGGCCTCGCTTTCCTCGGGCTGGTCTCGGAAAATCTCCTTGTAGAAGACCTTGAGCATCGTTGCGCAGGAACCGGATGCGATGACGATGGCCTCGCTGTTGCGCATCCGTCTCAGGACAGGACGAGCAGCTTCTCGAGCCTCACCCCAACAACCGGCATTGAAGTTCGGCTGGCCACAGCAACCAAGCTCATCCGGGCAATCGATTTGATGGCCAAGCCCCTCCAAGAGGCTCACGATGCTGACACCGGCCTGCGGACTGATGAGATCGACGAAGCACGGGATGACAAGGGTGATAAGCATGAACTGCCATTTTGGGAAGAGCCCCAGTATTAGGGAAGTTTTTTCATCTAGGTCTGCTTGGCCTCGATGGTCAAAAAGCGCACATCCCATACGACGCAGTGGGTGGTTTTTGGTCGGAGAGCTTTTTGGGGTATGGCAGCAGGTGACGAAAGTTCTTTGCGCGGCTTGGATGCGTCGTTGCATGCGCATTTTTTGTTTTCTTTCCCTGTCCTCGCTTGTCGCCGCCGCTGATCCATTGCCGGAGGTTGTGGTCACAGCCACTCGTTCGGAGAATGCCACGAAAAAGATCCCCGCCATCGTGAAGACGCTCGATAAGAAGAAAATCGAGGAACGCCAGCCGCGAACCTTTCCGGAGGCCCTAAGGGAAACGGCAGGGGTCGCCATCCAGAAAACCGCGAACGGCCAAGGCTCACCTTTCATACGCGGCTTCACCGGTTTCCGCACGCTGATGATGGTGGATGGCATCCGCTACAACAACTCCACCTTCCGCGACGGACCGAACCAATACTGGGCACTGTTGGATCCACAAGCAATGGAGCGCATCGAGGTGATTCCCTCGCAAGGCAGCGTGCTATACGGCAGCGATGCCATCGGCGGCACGGTGAACGCGATCTCCAAGAGCTCCGGCTTTGGCAACGAGGCTGCCGGCAGCTTGTTCAGCCATGGGCAGGCCGGCTACCGCTGGAGCAGCGCAGAGCACAGCCACATCGAGCATCTGGAGGCGAGTATTGGGGAGGGTCAAAAGTGGGGACTGCATGTGGGCGGCACCATGGGACAATTTGGTGACGTCAAACCTGGTCAAGGTCCACGCATGCGAAACACGGGTTACGACCAATGGGCTTTTGACCTACGCCTTGATGTGGCTCTTGATGATCAGTGGCAGCTGACTGCGGCTCATCAGCAGAGCCGACAGAATGACGTGTGGCGCACGCACTCAACCACCTCGGGCGTTTCATTCGAAGGCACTGCGATCGGAACCGATCGCGTGCGTTCTTTCGACCAAGCACGCAGCCTTTCTTATGTGCGGCTGAGCGGCAAAGACCTCGGCGGCTGGATCGAAAATGCCCGCCTGACCCTCTCGATACAGACACAGGGTGAGGAGCAGCTTCGTGTGACTGGGGCTGGCGTGAAATCGCTCAATGACGTCGATCTGAGCACGCTGGGGATTGATCTACAGCTTGAAAGCCTTACCTCGATCGGCCGGTTCGTTTATGGTGTCGACTACTACCACGACTGGGCTGAAACGGACGCCACAGACAATCCCATCCAAGGCTCTGTGGGTGATGATTCGAGCTACGATTTGCTCGGCATCTTCCTCCAAGATCACATCGATCTGGGCAATCGCTTTCATGTGACGCTGGGTGGCCGCTTCACGCATGCTCGGGCGGATGTGGGCAAGTATCGCAACCCAGTCACGCTCAGCCAAGAATCTTACTCGGACGAATGGCAGAACTTCAGCGGCAATCTACGCCTGATGCTGGACCTCGACGATCAGGACCGCTTCCAGCTCTTTGGCGGCCTCTCGCAGAGCTTCCGCTCACCAAACCTCTCCGACCTTTCCCGTTCGGACATCGCGCTCGCCGGCCAAGCCGAGGTCCCCTCTCCCGGCCTGCATGCTGAAAAGTATCTGACCTATGAAATAGGTCTCAAGGCGCAGGCGGGCGCCATCAGCGCGAGCATGGCTTATTTCTACACTCAAATCGAAGACCTGATCGTCCGTCGGCCGACGGGTGTTGCCAATCAGGTGGCGAAGGCGAACGGTGGCAATGGCTACATGCAGGGCGTCGAATTCTCCACCAACTGGCAGATCAACCCCAACTGGAGCATGTTTGGTCACGTGGCTTGGGTGGAGGGCGAGGCAGACCAATTCATCGGCCTCACTACCACCATGCGTCGAGAGCCGCTGGGCAAGATTTCACCGCTCGTGGGCTATGGCGGCGTGCGCTGGCAGACAACTTCGAAGAAGGTTTGGACCGAGTTCGTATGTCTAACCTACGGCGAGGCCGCCCGCATGAACACTTCCGACCAGCAGGATGTGCAACGTATTCCGCCTAACGGCACGCCGAGCTTCTGGCTGCTCACTCTGCGCGGTGGTTGGCAGGTGAACGAGCATCTCATGCTCAATGCAGGTATCGAAAACATGCTCAATCAAAACTATCGGTTCCATGGCGGCGGCAGCAACGAACCCGGCCTAGGCGTCAATCTCGGCGCGAGCGTGAGATTTTGATGTATCATCATGCCAAGATCTCTCGGATCACATGTCCATGCACGTCAGTCAGTCGGCGTTGGATGCCATTGTGGTAGTAACTAAGCTTTTCGTGGTCGAGGCCGAGTAGGTGAAGTGCGGTGGCATGAAGGTCGTAGCAGTAGGCGGGATTTTCCGCAGCTTGGAAGCCAAGTTCGTCAGTGCTACCATAGGCGGTGCCGCCACGGATGCCGCCGCCGGCCATCCACGCGGTGAAAGCCCCCGGATTGTGATCGCGGCCTTTGCCAGCACCTTGCGCGGCAGGTTGACGACCGAATTCGGTCGTGCAGATCACGAGCGTGCTATCCAACAGACCGCGTGACTTCAAATCCGTGAGCAAAGCGGCCGCTCCCGCGTCGAGAATGGCTCCCCAGTAGCCGTGATCACGCACGAGGTCCTCATGGCTGTCCCAGTTCGGACGAATTTTTTTCGCGGTGGTGTTTTCCGCACCGCAGAACAGCTGCACGAAGCGCACACCGCGCTCCACCATGCGCCGAGCAAGCAAACATTGGCGTCCAAAAGGCCCGATGTCCTCGTGATCGAGTTGATAGAGTTTTTGGGTCGCCTCGGTCTCGCTGCTGAGAGAGGTCGCCTCAGGTGCGCTGAGCTGCAAACGTGCCGCGAGCTCATAAGCGGCGATGCGCGCCTCCAGCTCGCTGTTTTCACGTCTGGCAACAGCGTGCGCTCGATTCAGCGTTTGGAGAAATTCACGGCTTTTTTGCTCTGAACCTTCGACGTAGCCCTTCGGTGGAAAGAGATCTGCAATGGGCGGTTTCCCGGCATCGCTGTCAAGAACGGTTCCCTGATGGACGGCCGGCAAAAAGCCCGCACCCCAATTCAGTACTCCTCCAGGTGGCAGCCCGCGCGGATCAGGCAGCACGACGAAGGCTGGAAGGTCTTGGCTGAGACTGCCCAAGCCATACGTGACCCACGCACCCATGGCCGGAAAACCGGGAAGAACGAACCCACTGTTTGCCATGAACATCGCGGGGCCATGCAGCGCCGTTTTGCTCTGCATCGAGTGAATAAAGGCCATGTCATCGACTTTTTGAGCCAGCTTGGGAAACAAATCACTCATCCAGAGACCGCACTGGCCATGCTGTCGAAACGGCCACCAACTCGGTTGACAGTTGCCGGGCTTCGATGCGAAGAACGTAAGCTTTCCTTCAGGGTCGAAAGGCTTGCCCCGGCGCTTTTCGAGCTCAGGTTTATAGTCCCAAGTGTCCACATGCGAAAGTCCGCCGGGGCAGAAGATCTGGATTACCGCTCGTGCCTTGGCCGCATGATGACCGCCTTTCGGCGAGAGCGGGCTAGCCGCAGAGGCGTCGTGATGCAGCAGTGAGGCCAAAGCGGTGCCGCTGAGATGGTGTAGGAATTGGCGACGTGTATCTGGCATGCAATTGGTCTGACCAATTTTATTACGTTTTCCGCCGCCAAATGCTTGCATGCCTTTTTCGTCAAAAGGCCACGTCAGGCGAGGCGGCTTCAACGCAACACAGGATTGGAATCCGCAGCAACCCGCATTATATGTCGACTGATTCTCTCCAACCAAACTTTTGATGATCTGGAACGACTGGCTGCGCGTGTTGCGTTGGCGTGCTCTTGAAGAAGGCGATGCCGAGGGGAGGCTTATAAGCATGCAGCGGCGGCGTGAAGCCACAGCGCACACGCGTGCCGGGCTGACGAGTGAAGCAGTCAAAGGCGATGTGCTGGAGGATCGCACGATGTGGTTCTTGGGAAAACGCGCGGCTTGGTTCGAAACAGAGGCGGTGGGCTGCCGCGGAGAACTGATCCGCCAACTGGAATCTCTGCGCGTGCCGCAAGGAAAGTGGAGCTGGGCCGTCGGCGGATGGGCGCTGGCTCTGTCAACGGGCTATTGGATGACGGACCTGGGCCAGGAGCGTGAGTTCAATTTGCTGGCGCTGCCTCTCGTGGGCCTGCTGGCTTGGAACACGGTGGTGATCGTGATCGGAGCGCTGTGCGAGCTGATGCCTTCACAGATGCTGGTGGGCCGCGGTGGCTGGCTGGCGGAGCTTCTGACACACGGAGTGGCTCGGACCCGACAGTCCAAGGAGCCGGATGCGGTGCAAGAGCGTTTCATCGAGCTGACGTGGCCGCTGGCATGGCGGAAGCTGCAGGCACGAATGCGTGTGTGGCTGCATGTGAGCGCGGCCATGCTGGCACTGGGCAGCGTGGTGGCACTGTATGCGCGAGGCTGGTCGAAGGAGCATCGGGCGGTGTGGGAAAGCACACTTTTGACCAACGAAGGCGCGAAAACGTTTTTCCATGTGCTTTTCATGCCTGCGGCAGCCGCGTTGGGTGCGCCAGTGCCGCTCGACAAGGTGCCAGAGATGCGGCGCACGGCAGGAAAGCCGACCTTGCCCGCTCCGGCGCTGCCATGGATTCATTTATACGCCGGCACGCTGCTCGTGTTGGTGGTTGTGCCGCGGCTGGTGCTCGCGGGCATCAGTATGGGCAGGATGCATCGCGACATCACGAAATGGGCACAACGATTGTCGTGGGGGCCATATCTAAGGCGTTTGTTGCATGCTGTGGAAGGTGAAGAGGAGCGCGTGGAGGCGCTGCTGCATGGCATGGACCCGGCGTCATCACAGCAGGAGGTTTGGGCCCGTGGCATCTGTGAACGCTTCGGCAGCACGGCGCGGCCGCAATACACCCGCATCCCTGCTGGCGATGAAGATGATTTTGCCGCGCGATGGCAGCCAGCCGGACCGGTGGTGGTCATGCTTTTCAACATGGCAACCACTCCCGAGGCGGAGGTGCAGCGTCGTCTTGTGAATGACATCCGCCAGCGTCTGTTGACCAAGCATCCGGACCCCGATTTCATCATTTTGCTCGATGGCACAAGCCTCGGCGGCCGATGGCCGGAGGATAAGATTGCCGGACGCGAGCGGCTCTGGTCGCAAATGATGGAAGGCTTGGGCGCGGAAGTGATTGTGGCTCTTCGCAAAGATACCGGCATGCGAATGCTGCCAGAGAGCCTAAGATAAGTCCTGTTCGTCATGGGAACCTTCACCTCCAACACGTCACAAAATGCACCGGTCTCAGGCAAGGGTGCGGATGTGCGCAGCGAGACAGACCTTGTGACGCTGAGCCTCATCTCGCACACAAACACCGGGAAGACGACACTCGCGCGCACGTTGCTGCGCAGCGATGTCGGCGAGGTTCGTGACGCGCCACATGTCACGCTCTTCAACGAATCACACACGCTGCTGAACGATGGTGGCAGTGTGCTGCGCTTGTGGGACACACCCGGTTTTGGCGACAGCGCTCGCCTTTTGAAGCGTCTTAAACGCGAGCAAAATCCGCTGTTGTGGTTTGTGGCCCAAACCTGGGATCGCATCACAGACAAGCCCCTATGGTGCAGCCAGCAGGCACTGAAAAACGTGCGTGAGGAAGCCGATGTCATTCTTTACCTCGTCAATGCAGCTGAACCACCCGACGCAGCCACCTACATCGAACCAGAGATGGAAATCCTCTGTTGGGTCGGCAAGCCCGTGGTGGCGCTCCTCAATCAAATCGGCCAGTCGCGCGCGCCTGACGTGGAAACAGCAGAAGTCGAAGCTTGGCGCCATCATTTGTCCAAACACATGCTCGTGCGTGAGGTGCTCACGCTCGATGCCTTTGCCCGTTGCTGGGTGCAGGAGGACCGGCTTATGGACGTCTTGGCCACACTGATGGAGGGCTCCAAAATCGCCACCTTCCAGCACATTAAGAGAGCTTGGCATCAGCGGAACATCGACACGTTCCGCAGCTCGGCACGCCTCCTTTCGGAGCAGTTGACCGCCGCGCTGATGGATGGTGTCGTGGTACGTGCGGAAACTCTGCTAGAGCGCATCGGCTGGCAGCGCGAGGTATTGAACCGCGAATACAATGAGGCTCGTCAAAAGCTCGCCTCGCAGCTCGCAGACCGCATTGAGCAGACGACCAACAAGCTTATCGAGTTGCATGGTTTGAGCGGTGTGACCGAAAAAGAGCTGAGCGGTGTGGACCGCGACCACTTTCATCTGCCGCAAACTGTAAATGAGAGCATCTGGGGTGTCCTCGGCAGCTTCGCCGGTGGCGCAATGGGCGGTCTCATCGCCGATTTAAAACTCGGCGGAATGACCTTTGGCGGGGGAGCACTCATCGGAGGCCTCACCGCCGGTGTGGGGGCCTACGCGCTGATCCGCAGCTTCAATCTCGTCCGCGGCAACGACCACCGCCTGCGCTGGTCGCGCGAGCATTTCCGCGAGCAAATGAAGCTGGCGATGCTCGCGTACCTCGCCGTCAGCCATTACGGGCGCGGCCGTGGCGAGTGGCGGGAAAGCAAGCAGCCCGAACACTGGAATGCCACTGCTGAAGGTGTGCTTAACAGCCATTCCGAAGCAATCGACCTACTATGGAAAAATGGCGTGCAAAAAGACACTTCGCCTGAGCTCCTCTTCCGCCAGTCTCGACACCTCATGACCGACTGCCTCACGATGCTACTACAACGGCTGTATCCGGAGCTGAGTGGGAAAGTGTTTTCGTGACCTTCACCTCTAGCCGATCGATGAAGCGCCACACGCTCTGCGTTCAGCGGGAGCGAAAGACGGCGGGAGAGATATCGATGGCTCGTCCGGCAGCTTCATCGTTTCATTAAGGCGGATGTTCGCTTGGTAGTGATTGATCCAGTAGGAAGTGTTCATGGTTTATTAGGCTGGGTTAGAAAGTTCTTAGGCGCTCGACGACGGCTTGGACGGTCTCATCAAGTGTGGACGTGCCAGCAGTGACCCCTACGTTTTGGGCGGTCGTGAACCACTTGGGCTCCAAATCGGCATCGCTCTCAATTTGCAATACCTTCACCCCGAGTGCTGCGGCTTTCTCGGCAAGCTGAAGTGTATTATTACTGTTCCGTCCGCCGATGACAACCACATGGTCGCAACGTCGGCAGAGTTCCTCGAGGGCTGTTTGACGCTTTTTGGTGGGATGGCAGATCGTGTCGATGAAGCGCACCTCGCTGGCTAGAAAACGTTGTTTGATCGCGGCAACAATTCGCAACGCCACTTCGACGGGTTGCGTAGTTTGCGAAACAACACCAAAACGGGAATGCTGGGTGATTTGATCCAAATCGGTCTCTGAAAGCACGACTATGGCCTGAGGATGATCGCCAATAAGTCCACGCACCTCCACATGGGTATGCTGGCCAATGACGACAGGCTGATAACCCTCGCGCACGAGCATGGCGAGGGCCTGATGGGCCTTGTGAACGAGCGGACAGGTCGTATCGATGATCTCGTGACCGCTCTGAAGCCACCGCTCGCGATGAGCATCCGAGGCACCGTGCGCGGTGATGACGACGTGATGCGTCTTGGCGCTGCTGAGTTCGTTGAGATCGCCTTTTTGAGCTGCCACAGCTCTGAGATGACGATCCACGAGCGGGTTGTGCACAAGTTGGCCGAGGATGGTGACCGGCTGGCGCTTGGCGGCGTCGTGAGTGGCGCGAAGGGCGTCGCGCACGCCGAAGCACATGCCGTGATGTTTGGCGAGGATGATGTTCATAGGGTGTATTAGTTTACTTTGTGATACAAAGTGAATAGGCAAAATGAGGTTAGGCGTGCTTTGCGGCCTTCACGATAGCCTCGAGTAGATCGATATGGGTTTTAAAGGCTCTCCGCCCAGCGGCGGTTAGGCGGTAGGTGGTGCGCGGACGGCTGCCTACGTCATGGCTCTCCTTGACGTAGGCAGCACCCACAAGGGTGCGCATGTGTGTGATGAGATTGCCATCGCTGAGGCCCAGCTCGGCTTTCAGTTCTTGAAATGACCAGCTGCTGCGAGTGGCCAGCAAACTCATGATGGCGAGACGGTTCTTTTCGTGGATGATCTTGTCGAGTTGGTCGAAGTCGATCATGCAGCGGCCTCCTCATTTTTTGACCGGCTGGAAAAAACCGCGATGGCGTAAACGAGATGCAGCAACCCAAACGTGAGGAACATCACAAGCGAGGCAGGGCCGAGGTCTGTTCGCAGGTTCCGCACCTCTTCATTCACCGCCCATAAGACGAACAAGATCAGCCCGGTGATCACAAAAGCCCAACCGAGCCGGATGAGTGACTTGGGCGCGAAGCCACTCGTGGCCAGCAATGCCAGCCCGTAACACAGCACCCAGACAAAGGCTGCCAGCGTGAGGTTGTGCAGCCAGAGGACCAAACCAAACGCCAGAACACCGCCAACGAACAAAGGAGGGAAGACAGCCTGTGCCGCCATTTTCATACCCTCGGAAAGCAGCGGCTGGCTGCGGCACTTTGCCTCTTGGGCCAGAAGCATTCCATTCAACACCGTGCATGCCGCCAGAACGCCATGCCAGAGCAACAAGAAACTTGAGTTTGAGAGTGCTAACTCCCCATGTGTTTGCGCCGCGTGCATCATCGGCCATGCCGAGAGCGCGATCGAAAGCACGCCACCCAACAACGCTGCAGGCGCTGAGACGGCGCGGTAGATATGTGCCTTCTCCATCAGGGAACGAATGACGCGAAGGTGCTCAAGGGCGGCTTGTGTCTGATTCATGTTTTAAACTTTGTGGAGCAAAGCTTAAGTCAGCAAGCGCGAGCTTAGCGCTACGAAACGAATTCACTCTTGCTTCACAAAGCTTTCACACAACGGGCTCATCCGGCTTCGCTCTGGAAGCGAATGAAAGCTTTGTTGAAGCGGGTCGTCTGATAAGAAGCACCTCTGAAAGACTTATTCAAGGTTGGGCGGTATAGCAGCCTCGCGACTGTCGGCAGATTTGTGCGACAGCAGCTATTAAGAAAAACAATCATCGCGGCTCTTGTTCTTCTTTAACCAATCCGACGAAAAAAACTTCTTCGGCTTCAATCAAGGAACATGAACTCATTACTGATGAGCAGCACTTGGGCGAGCTGGCTGAGAGGGCTTTG
>Ga0075471_10001150_pt1 | contig 17103 bp, 17 predicted proteins | sample DEB19_08_DNA_2_FD_74787 | JGI IMG/M metagenome (GOLD analysis project Ga0075471, IMG submission 74787) | Aqueous microbial communities from the Delaware River and Bay under freshwater to marine salinity gradient to study organic matter... | ecosystem: Environmental > Aquatic > Marine > Coastal ... | reverse complement strand
CCGGCAACGGCTGCGAGCGTGGCGGTGGCAACCTGGGCCGCAAACGCCGGGCCGAAATCGATCGCGAGGTAGAGCGTGATCGGCCCGCCAATCATCGGGAAGCCGCCGAGGTAGCCGGACACGGCGTGGCCCCAGCGACGCGCGGCGAGGCTTGCGAGCCACACCACCGCAGGTACCAGCGCCAGCTTGGCGACAACCAGCGGCGTCAGGGTCATTCGGGCTCGCTGGCCCCCTTGCCATCCGGGCGATTGGACCCTTCCACCAGCGGATAGCGATACAGGCGGCACTCAATGGCGCCGTTGTAGAGCACCGTGCGCCGCGTGGCGGAGAGGCGAATCAGCTTCGGCAGGTCCGGGTCACCCGAGAAGATGCATGCGGTCCACCCTGAGAACCGCTGCTTCAGGACGTTCCCCAGCTCGGGGTAGAACTTCGCGAGTGCTTCCTTTTCGCCAATTCGCACGCCGTAGGGCGGGTTGGTCACCAGGCAGCCACTGGGCGCGGGCGCCGAGAGCTCCAGCAGGTTTGCCTGCTTGAGTGTCACGACCGCATCGAGCCCCGCCTCGCGCAGGTTCGCGCGCGCCGCATCGAGGGTGCGCCCGTAGAGGTCAGACCCGTAGATCGGCAGCGGCTCGAGCGGTTTCTCGCGCGCCGCGGCTGCAGCCTTGAGCGCATTCCACGCCGCCTGGTCGAAGCGATTCAACTTCTCGAAGCCGAAGGGACGGTCGCGACCCGGGGCGCGCCCCAGGGCCATTTCCGCCGCCTCGATGAGGATGGTGCCGGCGCCGCACATGGGATCGAGAAGCGCCTCGCCCGGCTTCCATTGCGACAGCCGCAACAGGCCCGCGGCCAGGTTCTTCTTCAGGGGCGCCTCGCCCACCTGGTCGCGACGGCCGCGCTTGAAGAGCGGCTCGCCGCTGGTGTCCAGATAGAGCGTGCAGAAGCGCGCGTCCAGAAAAACGTGCACACGAACGTCCGGGCTGCGGGACTCGACGTTCGGGCGCTTGCCGAGCGCGTCGCGAAACACGTCGGCTACCGCGTCCTTCACCCGTAGCGTCACGAAGTCGATGCTTTTCACCGGCGCCTTGACGGCCGTCGTGTCAACCTTGAACGAGCGCTCGACACCGAAGTGGGCATGCCAGCGCACCCGTTTCGCCCCCTCGTAGATATCGTTTTCGTTGCGGTAATCGAATCGCGCCACCTGCATCAGCACGCGGGTGGCCAGGCGCGACTCGAGGTTCGCCGCACAGGAGATCGCGAAAGGGCCCTCGAACGCCACGCCCGCGTCACCGGGGGTGACGCCCGTTGCGCCCAGCCCGGTCAGCTCCTCGGCCAGCGCGGCCGAAAGCCCACGGGGACAGGTGGCGAAAAAGTGCAGGGTGGAGGCGGACGCCACGGGCTTGTCGCCCGCCGCCGCCGGTTGTGCCCCCTTCCGGCGGGTCAGCGTGGCCACAGCGCGCTCAGAAGGGCTTCATCACCACCAGCGCCACGGCGCCGATGAGATAGAGGAGCGGGATCTCGTTGATCCAGCGATAGAACACGTGCGAGCGCCGGTTCTCGTCGCGCGCAAACACGCCGACGAGGCGCCCGAGCCACAGGTGATGGATCACCAGCAGCACCACGATCGCCACCTTCGCGTGCAGCCAGCCGCCCTGGAAGCCGTAGCCGAACCAGAGCCAGAGCCCCAAGGCCAGCGTTGCGATCATCGAGGGGGTCATGATGCCGCGGTAGAGCTTGCGCTCCATCACCTTGAAGCGCTCGCGGGAAACATCGTCGTCAGCCATGGCGTGATAGACGAACAACCGGGGCAAGTAAAATAGCCCCGCGTACCAGGCCACCATGAAGACGATGTGGAAAGTCTTGATCCAGAGCATGGGGTCGTGGGCGCGGGCGGAACCATTCCGCCCTCAGGCGCTCTATCCGCGCGTAACCCCGGGATTTTACGTGATGTCCTTTCTTCGCTTCGCCCGTCTCGGCGGCGCGGCCCTCGCGGCCGCGGCTGCGATCCTCCCGGCCATGCCCGGGGTCGCGGCACCCGTGCGCACGGAGCGCGTCACGGCCGAGCTGCTCGCCGAGCGCAGCGCTGTCCTTCCGGGCCAACCCGTCACCGTGGGCCTGCGCCTGGTGATGGACAAGGGCTGGCACACGTATTGGCGCAACCCGGGGGATTCGGGCCTGCCCACACGCATCGCCTGGACGCTCCCCGAAGGCTGGGCTGCCGGCCCCATCCAGTGGCCCTACCCCGAGGCTCAGCGCGTCGGGCCGCTGATGAACTACGGCTACTCCAACGACGTGGTCCTGCTCTCGACGATCACGCCGTCTGCCAACGCCGCCCCAGGCCCGGTCACGCTCACCGCCAAGGCGGATTGGCTGGTCTGCGAGGACATCTGCATCCCGGAGAAAGCCACGCTGACGCTGGCGCTGCCGGTCGCATCGAGCGCGTCGGAAGCGAAGCCCGCGAACGCCAGCCTCTTTGACAAGGCTCGCGCCAATCTGCCCGTCGACGCCAAGGGCTGGCGCGCGGAGTCCTCCATCGCCGGCAATCTCCTCACGCTTCGCCTGGTGCCGCCACCGGAGGCCACGGCGCCTGCGGCGGTGACGTTCTTCCCCTTCCGCGAAAACTTCGTCGACCACCCCGCCGAGCAGCGCCTCGCGCGCGATGGCAACGGCATTCGGCTGGCAGTAAAACTGGTCGAGCCGGTGGCGCCCGGCCTGAACGAGGCCGCAGGCCTGCTGGTGGCGGGAAGCGCCTGGCCGGGCCTGGGGGAAGCGCGGGCCATCAACATCGCTGCACCCGTCATGGCGTCCCTGCCGCCGGCGGCGGAGAGCGCCGGCAGCGCGCTGGGTGGCAGCCTCATTCTTGCGCTCGTGTTCGCGCTCGCCGGCGGCATGCTGCTGAACCTCATGCCGTGCGTGTTCCCGGTGCTGGGCATCAAGGTGATGGGCTTCGTGCAGCACGCGCACGGCGACAACCGCGCGCTTCGCCTGCAGGGCGTGGTGTTCACGCTGGGCGTGCTGGCGTCGTTCGTGGCGCTCGCCGCCTTGCTGCTGGCATTGCGCGCCGGCGGCGCCCAGTTGGGCTGGGGGTTCCAGCTGCAGTCACCCGCCTTCGTCACGGCGCTCGCCGCGCTTTTCCTGCTGATGGGGCTCAACCTCTTCGGCGTCTTTGAATGGGGCGGTTTCGCCCAGTCGCTCACCTCCAACGTCTCGGCGCGCGGGCGCTACGGCGATGCCTTCCTCGCCGGCGTGCTCGCCACCGCCGTGGCCACGCCTTGCACCGCGCCCTTCATGGGCGCCGCGGTGGGGTTCACCCTCGCGCAGCCGCCCGCGGTCTCGCTCGCCGTCTTCGCCACGCTGGCGCTCGGCATGGCGTTGCCCGTCCTGCTGCTGTCGTTTTTCCCGGCGGCCCTCAGGAGGCTGCCCAAGCCCGGGCCGTGGATGGAAACGTTCAAGCAGCTCATGGCCTTTCCGCTGCTCGCCACTGTCGTGTGGCTCGCGTGGGTGCTGGGCGCGCAGGCGGGCAACGATGCGGTGCTGGCACTCCTTGCCGGCCTCTTGCTGCTATCGATGGCTGCTTGGGTCTATGGGCGCTGGGCGCATCGCGCGGGCATCGTGCGGATCGTGGCAGCGGGGCTGCTCGCAGCCATCGGCATTGCCATCGCCTGGCCCGGTGGCAACCAGCCCGCCAGCGCGGTGGCCACCAGCCCCGGCGCGCCCGCCGCTCGCCAGGGCGAGGTGAACTGGCAGCCGTGGACACCAGAGCGCTTCGCGGAGCTGCGCGCCGTTGGCACGCCCGTTTTCATCGATTTCACTGCGGCCTGGTGCGTGACCTGCCAGGTGAACAAGCGCGTCGCCCTGAATCGCGAGGTGGTCGCCAAGGCGATGGCGGACCGCGGCGTGGTGGCCTTGCAGGCCGATTGGACCAACTACGACCCGCGCATCACAGCCGCGCTGGCCGAGCTGGGCCGCAACGCGCTTCCCGTTTATGCGCTCTACGCCCCCGGCGAGCCGAAGCCTCGGCTGCTGCCCGAGGTGCTTACCGCTTCACTCGTCGCTGACGAAATCCTCAAGCTGCCTTCGCCGAAGGCAGCCGCCTCAACCCCACCCTCACGCTGACCCTCTGGAGACTTTCATGACCCGCGCTTCTCGCCGCCTCACCCTCAAGCTCGCCGCAGCCGCCACCGTCGCGCTGCTCTCGCCCGCCGCCTTCGCCGCCGCCGTCGTGGGGCAGCCCGCGCCGGCCTTCACGGCGCCAGACCTCGCTGGCAAACCGGTGAGCCTCGCCGACTTCAAGGGCAAGACCGTCATCCTCGAATGGCACAACTTCGGCTGCCCATTCGTGCAGAAGCATTACAAGAGCAACAACATGCAGGCGCTCCAGAGGCGCTTCGGGCCCGACGTGGTTTGGCTCACCATCAACTCGACCCACGCAGGGCACCAGGACTACCAGTCGCCCGCCGTGCTCACGCAGGAGCTGAAGAAATTCGATTCGGCACCGACGCGATTCCTGATGGATGAGTCAGGCGCCGTCGGGCGCGCCTACGGGGCGAAGGTCACACCGCACCTCTACATCATCGACGCGACGGGGAAGCTGGTCTACAACGGCGCCATCGACGACAAGCGCACCGCCAACGTCGACGACGTGAAAACCGCGAAGAATTTCGTCGTCGCCGCCATGGACGAGCTCAGGGCCGGCAAGCCCGTGAGCAACGCCTCCAACGCACCCTACGGCTGCACGATCAAGTACAAGTAACCGCGGGGGCGCTCCGGCCGTCAGGGCCGGACAACCTTCGTCACCACGTCACGAATGACGTGCAGCTTGCGATGAAAGAAGTGGTCCGCGCCCGGCACGAGCAAGATAGGCACATCGCGCCGGGCAGCCCATTCGATGGAGTCGGCCAGCAGCACGGTCTCGTCGCGATCGCCGTGCACGATGAGCGTGTTGGCGCTGGTGTGACGCCCGATGCCACCGAGGGAGGGATCCTCGGGGTTCGGCGGCTCCCCGAGCCCATGGCCGGTGATCCTGCGTAGCGCCGGCGCCACGAGCACCAGCCGCGCCACCTGGACGCGGTTGCTGGCCCGCAGCGCAACGCCGCCGCCAAAGGAGAAACCCGCCAGCCACAGCGGGCGCTCGCCCACCGCAAGGTGCGCATGGTCGGCCACGCGCAGCAGGTCGTCCGTCTCGCCACGCCCCTCGTCGTGCGCCCCTTCGCTGGCGCCCACGCCCCGGAAGTTGAATCGAAACACGGCCGCTCCCGCGTCGGCGAAGGCGCGCGCCACGGTGGTGACGACCTTGTTGTCCATGGTGCCGCCGAAGAGCGGGTGGGGATGCGCCACGACCGCGATGGCCGACGGGTCATCGGGCACGACGCTCGCCACCTCGATGACGCCCGCTGCACCCGGGATCATCTCCCGCGCTTGCACGGGATACGCCTCAGATCTTAAGCCGCTCGACGACGCGGCCATGCACGAGATGCTCGTCGATGATCTCGTCGATGTCGGCCTGGTCGACGTAGGTGTACCAGACGCCCTCCGGGTACACCACCGCAACCGGCCCCTCGGCGCAGCGATCGAGGCACCCGGCGGTGTTGACCCGCACTTTGCCGGGGCCCGCAAGGCCCAGCTGCTTCACCCGCCCCTTGCAGTAATCGCGCAGGGAGGAGGCGCCGTGGTCCTCGCAGCAGGCCTCGGGGGCCTTGCGCTGGTTCTGGCAGAAAAAAATATGTCGCTCGAAGAAACCCATGATCACTCCGAAAGGGGTGCTGGCGATTGTATCGGCTCGTGCCGCCTCCAGATGAAGAGCGCCACGAGCCACGTGAGCGCGAGGAACGGCCAGGCCTCGTGGATCCAGCGCGTGAGGGTGGCGAAGTTGCCAAGCTGCCCGAAAGGCCAGCTGAAGAGCCGCAGAAACTCGCCGAGCGCGCTGTAGGCGCCAAAGATCTTGGCGAGCAGCGCCCCCGACAGCAGCAACACGACGGCGAGGTAGATGCGGCCCGGCCGGCGCATGCGGCGCAGGGGCAGAAACGCGAGCAGGCCGAGCGCGAGCCCGGCGATTCGACCCTCCGACATCCACGCCGCCGCCACCTGTGGGCGCAGGTAGAGCGACGCCGTGGCGAACTTGCACCAGAGCGCCACGGTGAGCAGCAGCAAGGTCCAGCGCAACGCGCCGCCCGGGCCGCGAAGCACGACCGAAACAAAGAGCCCAAACGCTGCCACCGACGTGGCGACCGAGCCGGTGACGACGGCGAAGGAAGCGGCACTGCCGCCTTCGTCACCGATGTTTCCCGCCTCGAAGAACGGCAGCGCGGGATTGAGCTGAGCGATCAGCCACAGCAGCAAGAGCATCAGCCCTGCGTCTCCCCAGCCCCCCCCTGCGACAAGACGCTCTCGCCATCGCGCCAGCGGGTCGCTCAGCCAGCCGCGCAGCGGTGGCGCAAAGAGCATCGCCCCCATGAACGCGCCCACCGTGTTCGTGCCGACGTCGTAGAGCGAGGCCACTCGGTGCGAGATCACGAGCTGGCACGCCTCCATGCCCAGGCTGAATGCCGCACATGCCGCCGTCGCCCGCGCTGCAGCCTTCCACGGCAACGAAGCCGCGCCGAAGAGCAAAGCGGCGAGCGCCCCGAGGGGGAGGTACGCCAGCACATTGATGGCGAGGTCGAACTCCAGCAGGACGCGGGGCCGGAAGAAGATCGCGAGCGCGTCTGGGCCCGGCGGCCGTAGCGGGCCAAAGGGGTAAAGGCTCGCGTAAGCGACGACGGCCGCCCACGCGACGAGGGCCACCCGGTGCCGTGAGGGATCAGCCGACAGCTTTCAACCCCTTTCGATAGCGCGCGCCGCGGTCGATATAGTGGCGGGCGATATGGCGGTTGCGCTCGATCTCCTCGGGCGTGAGCGAACGCACCACCTTGCCCGGCACGCCCAGCACCAGCGAGCCGTCCGGGATCACCTTGCCCTCGGGCACGAGAGCGCCTGCACCCACGAGGCAATCGCGCCCGATCACGGCGCCATTCAACACGATGGCGCCAATGCCCACGAGGCTGTTCTCTCCCACCGTGCAGCCATGCAGCATCACCATGTGGCCGATGCTGACACCGCGCGCCAGGCGCAGCGGGAAGCCCGTGTCCGTGTGCAGCACCGAGCCATCCTGCACGTTCGAGTCCTCGCCGATGTCGATGGCGTCGTTGTCGCCACGGATCGTGACGCCCCACCACACCGTGGAACCACGCCGCAGCGTGACCTTGCCCATCACGGCTGCATTGGGGGCGACAAAGTTGTCGCCCTCCAGCCGAGGTGCTGCGCCGTCTTCTTCGTAGAGCATGGGCTTCCTCTCGTGGCCAGGCGATGCCAGTGCGGCTCGCCCGTGTCGAGAGGATAACGAACCTGGCGGTGCCTTACATCTGGCGGAAGCGGTGGGTGAAGGCGCGCGAGACGGCAAGTGTTTCGGCGAGCCCTTTCAGATGGACGCGCGCGAGGCCGCGGTCATCGCGCGTCACCGAGGCGATGTGCCGCGCGTTGACGACGGTCGAGCGGTGGACCTGCCAGAACGAATCCGGGTCGAGGCCTTCCAGAAGCTCGCGGATGGGCAGGCGCACGAGCGACTCGCCCTCGGTCGTCACCACCCGGGTGTATTTCTCGTCGGACTGGAAAAAGGCAACGTCCTCTACGGGGATCAGGCGCACCGTCTGCCCCGCGCCCGCCTTGATCCATTGCAGGCGCGTGGGCGAAACCCCGCGTAGCTGCGCTGCCACGCGCGAGGCGATCTCCCCCAAGTCCGGCGCAGGCGTGCCGATGCGGGATTTCAAACGTGTGATCGCCACCTGCAGCCGCTCGTCAGTCAGGGGCTTCAGCAGGTAATCCACGGCGCCCGCGTCAAACGCCTCCAGCGCATACCGGTCATAAGCGGTCACGAAGACCACGTGCGCCTGGCCCGCGATGGCGCGCGCGACGTCGAGGCCCGTGACCTCCGGCATCTGGATGTCGAGGAAGAAGAGGTCGGGCATGCGCGACTCCGCCGCCTCGAGCACCGCCTCGCCATCGCCCACCGCGCCCAGGATCTCCAACTCTGGCCACAGGCGGGCGAGCTTCTGTGCCAACTGGTCGCGGAGGATGTGCTCATCCTCGGCGATCAGCGCCGTCGGGCGACTCACCGCGTTGCTCATCGCGCAGGCCCCGAGGCGCTTGCCGCGGGCGGCCCCTGCCGGTTTCGATACCACCACCAGACGGCGAGCGCGACCAGGATCAAGGGCGCGAGGATGGGCGCCATGCCCACCAGGATGGCGATGGGGATGAAGATCGCGAGCCCTACTGCCAGCCAACCCAGGCCGTAGATCAGCACGAACACGAGCGCCACCACGAGCATCACCACGAGGAATGCAATCCCGATACCGAGCGCACCGACGGCAGCGCCGCTGAAGCCGGTCACCGCATGAGAGCCCACGTTCACCGACACGATCCCCGCGATCACGCCCGCCAGCGCCAAGCCTGCCAGCACGCCCAGCAGGATCTGGACGGCGACGAACGCGTAGGACAGGCCGCGCCGCCACCCGCGCTCCACCTTGCCCACTGCGGCGAGCGCACGGCGCGCCGGCGTTGCCGCCACCTGCGGCTGCGATGGGCGCACTGGCTCCCCGGCTTGCGCCAGGGGAATCTCCAGCATCGCGATGGCGCCGTGCGGATGATTGGCCTCGAGCGTGAGGCGAGCCTCCGCGCCATAGAGGGCTGCCAGCCGCTCGCGAATATTGCCAAGGCCCACGCCATCGGCTGGCGTTTCGGCAACGCCCCGCCCTGTGTCTGACACAACCACGCGTAGCCGGCCTTCGCGCTCCTGCACGGAGAGGTGAATGTGCCCTCCTTCGCGCACCGGCTCGAGCCCGTGCTTGATGGCATTTTCGACAAGCGAGGGGAGCATGAGCGGCGGGAAGGGCGTGTTGGCGAGCCCCTCCGGCAAGGCGATGTCGAAACTCAGGCGCTCGCCCATGCGCATCTTGAGGATGCTCAGGTAGGCGCGTGCCAGGTCCAGCTCCTGGCCGATGGTGGAGGTGGATTCGCGCATGCGCGGCAGCGCGCTCCTCAGGTAATCGATCAGGTGGCCCACCATGGCGCCGGCGCGCGGCGGATCGGTCTCGGTGAGCGCCTGCACGTTGGCGAGCGTGTTGTAGAGGAAGTGCGGCTCCACCTGGGCCTGCAACGCCTGGAGCTTCGCTTCCGTGAGCTGGCGCGACAGGCGCTGGCTCTCGGCCTCCTCACGCGTGGACACCACCTCCTGCTCGGCTGCCCGCGAACGCTCGATGAAGAACTTGGCGACCAGCGCCAGGATCAGCAGCGGAACGATGAAGAGCAGCAATAGGCCGCCGATGGCGAGCTTGCGCAGGTCGTCGGCGACCTCGTCCCGAATTCGCTCACGCTCGGCGGCGCCCAGCTCCGGGGCGCCGGGCGCAGTGGGCGTGAATTTCATGATGACGCCCGACTGGCTCAACCCCGCCTCGGCCGGCACGCGGACCTGCGAGCCCTCGTTCAGCTCAGTTCGTACCTCCTCGCGGGCTCGGTCTATCTCGCGCAAAGCCTCTTCGATATCGGCGCGCCCGGACTCCGGAATGGCGCTGCGCAGCCCAAGCAGGATGCCGCGGGCAAAGTCGAGGCCGCCCTCGGCGAGCGCGAGGTCCGCCTCGCGCTTTTCCGCGCCGGCGAAACCACCGGTTGCCGAGGCGCTCTGGTGCGCGATGATCCGGTGCGGCGTCGCGAAGATCGCCACCGCCACCACCGCCGCCAGCCCGGCGAGGGCAAGCCCCCACCAAGGCGTGCGACGCAGCCAGCCGGAGATGCCGGTCATGAGGGGCGGGCGCAGTTTGCCGAGGCCGATGCCACCGGCGCGTTACGGGCCGCCGGGCCGTCGATCCATCCGGCCGCCTCGCCCACTTCGGCTGCAAAGAACGCGAGCGCCGTCACCGACACGGCGGTGATGCCAACGAGGTCGAGTTTTCCCAAAGTGCTCATCAGTCTGTCCATGGTCTTTCCTCCGTCCGCCCGGCACACGGAACTGCGCGCCGGGATGGAAGCAAGGCTAGGCGCCCCGGCGGGCACCGGGAAGCGACATGCGACGGATTGCAAAAACTCCGGGCCAGGTGGCCGAGTGCCCGGATGAGCGGCGATCAGTGGGCGTGCGTCTGCCGCCCGTCCTTGATCAGTTGTGGCGCGTACGACCCCAGGACGATGAAGGCGGCCGACGCGAAGAGGCCCACCAGCTGCGGCGGCACGGTGGCCTCCGCGAAGAAGGCCTCGCAGGTCACCCAAACGGCGATGCCACCCACGGCCGCGAGCAATGCGCCTTGGGTCGTGGCGCGATGCCAGTAAATGCCGCACACCAGCGGGATGAAGGCGCCCGCGAGGGTCACCTTGTAGGCGTTCTGGATCATCTCGTACATGGTGCTGGTGTTGTTCAGCGCAAAGATCAGCACGCCGGCGGTGAAGAACACCAGCACGGTGCGCAACAGCAGCAGGAAGCGCTTGTCGGGCATGCTGCCAAAGAGCGGCTTGATCACGTTTTCCGTGAAGAGCGCGGTGGGCGCCAGCAGGGCGCCGGAAGCAGTGGAGAGGATCGCGGAGAGCAGGGCGCCGAAGAACATCACCTGCGCGAAGAACGGCATGTGGCCCAGCACCAGGTTGGGGAGCAAGAGCTGGATCTCGCGGCCCTCGTCCTTCATCACCGACTCGACCATCTTGGGGTCGATCTGCACGGCGGTGTAGGCGATGAAGATCGGCACGAAAGCAAGCAGGAAGTAGACGATCGCCCCGTACAGCGTGGCGCGTACCGCGGTCCTTTCGTTCTTGGCGCTGGTGACGCGCTGGAACACATCCTGCTGCGGAATCGAGCCGATGGCGAGCGTCGCCCACGCCGCCACGAAGGCCCACCATTCCTTGCTGCCGCCCGTGGGCCAGAACTGGAACTTGCCCGCCTGTGAGGCATGCGCGAGCACCGCGTCGAACCCGCCCGCCATGCCAGCAGCCAGCCACGCGATGTAGAAGAGCCCGATCACGATCACCACGGACTGGAAGAGGTCCGTGAGCGCCACGGCCCACATGCCACCAAAGGTCGTATAGACCAGCACCACGAGGGCCCCGATCACGATGCCCGCGTCAAGGGAGATGGCCCCACCCGATAGCGAATTGAAGACAATGCCCAGCGCCGTCATCTGCGCCGAGGTCCAACCCAGGTAGGTGATGGTCACCGCGACGCTCGTGAGCACTTCCACGCCTTTGCCGTAGCGCTTCTTGTAGAAGTCGCCGATGGTGAGCAGGTCCATGCGATAGAACGCGCGCGCGAAGAAGACCGCCACGAAGATCAGGCAGAAGGTGGCGCCGAACGGGTCGGCGGGGATGCCCCCGAGCCCGTCCTTCACGAAGGTTGCCGAAACCGACAGGACCGTCTCCGCCCCGAACCAGGTGGCGAAAACGGTGGCCATCGCGATGTAGAGCGGCAGCCCGCGGCCGGCGACCAGGTAGTCCTTGGAGTTGGAGACGAAGCGGGCCGCGTACAGGCCGATCGAGACGGTGACGACCAGGTAGGCGAGCGTGGCAAGGACGAGAGGAGTCATGGGGCCGCCTGGCAGGGGGAAAATAGACGGCGCGAGTCTAGCAAAAGCCCCCTACCGCCGCAGCGGCGCGTGAGGCAAACTGCGGACTCCCTGAAGGCCCCTTTCCGTGTCATCCATCCACCTCGAGTCGGTAGCCAAGCTGTGGGGCGAAGCGCGCGCCCTGGATGCGATTTCCTTCGACACCGAGCCTGGGTCGTTCGTGGTGCTGCTCGGGCCGTCCGGGTGCGGCAAATCCACGACCCTGCGCCTGATTGCGGGGCTCGACACCCCGTCGTCGGGCCGTATCCGCATCGGCGAGAAAGACGTCACGAACCTGCCGCCCGCGGAGCGGGGGCTCTCCATGGTGTTCCAGTCCTACGCGCTGTTCCCGCACCTGTCGGTGGCCGAGAACATCGTCTTCGGCCTCAGGGTGCGAAAGGTGTCCACCGCGGAGCGCGAGCGGCGCCTCGCCCGAGTGACGGATCTGCTGGGCCTCGGCCACCTGCTGGAGCGCCGCCCGTCGCAACTCTCGGGCGGCCAGCAGCAACGGGTGGCGCTGGGCCGGGCGCTCATCGCCGAGCAGCCGATCTGCCTGATGGACGAGCCACTCTCGAACCTGGATGCGCAATTGCGCGGCGACATGCGCCGCGAAATCCGCGCCCTGCAGCAGCGCCTCGCCATCACCATGGTCTACGTGACACACGACCAGGTGGAGGCGATGACCATGGCCGACCGCATCATCCTGCTGCGCGAAGGCCGCATTGAGCAGGTGGGCACCCCCGACGAGTTGTACGAAAAGCCGCGCACCACCTTCACCGCGAGCTTCATCGGCGCTCCGCCCATGAACCTGATCCCGCTCGAGCACGCAGGGGATGGCTGGCGGTTTGCGGGCACTGATTCGCGGGCGCCAGTCAATGTCACCTCGGCCGATGGCCTGGTGCTGGGGGTGCGGCCTGAGGACCTGGTTCTCGATGACCGAGGCCCGCTCGCGGCCACCGTCGTCTCGGTGGAGTTTCATGGGGCCGATTCCCTCGTTGCCGCTCGCGTGGGCGAGGCAAACCTGCTCATCCGCGTGCCCCGGCACGCCCATTTCGAGGCTGGCGCCCGGGTGCGCGCCAGCTGGGCAGCGCATCACCAGCACCTGTTCGACGCCCGCAGCGGCTTGCGCCGCGACGGGTGAGGCTTCTCGACAACACAACGGAGGAAGAACCATGAAAGCCCTGCAACGCGCGTGGCGCATGATCGCCGCGGGCTTCGCCTGCTTCGCGGCGAGCGCCCTGGCCCAGACGGAAATCAGCTTCTACTACCCGATCGCCGTGGGTGGCCCCATCACCAAGACCATCGACCAGATGGCGGCCGACTTCGAGAAGGAAAACCCCGGCATCAAGGTAAAGCCCGTCTACTCGGGTACCTACCAGGAAACCATCGTGAAGGCCCTCACCGCACACAAGGCCGGCACGCCGCCCACCACGGCGATCCTGCTCTCCACGGACATGTACACGCTGATCGACGAGGACGCGATCGTTGCCTTCGACGACGTGGCCAGGGGCGCGGACGACAAGAAGTGGATGGAGAGCTTCTACCCGGCGTTCATGGCCAACAGCCGCACGGGTGGCAAGACCTGGGGCATTCCCTTCCAGCGCTCGACGATCGTCCTGTACTGGAACAAGGAGCTCTTCAAGGAGGCCGGGCTCGATCCCAACAAGGCGCCCGCCACCTGGGCGGAGATGGTGAGCACCGCGCAGAAGCTTACGCAGCGCGACGCCTCAGGCAACGTCACCCGCTGGGGCGTGCAGATTCCGTCCTCGGGATTCCCGTACTGGCTCTTCCAGGGCCTCACCACGCCCAACGGCGTCGAGCTCATGAACGCGGCGGGCAACGAAACCTACTTCGATCGCAAGGAAGTGGTCGAGGCGCTGCAGTACTGGGTGGACCTGGGCCGCAAGCACCGCGTGATGGCGCCCGGCGTGATCGAGTGGGGCACCACGCCCAAGGACTTCTTCGAGCGGAAGACCGCCATGATGTGGACCACCACGGGCAACCTCACGAACGTGAAGAACAACGCCAAGTTCGACTTCGGCGTGGCGATGCTGCCGGCCAGCAAGCGTCGCGGCTCGCCCACGGGCGGAGGCAACTTCTACGTCTTCAAGAAGGCGACCAAGGCCCAGCAGGAAGCGGCGGTGAAGTTCGCGCGCTGGATGACGCAGCCCGAGCGCGCCGCCCAGTGGGGCATGGACACGGGCTACGTCGCCGTTTCTCCCGCGGCCTGGGAGACGGCCCGCATGAAGGAGTACGTGAAGGGCTTCCCGGTGGCCTCCGTGGCGCGTGACCAGCTGCAGTTCTCGGTCGCCGAGCTCTCCACGCACGAGAACCAGCGCGTGACCAAGGCGCTGAACGACGGGCTGCAGGCCGCGCTCACTGGCGCCAAGAGCCCCGAGCAGGCGATGAAGGACGCGCAGGCCGAGGCTGCGCGCATCCTCAAGCCGTACAAGAAGTAAGCGAGGCGCTTCCTCATGCGCAACGGCGCCGTGACCGGCTGGCTGCTTCTGCTGCCGGCTGCGGCGCTGCTCGTACTCTTCACCCACTGGCCCATCGTGGGCAGCGTGTGGGACAGCTTTTATTCCACCCCCAAGGGCAGCCGCCCGCCAGTGTTCATCGGCCTGGACAACTACCAGGCCATGGTGGCCGACGAGGTGTTCTGGAAATCGCTCTGGAACAACCTCTGGTTCGCGCTCGGCACCATTCCCGTCTCGATCGCGCTGGCGCTCGCGATGGCCCTCTGGGTCAACTCCACCATGCGTGGCCGCACCTGGCTACGCATGGCCTTCTTCACGCCCACGGTGCTGCCGATGATCGCCGTGGCCAACATCTGGCTCTTCTTCTACACGCCGCAGTACGGGCTGCTGGAAAAGCTCACCACGGCGTTGGGCTTCGGCACCCACAACTGGCTGGGGAGCGAATCGACCGCGCTCGCCTGCGTGATCGTGGTGGCGATCTGGAAGGAAGCCGGCTTTTTCATGATTTTCTACCTCGCGGCGCTGCAGTCGATTCCACCTTCGCTCTCGGAAGCGGCGGCACTCGAGGGTGCCTCGAGAGGCTATTACCTGCGGCGCATCGTGCTGCCGCTCCTCATGCCCACGACGCTCTTCATCCTGGTGAACGCGGTGATCAACGCCGTGCGCATGGTCGACCACATCATCGTGATGACCAAGGGCGGGCCGAACAACGCCACGTCGCTTCTGCTCTTCCACGTCTACCAGGTGGGGTTCAGCTTCTGGGACACGGGCTACGCCGCCGCGCTCACCGTAGTGCTGCTGGTGGTGCTCGCCGTCGCGGCGCTTGGCCAATTCGTCTTCCTCGACAAGAAGGTGCACTACCAGTGAGCGCGCTCTACGAGCCGCGCGGCGCCTGGCGCACGCTGGAGACCACGGCGGCGTGGCTCCTGGGCGCCTTCTGGATCCTGCCGCTCGTCTATGCCGCCTGGACTGCGTTTCACCCATCCGAGTACTCGGCGCGCTTTGACCTCTTCGCCCCCTGGACGCTCGAGAACTTCAACCGGGCGTGGGAGGCAGCGCCCTTCGCGCGCTATTTTCTGAATAGCTTCTTGCTGGTGACGATGGTGCTCGCAGGCCAACTGGTGCTCTGTACGCTCGCCGCCTACGCGTTTGCGCGCTTCGAGTTCCCGGGGCGCGAGGTCGCGTTCCTCCTCGTGCTGGTGCAGCTGATGATCCTGCCCGACGTGCTGATCGTCGAGAACTACCGCACGCTCTCCAAACTGGGCATCCTCGACTCGATCCCCGCCATTGGGCTGCCCTACATCGCCTCCGCGTTCGGGATCTTTCTGCTTCGGCAAACCTTCAAGACTGTGCCCCGCGAGCTGGACGAGGCGGCGCGGGTGGAGGGAGCAGGATGGTTCACGGTGCTGATGCGGGTGTATGTGCCGCTCGCGAAGCCCGTCTACCTCGCTTACGGCCTGGTGAGCGTGAGCTACCACTGGAACAACTTCCTCTGGCCGCTCATCGTCACCAATTCCGTGCACTCGCGGCCGGTGACGGTGGGGCTGCAGGTTTTTTCCTCAGGGGATCAGGGCATCGACTGGTCGATCATCACGGCCGCGACACTCATGTCCTCCGCGCCGCTGCTCATCGCGTTCCTGCTGTTCCAGCGGCAGTTCGTGCAATCGTTCATGCGGGCGGGAATTCGCTAGGCCATGAGGCTCATCACCTGGAACATCCAGTGGGGCCGCGGCATCGACGGCGTGGTGGACCTGGCGCGCATCATCAAGCATGCGAAGTCGCTAACCGACTTCGATGTGATCAACCTGCAGGAGGTGGCGGACAACTTCCCGGACCTGCCGGGCAATGACGACCGGGACCAGTTTGCGGAACTCGAACGCCTGCTTCCCGGGTTCACCGCGGTGCCCGGGTTTGGGGTCGATCGTGCAGGCCCGACGCGCCGCCGTCGCTTCGGCAACGTCCTCCTCTCGCGCCTGCCCGTCCTGTCATGTCGATCGCACGCGCTGCCGTGGCCGGCGGATAAGGCCGTGAGTTCCATGCCGCGCGTGGCGATCGAGGCGACGGTCGGCACGGCCTTCGGGCCAGTTCGCGTCACCACCACGCACCTCGAGTACTACTCGATCCTGCAGCGGCGCGCACAGGCGCGACGGCTGCGGGAGCTGCACGACGAGGCGTGCGCGCGCGCAGGCACGCCGGCGAAGGTGACCAACAGCAAGGGCCCGTTTGTCGACTCGGCGCAAACCACGCAGGCAATCCTCACCGCGGACTTCAATTTCCCGCCCGAGGAAGATTCCTACGCCGACATCCAGGCGCCGCTCGCATCAGGTGGCCGCGCGTACCGTGACGCTTGGAAAATCGCGCACGGCGACAAGCCCCATGACCCCACGTTCTGCATTCACGAGGCGCACTGGGGCAAGGGCCCGTACTGCTGCGACTTCATCTTCGTGAGCGAGGACCTGGCGCCGCGCGTGCGCAAGGTGGTGACGGATACCGACACGAAACTCTCCGATCACCAACCGGTGGTGCTGGAGCTCGCCGACCGCTAGCGCAACGTCAGCCGAGCAGCAGCAAGGCTCCGAGCGCCGCGAGTATCACTGCGATCACCGTCAGCACCCGAGCCTGCCGCCGCTGCGCGCGCTCGAGGGCGTAGATCGCCTCCTCCAGGCGCTTGGGCACGTCCTCGTCCAGCACGCGGTGCACGAGGCGCGGGATCTCCGGGATCACCTTGGTCCACTGCGGCACCTCGCGGCGGAGCTTTCGCCACAGGCCCTTCGGGCCCACCTGCTCGTTCACCCACTTGGTCAGGATGGGCTGCGCGGCGCTGCGCAAATCCAGGTCCGGGTTGAGCGCCCGCCCCAACCCCTCCACCTGCAGGAGCGTCTTGTAGAGCAGCACCAGCTGGGGCTGCACGTCCATCTGGAAGCGGCGCGACACCTCAAAGAGCCGCATGAGAAGCTTGCCGAAGTAGATTTCCTTGAGCGGCTTGTCGAAGATCGGCTCGCAGACGGTGCGGATGG
>Ga0075471_10001149_pt1 | contig 17103 bp, 17 predicted proteins | sample DEB19_08_DNA_2_FD_74787 | JGI IMG/M metagenome (GOLD analysis project Ga0075471, IMG submission 74787) | Aqueous microbial communities from the Delaware River and Bay under freshwater to marine salinity gradient to study organic matter... | ecosystem: Environmental > Aquatic > Marine > Coastal ... | reverse complement strand
ACGCCGAGGGAGGGGGTGTTCCGGTCGTCCACGGGGGAATCCTTGGCACACGGCCCCGGCCGCGGGCAACGGCGGGGGCCGGGCGAGCCCTAGCCGCGCACGACCGTGATCCGGCGCAGCCTCCGCAGTTCGATGCGCCGGACGGGACCGAGCAGGTCGCCGTTCACCGTGTACCAGGACGGGCGCGCGAACTCGACCTGCATCTCGCCGGCGAGGTTGTCGTAGAGCTGCGGGTCGTTCGCCGGAAAGCCCTTGCGAAACCGGGGCAGCCTGCGGATGAGCCTGGTCGCCCGCGCAGGCCCGCCGAGCACGTGGAAGTGCCCGGGATGGCGGCCGGCGAGGTAGAAGGGCTCGAAGCCGAGCCCGATCGCGCGCACGCTGCTCGCGATCAGCATGCGGAAGGCCCGGTGCGGCACCCGCTCCCCGTCGCAGACCACGTCGGCCTCGAAGGGCTGGAAGATCTTCGCCTGCAGCGGCCCCCGCACCGCGGCCGACCCGATCAGGCGCGCGATCAGCCGCGCGGCCGAAGCGGGCGACGGGCGCTCGGTCGCATAATAGGCCCGCAGGAAGTTCACGATCATGCCCGCCCCGAAGATGTAGCCGACGTCGTGCGGGCCGACGCGGAACAGGTCGACCTCGGCCTTCGCGTGCGCGATCCCGCGCGCGTGGTCGAAGGCCACCCGCGAGAGCAGCCGCTCGGGGGACAGCGCCATCGACTGCACGGCGTGCGCGAGGTTGTTGATCGTGCCGGCGGGGAGCGGAAGGATCTCGGGCCACGGCGCGTCGCCGAGCAGCCGCTCGATCGCCGTGAAGGCCCGGAAGTAGCTGCCGTCGCCGCCGCAGAGCGCGAGGATCTCGGGACGCGATTCCAGGGCCCGGCCGATCGCGCCGGAGAGCTCGTCGAGGTCCTGCGTCTCGAAGACCTCGCCCTGGTCACCGACGATGCGCCGGAGCTTCTCGGCCCGCGCGGACTCCTCGACGTTCCCGCCCGCATGCGGGTTCAGGATGACCGCGATCCCGCCCATGCTCAGGAGGCTCGCTGCTCGTTTGCCGGCGGCGCCGTCTCCGCGCCGCCGCCCGCGCGCGCCCCCTCCGCCGCCCTCCCCTGCGCCGCCAGCTGCCCGCAGGCCGCCGCGACGTCCGAGCCGCGGCTCTCGCGCACCGTGGCGTTCACGCCCCGGTCGAGCAGCAGGCGCTGGAACGACTCCACGCGTGCGCGCGGGCTCGGCGCGAACGGCGCTCCGGGGAACGGGTTGAAGAAGATCAGGTTCACCTTCGAGCGGATGCCGTGGAGGAGGGAGACGAGGCGGCGGGCGTCCTCGTCCGAGTCGTTCACGCCGGAGAGCATCACGTACTCGAAGGTGATCCGGCGTCGGCGCGGCAACGGCAGGGCGCGGCAGGCCCCGAGCAGGTCCGAGAGATCCCACCTCCGGTCGATCGGCATCAGGTCGCGACGGACCTCGTCGGTCGTCGCGGTGAGGGACACCGCGAGGTTCACGCCGGTGCGGTCGAGCAGCTCGTGCATCTGCGGCACGAGGCCCACGGTCGAGACCGTGATCCGACGCGGCGAGATGCCGAGGCCCCACGGCGCCGAGAGGATCTCGAGCGCCGGCACGAGCGCGTCGAGGTTGTGGAGCGGCTCGCCCATGCCCATGAAGACGAGGTTCGTGAGCCCCGGCGCCGAGAAGGGCTCCCGGCCGACCTCAGCCCGGGCGAGCTGCACCTGCCCCACGATCTCCTCGACCCGGAGGTGGCGGCGCAGCCCGAGGCGAGCGGTGGCGCAGAACCGGCACCCCATCGCGCAGCCCACCTGCGAGGAGATGCAGAGCGTGAGCCGGTGCCGGTCGGGGATGAGGACGCTCTCGACCAGCTCCCCGTCGGCGAGGCGCACCGCGAGCTTGCGCGTTCCGTCGCCCGAGACCGACCGGACCGCGACCTCGACCGCGGGGCCGGCCAGCTCGTCCGCGAGCGACTGCCGCAGCGCGGCCGGGAGCGTCGCCATGGACCCGGGGTCGGCCGTTTCCCGGCGGTAGACCCAGTCGAGCACCTGCGCGGCGCGCCACGGCGGAGCGCCGAGCCGTTCGAGGACCGGACCGAGCACGGCAGGAGTGAGCCCGTGGACCGCGATCATGATTCCCTGTAACACCGGGGTCGAACCGGATCACCGACGGCAGGCGGCCGGCGCGCTCCCGGGGGGGGCCCGACGGGTTCGGCGTCGGCGAGGAGCAACCGATGCGCTTCGACCAGGGAAGAGCCAGCGAGAACGTCGAGGACCGCCGCGGACGCGGCATGGTCGCGGTGGGAGGCGGGGGCCTCGGCCTCTTCCTGCTGGCGCTGGTGGCCATGTACTTCGGGATCGACCCCCGCTTCGTCCTGCAGATCGCCGGGGCGCCGCGTCCCCGCTACGTCGAGCAGAATCGCCCGACCGACCCGGCGGAGAACGAGTCGGCGAAGTTCGTGTCGCTGGTCCTCGCCGACACCGAGGACACCTGGAACGAGATCTTCCGCCAGAGCGGCCGCACCTACCGCGAGCCGAAGCTCGTGCTGTTCAAGGGGATGGTGCAGTCGGCCTGCGGCATGACGCAGGCCGCGGTCGGACCCTTCTACTGCCCGGCCGACGAGAAGGTCTACATCGACCTCGACTTCTACGAGGAGATGCGCACCCGCTTCCGCGCGCCGGGAGACTTCGCCCAGGCGTACGTGATCGCGCACGAGATCGGGCACCACGTGCAGAACCTGCTCGGCATCTCCCGCCAGGTGCAGTCGGCGATGTCGCGCATGCCGAAGGCGCAGGCGAACCAGCTCTCGGTGCGCACCGAGCTCCAGGCCGACTGTCTCGCCGGGGTGTGGGCCGCGAACGCGGACCGCGCCCGCGGGATCCTCGAGTCGGGCGACGTCGAGGACGGGCTGCGGGCCGCGAGCGCGATCGGCGACGACAAGATGATGCGCCGCTCGACCGGCTACGTCGTCCCCGACGCCTTCACGCACGGCTCCTCGGAGCAGCGCGTGCGCTGGTTCAAGCGAGGGCTCGAAACCGGGCGCTTCTCGGCCTGCGACACGTTCAACGCATCGCAGCTCTGAGCCGGATCGACCTGTCCGCGCCGCGCCGGCGCGGCGACCGGGCCACCCGGGCCGCAGGGTGCCCCGGTCCGGCGCGCGCCCGCGGCGGGCACCGGACCGGCGAGCGTCAGCGGACGCCGAGCCCGGCGAGTTCGCGCGCGGAGAAGAAGAAGCCGATCTCCTGCGCCGCCGTCTCGGGAGCGTCGGAGCCGTGCGCCGCGTTGCGCTCGACGTCGGTGCCGAAGTCCTTGCGCACCGTGCCGGCGTCGGCCTTGGCCGGGTCGGTCGCGCCGAGCACCTCGCGGTAGCGCACGATCGCGTTCTCGCCCTCGAGCACCGACACGAAGACCGGGCCCGAGCTCATGAAGTCGCACAGGCTGCCGAAGAACGGGCGCGCCGAGTGCACCGCGTAGAAGGCCTCGGCCTCCCCGCGCGAGAGGCGCAGAAGGCGGCCCGCCACGATCCGAAGCCCACCCTTCTCGATGCGGGCCAGGATCGGTCCGATGCCGTGCTTCGCGACCGCGTCGGGCTTGACGATGGAAAGGGTTCTCTGCTGCATGTCGGTGTCGCTCCTCAGCGCGCGAGCGCGTCGCGCATCGTGGTCCCGAGGTCCGCCGGGCTCGCGGCGACCTTCACGCCGGCCGCCTTCAGCGCCTCGATCTTGTCCGCCGCGGTGCCCTTGCCGCCCGCGATGATCGCGCCGGCATGGCCCATCCGCTTGCCCTTGGGCGCGGTCTGTCCGGCGATGAAGCCGGCGACCGGCTTCTTCATCTCGCGCCGGATGTAGTCCGCCGCCTCTTCCTCGGCGCTCCCGCCGATCTCGCCGATCAGGATCACGCCTTCCGTACCGGGGTCGGCGTTGAAGAGTTCGAGGACGTCCAGGAAACTCGTGCCGTTCACGGGATCGCCGCCGATGCCGACGCAGGTCGACTGGCCGATGCCGAGGCCGGTCAACTGGTGGACCGCCTCGTAGGTGAGCGTGCCGCTGCGCGAGACGACGCCGATCTTGCCGGGCTTGTGGATGTAGCCGGGCATGATGCCGATCTTGCACTCGCCCGGCGTGATGACGCCCGGGCAATTCGGCCCGACGAGGCGCGTTCGGCGGCCGGCGAGGTAGCGCTTCACCTTCACCATGTCGAGGATCGGGATGCCCTCGGTGATGCAGATGACGAGCTCGACGCCCGCGTCCGCGGCCTCCATGATCGCGTCGGCCGCGAAGGGCGGCGGGACGTAGATCACGCTCGCGTCGCAGCCGGTCTTCGCCCGGGCCTCGCCGACCGTGTCGAAGATCGGGATGCCCTCGAAGTCGGTGCCGCCCTTGCCCGGCGTGACGCCGGCCACCATCTGCGTGCCGTACTCCTTGCAGGTGCGCGTGTGGAACTGACCCGTCGCGCCGGTGATGCCCTGCGTGACGACCTTGGTGCCCTTGCCGACCAGGATGCTCATGGCGCCACCTCAGCCCTTCGCCGCGGCGACGGCCTTGCGCGCGCCGTCGGCCATGTCCACGGCCGCCGTCACGTCGAGGCCGGAGTCCGCGAGGATCTTCTTGCCCTGCTCCACGTTCGTGCCCTCCATGCGGACGACGACCGGGACCGAGAGACTCACCTGCTTCGCGGCCGCCACCACGCCCGACGCGAGCACGTCGCAGCGCATGATGCCGCCGAAGATGTTGATGAAGACGGCCTTCACGTTCTTGTCGGCGAGGATGATGCGCAGCGCCGCGGCGACCTTCTCCTCGCTCGCGCCGCCGCCGACGTCGAGGAAGTTCGCGGGCGACCCGCCCGCGACCTTGACGATGTCCATCGTCGCCATCGCGAGTCCGGCGCCGTTCACCATGCAGCCGATGTTGCCGTCGAGACCGATGTAGGAGAGGTCGTATTCCTGGGCCTGCACCTCGCGAGGATCTTCCTCGTTGGGGTCACGCATGGCCCGGATTTCGGCGTGGCGGAAGAGCGCGTTGTCGTCGAAGCCCATCTTCGCGTCGAGGGCGACCAGGTCGCCACCCTTGGTGAGCACGAGCGGGTTGATCTCGACCAGCGAGGCGTCGGTCGCGAGCACGGCCTCGTAGAGCCCGGTCGCGAACTTCGCGAACTTCCCGAGCGAGCCGCCCGGGAGCCCGAGCGCCGCGCCGAGCTTGCGCGCCTGGAAGCCCTGGAGTCCGACCACCGGCTCGATCGCCTCGCGGAAGATCTTCTCGGGGGTCTTCGCCGCGACCTCCTCGATCTCGACGCCGCCCTCGGCCGACGCCATCAAGGCGAGGCGGCTCGTCGCCCGGTCGAGCACCATGCCGAGGTAGAGCTCGCGGTCGATCGCGCAGCCCTCCTCGACCAGCACCCGGTGGACGATGCGGCCGCCCGGACCCGTCTGATGGGTGACCAGGGGCTTGCCGATGATCGCCTTCGCGAAGTCGTGCGCCTCCTGCGGGGTCTTCACCAGCTTCACGCCGCCGCCCTTGCCGCGACCGCCGGCGTGGATCTGGGCCTTCACCACCCACGGACCGTTGCCGCCGAGCTCCTGCGCGGCGGCCTTGGCCTCGTCGGGCGAACTCGCGACGATGTTGCGCAGCGTCGCGACCCCGTGACGGCGGAGGATCTCCTTCGCCTGGTATTCGTGAATGTTCATCGATCCCTTCCCTCCGGTCCGGACGCGATCAAACCGGACTCGTTAAACAGACCGACGCCGTGGTCGCCACGCCTCGGGCTTCCCGTCAGGCAGCTCACGCCCGGGCCGCGGATTCCCGCAAGGCCTCCTCGAGCGCTCCGCGGGCGACCGCGTGCCCGGGGTCGGGCGCGAACCGGACGAACCCGGGGTCGAGCGAGGGGATCCGCAGGACGGCCGCGCGGAATTCCGCGACGTCGAGGAGGTGTCCGGCGAGCAGGATCGAGCGGACACGGTGGTGGAGCGCCGCCTCGAAGGCCAGGCGCAGGATCGACTGCGCGACGAGGTTCACCAACGCGGCGGCGACGTCGGCCCGCCCGGCCGCCCCGCCCCCGGGCTCTCGCCCCAGTCGTCCGAAGTGGGCCGCGGTCGCCTCGGCCGGGACCGAGCCGATCCCGCCACCCAGGATGTCGCGCACCTGGAGGTCGCACGCGCCGGGGTCCCCCTCCCGCGCGAGCGCGTCGATCTCGCCGACGTCGGTCGTGCCGAGCAGGAGTCGCGACAGCCCGAGCAGCGTGCCGCCCCCGATCCCGCTGCCGACCAGGTGGATCGGATCTTCCTCCTCGCGGGCGAGGACCAGCGCGGTCCCGGTGCCGAGGCTCGCCACCAGTGCCGGGGCCGCCGCACCCGAGACCAGCCCGCCACGCGCGATCGCGCGGGTCTCGGCGACCCGCCGGAGCGGACGTCCGCGCCAGCGATCCGGCAGCGCGAACGAGCGCCCGCCGGTCGCCGCGACCACGTCGAGGTCGCCCGGCAGGACGCCGTGGCGGGCGAGCGCCCCGGCGAGCGCCGCGTCGAGGCGCGACGGGTCGGCCGGCCCCTCCGAGAGGAGCGACGAAAGGCGGTCCCCGCACCCGTCGTCGGGCGAGGGTCGCAGGATCACGTCGGTCAGCGTGCCGCCGAAGTCGACGGCCGCCGACCAGCGCGGGCGCGGTCGGGCCACCGCCCGTCTTCCCTACTTCTTCAAGACCCCGTCGAGCGCCGCGACGAGCTCGGCCACGTGGCTCGCCGAGACCGCGAGCTCCTCCTTCTCCTTCGCGGAGAGCGGCAGCTCGATCACCTTCTCGACGCCGCCCGCGCCGATCTGGACCGGGACACCGACGAAGAGGTCGCGCAGCCCGTACTCGCCCTCGAGGAAGGCCGCGCACGGCAGGACCGCCTTGCGGTCGCGCAGGTAGGACTCCGCCATCTGGATCGCGGCCGACGCCGGCGCGTAGTAGGCGGACCCGGTCTTCAGCAGCGCCACGATCTCGCCGCCGCCGCCGCGGGTGCGGGCGACGATCGCGTCGAGGCGCTCGGCCGACATCATGCGGTCGACCGGCAGCCCGCTCACCGTGCACATCGAGCGGACCGGCACCATGTCGTCGCCGTGCCCGCCGAGCACCTGGGCCTGCACGCTGTTCACCGACACGCCCAGCTCCATCGCGAGGAAGGTGCGAAAGCGCGCCGAGTCCAGCACGCCCGCCATGCCGATCACGCGCTGCTTCGGAAAGCCGGTGACCCGCTTCATGAGCGTGACCATCGCGTCGAGGGGGTTCGTCAGCACGATGACGAACGCCTTGGGCGCGTGCGCCTTGATGCCGCCGGCGACCTCGGAGATGATCTTCGCGTTGATCCCGAGCAGGTCGTCGCGGCTCATCCCGGGCTTGCGGGCGACGCCCGAGGTCACGATGCAGACGTCGGCGCCCGCGATGTCCTCGATCTTGTTCGTGCCGACGATGCTCGCGTCGAAGCCCTCGATCGGGCCCGACTCCGCGAGGTCGAGCGCCTTGCCCTGGGGCAGGCCGTCCACGACGTCGTAGAGCACGACGTCGCCGAGCCCCTTGAGCGCCGCGAGGTGGGCGAGCGTTCCGCCGATGTTTCCGGCGCCGATGAGCGCGATCTTCTTCCGCATGGGGTCCTCCTCGATCCTACATGTGCCGGGCGACGGCCTCGCCGAACTCGGAGCACTTGAGCAGCGTGGCGCCGTCCATGAGACGGTGGAAGTCGTAGGTCACGGTCTTCGCGCCGATCGCCCCGTCCATCCCGCGGATGATCGCGTCGGCCGCCTCGTTCCAGCCGAGGAAGCGGAGCATCATCTCGCCGGAGAGGATGACGGAGCCGGGGTTGACCTTGTCCAGGTTGGCGTACTTGGGCGCGGTGCCGTGGGTCGCCTCGAAGATGGCGTGGCCGGTCGCGTAGTTGATGTTGCCGCCCGGCGCGATGCCGATGCCGCCGACCTGGGCCGCGAGCGCGTCCGAGAGGTAGTCGCCGTTCAGGTTCGGCGTGGCGATCACGTCGAACTCCTTCGGGCGGGTCAGCACCTGCTGCAGCGTGATGTCGGCGATCGAGTCGCGCAGCATGAGCTTCTTCTTCCAGCGCCCCTCGCCGTGGGTCGGCCAGAGCGCGAGCGCCGCCTCGACCTCGCGGCGGACCGCCCCCTGCTGGTCGGGCGTCATCATGTCGTAGCCGGGGTCGATCTCGCGGGCGTTCTGCTCGACCGAGATCGCGGGGTTCGCCTCCCGGTTGCCGAGGATCCAGCTCTCGCGCTCGGTCACGACCTGCTCGCGGTAGGCCCGGGTGCCGACCCCGTAGCCCCAGTCGCGGAAGGCGCCCTCGGTGAACTTCATGATGTTGCCCTTGTGGACGAAGGTCACGCTGCGGCGGCCCTGGGCGATCGCGTACTCGATCGACGCGCGCACCAGCCGCTCCGTCCCCTCGCGCGAGATCGGCTTGATGCCGATGCCGCTCGTCTCGGGGAACCGGATCTTCTTCACGCCCATCTCGCGCTGCAGGAAGTCGATGACCTTCTTCGCCTCGGGGCTCTCGGCCGCCCACTCGACGCCCGCGTAGATGTCCTCGGTATTCTCGCGGAAGATCACCATGTCCACCGCTTCGGGATGCTTCACCGGGGACGGTACACCGACGAACCAGCGCACCGGGCGCAGGCAGACGTAGAGGTCGAGCATCTGGCGAAGCGTCACGTTGAGCGAGCGGATCCCCCCGCCGATCGGGGTCGTGAGCGGTCCCTTGATGCCGACCAGGAACTCCCGGAACGCGGTGACCGTCTCCTCGGGCAGCCAGTCGCCGAAGCGGTTGAACGCCTTCTCCCCGGCGTAGACCTCGCACCACGCGATCTTGCGACGCCCGCCGTAGGCCTTCTCGACAGCGGCGTCGAGCACGTGACGCGAGGCACGCCAGATGTCGGGACCGGTGCCGTCGCCCTCGATGAAGGGCAGGATCGGACGGTCGGGGACCTGCAGGCGCCCGTCGGCGCCCATGCGGATGGGCTGCCCCTCGGAGGGAACCTCCACGATCTTGTAGCTCGCCATCGAAGACTCCCTCGATTTCCTCGGCCCGGGTACGAGGCGGCCGGAACGGGTGCCCCGGCGCCGCGAAGCGTCTAGCGCTCGCGCCGTTCCGGCGCCAACTTCGCGGGGCTCGCGTGCCGCGAAGGCGGTTTGACGCGCGTCCGGCGCGGGCCTAGGGTCCTCCGCGATGTCGCGGATCGCCGCCCTCCTCGTCTCGCTCGCCGGCTCGGCGCTGGTCGCCGCCGCGATCGCGGCCTGCGGCGGCGACGACATCTGCCTCTCCGGGAACTGCGACCCCGACACGTCCCCGACGCCGTCCTACACCGTCTCCGTGTCCGGGAACGTGAGCCGCTTCACCACGCTGGTGAGCGATCCCACCACCGTGACCGTGATCGTCTGCGTCGGCCTGCCCGAGGGAGACGACGCGAGCGCCTGCCCGAAGAGCTTCCTCGCGCAGGTCACCTCGAGCTTCACCTTCGCCCGGAGCGGCGTCGAGCCGGGCTCGGAGACGATCTTCTTCTGGATCGACGAGGACCAGAACGGCCAGATCGACCCGGGCGACCCGCTCGCCCGCCTCTCGGATCCGAACCGGAAGCTCGTCGGTGTCGGCTCGGGAGAGCAGGTCTCCGTGACCAACGCCGTGGTCGACTTCCCGGTCCAGACCGCGACCGCGACGATCACCGTGGGCCGAGCGCCCACGCCGACCCCGGCACCGCAGCCGACGCCCTGAGCCCGCCCCCGGGCCAGCCTCAGTTCTTGCGCAGGACCATCCGGCGCGCCTGGGCCTGGATCACGCTCGACACGTTGCGGCTCTTCGCGAGCGCTCGGACCTCGCGCTCGTGCAGGCCGGGCATGAGCTTCAGCGAAATCTGCAGCGGCGTCTTCGGGTTCGTCACGAGCGCGAGCCGGATCGAGTACTGCCGGACCCAGTCGCGCTGGTCGGCCACCTGGCGCAGGAGGCTGCCGTGGATGCTGCGGTTCTTCGCCATCGCCAGCACCTCCTCCAGCGTGATGCGCGGGTTCATCAGCACGCAGCGCTGCACGAGGCGGACCGGGTCGCGGCCGAGCACCACACGCGCCTCGTGCCCGCCGGCGAGCGCGAGCTTGATCCGGTGGGCGACCGGCATCCGCTTCACGCGGATCGAGATCGCCTCGTTCTCGGGGACGTAGCGTCCCGGGAGGGACGGGTCGTCCGGGTCTTCGCCGGACCGGATCGCGTTCCGCCCGAGCCCCGCCTCCATCTCCTCGACGCTCGCGCCCTCGAGGCTCGGCGTGGCACGCGCGGCCCCGGCCGGAGCGTCGGCGAGGAGATCCGCGTCGAGCACGATCGCGTCGCGCCCGGCGAGGATCTCCTCGAACTCGGGCGTGCGCTCCTCGGAAGGGATCGAATCGGGCTTGATTCCCGGAGTCACGCGTTGCCGCCGCCCGACCTCGCCTGCCCGCCCTCCCGGTTGCGGTCCCAGATGATGCGCAGCCCGTGGAGCGTCAGGAACTCGTCGACCTCGGTGATCGTCTGCGACTCCGCCGCGATCAGGGACGCGAAACCGCCGGTCGCGAGCACGCGGGCCGGCCCGCCCTGCTCCCTCTGGATCCGCTCGACGACGCCGTCCACCATCGCGACGTAGCCGAAGAAGACGCCGGCCTGGATCGCGTTCACCGTGTTGCGGCCCACCACCTTGGGCGGCTTCTGGAGTTCGACGGCCTGCAGCTTGGCGGTGCGCGAGTAGAGTGCCTCGAGCGAGATCCCCACGCCCGGCGCGATCACGCCGCCCAGGTACTCCCCGCGCGCACTCACGACGTCGAAGGTCGTCGCGGTCCCGAAGTCGACCACGATCGACAGGTCCCGGTGACGCTCGTAGGCCGCCACCGAGTTCACGATCCGGTCGGCCCCGACCTCGCGCGGGTTGTCGTAGAGGATCGGCATCCCCGTGCGCGTGCCCGGGCCGACGACGAGCGGGGTCCAGCCGAAGGTGTTGCGACACATCTCGTCGACGATCGGCTGCATCGGCGGCACGACGTTCGACACGATCGCCCCGGCCACCCGCGACGGCTCGAGCTCCGCCATCCGCAGCAGGTTCCAGACGATGACGGAGTACTCGTCGGCGGTGCGGCCGCGGTCGGTCAGCACGCGCCAGTGACGCAGGAGCCGGGGGCCCTCGAACAGCCCCAGCACCACGTGGGTGTTCCCGACGTCGATCCCGAGCAGCATCGCGAACGGGGACCTAAGCGCCCTGCGCCGCGCTGCGCAAGCGCCGCCGACCGCTCAGGACGCCGGGTACGTGCTCCGCAACGTGACCTCCCCCGAGAGCACGCGGCGCACCCCGTCGGCGGTCTCCACGAGCAGCGCCCCTTCGTCGTCGATGCCGCGCACGACGCCTTCGAGCCGGGGACCGCCCTCCACCGAGACGACCCGGCCGGGAAGCCCGTGCCACGCCTCGTAACGCTCGCGGACCGCCGCGAAGCCCCCGCGCAGCATCTCGCCGTAGACCTCGTCGAGCGCACCGAGCAGCGCTCCGGCGAAGGCGGCGCGATCGACCGGGCGCCCGATCTCCATGGCGAGGCTCGTCGCCTTCGCGCGGAGCTCCGGCGGGAAGTCGTCGGGCAACGCGTTCAGGTTCACGCCGATGCCGACGACGACGAACCGCACGCGCTCGGCTTCCGCCTCGAGCTCGGTCAGGATGCCGCACGCCTTGCGACCGCCGAGCAGCACGTCGTTCGGCCACTTGATCTCCGGTCGCAGGCCCGTCGTCGCGGCGATCGCGTCCGCGACCGCGACGGCCGCGGCGAGCGTGAGCCGCGGCACCTCGACCGGGGAGAGCTCCGGACGCAGGATCACCGACAGGTAGAGGTTCAGGCGGGCGGGCGACTCCCAGGTCCGCCCGAGCCGTCCGCGACCGGCGGTCTGCCGTTCGGCGACGACCGCGGTGCCCTCCGGGGCGCCCTCGCGCGCCAGCTCGATCGCGAGCCGGTTCGTCGAGTCGACCTCGTCGCGGTGGACGATGGCCCCGGCGAGCCGCCGCGGCCGGAAGTGGCGCGCGATCTCCGCCGGCAGGAGCCGCTCGGTCGCACGCACGAGTCGGTAGCCGCGCCCGGCCTCGGCCTCGATCTCGTAGCCGTCGCGCCGCAGCCGCTCGATGGACTTCCAGACCGCGGCGCGCGTGACGCCGAGGTCCGCGGCGAGCGCCTCGCCCGAGCGCCAGTCCCCGCCCGCGAGGGCGGAGAGCACCGGGTCCCGGGTCATCAGGCCCGGCGGGCCCCGGCCCGCGAGGCGCGGCGCGAGAGGAAGTCGAGGCCAACGTCCACCGCCCGAACGGAGTGGGTGAGTCGCCCGATCGACACCAGGTCGGCTCCGCTCTCCGCGTAGGCGCGCACGGTGTCGAGGTTCACCCCGCCCGACACTTCGACGATCGCCCGCCCGTCGATGCGGCGGACCGCGGCGCGGACCTGCTCCGGGGTCATGTTGTCGAGCAGGATCGCGTCGGCCCCGGCCCGCAGCGCCTCCTCGACCTGCGCGATGCGGTCGCACTCGACCTCGACCCGCAGCGAGTGCGGCACCGAGGCGCGCGCGGCGCGGACGGCCGCCGCGACCGAGCCGCAGGCGGCGACGTGGTTGTCCTTCACGAGCACGCCGTCGTCGAGCCCGAAGCGGTGGTTGCGCCCGCCGCCGCAGCGGACCGCGTACTTCTGCAGGAGGCGCATCCCTGGCAGCGTCTTGCGCGTGTCGACGATCGCGGCTCGCGTGCCGCGGACGGCTTCCACGTAGCGTCGCGTCTCGGTCGCGACGCCGCAGAGGTGCTGCACGAGGTTCAGCAGGAGACGCTCGCCGGTGAGCGTGACCGCGAGCGGGCCGTCGACGACCGCGAGCCTGCGGCCCTTCCGGGCCGCCTCGCCCTCCCCGACCTCGACCGAGACCGAGGGCACGCGCGCCCGGCGCCCGGCGACGGCCTCGAGCACGATCGACACGAGCGGCAGGCCGGCGACCACGCAGTCCTCGCGGGCCACCAGCGCCGTGCGGCCCGACAGGCCCGGGTCGATGGTCGCGGCGGTCGTGACGTCGCCGCGCCCGACGTCCTCTTCGAGGCCGCGGGCGACGAGCGCGCGTGTCGAGGGATGGTCGAACGGATCGGGGGCGCCGCTCCCCGACCCGGCCTTTCTCGACGTTCCCCGGGCCATGGCTGCGGCTACCCGCCTCCGCGACACGAGTCAATTTGCGCGGCGGCGACGACAGCGCATTGAAGGCCCGGGCGGCGACTGGTAGGGCGCAAGGCGCGCGAGAGTGGCGGAACTGGCAGACGCGCAGGTCTCAGAAGCCTGTGGGGTAACACCCGTGGGGGTTCAAGTCCCCCCTCTCGCACTCGACCAGGGGCGCCGTCGCCCCGCGGTGGACGGTCGGGGAGAGGCGGGGAGGATGGAGGCGATGCCGTGACCGTTCAGTGTCCGCGGTGCGGAACCCAGTACCGGGTGCCCGATGCTCGCCTGAGCGACGCGCGCCCGGTCTTCAAGTGCACGCGCTGCAACCACGTGTTCGCGAGCGGCGAGCGCACCGCGAGCCGCGGCTCGCGCGCGGCCGAGGATCGGAACCTGCCTCTGCCCTTCGGCGGGCGACGCGCGGCGGGGCGCCCTGCTTCCGCCGCGGCCGAACGACCCGAGGAGCCCGAGGAGGCGGCACCCGCAACGCGCCGCGCCGCCGCGCGGCCGGCCGCGGAGCCGGAAGACGAGACGGCCGACGAGCGGGTGACGGGCCTCGCCGACGAACCGGAGGAGCCCGAGGCCGACGAGGATCCGGCGCAGGCCGAGGACGAACCGGCCTTCGTCTCCGCGGACGGATCGGCGGACGAGGAGGACCTCGAACTCGACGAGCCGCGCGACCGCGAGGCCGGCCCGCCGGACCTCGACGAGGCCCCCTCGCCGCCCAGGCGCCGGGTACGCCGGGCAACCCCTGCGCCCCCGCCCTCCGACGACGAGGCGACCGCCGAGGAGGACGAGGGACCGCTCCTGATCCGCGAGGCGGATCGGTCGCCCGTGACGACCCGGCGCTCGACCGCGGCCCCGAGTCGTTCGCCGATGCGACCCGTCCTCGCGGGCGTGGGCCTCGTGCTCGCGGGGTTCCTCGGCCTCGCCGGCCTGCTGCGTCGCAACCCGGAACTCGCGCTCGAGCGCCTTGCCGCCGTGCCGCTTCTCGGCCGTCTCGTCGGCGACGGTCGACTCGTGCTCGCGCGCCTCGAGGTCAGCGGGCTCGAAGGAACCGTCGAGAAGATCAAGGGGGACCGGTCCGCGCTCGTCGTCTCGGGTCGCGTCACCAACACCACCGGTCAGCCGCTGCGCCTGATCGAGGTCGAGGGCCGCCTCGTCGCCGACGGCGTCGAGCGCCGCCGCCAGGTCGTCTACGCCGCGAACCAGGCGCGCAAGACGATCCGCGACCTCTCCGCGAGCGAAGTCGAGATGCTCCTGCGGCTCGAGCCGAATCGCCGGTTCGTCGTCCGGCCGGGAGAGTCGGCGACGTTCCTGCTCGTCTTTCCCGACCCGCCCGCGAACGCCAGCGAGGTCGATTGCCGGATCGTGGACGCGAGGGCCGCCTGAAGGCGGTCAGCGCTTCTCGGCGGGGTCGGAGCCCTTCGACGGGGTCACGTCGATCGAGTCCGGCTCGTTGACGGCCTTGCGAAAGTTGCGGATCGCGCTACCGATTCCGGAACCGAGGCCGGGGAGCCGGCCGGGGCCGAACAGGATCAGGACCACCGCCAGGATGATCAGCAGCTCGGGAACGCCGAGACCCATGGCCGATCGTGTAGGCCAGTGGCCGCTCCCCCGCAAGGCGCGCGCTTGAACTGGACCTTCGACCCCGAACGTCCTCGCCTTTCGACCCTCGCGACGTTCGTCGGGCTCTCGCTGCTGCTGCATGCGCTCCTGCTCGCGTGGCTCCGGGGTGCGCACTTCTCCGTCGCGCCGCCGCCCGACCGGCCGATCGTCGTGCAGCTCGCGCCGGCGCAGCCGCCCGCGTCCGTCCCGGCGAAACCCGCTCCGGCCGCTCCTCCCGCGGCCCGGCCGCCCGAGCCGCAGGCGCCGACGGCGCAGGCCCCGCAGAAGATGCAGCCGCCCGCGGCTCCGCTTCGCAACCAGGTCGTCGCCCCTTCGGACGAGGAGAACGGGCAGGCTCCCGACAAGACCGCCCTGCTGAGCGACCGCGACAACCGCGTCGAGAAGGAAACGGTGAAACGCGGCAATCCCGAGGCCGGCGAGAAGCCCCCGCCGCCGAAGGCTGCCGAGGCCCGGCCTGCTCCGAAACCCGCACCGGCCGCCCCGAAGACCGGGGCACCGAAGCCGCCACCGGGCCAGCTCGCGAAGGCGGAGGCACCGAAGCCCGTCGCGCCGCGCGCGGCGCCCGCGCCGAAGCCCGCTCCGCCGCGCCCGGCGGCACAGGCGCGGCCCCGACCGCAGCCGGCACCCCCGCCCGCCGAACGCGAGGACGCCTCGCCCCCCGAACCGGTCCAGCGTGCCGACGCCCGCCCCATGCTCGAGCCTCCGGCCGATCGCCTCGATGCGCCGCCCCGAGTCGAGCCGAGGTCGCGCCGAGCGCCCCCGGCGCCCCGGCCGCGCCCAGAGCCCGACGCCTTCGCGGAACCGCAGCCGCCTTCCGCCCCCTCGCGCGCCGACGCCAGGACTCGCCCGGCCGCGCGTGGCGGCAAGCGCGCGCTGCCCGGGCTCGACGCCCTGCTTCCGCCCGCAGCGGAGGTGCTCGCCGACGCGGGCCCCGCCGCCGGGGCCGGCGCCCGGCGGGACGCCGGCGGCCGCACCGAGGGACGCGACGACCCGCGCCGCGATCTCGTGAGCGCGCCTCCACCCAAGCCGGGATTCTTCGGCGGGCCGCGCGGCACCTTCGACAGCCTCCCCGGCGTCGCCCAGGGCAGTCTCACGATGCTCAACACGAAGGCCGACCGGTTCGCGCCCTTCGTGCGACGCGTGGGCACGCGCGTGTTCCAGAACCTGCTGATCTTCCAGCGCCAGAACCTGGGGATCAACGACATTCTCGCCGCGCACGAGCCGGTCACGGTGCGCTGCCTGCTGGACCCCGAGGGACACCTGAAGGACATCACCGTCGAGGACCGCTCGGGAAGCCTCGCCGTCGACCAGACCCTGCTCGACGCCCTGCGACAGGCGGCCTTCGACTCGAACCCGCCTCGATCGGCCGCCAACGCGAACGGCGACTACGAGTTCGTCTTCGTCTCCCAGATCGCGGCCCAGGTGGGCGACGGACCGGGCGGCCCCCAGGTTCGGATGATCGAGAGCCGGCTGCGGGTCGGCTTGCTCTGAGGCCTCAGGCCTCGTCGCCGCCGCCTGTGCCCGGGGTCGCGCCGACGGGGCGCCAGCGGAGCACCGGCTTGCGAGCGGCCCGGGTCTCGTCGAGACGCCGGACGCGCGCCGAGTGCGGCGCGCCCGAGAGGCGATCGGGGTCGGCTTTCGCCTCGGCCACGATCGTCTCCATCGCGGCGACGAACGCGTCCAGCGTCTCGCGACTCTCGGTCTCCGTCGGCTCGATCATGAGCGCACCGGGAACCACCAGCGGGAAGTAGATCGTCGGCGCATGGAAGCCGAAGTCGAGCAGCCGCTTGGCGACGTCGAGCGTCTTCACTCCCGTGCCCGCGAGCGACTGGTCGGTGAAGACACATTCGTGCAGGCAGGGCTGGTCCTGCGCGATCGAGAGGGTCCCGCCGAGCCGTGCACGCAGGTAGTTCGCGTTCAGGACCGCGCGCTCGCTCATCCGCGCGATGCCGTCGCCGCCGAGCCCGGCCATGTAGGTGTAGGCGCGGACCAGCATGCCGAAGTTGCCCTGGAAGGTCCGCACGCGACCGATCGAGTGCGGGCGATCCTCGTCGAGGGCGAGGGCGCCCTCGACCCGGACGACGCGCGGCACCGGGAGGTAGGGTTCGAGCACCGACTTGACGCACACCGGGCCCGCCCCCGGGCCACCCCCGCCGTGCGGCGTCGAGAAGGTCTTGTGCAGGTTGATGTGCAGCACGTCCGCGCCGACGTCGCCCGGCCGCGACACGCCGCAGAGTGCGTTCATGTTCGCGCCGTCGATGTAGACGAGACCGCCCAC
>Ga0075471_10001148_pt1 | contig 17107 bp, 17 predicted proteins | sample DEB19_08_DNA_2_FD_74787 | JGI IMG/M metagenome (GOLD analysis project Ga0075471, IMG submission 74787) | Aqueous microbial communities from the Delaware River and Bay under freshwater to marine salinity gradient to study organic matter... | ecosystem: Environmental > Aquatic > Marine > Coastal ... | reverse complement strand
TGCTGGAGCAGGGCCAGCCCCCCCGCCAGGTGCTGCTGCTCGATTGCGCCGAGCGGGAACTCGATCTCAAACGCCTGCCGGAGCAGGCCTGGCCGGCGCGGGCGGGTCGGCCGCTGCTGATGGCCCTGGTGCGCCAGCGCTGGCTGGTGACCAGCCTGTTCCGCTGGTTCGCCCGAGCCTCCGTGGTGCGCCAGGTGCTGCTGCAGGCCTACCCGAGCGGCCACCACGTGGACGAAGAGCTGGTGGAGCTGCTGCTGCGCCCCACCCGCGACCCGGGAGCGCCGGAAGCGTTCCGCGGCTTCGTGAACCTGTTCGACGACTGGCTGGCTCCCCAGCTGCTGGAGATCCTTAGCGCCGCCAGCCCAGCTGTTCCGGTGCGCCTGCTCTGGGGGGAGGATGATCCCTGGGAACCCTTGGCGGAACCCCGCCGCTGGCGCGATCAGTTCCGCTGCGTGCAGGAGCTGCGCGTGCTGCCGGGGCTGGGGCATTGCCCCCACGATGAAGGCCCGGTGCAGGTGAACCCGATCCTGCAGGGGTGGCTGGCCTGCGGTTGGGGAAAGGGATCCGAGCCCCTCGCCCTCCAGGCCTGATCAGCGGGCCTGGGCAATCACGAACGAGCGCGGCAGATCGAGCATCTTGCCGGAGGTGGGCACGTAGGCCCGGTGGTTGAACACGTCGTAGTCGAGCTCCTCGATCACATCGAGAATGCCGCGATACAGGCGCAGCGAAGCCCACACCGGCCAGCGGGCATCGGGAGCCAGCCAGCGCACGCCGGCCTCGGAGCGGGCGAACCAGTCGCGGGCGCGGGCCAGCTGGAAGCGCATCAGTTCACGCCAGCTGTCGTTGAGCACCCCCTCCATCAGCTCAGCCTCGCTGTAGCCGAAGCGCAGCAGATCCTCCTGGGGCAGATAGATGCGGCCACGGGCCCGGTCTTCACCCACATCGCGCAGGATGTTGGTGAGCTGGTTGGCGATGCCGAGCGCCACCGCCGCCTCGCTGGTGTCGGGCCGCTCGCTCCAGGGGGCTGAGGTGTAGGCGGGATCCACCCCCATCACCTCCTGGGTCATCAACCCCACGGTGCCAGCCACCCGGTAGCAGTAGAGATAGAGCTGATCGAAGTCGGCGTAGCGGGTGGTGGTGAGATCCATCCGCATGCCCTCGATCATGTCGAGATAGGGCTGCAGAGGCTGGGGGTAGCGCTCGATCGTGTCGCGCATCACCAGATCCAGTCCATCGCGCACCTCCCCCTCGAACAGGGCCCGGGTGCGCTGCTCCCAGGCATCGAGCCGAGCCGCCAGCTCCTCCACGGGCCGGGCCATGGCCTCCGGGCTGTCCATCAACTCATCGGTGCGGCGGCACCACACGTAGATCGCCCAGATGGCCCGCCGCTTGGCGGGCGGCATCAGCAGCGTGCCGAGATAGAAGGTCTTGGCCCACTCGGCTGTTTCACGCCGGCAGGCTTCGTACGCCTGCTCCAGCGTGGGCAGCGCAGCGGGGGCTGGGGCAATGGCCACCGGCTTCAGGCCACCACGGCGACCTTGCCATCGCCCGCAGCAGCGGCCGCCAGCGGCGACCCACTGATGGCCGCGGCGCACTGCTTGCCGCTGAGCACCGCGCCCTCCATCGAAGCCAGGTAGCGCTGCATCGTGTAGCAGCCGGCCAGGAAGAAGTTGGCGATCGGCGAGGCCTGATCGGGGCGCAGCTGCTGGCAGCCGGGCACGGTCTTGTACACCGAGAGGGGCGTCTTCACCACGATCGCCTTGCGCAGCTGGGCCTGGTCGTCGCCCGTGAAGTGCATCGGGAACAGGCGCTTCAGCTCCTCCATCGTGGCGGCCACGATCTCGTCATCGGAGCGGCCGATCCAGTCTTTCGCGGGGGCGAACACCAGCTCCAGCATCGAGCGCTCGGGATCCTCGTACTCGCGGCAGGTGTTGCTCATGTCGGCATACACGCTGAGCAAAGGGCTGCGGCTGAACAGCAGGTGATCGATCGTGGTGAGCTTGCGATCGAACCAGAGATGGATGTTGATCACCGGCACCCCGTTGAGGCCATCGAGCTTCTTGAAGTAGGGCATCTCCTTCCAGGGCTCGGGGATCAGCAGCTTGAACGGATCCACCGGCATGGCGCTCACGTAGGCGTCCGCGTGGAGGGTGTAGCCCTCCTTGCCCTTGATCCCGCCGATGCGGAAGCCGCTCACCGTGCCGTCGGCATTGAGCTCGATCTCGCGCAGGGGCGAATCCAGATGCACCTCGCCGCCACGGGCGGTGACGTAATCCACGATCGGCTGGCAGAGGCGCTGCGGCGGGTTGCCGTCGAGGAAGGCCATCTTCGAGCCGTCGCTTTCCTGCAGGAAACGGTTGAGCGCGGTGAGCACCACGGTGCTGGAGATTTCATCCGGATCGATGAAGTTCAACGCCTTGGCCATGGCGATGAAGACCTCATCGTTCACGCGATCGGGAATGTTGTGCAGCTTCAGCCACTCACTCCAGGAATACTGATCACACTCCTCCACGTAGTTCTGACCGCGCAGCATCGCCGGCACCAGCCCCAGACCGAAGGCGATCTTCTCCGGCCAGGTGAGCATGTCGTTGTTGCCGAGGATCGCGGCCACCCCGTTGAACGGCGCCGGGATGTCGGGGAAGTCGAAGCGGCTGTAGGTGCCCGGTGTCTCCTTCTGGTTGAAGATCATCGAGTGGCTCTTCCACTGCAGACGGTCCTCGATGCCCAGCTCCTTGAACAGCTGGCGCATGTTGCGGTAGGCGCCGAAGAAGATATGCAGGCCGGTCTCGTACCAGTCGCCGTCCTCGTCCTGCCAGGCGGCCACCTTCCCGCCGAGCACATCGCGGGCTTCCACCACCACCGGGGTGTGACCGGCGTCGCAGAGGTACTTGGCACAGGCCAGACCAGCCAGGCCAGCACCAGCAATGGCGACGCGCATGAAACCACCCCAATCTGAGCGCAACCTTAAAAGGTGCTCCCCCACCTCCGGCCGCCTCCAGAGGGCCGCGAGCCGCCGCAGGCCATCGGCAGCCAGCCACGGCGGCAGACCGCGCGGGCCTCAGGGCTTCCTAAAGTCGCGTCACCCCGGCCCTCCGGAACCGCCCGTGGCGCCCTCTGTGCGCTGCAACACCGCCACCCGCACCGCCACCAGCCCCGACGCCACCCCATGGCCGACACCCTGATCAAGTCCACCACCCGCCACGTGCGCCTGTTCACGGCCCGGGTGGAGAACGGCCAGCTGGTGGCCGACGCCAGCCAGCTCACCCTGGATCTCGATCCCGACAACGAGTTCCTCTGGGATGCCGCCTGCGAGCAGACCGTGCAGCAACGGTTCCGCGAGCTGGTGGACGCCCACGCCGGCGCCGACCTCACCGACTACACCCTGCGACGCATCGGTTCGGAGCTGGAGGGCACGATCCGCCAGCTGCTCCAGGCCGGCCAGCTGCGCTACAACCCGGATTGCCGGGTGCTCAACTATTCGATGGGTCTGCCCCAGAGTCCGGCCAGCGCATGAGTCGATCCCCCTACGGCCGCGGCGGCTACACCCCCCGCGACGACGGCGGCACGAGCCGGAGCGGCGGTGGTGGCCGCTACGCCGCTGAACCCCGCGGGCGGGGGCGGGATCAGGGCAGAGACGCCTACAGCGATCGCTATGGCTATGAGCAGGATCGCCCCAGCAGGGGCGGCCGTGGTGGGGGCCCCGCTGGGCCGGCTGGTCCCGGTGGCGGCAACCAGCCCTTTCAGTTCAACATCGCTACCGGCGCCGTGCTGGCCGGCGTGCTGATCGTGGGCATCGGTATCGGCACCGGCCTCTCCAGCACCACCCAGGGCGACCAGGGCAACATCGCTAGCTCCCAGCAGCTCGATATGGCGGTGCCCGATCCGGAATTCTGCCGCCAGTGGGGCGCCAGCGCCTTCGTGATGGACATCGAGCTGTACACCACGATGAACCCCAGCTCGAGCTTCGTCACCCAGCCAGCGCTCAAGCCCGGATGCGTGATTCGCCGGGAGAACTGGAGCGTGCTGCAGAAGGAGGGAGCGGTGACCGCCGAGCAGATGCGCCAGTGCAAGCAGCGCATGAACACCTTCGCCTACATCGGCTCGGTCAAGGACAAACCGGTGGTCCGCTGCGTCTATCAGACCGACATCACCGAGAACAAGTTCCTCACCAAGGGTGTCGCCGACGACAGCGTGGGCGTGACGCCGGAAGCGGATCAGTTCTGAACAGCCCGCTCTCTGAGGCCCGGGGCTGAATCGGCTGCGCCCTCACCACCGCTGCTGCTGCTGATGGCTCACACAGCCGCCGCCGGTTCCTCCGTCGGGGCGGCAGCGGCCTGGTTCTGCAACAGCGGCCGGCGCAGGGGGCTGTCCGGGCTGGCGAACACCGGCAGGATCTCTCGCCGGAAGGCCTCGGCCGCACGCGAGCAGTAGCGGGCGGGATGGCTGATCAGCTTCAGCTGGCGGCGCACCGAGAGATCGGCCAGGGCCGGGCGGTGCAGGCTGCCGGCGGCCAGCTCCCGCTCGATCGACACCACCGGCAGGAAGGCGGCGCCCAGACCGCTCTGCACCGCGTTCTTGATCGCCTCGAACGAGTTGAGCTCCATCTCGATCTTGAGGCGGGCCACATCGAGGCCGGAGCGGGCCAGCAACTGGTCCACCATCTTGCGGGTGGTGGACTGGGCATCGAGGCAGACGAACCCGAGCCGGTAGAGGTCGTCCTTGCTGAGCTCCGGCAGGCGGGCCAGGGGGTGCTTGGTGGGGAGCACCAGGGCCAGCTCATCGCTGGCGTAGGGCACCACCTGCAGCTGCTCGTTCAGATCCGCCGGCAGCTCACCGCCGATGATCGCCAGGTCGATCTGGCCGTTGGCCACGCTCCAGCCGGTGCGCCGCGTGCTGTGCACCTGCAGCTGCACCGCCACATCCGGGTACTTCTGGCGGAACAGGCCGATCATCCGCGGCATCAGGTAGGTGCCGGTGGTCTGGCTGGCGCCGACGATCAGCGAGCCGCCGCGCAGGTTGTGCAGATCATCGAGGGCGCGGCAGGCCTCCTGGCACTGGCTCAGGATGCGGTCGCAGTAGCTCAGCAGCAGGTGGCCGGCCTCGGTGAGCTGGGCCTTGCGGCCGCCGCGATCGAACAGCGACACATCGAGCTGCTTCTCCAGGTTCTGGATCTGCAGGCTCACGGCCGGCTGCGTCACGTAGAGGCTGTCGGCCGCTTTCTTGAAACTTCCCTCGCTGGCGATCGCCCGCAGGATGCGCAGCTGGTCGAGGGTGAACGGCAGATCAGCCATGGGGAAATCGCGAGGCGCTCACCGGCTGGAGGGTCGAACTCTAGGGGCCGCCACTGAAGCTGCCGGCCCCCCTTCCAGCGGAGCCCCGCCGCAGGGGGTTGCGGCCGGCCGGCGCCACACGATTCGCCACAATCAACGCCTGCACCGGCCGGCATGAACACGCTCCACCCCCACCACAGCAGCTGGGTGATGCTGGCGCTGCTGATCGGCTTCGCCGTGCTGCACAGCGGCGGGGCCTCCCTGCGGGCCTGGGGGGCGGCGCGCATCGGCGAACGGGCCTGGCGCCTGCTGTTCGCCGCCGTGAGCATCCCCTCGGCGGTGGTGGTGATCGGCTACTTCCTGGCCCACCGCTACGACGGCATCCGTCTGTGGAACCTGCAGGACCAGCCCTGGATCGTGCCGCTGGTCTGGAGCGGCACCGCCATCAGCTTTCTGTTCCTCTACCCCGCCACCTACAACCTGCTGGAGATCCCGGCGGTGCTCAAGCCCCAGGTGCGGCTCTACGCCACCGGGATCATCCGCATCAGCCGCCACCCGCAGGCGGTGGGGCAGATCCTCTGGTGCGCCACCCACCTGCTGTGGATCGGCAGCAGCTTCATGGTGGCCGCCTGCGTGGGGCTCATCGGCCACCACCTGTTCGCGGTGTGGAACGGCGATCGGCGCCTGCGTCAGCGCTTCGGCGATGCGTTCGAGGAGCTGAAGGCCAGCACCTCGGTGATCCCGTTTCAGGCGGTGCTCGATGGCCGTCAGCAGCTGGTGCTCAGCGAATTCCTGCGTCCGGCCCAACTGGGCATCGCCATCGCCGTGGGGGTGTTCTGGTGGGCCCATCGCTTCATCGGCGCCGGTGCCACCGCCTTCACGCGCACGGGTCTGGCCCACTGGCTGGGCTGAGGGCAGGACCAGGGCACCCATGCGCCGGCCCCCACACAGCGCCAGGGATCGGCCACCGTCCTGCCTACACTCGCGCTGATTGCCTGAGCGCCGGATGCCCTCGCCCGCCGAACTCGCCTGGCTGATCCCGGTGTTGCCCCTGGCCGGGGCCTGCCTGGTGGGCCTGGGGCTGATCAGCTTCAACCGCACCGTGAACCGCCTGCGCAAACCGGTGGCGGTCCTGCTCATCAGCTGTGTGGGTGCCGCAGCGGTGCTGAGCTACGCCGTGCTGGCCCAGCAGCTGGCCGGAGCCGGGCCCACCGAAGTGCTGTTCAACTGGGCCACGGCCGGCAGCTTCAACCTGCAGATGGGCTTCCGGGTGGATGCCCTGGCTGCCGTGATGCTGGCCCTGGTCACCACCATCGCCGTGCTGGTGATGGTGTACTCCGATGGCTACATGGCCCACGACAAGGGCTATGTGCGCTTCTTCACCTATCTGGCCCTGTTCAGCAGTTCGATGCTGGGCCTGGTGATCAGCCCCAACCTGCTGGAGATCTACGTCTTCTGGGAGCTGGTGGGCATGTGCTCCTACCTGCTGGTGGGCTTCTGGTACGACCGCGATGGCGCCGCCAACGCCGCCCAGAAGGCGTTCGTGACCAACCGCGTCGGCGACTTCGGCCTGCTGCTCGGCATCCTCGGCCTGTTCTGGGCCACCGGCAGCTTCGGCTTCGAAGAGATCGGCGCACGCCTGCAGGAGGCCGTGGCCGGCGGCAGCGTCAGCAATGGCGTCGCGGTGCTCCTCTGCCTGCTGGTGTTCATGGGACCGATGGCCAAGTCGGCCCAGTTCCCCCTGCACGTGTGGCTGCCCGATGCGATGGAGGGCCCCACCCCGATCTCAGCCCTGATCCACGCCGCCACGATGGTGGCGGCCGGCGTGTTCCTGGTGGCACGCCTGCAACCGGTCTACGAGCCGTTCCCGGCGGTGCAGGCCACGATCGCCGTGATCGGCACGATCACGCTGTTCCTGGGGGCCTCGATCGCCCTCACGCAGATGGATCTCAAGAAGGGGCTGGCCTACAGCACCGTGAGCCAGCTCGGTTACATGATGCTGGCCATGGGCTGCGGCGCCCCGGTGGCCGGCATGTTCCACCTGGTGACCCATGCCTTCTTCAAGGCGATGCTGTTCCTGGGCTCCGGCTCGGTGATCCACGCCATGGAGGAGGTGGTGGGGCATGAGCCGGTGCTGGCCCAGGACATGCGCCTGATGGGCGGGCTGCGCCGCTGGATGCCGGTGACCAGCAGCACCTTCCTGATCGGCTGCATCGCCATCGCCGGCATCCCGCCGCTGGCCGGCTTCTGGAGCAAGGACGAGATCCTCGGCCAGGCCTTCAACACCTATCCCCTGCTCTGGGGGATGGGCTTCATCACCGCCGGCATGACCGCCTTCTACATGTTCCGGCTCTACTTCCTCACCTTTGAGGGCAGCTTCCGCGGCACCGACCAGGCGATGCAGGCCCAGCTGATGGCGGCAGCCGGTAAGAGCGGCGCCGACCACGACGAGGAGCATGGCCACGGCCACCACGCCTCCCACCCCCATGAATCCGGCTGGCAGATGGCCATGCCGCTGGCGGTGCTGGCGGTGCCATCCGTGCTGATCGGCCTGCTCGGCACCCCCTGGAACAGCCGCTTTGCCCAGCTGCTCGATCCCAAGGAGGCCGCCCACATGGCCAGCCACTTCAGCTGGGCCGAATTTCTGCCCCTGGCGGGCGCCTCGGTGGCCATCTCCGTGGTGGGCATCACGGTGGCCGTGCTGGCCTACGCCCTGCACAAGCTCGACCTGGCCGCCCTGTTCGCCAACCGCTTCCCGGCGATCAACGCCTTCCTGGCCAACAAGTGGTACCTCGACGACCTCAACGACAAGCTGTTCGTGCAGGGCAGCCGCAGGCTGGCGCGCTCCGTGCTGGAGGTGGACTCCAAGGTTGTCGATGGGGTGGTCAACCTGACCGGCCTCGTCACCCTGGGCAGCGGCGAAGGCCTGAAGTACTTCGAAACCGGGCGGGCGCAGTTCTACGCGCTGATCGTGTTCGGCGGGGTGATCGCCCTGGTGGTGCTGTTCGGCGCGCTGGGGTGACGGCCGCCCGGCCCTGTGGCTGCGGTGCCACAACGCGGTGCCACAACGCTGTGTGTGACATCGGCCACCGCCAACTCGCTGTTGGGGCGGTGATTTCTACACTCCGCCCAGACCCCTGAGCCGGCCTGTGGCCCTGGATTTCGCCGTCACCCTGGCAACCGCCCTCTCCCAGAAAGGCGGTGGCGCTTTCCCCTGGCTGAGCGCCGCCATCCTGTTCCCGATCGCCGCAGCGCTGCTGATCCCGTTCGTGCCCGACCAGGGCGACGGCAAGCAGGTGCGCTGGTTCGCCCTGGGGGTGACGCTGATCACCTTCCTGATCACGGTGGGCGGCTACCTCAACGGCTACGACCCGAGCGTGGAAGGGCTGCAGCTGGCCGAACGCTGGACCTGGCTGCCCGAGCTGGGGCTGGCCTGGTCGGTGGGGGCGGATGGCCTGTCGATGCCGCTGATCCTGCTCACCAGCTTCATCACCGCCCTGGCGGCCCTGGCGGCCTGGCCGGTGAGCTTCAAGCCGAAGCTCTTCTACTTCCTGCTGCTGGCGATGGATGGCGGCCAGATCGCCGTGTTCGCCGTGCAGGACATGCTGCTGTTCTTCCTGGCCTGGGAGCTGGAGCTGCTGCCGGTGTACCTGCTGCTGGCCATCTGGGGCGGCAAGAAACGCCAGTACGCCGCCACCAAGTTCATCCTCTACACGGCCGGCAGCTCGCTGTTCATCCTGATCGTGGGCCTGGCGATGGCCTTCTACGGCGGCCACACCAGCTTCGAGTACACGGATCTGATGGCCAAGGACTTCTCCACGAAGTTCCAGCTGCTGGCCTACGCGGGCCTGCTGATCGCCTTCGGGGTGAAGCTGCCGATCGTTCCCCTGCACACCTGGCTGCCGGATGCGCACGGCGAGGCCACGGCGCCGGTGCACATGCTGCTGGCCGGCATCCTGCTGAAGATGGGCGGCTACGCCCTGCTGCGCTTCAACGTGCAGCTGCTGCCCGAGGGCCACGCTCAGTTCGCGCCGCTGCTGGTGGTGCTGGGGGTGGTGAACATCATCTACGCGGCCCTCACCTCGTTCGCCCAGCGCAACCTCAAACGCAAGATCGCCTACAGCTCGATCAGCCACATGGGCTTCGTGCTGATCGGCATCGGCAGCTTCAGCGATCTCGGCACCAGCGGCGCGATGCTGCAGATGATCAGCCATGGCCTGATCGGCGCCTCCCTGTTCTTCCTGGTGGGCGCCACCTACGACCGCACCCACACGCTGCAGCTCGATGAGATGGGCGGCGTCGGCCAGCGGATGCGCAAGATGTTTGCGCTCTGGACCGTGTGCTCCCTGGCCTCCCTGGCCCTGCCCGGCATGAGCGGCTTCGTCAGCGAGCTGATGGTGTTCGTGGGCTTCGCCACCAGCGAGGCCTACGCCCTCAGCTTCCGGGTGGTGATGTCGGTGCTGGCCGCCGTGGGCGTGATCCTCACCCCGGTCTACCTGCTCTCGATGCTGCGCGAGATCTTCTTCGGCAAGGAGAACGCCGAGCTGGCCTCCCACACCAACCTCGTGGATGCCGAGCCGCGGGAGATCTATGTGATCAGCTGCCTGCTGGTGCCGATCCTCGGCATCGGCCTCTATCCGCGGATCATGACCGACAGCTACCGCGCCTCGATGGAGGCCCTGGTGCAGCGCGAGAACGCGGCGGTGAGCCGGCTGATTCACCCCTCCGCCAACGACCTGATCCGGCGCCCCACCCTGGCCGTGGCCCCCGCGGGCGTTCTGCCGGCACCGCCACGGCTGCAGGCCCCTGCCCTGCGATAAGGGCCGTAACAAAGGTCTGCGGCCGCCCGCCCCCCTGGGCAGATCCCGGCAACAGTCCTTACGCTCAGCTCCTGTGACTCCTGGAACCCCGGTTCCCCCTGCACGATGAAGCAGCTCAACTTCGTGCTGATCTTCAGCTTCGGGCTGGCGATGGTGATGTTCACCCTCGAGAACACGGCGCCCACCACGGTGACCTTCCTGCCAGGCCTCACCGCCACCCTGCCCCTGGCGGCCATGCTGCTGGTGGTGGGGGGCATCGGCGCCACGGCCGCCTGGGTGTTCGCCGTCTGGACCGGTGTGGTCAAGCGGGTGGAGAGCCAGACCAACCCCACGGACCTGGAAGCCCAGCAGGTGCGCATCCGTGAGCTGGAGGAAGACGTGCAGCGCTACCGCGCCACGGTGGACGCCCAGCTGGGTCTGCTGCCGGCCGCCGGCGAGAGCTCTGCCAAGGCGGAAGCGGCCTGAGGCCGGAGCTGAGCGCCTGTCACCGCAGGGGCACAGGCCTGGATGCCGCCGGCTGATGCCGGTAGGGTCTGGGCAGTACGCACCGATCCGTGGCCGAAGCGGGCGCCAGGCTGGCCATCCGGCTGCTGCAGGATGCGGCCGAGCGGGGTGAGCTCGACCCCTGGGATGTGGATGTGATCGCCGTGGTGGACGGCTTTCTCGATCAGCTGCGCGCCCGCATCGAGGTGCCGCGGCTGGTGGCGGCGGCCTCCGCTGGCCAGGGGGGCAGCTACGAGCAGGACCTGGCCGAAACCAGCGAGGCCTTCCTGGCGGCGTCGGTGCTGGTGGGTCTCAAGGCCGAGGTGCTGGAGGCGCAGACCTTCCCGCCGCCCCCGATCGAGGAGGAGAGCTATGCGTTCGACATGGACGCCGATGGCCAGGGGTGGCTGCTCTCGCCCGGGGTGGAGCTGCCAGCCCGGCCGGAACGCCACCTGCTGCGCCGCCCGGTGGCCCCGCCGCCGCTGCAGCGGCCGGTGACGCTGGGGGAGCTGATCCGTCAGCTGGAGGAGATCGCCGAGCGGCTGGAGCAGGAGGAGGGGCAGACGCGCCAGCGCAGCCGCAGCCGCCGCTTCAGCGATCGGGCCGTGATCGAACAGGTGGCCGCCCTGGCGCACCGCGAGAAGCTGCCGGAAACCACCGCCGCCCTCAGCCAGTTCCTGCTGGAGTGGCCGCCGGCCGTGGACTGGTGCTGCTTCGAAGCCCTGGTGGGGGCCTGGGCCGCCGTGGCTCCTGAAGACCTCGACTGCGACCGGGTGGGGGTGTTCTGGGCCCTGCTGTTCCTCTGCTCCCAGGGACGCGTGGAGCTGGAGCAGCAGGGGGGCCTGCATGGCCCCCTGCAGCTGAAGCGCCTGCTGGAGGAGCGCGAGAGCGTGCAGCTGCCGCTACCCGCCGAGCTGGGGTCAGCTCGGGGGCCGGCCGGCCGGCCACTGGCAGCCTGAGCCACGTGTCTAGGGTGTGACCCACCCACCGAAGACAGACAGCGCCGATGAAGGCGATGATCCTGGCGGCCGGTAAGGGGACCCGTGTGCGGCCGATCACCCACACGATCCCCAAGCCGATGATCCCGATCCTGCAGAAACCTGTGATGGAGTTTCTGCTGGAGCTGCTACGGGAGCACGGCTTCACCGAAATCATGGTGAATGTGTCTCACCTGGCTGAAGAAATCGAGAATTACTTCCGCGATGGCCAGCGCTTCGGCGTGGAGATCGCTTACAGCTTTGAAGGACGGATTGAAGATGGTGAGCTGATCGGAGAGGCCGTGGGATCGGCCGGTGGCCTCAAGAAGATCCAGACCTTCCAGCCCTTCTTCGACGACACCTTCGTTGTGCTCTGCGGCGATGCCCTGATCGACCTCGACCTCAGCGAAGCCGTGCGTCGCCACAAGGCCAAGGGGGCCATGGCCAGCCTGATCACCAAGCGGGTGCCCCGCGATCAGGTGAGCAGCTACGGCGTGGTCGTCACCGACGAGGACGGCCGCGTGCTCTCCTTCCAGGAGAAGCCGGCTGTGGATGAAGCAGCCAGCGACATGATCAACACCGGCATCTACATCTTTGAGCCGGAGGTTCTGAATTACGTGCCCGAGGGCACCCCGTTTGACATCGGCTCGGATCTGTTCCCACGCCTGGTGGCAGACGGCGCGCCGTTCTATGCCCTGCCGATGGAATTCGAATGGGTGGACATCGGCAAAGTGCCCGATTACTGGCAGGCCATCCGGAGCGTGCTGCAGGGCCAGGTGCGGCAGGTGCAGATCCCCGGCAAGCAGGTGCGGCCCGGCATCTACGCCGGCCTGAACGTGGCCGCCAACTGGGACAAGATCAACGTGCAGGGGCCGATCTATGTGGGTGGCATGAGCCGCATCGAGGACGGCGCCACGATCATCGGCCCGGCAATGATCGGCCCCAGCTGCCACATCTGTGAAGGCGCCACGATCGATAACTCGATCATCTTCGATTACTCGCGCATCGGCCCCGGCGTGCGACTGGTGGATAAGTTGGTGTTCGGCCGTTACTGCGTCGACCGCAACGGCGACCACTTCGATCTGCAGGAAGCTGCGCTCGACTGGCTGATCACCGACACGCGCCGCCAGGACCATGTGGCCCCGTCGCCGCAGCAGAAGGCCCTGGCTGAACTGCTCGGCACCGACCTCGCCATCAGCGGAGCCGGCTGAGCCGCAGCTCCCGTCGCTCAGCGGCAGGCGCTGATACCGGCACGCTCCAGGATCAACGGGATGCGCTCCTCGGCGCGCACGGCCATCAGGTGCACCCCCTGGGCGATACCGGCATAGGTGGCCACCTGCTCCGCGGCGATGCTGATGCCTTCGTCGGCCGGATTGCTGGCGGCAGCCAGCCGATCGATCGTGGCCTGGGGGATGTTGGCGCCGGGCACCACCCGGTTGATGAACGCGGCGTTCTTCGCCGACTTGAGCAGAAACACGCCAGCGAGCACCGGCAGCCCCAGCGGCGCGCTGATCTCCTCCACGAAGCGGCGCAGGCAATCGGCGTCGCTGACCATCTGGGTCTGCAGGAAGCGAGCGCCCGCCTGCTGCTTGCGCAACACCCGGCTGCGCAAGCCACTCCAGCTGCCGCTCTGCGGATCAGCGGCGGCACCGGCGAACAGCGCGGTGGGGCCATCGGGCAGGAGGCCGGCCACCGGATCGAGGCCCTGGTTGAAATCCCGCACCTGCTGCAGCAGACGCACGGCTTCCAGCTCGTTCACCGGCCGGGCCGCGGGCTGATCACCCGCCCGCACCGGGTCGCCGGTGAGGCAGAGCAGGTTGCGGATCCCCAGGGCATGGGCACCCAGCAGGTCGGCCTGCAGGCCGATGCGGTTGCGATCCCGGCAGGCCAGCTGCCACACCGGCTCGATGCCGGCCTCCAGCAGCAGCCGGCACACCGCCAGGCTGCTCATCCGCATCACGGCACGGCTGCCATCGGTGACATTGACCGCATGCACCAGACCCTGCAGCGCGCGGGCGTGGTCGAGGGTGTTGCCCACATCGCCACCGCGGGGGGGCATCACCTCGGCGGTGATTGCCAGGGAACCCACCTCCAGCGCCCGTTGCAGCCGCAAAACCACCTAACCGATTGGGGCCAGTATCGACCACCATCACCGGCTGCCTGGCGCTGGCTGCCTACAGTGATCACAAGCAATCACGCCGTGCTGCAACCGCGGCGGAGGGGCCTCGATGTCGGACCTGGGGGATCTCAGCCAGCAGCGCCTGGAGCTCTCGGAGCGGGAGCGGGAGATCATCGAGCTCGTGGCTCAGGGGCTGACCAACCAGGAGATCGGCGAGACCCTGATGATCAGCAAGCGCACGGTGGACAACCACGTGAGCAACGTGTTCAACAAGACCGGCGCTAAGAACCGGGTAGCGCTGCTGAACTGGGCGATGGACCACGGCAAGATCTGCCGCGACGGGTTCAACTGCTGCAACCTGCCGCAGGCCGATCAACCCGCCAGCGCCAGCTGACCACGCCTCATTCAGGCCGCTGCTGCTGCAGCGGCCGCAGCGCCCCGCTCCGGCAGATCGGAAGCCACAGCGGGCCAATCAGGCACAGCCGCCGGGCAGGCCGCAGCCAGCAGGGGTTCCAGCGAGAAGCTGCCCTCCCCCAGGCCGAACAGCTCGGCGTAGGCCAGGCATTCAGCCCGACCGGGCCCGGCGTAGCGGAGCATGCCGCTGTGGTCGTAGAGACCGAGCACGGGCGCTTCCCTGAAATCTCAAGAGAATCTTAAGGCTCCTGGTGGTCGGTTTCCGCGCCCAGGGCCTCCAGCCAGGGGGCGCGATCTTCGGCGCTCCAGGCCGCGAAGGGATGGCGCGCCAGGGCGGCATTGCTGAAGCGGCCCTCGCCCGTGATCTCCAAGGCACACCAGCCGGGAATCGTGAGGGGTTGATCAGCCCGCTCCAGCTCCACTTCCGCGATCACCAGGGGGGCATTGCCGGCCTCGAACACATCCAGCACCCAGTCGCCACCGGGCAGATCGAGGTCGAAGCGCTGCTTGGCCAGAGCTTCGCCGCAGTGCTGCAGCAGCGCCTCGGCATCGACCGCTGGAATGGCGTACTCGAATTCCTGGCGGGCGATCCCGCCAGCGGGGAACTTCAGCGTCAGCCAGGCGCCATCCTGGCCGTCCCTGCGCACCCGCAAGGTGAGCCCCGCAGCGGCGGACACGAGGTACCCCTGATGCAGGGCAGCGCTGGAGCGCACATGGGCCCGCCAGCCCAGGCCCGCCACCAGGAACCGGCGCTCGATTTCCAGGGCCATGGCAGAGCCGGCAACAGACACGCCTGCCAGTCTCAATTGGTGGAGGGTTCGGCGGCGGTGAGGCTGCCGGCCCAGTGCAACTTGTGGCTGAGGGTGCGGTAGTAGGAGGGGCTCTGATCCAGCTGCACCATCAGGGCGTGATGGGGAGCCCGGCGCACATCGCAGCGATCGCCCGGCTCCAGCACCGTGGCATGGGCCCCATCCATCCAGAGGCGCACCCGCCGGCTCGATTCCCCCAGCGGCCACACCGCCAGCTGGGCGCGGGGCGGAACCACCACCGGCCGGCTGGAGAGGCTCATCGGGCAGATCGGGTTCACCACGATCGCCTCGACACCGGGGTGCAGGATCGGGCCACCGGCCGCCATCGAGTAGCCGGTGGATCCCGTGGCCGTGGAGATGATCAGGCCATCGCCGCGGTACTGATCCACCACCTCCCCATCGATCTCCAGCTCCAGCTCACAGGTGGGCGCCACCTCATCGAGGCAGGGGCGCAGGTAGAAATCGTTGAGCGCCAGGTGGGCCTCATCGCTGCTGTCGGTGCGGGCCTCCAGCATCATCCGGCGCTCCAGGGCGAAGCGGTCGTCGCGCAGGCGCTGCCAGAGATCCGGCTCGCCCGCGGCGGCGCTGGCCCCGGTGCCCTGGCTGAGCTGCTTGCGGTCGTGGGTGAGGAAGCCGAAGTGACCGCCCACGTTGAAACAGAGGAGAGGCACCTCCAGGGGTGCCAGGTGGCGGGCCGCCCCGAGCACGGTGCCATCGCCCCCGAGAACCACCGCCAGATCCGGCGGTGCCCCCTGCTCGGCCAGCAGTCCCGGGAAGGGATTGGCTCGCGGGCCGCTCATCGCCACACAGACCCTGGCTCCCTGCTGACGCAGGGTTTCCGCCGAGCGGCGGGCCTGTCGCAGAGAGGCCTGGCTGGCGGCCCGATGGATCAACCAGACGGTATCGAGGCGCAAACGGAGCAGCGGCGTGAACGACGCCGGCGCAAAGACTCAGAGCCCAGCCTGCCTACCAGCGGAGCAGGTTGAAACGCTCCATATCGACGGTTTCACGGTTCCGATACAGAGACAGCAGGATCGCCAGACCCACAGCCGCTTCGGCGGCGGCCACGGTGATCACGAAGATGGCGAACACCTGCCCGCGGATCAGCTGGCCGTCCTCATAGCTGGAGAACGCCATCAGGTTGATGTTCACGGCATTGAGCATCAGCTCGATGCTCATCAGCACGCGCACGGCGTTGCGGCTGTTGATCAGGCCCCACACACCGGTGCAGAACAGGATCGCCGCCAGGGCCAGGTAGGCCTGCAGAGGGACGGTGGTGAATTCGAGGGTCATCCGTTGGTCTTCTCCAGCAGCAGGGGGGTGCGGGACTTCTCGATCAGGCCCTGATCGGCGGGCTCTCCGGTGATGATGTCTGCAGCGAACACATCGCGGCGCGCCAGAACGATCGCACCGATCATCGCCATCAACAGCAGCACGGAGGCCAGCTCGAACGGCAGCAGGTAGTCGCTGAACAGGTGCTCACCGATGCGGATCGTGGCCTCCTCACCCACGGGCACCGGGCCCGGCGTGGCCCAGGGGGTGGAGAAGGCCACCCGCAGCAGCAGGGCGAACAGGCCGGCGCAGACGGCACCGGAGAGCACCCGCCGCAGAGCCAGCCCAGGGATGGCGGCCATGTTCTCCTTCTTGTTCACGAGCATGATCGCGAACAGGATCAGCACGTTCACCGCACCCACATACACCAGGATCTGGGCCGCGGCCACGAAGCTGGCGTTGAGCAGCAGGTAGAGACCGGCCACCGAGAGAAACACCCCGCCCAGCAGGAAGGCGGAGTACACGATGTTGGGCAGCAGAACCACGCCGAGGGCTCCGATCGCCACCGCGGCCGAGAGGGCCACGAAGCAGATGAACTGGGTGGAGGAGGCGATGGTCATGGGTTGGTCTCCTCGCCGGCGGCAGGGGCGGTTTTAGCAGCGGCAGCCGCAGCAGGGGAAGCGGCAGGCTTGGGCAGGGTCTCGAGCACCTGGGCCGGCAGCTGGCCGGCGCGGGGCCGGGAGGGATCCACACCGTGGGGATCCATCTCGCCTTTGGGCAGGTAGGCCAGCTCCCGCAGGGGCAGCACCGCCGGATCGCTGGTGACGCTGGTGGGCAGGCGACCGAGGGCGATGTTGTCGTAGTTGAGGCTGTGGCGATCGAAGGCCGCCAGCTCGTACTCCTCGGTCATCGACAGGCAGTTGGTGGGGCAGTACTCCACGCA
>Ga0075471_10001146_pt1 | contig 17116 bp, 15 predicted proteins | sample DEB19_08_DNA_2_FD_74787 | JGI IMG/M metagenome (GOLD analysis project Ga0075471, IMG submission 74787) | Aqueous microbial communities from the Delaware River and Bay under freshwater to marine salinity gradient to study organic matter... | ecosystem: Environmental > Aquatic > Marine > Coastal ... | reverse complement strand
GGCCTCAGCGGCCCGGTGAACGGCAAAACGTATCAGGCGCAGATGATCCCGATGGCGAACAATCCCGATGAATGGCTCGCCGACATCGCCAGCTACGTGCGCAAGAGCTTTGGCAACAACGGCCGCTTCATCACGAAAGATGAGGTCGCCAAACTGCGCAAAGAACTCGCCACGCGCACCACGCCGTGGACCATCGAAGAACTCAAGCGCACCGGCCCGCAACTCCCGCTCGAAAATCGCAGCGCGTGGAAGCTCACCGCCAGCCACAACGCCAAGGATCTCGCCCGCGCCATCGACGGCAATCCCGAGACCCGCTGGGACACGCACACCTCGCAAACGCCCGGCATGTGGGTGCAGATCGAACTGCCACAGCCCACCAACATCGCCGGTCTCACCCTCGACACCGCCACCTCCCGCGGCGACTGGCCACGCGGCTGGAAGATCGAACTCTCCCCAGACGGCCAAACCTGGGACAAACCCATCCTCGAAGGCCAGAGCGAAAAAGTCAGCACCACCGACTTCCTCTTCCCCAAGCCCGCCAAAGCCAGATTCATCCGCATCACCGACACCGGCAGCACCAAAGGCACCTTCTGGTCCATCCACGAGCTGGACGTGCTGGAGCCCGCGCCGAAGGTGGCGGGGAAGTGATCTTGCCTCACCTCGGTCCTGCGTTTAAATGCGACCGCATTTCAACAAACATTGGCAGATCATTACCAGACTCCCGCCACTCCAGAAGTGTATAAAAGCGATTCATCCCACTCCAACCCAACCACAAACACATGAGCCAGGAATACTTCCCGAAGATCAAGCCCGTCGCCTATGAAGGGCCGAAGACGAAGAACCGTCTCGCCTTCCGTCACTACAATCCCGACGAAGTCGTGGGCAAGAAGACCATGCGCGAGCATCTGCGCTTCTCGCTGGCCTACTGGCATGCATTGAAGGGCGGCTCCAGCGATCCCTTCGGCGGCCCGACGCGTCAGTGCCCGTGGGACGACGGCAGCACCAGCATCGACAACGCGAAGCGCGTGGCCGATGCGGGCTTTGAGATGATGCAGAAGCTCGGCCTCGGCTTCTACTGCTTCCACGATCGCGATGTCGCGCCGGAGCTCGACGATCTCCAGGCCAGCAGCGACGCACTGGACGCCGTGGCGGATCATTTGAAGAAGCTGCAGAAGCAGACCGGCATCAAGCTCCTGTGGGGCACCGCCTGCCTCTTCGCGCATCCGCGCTACATGCAGGGCGCGGCCACCAGCCCGAACGCCGACGTGTATGCCATCGCCGCCGCGCAGGTGAAGAAGGCCATGGAGGTCACGCATCGCCTCAACGGCCTCGGTTACACCTTCTGGGGCGGCCGCGAAGGCTACGCCACACTCTTGAACACCGACATGAAGCGCGAAGTGGCCAACCTCGCCCACTTCCTGCACATGGCGGTCGATTATAAAAAGAAGATCGGCTTCAAAGGCCAGTTCTACATCGAACCGAAGCCGCGCGAGCCCTCCACGCATCAATACGACAGCGACGCGGCGGCCTGCTTGAACTTCCTGCGTGAGTTTGACCTGCTGGAGCACTTCAAACTCAACATCGAGACCAATCACGCCACTCTCGCGCTGCATCGCGTCGAGCACGAGCTCGCCGTCTCGGCGAACGCGGGCGCTCTCGGCAGCATCGACGCCAACACCGGCGACGAACTCATCGGCTGGGACACCGACCAGTTCCCGACGAATGTTTACATGACCACGCAGATGATGCTGCAACTGCTACGCGCAGGCGGCTTCAAGACCGGCGGCCTCAACTTCGACGCCAAGGTGCGCCGCGAGAGCCACGAGGTCGTGGACATCTTCCACGCCCACATCGGCGGCATGGATGCTTTCGCCCGCGGCCTGAAGATCGCCCACCGCATCATCAAGGACGGCGAGCTCGACCGCTTTGTGAAGGCCCGCTACGCCACCTTCGAAAGCGGCATCGGCAAAACCGTTACGGCAGGCAAGGCCACTTTCGAATCGCTTGAGAAACACGCGTTGAAGCTTGGCCGTGTGATCCCCTCCAGCGGTCGTCAGGAGATGCTGGAGAACCTGATCAACGACTACATGGATTGATCGACGACTTCTCGCTCGACGACATTCCAAACACAAGCCCTGGTCCAATTCTTGGACCAGGGCTTGTTCGTTGGCGGATTGAACGTCTCGTGCATGATGCTGCACATGAGCTTGTCCGCGCCTGAATCCTTTGCTGCCGATTACGAACGCGATGGGGTCATCCTGATTCGCAGCTTTCTCAGAGCCGATGAAGTCGCCACTGTGCGTGAGGAGCTAGATCGCTACATAAGTGAGGATCTCGCCAACAAACCATCAAGCGCACGAACGCTCGAAAAGGACGAGAAAACCGTCCGCAACCTCTGGCGGCTCGAAGAGCACAACGACTTCTTCCGCGCTCTCGGCGAACGAGCGGACATCAAGGCCCTCATCGCGCCTCTCGTGCATGGCGAGCCCGTTTTGTGCGCCGTCGAGACCTTCAACAAACCCGCCCGCATCGGCTCCGGCGTGCCGTATCATCAAGACAACGCCTACTTCTGCCAGACGCCACCCGACATGCTCACCGTCTGGATCGCCATTGATGCCGTCACGGAGGCCAACGGTCCCGTTTTCTTCGTCAAAGGCTCCCACAAAGCCGGCATGCTCCCAACACGCCCCAGCGGCGTGCGCGGCAACAGCATCGGCATGACCGAAACCCCCACAGTTCCTCTCAACGAGCAGTTTTGCGGCCTTTTGGAGCCCGGCGATGCCACCATCCATCAGTGCGAGACGATCCACCACTCCGCACCCAACACGACCGAGCACTCACGTCTCGGCCTATTGCTCGTGTATCGCGGCTCCCACACGCAAACCGACACGAAGCTCAAAGAGGCCTACGCAGCCGCTGCGACCGCCACGCCACCCGCTTGAGGAAAGACGAAAGCCGCAGCTCATGGCCGCGTTTCACGGCCACATGAAGCTCCTGCTCATCCTCTTTTCGTCATTCCTGATTCTACATTCGTCATTTTCAGCTCCGCCGAACATCCTCTTCCTGCTCAGCGACGACCACAGCTACCCGTTCCTCAGCACCTACGGCAGCCCGAACGTCAAAACGCCCGTCGTGGACCAGCTCGCGGCAGAGGGGATCAAGTTTCATCGCTTCTTCACCGGCGCCCCGCAGTGCGTGCCCTCGCGTGCCACGCTGATGACGGGTCGCTCGCCCGTCGCGGCACGCATGACGCGATTCTCCGCGCCGCTGCCGCGCGATGAGATCACGCTGCCGGAGCTGCTTCGCAACAAAGGCGGCTACTTCACCGGCGTGTGCGGGCGCAGCTTCCATCTCGATGGTTCCGCCAAAGTCGGCGCTGCGGCATCGAAGGTGTTTCAAGAGCATCAGTTGAAGACCTTCATCGACCGCGTGGACTTCCTCAACACCTGCGGCGACAACGAGGTCGCCAGCCAGCTCGCTGCGTTTCTCGACAAAAAGCCCGCGGATAAACCCTTCTTCATGTGGGCAAACTTCAGCGACCCGCATCACGCGTGGAATGCGCCCGCGGAGTTCCGCCCCGATCCCGCCTCGCTCCAGCTTCCGCCGCATTTCCCTGATCTGCCCGGCATACGCGAGCAACTCGCCGATTACTGCGCCGAGGTGAACCGCGTCGATCGCACCGTTGGCACCGTGCTGGCCGAGCTGAAGAAGCGCGACCTCATGGACAGCACGATCATCATCTTCTGCGGCGACAATGGCATGGCGATGCCGCACGGCAAAGGCTCGCTCTACGATCCGGGCTCCAAGGTGCCCTTCGTCATCCGCTGGCCCGGCGTCGTGAAGCCCGGCGGCGATTCACGTGCCCTCATCAGCGGCGAAGACCTCGCGCCAACGCTCCTCGATGCCGCCGGCCTCGCCCCCGGCCCCAAAATGAGCGGCGTAAGCTTCCTGCCGCTGCTCAAAGGCGAGAAGCATGTGCCGCGGAAGCATATTTTCGTCGAGCGCGGCCCGCACGGCTCCGCGCCCGTGCAGGCGAGCATGACTAATGCCGGCTACGACCTCGCCCGCGCCGTGCGCAGCGATCACTACAAGTTCATCTACAACTGCACGCCTTGGATTCCATACTCGCCCGTCGATTCCTCCGGGGGACAAGCGTGGAAACAAATCCAAGAAGCCCACGCCGCCGGCAAACTCTCATCCGGCCATAGCGCCACCTACTTCACCACACCGCGGCCCGTTTATGAACTCTACGACCTCGACGCCGATCCCGGCGAGCTGAACAACCTCAGCGGCAAACCCGAACTCGCCGCCGTCGAGCGCGAACTCCGCGCTGCCCTCGCCGAAAAGATGATCCTCGACTGGGACTACCTCCCGCTCCCCGATCTCATGGAAGGCAACGCAGCCGACGGCGGCCCGAAGAAGGGCAAAGGCAAGGGGAAGAAGAAGTAGCCTCAACGCACACCAAGCCGGCTCCACGGCTCCACCTGCACTTTCGGCAGCGCCTTCCACTCCGGAACCAGATCGATCACACGCTCATAGAGTGCCACGCACTCGTCTGCAATCGTCATCAGAGTGCTTCGCATGCCGGCCGCTTCGGCGATTCCGAGCATCTCTTCGTGCCGCAGGCCTCCGCTGATTCGCACAGCATCTTCACTCGCTTTGCCATCGGTGAGCTTCACCACCTTCAGCACGTCCTTCGTGTGATGCGGCAGCCAGCGACGGTTTTCAGCGAGCACCGCCTCCAGCAGCGGAAGCAGTTCCAGCTTCCAGCCTTCATCAAACACTCGCGCGAGCTCTCCACGCGCCTCCGCCACACGCATGTAGTGCGGCTGGATCGGCTCCACGGGCGTCGCAGCCATCTCGCGGAAGTTTTTCTCCCAATCCACGCGCAGCTCGCGCCCGATTACATGAAACGAGAACTGATCCTGCACGATGCGATTCCGCGGCGTGTAAACGCCATCAAGCAGATGCATGCGAATGCCCGGCTGTACGGATTTGATGAGCGAATCGCCCACCATGTGAACCATCCAACCCAGCGCATACGCCAAACCTCGCTCCGAGCGCAGATCATCGCGCACCGCGAGCGCACAATACTCCGCCAGATGATCCCACGGCACCCGCAGGCCCACATCCGGTTTCGCCCAGCCAAACACAAGATGCGCACGACCATAAAACAACTCATGCAGCTCCTTCGGTCGATAGCTTCGGCCTTCATGCGTGAACGACCACGGCTTCACCGCGCCACCGGTGATCGGACTTTTCTCCAAAGGCACCGTCCCAAAGCCAACGTCGCGCCCCGTGTCCACACACACCGCCTCAGGCATGCATTGAATGTCACTGCCGATGTAAGCACCGCACAAAAACGACGGCAGATGCCGCTCAATCATCGACGCCACAGCCAAACCGCGTGCCTTTGCCTCCCGAAGAGCAACAAGGCCGTAAGTGGTGTGACCGATGAGTCCGCTCATGGCACGATCCTCGTCTCAAACTGATGATGCGGCTTCGTGCCCTTCACGACCTCGCGCAGCGGCCACTTCGCGAACTCGGCGAGCATCTTCGCGGCGCGTGAGGCATCCACCGGGCCACGATGTGCATGAAGTAGGTAACGCAGACGTAGTGGTGCATCGGGTGTAATCGTGTGGCCTTCGCTCAGGCAAAAAGCCGCGCCCATCCAGCCATCGGAGCGGACGTGCCAATGCGTCGGGTGGCGCGGGTTCGCGGGATGATCGAAAAAGGTGATGCCTTCGGTCACGTCTTCTTTCACGGGGCCGCTGTAGTCCATCCACGCCGCTTGTTTGCCAAAGATGTCCGACTCACCCACGCGGCTTTCACTGTCGGTGAGCTTCCCGCCGCCAAAATGCACGGAGAGCGACTTCGCGACACGCACCGCTAGGAATCCGAAGTTCGTTTTGCCGAGTTGCACCGGCTCATTCACGGCTTTGAAGGTGCTTTGCATCTCCAGCGTATGTTCGCCGTGCTCGCCGGGGCGCTGAATGGCGATGAGCGTGTGATCCATCACCTCGCGCTGCGTTTTGCCATAATACCAGCCGAGGCTCACGGCCATGATCGCGTGCTCATCGCTGTCCTCGTAGCAAAGCCATTCCTTCTGGCGAATGCGGCCTCCGTCAGGCTTGTTCGCCCAGTAGGTGCAGCCGTTCACGTCGTTGTGCGCGAACCAAACGGACTGATGATGATCGTGATTCGGCGCCCCTGGATGCCCCATGCGCGTCAAGGCTAGGCCCGAGGGCCCATTCAGCGGAAAAAAGCAGGGCCGCGGATGATCCGACGCGAAATGCCATCGCGTCGTCTCCTGGCCCGCGACCTCAAAAAGCACCGAATGGTCTGCCTGCGGTATGATCTGGCATTTCGGGAAGTGAAACGGCTTCACAGACTCCTCCGCGCGAGCCGCAAGCGCGGCGGCAGCACCAACGGCAGTGGCAAAAAAGTGGCGGCGCGTGTTCATGAGACGATTTAGCTCAAACGACGCCCTGCGCCGCTCCCTTGCTCCGCGTGCTGAAACGCGCCACTATGCCCGCGCATGCCGGACATCGTCCTCGCCACGCTCAACGCGAAATACATCCACACCTCCTTCGGGCTCCGCTACCTCATGGCGAACCTCGAGGAACTGCGTGATCGCGCCTGCATGCTCGAATTCGTCATCCACCAGCAACCGCTGGAGATCGTCGAAGCCCTGCTGGCCCGTCAGCCGCGCATCATCGGCTTCGGCGTCTATATTTGGAATGTCGAGCAAACCACGGAAGTCGTGGCCCTGCTGAAAAAGCTGCGTCCAGACATCACGGTCATTCTCGGCGGCCCGGAGGTCTCGTATGAAACCGATCAGCAAGCCATCACGGCTCTTGCGGATCATGTGATCACCGGCGAAGCCGATCTGAAGTTTGCTGAAGTATGCCACGGGCTGCTGGATGAGAACGAAATGCCTGAATTGGGTCCTCATTCGTCATTCGCGAAGGTGATCACTTCGGAACTCCCACCGCTCGCGCAACTCAGCTCGCCCTACGAGCTCTACACGGATGAAGACCTTAAGAACCGCGTCGTCTATGTCGAGGCCTCACGTGGATGCCCCTTCACCTGCGAGTTCTGCCTCTCCTCTCTCGACATTCCGGTGCGAGCGTTCCCCACAGAGGCATTCCTCGCCTCGATGCAGCGCCTGTTAGATCGCGGAGCCAAGCAGTTCAAGTTTGTGGACCGCACGTTCAATCTCCACCTGCCGACGAGCATGGCGATTTTGCAGTTCTTCCTCGATCGCTGGCGCGAGGGGCTGTTTCTGCACTTTGAGATGGTGCCTGATCGTCTGCCTGAGCAGCTCCGCGGTCTCATTCGCCAGTTTCCGGCGGGGGCGGTGCAGTTTGAGGTCGGCATCCAGACCTTTGATGATGCCACGTCGAAAAACATCAGCCGCAGGCAGAATCTGGACCGGCTCGCGGACAACTTCCGCTTCCTACGCGAGGAGACGAGCGTGCACATCCACGCGGACCTCATCGTCGGATTGCCGGGCGAGGACATCGAGAGCTTTGGGCGTGGCTTTGACCGCCTCGTGCGTCTTGGGCCGCAGGAAATCCAAATCGGAATCCTCAAGCGGCTGCGCGGTACGCCCATCGTTCGGCACGATAACGAGTATCGCATGATCTACGCGCCGAACCCGCCCTACGAGATCCTTTCCACGCGTGAGATTCCGTTTGAGCAGATGCAGCGCATGCGGCGCTTCGCGCGGTATTGGGACATCGTTGCCAACAGTGGTCATTTCACCGACACGCTCAAGCTGATGTGGCAAAACGCCGAATCGCCCTTCGCGGAGTTCCTGCGCTTCAGCGACTGGCTGCACGCCAAACTCGGCCGCACGCATCAAATCGCGCTCCACGTCACCGCGCAGGCTTTGTTCGACTTTTTGGTCAATGAATCCGAACTGGACCGCGATCTCGTCGCCACCACTCTAGAAACCGACTGGCACCGCACGCCAAGTCGTGAGACCTTGAACCTTCGCGGCCACCATCTGGCCGGCAAAACGGTCGAAAAGCGCGGCAATCAACGTCAGGCACGCCACACGCATGAAACCGCAGCAAGTTCCCGTTGAGTGCATCCTCCAGAATGAAGCTCTCCGCTCTTTTTTTTGCTCTCACATGCCCGCTCGTTGCTCGTGACATTCATGTCGGCAAAGAAGCACCGACAATTCATCACGCGATCAAGATGGCTGCGGCGGGCGACACGATTCATCTAGAGCCGAAGGTGTATCGCGATTACGCGGGCTTTTACGGCAAGAAGGGCGAACCGGGGAAGCCGATCACGCTCGATGGGCATGGCGCGACGCTGGACGGCAGTGATCCAATTGATACGGCGAAGTGGCGCGAGGTTTCGCCGGGGTTGTTTGCGAATGACGATCTCATGCTGGGGCTGAGCGATGCGGTGATCGGACGCTGGTTTTTCCTTTTTGATGGCAAGATGCAGCACATGGGGCGCACCTCGAAGGGTAAGCAGGCTCCGCTGAAGAAGCCGGAGGAACTGCAAGCGGGCGAATGGACGTTTGTGAACGACCCGAGCCGTCAGAAACCGCCGTCGAAAGCGATTTACGGCACGTTTTACCTCAAGCTGGCCGCTGGGAAGTCGCTAGCGAAGGCGAAGGTGTTTGCACCGATGCGCAGCGCGGGTGTGCAGATGAGCGGTGACAATGCGCACCTCGTGATCAAGAACCTGACGGCCACACATCCCTACAATGACGGCTTCAACATCCATGGCGACTGCCGTGACGTGGTCTTTGAAAACATCCGCGCGATCGAATGCGGTGACGACGGCATCAGCGCACACGAAACAGCGGAGTATCGTGTGGACGGCTTTGTAAGCATCGGCAACAGCACGGGCATCTGCGACACGGTGGCGGCGAAGACGAGCTACAACCGCGTTTTCATCGCGGACTGTATCGGCTACGACTTGTTCTTCCTCGATGATGGCCGCTACAAGCTCACGAATGCCGTGATCTTCTCGAAAGCGCAGAATCCCTTCACGGTGACCGGTCGCGAGGACAAGTACTGCGAGCTCGAAATCGACAACGTGCTTTTCCGCAGGCTTGTGGAGCCGAGAAAGGGCCTCATTGCCAAAACAGCCTTGCTTCGCGCGAGGCGATTCACGATGGAACATTTCACTTTTGACGCACGGGGCGAGCTAAAGATTGAAAATGCCTCTGCAGGCGCAGATGTGGCAGCGTTGATGAAACTGGTGCCAAAGGATTACGAGCCACGTTGAGGTTCGATCAGCTCCGCGAGCTCGCGCAGCACGGTGGTGGCATAGGCCCCACGGGGCAGATCGAAACGGAACTCCAAATCGCCGTCTGGCAGGGCAATGACGGAGGGATTCATCGGGCGCAGACGCATGATGCGGCGTTCCTGTCGTAATCCGGCGGCTTCGAGGCCTGCGGTGTGTTCGGGGAAACGCCGTGCGATCTCTCTTTCCAGAGCGCGCACTTCATCGGCCGTGTGAAGCTCGCCAGAGCCCCAAAGAGGCGCGGTGAGCTCGACTTTGCCTTCGGCGAAGCGTTGGGCTTCATCGCCACGCTGGTTGTGAATGAGAAGGAGGGTGCCGTTATCGGCGAAGCCATAGACTTCGCCGGACAGGGGTCGATCCCAGATGCCTCGGTGTAGGCGTTCAGCAATGACGGCATTGAAAAGATGGCTGCGAACGCTAGAAAGCAGCAACCCGCGCAGCAAACGATCCCCCGGCGTGAACTCGCCGCGAAACATGGCGAGCGCTTTTTCGACATTGCGGCCTTCGTGACCAAAGCGCTGCTCACCGAAGAGGTTTGGCACGCCTTCGGTGACGATTTGTTGCCAGCGCTGCCACGCAGTGTCGTAATCGAAACTGGGCTCACGCAACCGGATGATGAAACGATTGCCGTAATGGATGCCGCGGCACAATTTGCGGATGTTTCGCGTGATGCGCAGAATCCGAAGGCCTTCGGATTCGAGCACATCAGGCTCGGGCGAAGGTTGTCCAGGCATATGTAAGCTGAACCACTGACGCGTCACGGCGTGGCGATCTTTGAGGCCGCAATGACTGACGAGCCTGCGACGCAGGCCGAGCGCATCTGCAAGACGCGCACCGGCCGTGTTGCTGTCCATATCGCTCTTTTCCACCCAGACGAGGCAGTGCTCGCCCACGCCAGAAGGTTCGAAGCCAAGCCATTCCTCCACCACGAAGTCTTCCGGGTGCACCTTGAAGCGTGCTCGACCAAGTGGACCTCCATGGCGAAAAGGGTCTTCGGGGGAATCGATAAGCATGTGGACTAGCTTATCTCGCGATAAGTGAACCAGCCACCCGCTTTGCTCATGCTGGTTCGTTTCTCCAAAGAGAATCGGTCTATGCGATCTATCTCGATTGAGCGTCGTTTGCATTCCGGGGCTAGGCCGCTAGCATGCTTTCTCCATGAACATGTTTGCCCCCCGAGAATCCAAAGAAGCTGTCGAAGAAGGCCTAAAGTTTGCGCCGAAATTTGATGAGCATGGTTTGATCGCGGCGATGGCTGTGGACGCAGACACCCATGCGCCGCTCATGCTTGCCTACATGAATGAGGAATCCCTACGCATGACTTTGGAACTGGGCCAAGCCGTTTACTGGAGCCGCAGTCGTAAGACCCTTTGGCACAAGGGCGCGACGAGCGGAGAGTTTCAGGAGATCGTCGAGATCCGCACCGATTGTGATCAGGATGCGCTGGTTCTACGAGTGAAGCAGCGCGGCGGTGGCTGCTGCCATACGAAGCGCGCGAGCTGCTTCTACCGCGTGGTGAGACTGAGCGATGGTCAAGCTGTCTTGAGCAAAACGAGCTGAAAACCAAGCAGCACAAGAGACGAACTTGGTGACTGTGCTTCGGGTATCTTTGAGCCAAATCAGCGACTTTGAGGCATCATCGGACCATAGCGGGCGGTGCCCTCCCAAGACCTTGGGCGATTCCAAGGGAGATTGCTGTCTCCAGAGCTGGGTGGACCGACGACTTTTTTGCGCTTGGGTGCTTCCGACGAACAGCTTGAGAGGCTGCTGAAAAGGGCCAGACTAACAGTCAAGAGCAAGAGTTTGAGTTTCATGCCAGCACTCCTTAAAGAGGTTTGCCAATCACTGCCCAGCGGTCAGGTTTTCAAGGATCACATTGTCACCCGGAGCGATACCCATGCTACCAAGCACGGTATCTGGCACAATACTGGCGACGGAGCGGCCGCCCTCAACACTCAACACGCTAATTTTGCCAACAGTCTGGCGGTTGCGGGTCACCAAAAGCTTAGTGTCCTGCTCAAGACCAGCAGCCACGCCAGCATCGATCACCACGAAGCCCCAGTCTGAATTCACCGCAAGGACGCGAGCTTGAAGGGAATTGCGCTCGAAAAGCTTGCGGCGATCTTCGATTTTACGCTCGACCTCAGCGAGGCGTTTTTGAATGTCCCCAATTTTGCCTTCTTCTTTTTTCACTTCCTCAGACTTGGCAAGCGCTTGGGCTTCAAGCTCGGCCTGACCCTGTTTCATCTTGTTGATGTCCTGCACGATGGTTTCGGGTTTCATCCCAACAGGAAGATCGGTCAGTTGCTTGTCGAGGTCGTTCTTCTTCTTGTTATTGGCCTCTAATTCCTCCTGAACTCGCTTGACATCGTTTTCGGCAAGCAAGAGTCGGTTTTTGGTCTGCTTAAGCTTCTCCGATTCCACGTCGAGATCCCCTCTGACTTTAGCAATGTCACCTGAGAGGCGGGCGCATTCGGCGATGAGTGCGGCATCCGCTTTTTTCTCGTTGGCGATGTCCGCGTTGATTTGGGCGATGCTGTTGCGCGTCTCGACAAAAGAAGAACGAATATTACAAGCAAAAACCAAAGACACCCCAGTGATGAGAATGGAAAGGATGAAAAGTACTTTAATCATGTTCCGAGAAAGCTAGGCGTTAGGTTGAGCGAAAAGATAATGATAGGCCGATCAGGGTTTGGCTGGAGGAGCTGAGCCAAAGGGGTCAGCTGTACTCGGCGAGGCGGGTGTGCCAGCTCCGCCGGCGGCAGGCTTGGCAGGTGTAGGTGCTGCGCCAAAGGGATCGGAGGCAGGAGCAGCTGGCGCTGCAGGAGCCATGCCGCCTGCGGGCGGTGCCCCGAAGGGATCGGATGCGGCAGCAGCAGGTGCCGCAGGAGCCATGCCACCTGCGGGCGGCGCACCAAATGGATCCGAGGGGGGCGCAGCCGCTGGGGCTCCGGGCGCGGCAGGCGCTGGGGCAGTGGGTGCAGGAGGGGCCGCGGGCTTGACAGGCACCGCCGCGGCGACCACGAGATCTCCGGAGCGAATCGTTTGATCTTTGGCGATGGATCCGGGCACGATGTCAGCGACTGATGTGGCCTGCTCAACATTCCGCACCTTGAGCTTGCCAATGACGTCTTTGCCGCGCTTCACCTCGAGTTCGGCGTTGGCGAAAACACCACCTCCGTTGCCCTTGCTGAGAACCACAAAGCCCCAGTCATTGAAAGGTTGGGTCACTTTTGCGGTGAAATCAGGCTCAACCATGCCTTTGCGGCCGCGGGCCTCTCGCTCTTCGGCAGCCTTCACGCTGTCGGTGAGATTTTTGACGGTCTCTTGGGCGGTGGCGAGGCGCTGGTTCTGGTTGGCTAGGGCCCCCTCAGCTTCCTTCTTTTTCTCCTCGAGATCCTTGATGGTCGCCATCAGCTTTTTGATGTCACCCGCTTCATCGATCTTTGTCTGCAGTTCTTTGACGACCTTGGTCACGCCTTCAAGGTTGGTCTTTGCTAGGGCGAGTTCCTGCTCCTTCTCCTGCACTTTGGTAGCGATATCGGTGGACTCTGACTTGGCTTTCTCGAGTTCCTTATTCACATCGGCGAGTGCAGCGATGTGTTTGGTCTTCGCTTCTTCGGCGGCCTTCTTATGATCCTGAATCACGGTCAGGTTTTTTTTGGTATACTCCTCACGATCACGCTCATTTTTGAGGCGCTCTTGGTTTTTCCAAGCAAAAAAAGCGGAGCCTGCGAGGCAGACAGCAGCGAGGGCAGATAAAATTTTCCAAGCCATGAGGGGATGAGGGGGAATTGAATTGAATGTTTTAACGAAAAGCCGTCCTTTCGACAACAGCATTTTTCTAAAGAGGCAAACTTCCTACCCCAAAGCCGACCCGACTGCCTTGGAGTGGAAATCCATCGAGAATCGTGCTTGTATGCGCTCTGCCCCCGTTTTAGGGCTGCGGATGTCAGGGACCGTGGATGTTCAGCTTGCGAACCCCGCCAGGTCCGGAAGGAAGCAACGGCAGCCTGTCTGATCATGCTGCGGTTCCCTGGCACTTTTTTAAAAATTTGAGGTAAAGCCTGTCCAAGCGCTGCGTTTGAGCGCATCACATGATTCGCGCCGCCCTCTTTCTCGCTCTCTTTTGCCACTGCAGCAGCCTCTTCGCCGCAGGAATAGCGGGCAAAAAGCCGAACATCCTCTTCCTACTGACCGATGACCAAGGTTACGGCGACCTTTCCTCCCATGGGAATCCCATCCTGAAAACCCCGAACCTCGACCGCCTGAACGCGGAGGGGGTGCGCTTCGAGGATTTCTGCGTCAGCCCCACCTGCTCTCCCACTCGCTCAGCCCTGCTCACGGGCCGCCACGAGTTCAAAAACGGGATCACCCACACCATTCTGGAACGTGAACGCCTCACGCCTAAGGCCACCACGCTGGCCCAAGTTCTAAAATCCGCGGGTTACACGACGGGTATCTTTGGCAAATGGCATCTCGGCGATGAGCCGGAGTATTGGCCCAGTGCCCGCGGATTTGATGAAATGTTTATCCATGGGGCAGGTGGGATCGGCCAGACCTTCCCTGGCTCCTGCGGCGATGCTCCTGGCAACCAATATTTCGACCCTGCCATTCTGCACAATGGCATCTTTGAGAAGACCCAGGGTTACTGTACCGATGTCTTTTTCTCCCAGGCCGCGAAGTGGATCGAGAGCGTCAAGGGAAAGCAGCCCTTTTACTGCCACCTCGCCACCAACGCCCCGCACGGACCTTATATCGCCCGGCCGGAGGACAAGAAGCTCTTCGAAGGCAAAGTCGAGGGCGAAGACGTGCAAAACTTCTTCGGCATGCTCCACAACATCGATCAAAACCTCGGCCGCCTGCTGGAAAAGCTCAAGGAGTGGGGCATCGAGAAGGACACATTGGTCATTTTCATCAATGACAATGGGGGCACCGCAGGCACCAAGGTCTTCAATGCGGGTCTTCGTTCACAGAAGGGGTCTCCGTGGATGGGTGGCATCAAGGCGAGCAGCTTGTGGCGTTGGCCGGGCACCCTTTCGCCTGCACCGGTGACGAAACTAACCGCCCATGTGGACTTCTTCCCCACTCTGGCGGAGCTCGCCGGCGCACCAATCACCGACGAACTCCAGAGGCAGGTGGAGGGCCGCAGCTTGGTGCCTCTGCTCGAAAACCCAGCAGCGGAGTGGGCGGACCGCCGACTCTTCACCCACGTCGGCCGTTGGCCCAAGGATGCGGATCCTCAAAAGTACAAGTTCACGCAATGCAGCATCCGAACCCAACGCTGGCATCTGGTGAACGCCAGTGGGGCTGCGCCCAAAGCAGCCAAAGGTAAGGCGAAAGCCAAAAAAACGGCTCCGAAAGCTCCCGCCGAACCCATGAAGAATGCGATCGTCAAAGCCGGTCCCGAGCCTCTGAATGTCTCGTGGCAGCTTTTCGACATTGAGGCTGATCCTGGCGAGCAGACAGATGTGGCAGCGGCCCATCCCGATGTCGTCCAAGAACTCGCAGCCGCCTATGATGCGTGGTGGGAGAGCGTGCAGCCCATGCTGGTGAACGAAAAAGCCCCACTTGCTTCTGAAAACCCCTTCAAGACTCTTTTCGAGAAGCAGTTTGGCCAATGAAGGGCCTTAAGGTCTGGCGGCCTTCTTTAACCCATTCACCGTCACATCTGGAAAATCGGTGAAGAGTGCATCCACCTTCGCCTCATCAACAAGCAGCCGCATGAGCTCATCGGACGTTTGAATGCCTTTCGGTAGATCATCGACGCGCAGCGTGTGAGGATGCACTTCGAGGCCAAACGCATGCGCACGTGCAGTCAGATCCGTGACCTGCGTGCCGGAAACGATGGCACCAATCGATGGCCCGATACCATCCACGACTTTCGCCAACTCGGCGAGGTCGATCTTGGTTTTGTTGCCCGCAAGAAAAATGAGCCTTCCCTTCCAACCGAGTTCATGCCTCAAACGCTTCAGCTCTCCATATTCAAAGCATTGCAGGTAGCATGCATGCTCTTTTGTCGTGTAGCCATGCTTCGCCAGCACACGCAGCACCACCGAGCTGATGTCGCGGCCTTCTTTCCGATGCCAAGTTGGCTGCTTGATCTCCGGATAAATGCCTGCCACGCGGCCGGTGCTGCGATTCAGGCCCGCGATGACTTCCAGTTCCTCATCCAGCGTCAGGATGCGGAAACCGCCCATGGTGGCCGGAAAACGGTTCGGGTAGACCGGCTTGCCCGTTTTATGATCCGTCCGCTCGTGCATCGAAAGCTGTCTCAGCTCTAGGAGTGTGAAATCGAGCGCGTAGTAGCGTCCGTCCGCCCGTTTGCGGCCCGGGAAGCGCATCGCGACATCGCTCGTGGTTTCGAGATGAATGTCATGCAGCACCACCGGCACGTCGTCTTTCGAAAGCACGACGTCCTGTTCGATGAACTCCGCGCCCATCGCATGTGCCATGACCTTGGCCTCGCGCGTGTGCTCCGGCACATAGCCACTGGCACCGCGATGCGCGATGGTAAACGGTTGCGCGGCAGCTAGGGTGGTGAAAAAAAGAAGCGCCATCCCTGTTTTCATAAGGCGAAAGATCTTTGTGCCGATCAGCATCAACGTGCCATTGATGAACAAGCCGAGAGTGATGAGGCCAAGCAGAACGGGAATCCTGAAAAAGTTCGCAACCGACACCGCCGACCATTCACCGCGGGCCCAAACTGTGCTCGATTGCTGGAACGAAAAATTCTGTGCAGGTTTTGAGAATGCAACCATAAGCCCGATAGGGTGGCAGAAGATCCGCCGTGGCGTCAATCCATGTCTTGTCGCCTGCGTGCATTCGTGCCACTGCTCGCGGATGAAACGCTATCTCGTCCGAAACGCTGCCCGATGGTCTGAGGCTGATCCGCTCACGGACTTCATATTTCCATGGGAGGATCGGCCCGCACCGAAAACAGAGTTTCGGGCCATGCATGATGATACGGTATTTCGTTTTCGTTTCGACTGCATGGATGAGGATCTGGTGCTGCCGGAGGGGCCGACGGCCAAAGAAAGGGCACTAGGGGCAGACCGTGTGGAGATCTTCTTCGCGACGGATTTGAGCCTGCAATGCTACTACGGGCTCGAAATGAGTCCGCGGGGCGATGTGGCGGATTACGCGGCGAGCTTTTATCGCGAAGTCGATTGGAGTTGGAGTTTTGAAGACCTTGCTTTGGAACCGGAAATTCGTGAAGGCGGCTATACGGTGATCGGAAGCATCCCATTGAAAGCGCTGCATGATCTCGGCGTGCTGCGCGGCCGCGAGATGTTTGCGGGACTGTACCGCGCGGAGTTTCATCGCAAACCGGATGGCACCGTGCATTGCGGCTGGATGCCGTGGGTGAATCCGCACACAGAGAAGCCAGACTTTCATGTACCGGCGAGCTTTGGCGTGCTGGAGTTGAAGTGAATCCGGAACGCGTTCGTATCGTCTTCTTTTTATCGTGATGCCCACTCTGACCAAATCCGCACCGATGCCCGGCAAGTTTTTTGCCTCGCATTGGCGTGGCGTGAGTTACGGGCCCTTTGCACCGGATTCATCTCGAAAGATGGACGTGGACTTCGCGCATATCGCAAGGCTCGGTTTCAACAGTGTGCGGTTGTATGAGATTCCAGATCAGGACATGCTCGATGCGGCGATGAAGCATGGCATCAAACTTGTGTGCGGCATCCCGTGGGCAGAACACATCGATTTCCTGAGCGATGTGAGCACGTGGCAAGACATCCGGCGCAGCGTGGAGAATGGCGCGGCTTTTCTTGGCAGGCAGGAAGCGGTCTCGGCGATTCTGGTGGGCAACGAGATCGAGAAAACCTTGGTG
>Ga0075471_10001144_pt1 | contig 17121 bp, 13 predicted proteins | sample DEB19_08_DNA_2_FD_74787 | JGI IMG/M metagenome (GOLD analysis project Ga0075471, IMG submission 74787) | Aqueous microbial communities from the Delaware River and Bay under freshwater to marine salinity gradient to study organic matter... | ecosystem: Environmental > Aquatic > Marine > Coastal ... | reverse complement strand
AGCGGGGGCTCGTGGTTCCGGTCCTGCGCGACGCGGATCGCCTCTCGATCGCCGACATCGAAAAGGCGATTGCAGACTTTGGCAGGCGCGCGAAGGACGGAAAGATCACCATCGACGAGCTCTCGGGCGGCACGTTTTCGATCTCGAATGGAGGCGTCTTCGGCTCGATGCTGTCGACCCCGATCATCAACCCGCCGCAGAGCGCCATTCTTGGCATCCACGCCACCAAGGACCGCGCCGTGGTGGAGAACGGCCAGGTCGTTGTGCGGCCGATGAACTACCTGGCGCTGTCCTACGACCATCGCCTGATCGACGGGCGGGAGGCGGTCCTGTCCCTCGTGGCAATCAAGGACGCGCTCGAGGACCCCGCGCGCCTGCTCCTCGACGTCTGAGCCCCCAAGGAACGAGCCATGTCGCAGCAGTTCGATGTCGTGGTGATCGGAGCGGGGCCCGGCGGCTACATCGCCGCCATTCGTGCGGCGCAGCTGGGCTTCAAGGTCGCGTGCGTGGAGGGCTGGCGCAACGCCAAGGGCGAGCTGGCGCTGGGCGGCACCTGCCTCAATGTGGGGTGCATTCCCTCCAAGGCGCTGCTCGCGTCGTCGGAGGAGTTCGAGAAGCTCTCCCATGGACTCGAGGCGCACGGAATCAGCGTCTCCGGGGCGAAGTTCGACCTGGGGCGGATGCAGGCCCGCAAGGACGGCATCGTTGGCAAGATGACGAAGGGCATCGAGTTCCTGTTCAAGAAGAACAAGGTCACCTGGCTGCAGGGCTTCGGAAAGCTCGTGAACGGCGGCGACAGCTACACCATCGAGGTGGCCAGCGTCGGCCAGCGGGAAACGCTGCAGGCCAGGCATGTCATCGTGGCCACCGGCTCGCGCGCTCGGCAACTACCCAACATCGTTGTCGACAACGAAGTCATTTGCGACAACGAGGGCGCGCTCGCTTTCGCGGCTGTTCCCAAGCGGCTCGGGATCATCGGTGCGGGCGTGATCGGGCTCGAGCTCGGCAGCGTATGGCGCCGCCTCGGCTCGGAGGTCACGATCCTCGAGGCCGTCCCGCAGTTCCTGGGCGCCGGTGACGAGGCGGTGCAAAAGGAAGCCTGGAAGGCCTTCACGAAGGACCAGGGCCTCACCATCCGGCTTGGCGCGCGCCTGGACAAGGTGACACCCCACAAGCTCGGCGTCGCCATCGACTGGACGGACGACAAGGGCCTGGCGCAGAAGCTCGAGGTCGACCGGCTGGTGGTGTCCGTTGGTCGCGTGCCGAACACCGAGCTGCTTGGCGTCGGCAACGTGGGGCTCGCCGTGGATGAGCGCGGCTTCGTCGTCGTCGACGAGCACTGCCGCACCAACCTGCCAAACGTCTGGGCCATCGGCGACGTCGTTCGGGGCCCGATGCTTGCGCACAAGGCCGAGGACGAAGGGGTGATGGTGGCAGAGCTGATTGCCGGCCAGAAGCCGCACATCGATTACGCCTGCATTCCCTGGATCATTTACACCGCGCCCGAAATCGCCTGGGTCGGCATGACCGAGCAGAAGGCCAAGGCGGACGGCATCGCGGTGAAGGTGGGCCAGTTCCCCTTTGCGATCAACGGCCGGGCGCTGGGGACCGGGCAGTCGCAGGGCTTCGTGAAGATCGTGGCAGACGCTGCGACCGATCGCGTGCTCGGGGTGCACATCGTTCATGCCCACGCCTCCGACCTGATCCAGGAGGCGGTGACCGTGATGGAGTTCAAGGGGTCGTCGGAAGATATCGCCCGCATCTGTCACGGGCACCCGACCCTGTCCGAAGTGATGCGGGAAGCCGCGCTCGCCGTCGACAAGCGCACGCTCAACGCCTGACCCCGGCCGCGCCTCGCCGGGATGGTCGACAACCCCGACTTGCTGCCGAGCTTCGACGAGGAGCTCGAGCCTGCGGCGCCGGAGCAGTACTCCGGCCCCCTCGAGTGGTACTGGCATTTTCAACAGCGGCCTGACTTCGAGCCGGACGCCGACCAGCTCAAGGTGCTGGGTGAGCTCGACCGGCTCTTCAACGAGCTCGAGGAGTACCGCCAATACCGCGCGGGGATGCTCAACCGGCTGGTGACCAACCTGGGGGGTGGCCGGGCGCCGCCGCGCGGCATGTACATCTGGGGAGGCGTCGGCCGGGGCAAGTCCCTGATGATGGACGCCTTCTACAAGGTGAGCCGGCATCGGCGTAAACGGCGCGTGCACTTCCATGAATTCATGCGAGAGGTGCACGGGCGGCTGGCGGAGCTCTCGGGCACCGCCGACCCGCTCGATGCCGTGTCTACCGACATCGCGAGGAGCCTGAGGCTTCTCTGTTTCGACGAGTTTCACGTCAGCGACATTGCCGACGCCATGATCCTGGGGCGCCTGCTGGAGCTGCTGATCGCCAAGGGGGTGGTCCTCGTTCTCACCTCCAACTATCCGCCGGAGGGCCTGTATCCGAACGGGCTGCAGCGTGCGCGCTTCCTGCCGGCCATCGAGGTGCTGCAGCAGTCACTCGACGTGGTGAGCCTGGGGCAGGGAACGGACCATCGTCGGCGCATTCTGGAATCCCACCGGCTCTGGCATGTGCCGCCCGGGGAGCGGGCGGACGCTGAACTGGTGGCGATCTTCGAGGCGGTGACCAAGGCCGCCTTCGAGTCTGACGGCACCCTGTCGGTGAACGGGCGGGCCTTGCCCTTCCGCCGGCGAGCCAAGGGTGTGGTGTGGTTCGACTATCACCCCTTGCTGGGGGAGCCTCGCTCGCAGGGGGACTACCTGGAGTTGGCGGCCGGCTACCACACCGTCCTGATTTCCGGCGTTCCCCGGCTCGACCCTGACCACACGGACATCGTGCGTCGTTTGACTTGGTTGGTCGATGTGTTCTATGACAAGGGCGTGCGGCTCGCGGCGACGGCCGAGGAGCAGCCCGAGGACCTGGTGACGCCCACAGCCGATCGCACGGGGCCGGGGACCATGGTGCGCAACGAGTTCGCCCGCACGGCAAGCCGCCTGCGGGAAATGCAGTCCAGGGCGTACTTTGCCCGCAAGCACGCCTCGGCCCACGACCCGGGCGTGCTGCGCGCGAGGTAGCCGAAGGAGCAAACGATGTCCTCATTCAACGCGGTGTACCTGACACGCGAGGCGGATCAGTTTGTCGCCCGAGTCGCGGCCATTCCGGATGCCTCTCTCCCGGACGGCGACGTCACGCTCGGCGTTTCCTACTCCACCATCAATTACAAGGACGCGCTTGCCATTGCCAACGCGGGCCCTGTCGTGCGCCGCTGGCCCATGGTGGCAGGAATCGATGGCGCAGGGGTCGTCGAGTCTTCGGCGCATCCGCGGTGGAAGGTGGGCGACCGGGTGATCCTCAATGGCTGGGGCGTGGGCGAGACCCACTGGGGCTGCCTTGGGCAGCGCGCCCGGCTGAACGGGGACTGGCTAGTCGCGTTGCCGGCAGGGCTCTCCGAGCGGGACGCCATGGCCATCGGCACGGCTGGCTACACCGCCATGTTGTGCGCGCTTGCCGTTCGCCGTCACGGCATCAAGCCAGGAGACGGGGAGGTCCTGGTCACAGGGGCCACGGGGGGCGTGGGTAGCGTGGCCGTCGCCATCCTGTCGGCCTGGGGTTATCGGGTCGTCGCGTCGACCGGCAAAGTTTCCGAGGGCGAGTATCTGAAGGGCTTGGGCGCCACGGATCTCCTCGACCGCGCGAGCCTCGCAGTCCCGGGCAAGCCGTTGCAGAAGGAACGATGGGCTGCGGTGGTTGATGCGGTCGGAAGCCACACGCTTGCCAACGCTTGTGCGCAAACGCGCTATGGCGGGGTCGTCGCGGCCTGCGGCCTGGCCCAAGGCATGGATTTTCCCGCGTCGGTCGCCCCGTTCATTCTGCGGGGCGTTCACCTCGCCGGCATCGATAGCGTCATGGCGCCGCGTGAGGCGCGAGAGCAGGCCTGGTCGGCGCTCGCGAAGGACCTGGACCGCCACCGCCTTGCCGCCATCACCACGGAAATCGGACTCGCGGAGGCCATCACGAAGTCGCCAGACGTGCTCGCCGGCAAGATTCGGGGGCGCCTGGTGGTGGACGTCAATCGCTGATCAACGGGGGGCAAGGCCATGGCGACATACAAGGAATTCCACGCGCGGTCGGTGAGGGAGCCTGAGGCCTTCTGGGCCGAGCAGGCAACGATGATCGACTGGCATCGGCCCTTCGACAAGGTCCTCGACTACTCGAAGCCCCCGTTTCGATCCTGGTACGTGGGCGGGCTTACCAACCTATGCCACAACGCGGTCGACCGCCATCTCGCCGCGCGTGGCAACCAGAAGGCGCTGGTGTGGGTTTCCACCGAGGTCGAGCAGGAGAAGAGCTGGACCTTCACCGAGTTGCATGAGGAGGTGAATCGGTTTGCCGCGATTCTTCAGTCCCTGGGCGTCGGCAAGGGCGATCGCGTTCTCATCTATATGCCGATGATCCCGGAGGCCGTGTTCGCGATGCTCGCGACTGTGCGCATCGGCGCTGTTCACTCCGTGGTGTTCGGTGGCTTCGCTGCGGCGAGCCTTGCTGCGCGCATCGACGACGCGACGCCCAAGGTGATGGTCACGGCCGATGCGGGTGCGCGGGGAGGGCGGTCTATCCCGTTGAAGCCCCTGGTCGATGAGTCGATCCAGCTCGCGAAGACGCCGCCCCGGCACGTGGTGATCGTCAACCGCGGGCTCGACAAGGGGTTTGCCACCGTGGCCGGGCGCGATCTCGACTACGCAGCGCTCCGCGAGAAGCACTCGGGCGCCAAGGTGCCGGTGACGTGGCTGGAATCGAACGAGCCTTCCTACATCCTCTACACCAGCGGCACCACGGGTAAGCCCAAGGGCGTGCAGCGCGACACTGGCGGCTATTGCGTTGCGCTCGCCGCTTCGATGAAGCACATCTACTGCTCCAAGCCTGGTGAGGCGTATTTCTCCACTTCCGATATCGGGTGGGTGGTAGGGCACTCCTACATCGTCTACGGGCCGCTCATCAATGGCTCGACCACCATCATGTTCGAGGGATTGCCGATCCGGCCAGACCCCGGGATCTGGTGGAAGATCGTTGCCGACTACAAAGTGACGTCGATGTTCTCGTCGCCCACGGCGATCCGGGTGCTGAAAAAGCAGGACCCGGCGTTCATGAAAAAGCACGACACCTCCAGCCTCAAGTACCTGTTCCTGGCGGGCGAGCCGCTCGACGAGCCCACCGCTCGATGGGTGGATGAGGCGCTCGGCGTGCCGATCATCGACAACTACTGGCAGACGGAAACCGGCTGGCCGATGCTCTCCGCTTGCCCGGGTGTCGAGGACACGCCACGCAAGTTTGGCTCGCCTTCCTTCCCGGTGTACGGCTACAACGTGACGCTTAAGGAAGAGGCCACAGGTCGCGAGGCCAAGGCGGATGAAAAGGGCGTGCTGTGCGTCATCCCGCCGCTGCCGCCAGGGGCCATGACGACCGTCTGGGGTGACGACGAGCGCTACGTGAAGACCTATTACGGGCTCTTCAGGGACCAGTTGGTCTATTCCACGTTCGACTGGGCCGTGCGCGACTCGGACGGGTATTACTTCGTGCTGGGGCGCACCGATGATGTGATCAACGTCGCGGGGCACCGCCTCGGCACTCGCGAGATCGAGGAAGCCGTGCAGGCGCACTCGAATATCGCCGAGGTGGCGGTGGTGGGCGTTGCCGACTCACTGAAGGGCCAGGTTCCCGTGGCGTTTGCGGTGGCGAAGGACTCCAGCTCGGTTGCCACGAAGGAGTTGGCCGCAGCGCAGGAAAAGGCGGTGATGGCGACCGTCGACCGCGAGCTGGGCGCCATCGCCCGGCCCGCGCGCGTGCACTTCGTCTCCGCGCTGCCCAAGACCCGGTCCGGGAAACTGTTGCGGCGCTCAATCCAGGCGCTGTGTGAAGGCCGTGATCCCGGCGACCTCACCACCATCGAGGATCCCACGGCGCTCGAGCAGATTCGCGCTGCCCTGAAGGGCTAGGCCGAGGCGGGCCTTGCGCCCGCCGCGCGTCACTTCTTGCAGGGGCCGAGGTACTTGGCGTCGATGGCCATGGAGGAGGTCATTTTCTGGCCACCCATGTCCATGGTGGATTTCATGTTCATCCGGTAGCCGTCGCCCTGAAAGGCGATGGAGACATCGGCGGTCATCGCCATCTCCCCCTTGCAGACCATGCGGTAGGTGGCCGACCCGGCGCTGACCTTGAAGTCGCTCACCTTGCAGTCCGGCGCATCCTTGTCCTTGCGGCCGAGCTCGCCCTTCTCGATGTCGTCATCTGTGAGGCAACTTTGCGTCGTAAAGGACTGCTTGCCCATGCCGGGCGGCATACCGGGAACGCTCCCCATGTCCATTTCCATGCGTTGCGCGTAAAGCCCTGGCTTCATCTTGCCCTTCAGGGCGCTCAACTGAGACGCCGTCTGGGCAGCAGCGTGGAATGTGATCAGGGCAAGCGCGATACCGACCCACGGAACGGCAATTTTCATGGCAAGGCTCCTTCCGCAACGAACAGGCGAGGCAGCATACACCGGCGGTGGCCGCGCGCGGGCGTCTACAATCTCGAGCCATGGCCAGGACCCTCGCGCTTCCCTATGACGCCGCCTCCCGCTGTGCGGCGCGACACGCGTGGTTCGAAAGCCTCAGGCCGCGCGGATGGGCTGTCTTCCTCGACAGCGGCGATCCCCGCCGAACACAGGGCCGATATGACGTGATGGCAGCCGGGCCTGTGGCCCGACTTGAGAGCCGCGACGGGCGCACGACGATTTCCCATGTCGACGGGCGCGAGGAGAGCGCGCCCGACGCTTTTTCAGGCCTGCGGTCTTTGGTGGCCGCTGGACAGGGCTTGATGGGCACGGGCTGGCCTCTTCAAGGGGGAGCGATCGGCTACCTCGGATACGAGGTGGGGCGCACAGCGGCGTTGCTTCCCAGGGAGAAAGAAGGGGCGGTACCCTTCATGCCCGACGCGGCTTTCGGGTGGTATGCCTGGACCATCGTCATCGACCACGAGCGCAAGGAGGCTGCCATCACCTCTGCGCCATCTTTCGAGGATGCGGCGGCGGAAGACCTTCGAGAGCAACTGTTGGCGGCGCGGCCCGGCCCGGGCCCATTCGCGGTGGATGGGCCCGTCGTGTCGACGCTGGATTGGGAAGGCTATCGGCCGCGTGCGCAGCGCGTGATCGACTACATCCGAGCCGGCGACACCTACCAGGTGAACCTGACCCGCGAGTTCCGGGCGCCGTGCTCCGGTGATCCTTGGCGGCTCTACCGGCACCTGCACGACACCAACCCGGCGCCGATGGGCGCGTTTCTCGAGTATCCGTTCGGGGCCGTGCTTTCCAGCTCCCCGGAGCGCTTCGTGACCGTCGATGACCGGCGGGCCTTCACGCAGCCGATCAAGGGCACCCGCAGGCGTCGCCCAGACCCTGAGGAGGACCGGCAGGTGCGCGAGGAGCTCGCCACGTCCCAGAAGGATCGTGCCGAGAACGTGATGATCGTCGACCTGCTGCGCAACGACTTCGGCCGCGTCTGCGAGGCGGGCAGCGTCTCGGTGCCGAAGCTGTGCGAGCTGGAAAGCTTCGCGACCGTCCATCACCTGGTCAGCACGGTCGAGGGTCAACTCGCCGCAGGGCGGGATGGCATCGACCTTCTGCGTGCCTGCTTCCCCGGCGGCTCCATCACCGGGGCGCCCAAGCGCCGCGCCATGGAGATCATCGACGAACTCGAGCCGCATCGGCGCGAGGTTTACTGCGGTGCCATCGGGTACGTGTCGCCGTCGGGGCGGCTGGACATGAGCATTCCCATCCGGACGACAGTCGTTGCACGCGGCGAGCTTCGATTCTTCGCGGGGGGCGGGATTGTTGCCGACTCGTCGCCGGAAGCCGAGTTCGATGAAACGGAAGTGAAGATCGCCCCCATTCGGCGGGCGCTGGCCCGTTTCACAGCCCTGCCGGCCGGTGGCGACAAGGAGGCGCTTCGCAAGGCGCTGCTGGCGAGGCGAGAGGCGCTGTTCGCCCGCGGGTCCGCGGATTTCGCTGTCGCGATCACCGCGCGGCTGCGGGCTCTGCCCCAGTACCAGCAGGCGAAAGCCGTCCTGGCGACGCTGAGCTTCGGCACCGAATGGGACACGTGGCGGTTCGCCCGAGCGGTGCTGGCCGATGGCAAGCAGCTCGTGCTGCCGCGCATGGTCAAGGACCCGAAGGGCCTCGACCTGCATCGGGTTGGCGATCTCGATGCGCTGCTGATTCCCGGGCCCTGGGATATTCGTGAGCCTGACCCGAGCGCGTGCCCTCGCGTGAGCCTCGCCGACGTCGACTTTGCGCTCGTGCCGGCGCTTTCCTGTGACCGCCACGGCATCCGGCTGGGGTATGGTGGCGGCTACTTTGACCGGCTGCTGTCGGGCTCGGCGCCCGCCACGTTCAAGGTTGTCGCGCTCCCCGAGGCCATGCTGGCCGAAAACCTGCCGAGGCAAGCGCATGACATTCCGGTCGACGCGTACCTGACCGAAGAATCCTTCCTGATGATTGGAGACTCGCCATGACAGCGACACGTATCGACGGCAAGGCCCTGGCGGCGGAGATTCTCGCTGAAAGCGCCGTTCGGGTTTCGCGGCTTCGTGCCGCCGGGACGATTCCAGGGCTGGCCGTCGTTCTGGTCGGGGAGGACCCGGCGAGCAAGGTCTACGTGAAAGGCAAGACCGCGGCCTGCGAAAAGGCAGGGCTCAATTCGTGGCTGCACACCATGCCTGCGGACACGCCGCAGGAGCGGCTGATCGCTTTCGTGAAGCAACTGAACTCGGACCCGGCCGTGCACGGGATTCTTGTGCAACTCCCGCTCCCGAAGGGCCTGGATGCGCGGGCCGTCATCGAGGCCATTGACCCCGCCAAGGATGCCGACGGGTTCAATTACGTGAACGTCGGCGCGCTCGTGGTGGGCGAGGAAGCGTTCTACCCCTGCACGCCGTGGGGCGTCATGAAGATGCTCGAGCACGAAGGGGTGAAGGTGGAGGGTGCGCATGCCGTGGTGATCGGCCGCTCCACGATCGTCGGCAAGCCCATGGCCATGCTGCTCCTGAACGCGGGCGCGACCGTCACGGTGTGCCACTCGAAGACCCAGGACCTGCCCGGCATCACGCGCCAGGGAGACATTCTCGTGGCGGCCGTGGGGCGCCCGCGCATGGTCACCGCCGACATGGTGAAGCCCGGTGCGGTGGTGATCGACGTCGGCATCAACCGGCTGCCGGACGGCAAGTTGTGCGGTGATGTCGACACCGAAGGCGTGTCGCCGGTGGCGTCCCGCATTACCCCAGTGCCGGGTGGGGTTGGCCCCATGACAATCGCGATGCTGGTTGCCAACACGGTGACGGCGGCCGAGCGGCGCGCAGGCATCGGCGCGCCCGGTTCGCGAATCACCTGACGCCGCCAGTCGTGTCCGAGCCGCGTCCCGGCGCCGTTCGGTGCCTGAACCCGCACGGCCAACACACCACGCGCTGGGTGGAGTGGGGCAAGCCCGACAACCCTCGCGCGTTGGTGTGCCTGCATGGCCTCACGCGCAGTGGCCGCGACTTCGACACCCTCGCGACAGCCTTGTCCGGCGACTATCGTGTGCTGTGCCCGGACCTCGCGGGGAGGGGGGCGAGCGACTGGCTCTCGGACGGCGCCGACTACACGCCCGACCAGTATTGCGCCGACATGCTGCGAGTGCTTGAGGCCGCGGGTGTCAGCGCGGTGGATTGGGTCGGTACGTCCCTGGGGGGCATCGTCGGCATGATGCTCGCCGCCCGCCCGGACGGGCCCATTCGGCGCCTCGTGCTGAATGACGTCGGCTGCGCGATTCCCCGCGCGGCACTCGAGCGAATCCGGATGTATGTGGGAAAGCCCGTGGCGTTTGCCTCGCTCGAGCATCTCGAAGCCGCGATGCGGGCCGTGAGCCCCTTCGGCGAGTTGTCGCCCGGCCAATGGCGTCACCTGGCAGGCAACGTCGGCCGCCTGGGCGACGATGGCCTGTGGCGCTTTCACTATGACCCGGCCATCGCGCAGAACTTCGGTGCGGGCCCCGCGGTGGATCTGGACCTGCGCGCTCTCTGGCAGGCGTTGAAAGGGCTGGTGCTCGTGCTGCGCGGCGCGGAGTCGGACCTTCTCACGCGGCCGACCTTCGACGAGATGCTGTCTCGCCCCGGCACGTCGGGGATTGAAGTGTCCCGGTGCGGCCATGCGCCGGCGCTCATGGATGCAGCGCAGGTGGGCGCCGTGCGGGAGTTTCTTCTGTCATGACAGCAGAGAACCGCAAGGCTGAAACACTCGACGTTGCGATCATCGGCGCCGGTCACAACGGCCTGGCTTGTGCGGCGTATCTTGCCGGCGCAGGCCTTCGTGTCGGTGTCTACGAGCGTCGCGAGGTGATCGGTGGCGCGGCGGTCACCGAGGAGTTTCATCCGGGCTTTCGCAATTCGGCCGCCAGCTACACGGTGAGCCTCCTGAATCCCAAAGTGGTTCGCGACCTGCGGCTCGAGGCGCACGGGCTCAAGGTGGTCGAGCGGCCGTTCTCGAATTTCCTCCCCTCCGATGACGGGCGCTACCTCTGCATGGGTGGCGGGCCGGAGGCCACGCGCCGGGAGGTCGGCCGTTTTTCGCCTCGCGATGCGGAGCAGCTCGCCGACTACGGTTTCCGCCTTGAGCGCGTTGCGGATGCGGTGCGCGAACTGATGCTCGCCACGCCCCCGAACGCGGGCGGCGGCGTGTCCGCCTTGCTGGACGGCTGGCGCGCCTCAAAGCCGTTTCGCTCGCTGGATGGCCAGGCCCGGCAGGACCTGCTCGACCTCTTCAGCCTGTCGGCGGCCGAGTGGCTCGAGCGCTGGTTCGAGTCGGAGCCGCTGAAAGCCTGCTTCGCCTTCGACAGTGTCGTCGGGCACTTTGCGAGCCCGTATTCACCGGGCACTGCCTACGTGCTGCTCCACCACGTGTTGGGGGAGGTGAACGGCAAGAAGGGCGCCTGGGGCCACGCCATTGGCGGCATGGGGGCGATTTCGCAGGCGATGGCCGCAGAAGCGCGCGCACGCGGCGTGGCCATCCACACCGGCGTTGCCGTGACCCGCATCCGGGAGAAGGCAGGGCGCGCCGCGGGGCTCGTGTTGGCCGACGGGCGCGAGGTGGCCGCGCGTTGCGTAGTGGCGAACGCCAACCCCCGCCTCGTGGCCGCGCTGAGCGATGGGCCCGCCTGGCCGCAAGCCTTCCAGCACTACCAGTGCGAGAGCGCGACGTTCCGGATGAACGTGGCACTCACCGAATTGCCCGACTTTCGCTGCCTGCCCGGCAAGTCGCCCGCGCCGCACCACGGGTCGGGGATCATTCTCGCGCCCAGCATGGCCTACATGGATCGCGCCTGGTCGACGGCGCGCGAAGAAGGGTGGTCGAGAGAGCCGATCGTCGAAGTGCTCATTCCGAGTACGCTGGACGACTCTCTCGCGCCACCCGGCCAGCACGTGGCGAGCCTCTTCTGCCAGCACTTCCGGTACGCGCTGCCGAACGGGCGCGACTGGCGCCACGAGCGCGAGCGCGCCGCCGATGCGGTGATCGACCTCGTGACCCGGCACGCGCCGAACTTTCGCTCGAGCGTGCTCGCGCGGCGGATCCTGTCGCCCAAGGACCTCGAGGATGAATTCGGCCTCGTGGGCGGTGACATCTTCCATGGCAAGCTCACGCTCAATCAGCTCTTCAGCGCGCGGCCGGCGCTGGGCCATGGCAACTACCGGATGCCGCTGCCGGGGCTGTACCTCTGCGGGTCAGGCGCCCACCCCGGAGGTGGCGTGACGGGGGTGCCTGGCCACAATGCGGCGCGAGAAGTGCTGCGCGACCGGTTTCGCCTCAACCGCTGGCCGCGCCACTAGGCGTGGCGGCAGCTCACCAGCGTGGTGAGCGCTTGTCGATGAACGCCTGAACGCCTTCCTGGCCCCAGGGGCTCGCGAAGTCGTCGGCAATGGCGCAGGAAGCATCGTCGTAGGCCGCGGAAAGCCCTTGCTCCCGTTGCCGGAAAAAGAGCGCCTTGCCGCGCGCCAGCGCTCCGGCGGGCCGCTCCATCAGCGTTTGGGCGAGGGCCGTGACGGCTTCGTCCAGCGCTTCGGGCGCGCAGACGCGGTTCACCAGGCCCCATTGGCGGGCCGCGGCAGCGTCGATGAAATCGCCAGTCATCAACATCTCGAGCGCGACCTTGGCAGGCACCACGCGGGATAACGGCACGGCAGGCGTGGAGCAGAAAAGCCCGTATCGGATGCCCGAGGTGGCAAAACGCGCGCTCTCGACGGCGATGGCGAGGTCGCACTGGGCCACCAGCTGGCAGCCGGCTGCGGTGGCAACCCCGTTCACGGCGGCGATCACTGGCTGGGGCAGGGCGGGGATGCGCTGCATCATCCGGCTGCACTTCGCAAACAGCGCTCGCACTTCTGCCTGAGAGGGCAACGACCGCATTTCCTTCAGGTCGTGGCCCGCGGAAAAGGCCGAGCCGCTGCCGGTGATGACGACTACCCGCGTGGCCGGGTCGCTCGCCACATGGTCGAGCGCGCTTTCCAGAGCCCCGATCAGCTCCGATGACAGCGCGTTGTATTGCCTCGGCCGATTGAGCGTGAGGGTCGTGACGCCCCCGACGCTTCGTTGGAGCAGGACGGGGTCGGCGGCGGCTGCGTTGGCGACGGCTGACATGGGGGGTCTCTCGTGTCGATTGGCGGCTGCATTATCGCCCGGCGGCCGGGTTTGCATCGGGGGCAGGGGCGGCTTAGCATCTCGGGCAGTACGCCTCCTGGATCCGGCCCATGCCTTTCCCTCAGCGTTTCCTCGTCGTGGCGCTTGCGGCAAGCGCCTGCGCATTCGGGGCGGCGCGTGACGCGGTAGCGAGTTCCGACGTGCTCGAGCAGGCCCGGCGGTTGCTGGGCCAGGGCAGCCCCAGGCAGGCGTTCGAAGCCTTGTCGCGCCGGGAGGGGGAGCTGTCTGGCACGGTCGATTTCGACTACCTGCTGGGTGTCGCGGCGCTGGACGTCGGCAAGGTCGATGTGGCGATCACGGCCTTTGAGCGAGTTCTCGCGCTCAAGCCCAATCACGCCGGCGCGCTGATGGACCTCTCTCGCGCTTATTTCATTGCCGGGGCCTACGACCTTGCCGAGAGTGGCTTTCGTCAGCTCGCGGCATCCCAACCGCCGCTCGCTGCCCGCCAGGCCATCGCCCGGTACCTCGAGGCTATCGAGGCGCGTCGCCGGCAGGTGAACCCCGGGTGGGCCATCGCCGTCGAGGCAGGCCTGGGTTACGACGACAACCTGACGGGTGTGCCCACGGACTTTGGCGCGGCGGCCCAGCAATCCTTCGGCATCCTGGGCATCGAGGCCACGGGCAACTCCATCAAGCGACGCGCCGCGTTCGGGAAGGCTTCGGGCACGCTCGAGTACGCGTACCCGCTGCAAGGCGGATGGGGCCTCTTTGTGGCGGGTGAGGCGCGAGGACGGAGCTACGCTGGCGAGCCCGACTTCAGCTCGCTGCTGGGAGAGGCGCGGGTAGGAGCCTGGCAGGGCAGCGGGCCGTCGCAGTGGCGCACGACCGCTGGCTTCCAGCGATTCAGCCAGCAGGGCGCTGCGCCGGGCGAGCCCAGGGTCACCAACGATCGAAGCACGGCCTATGGCCTGGTGGACTGGCGCGGGATGGCCGACGCCAAGACCCAGCTGGGGCTGTCGATGCAGGTATCTGACATTCGCTTTCTCACCAATGCGGTGGAGAACTTCAGCCAGCTGCTCGTTTCTGCCTCGTGGCTGCGCAGTTTCGAGTCCCCGGGCGTGCCGATGGTTCACCTCGCTGTATTTGCGTCTGACGACCGTGCGCGGGCGCTTTTGCCGGGCAGCGAGTCCACGAAGAGCAAGAACCTGTTCGGCGCGCGCGCCTACAGCCAGTATTCGCTGTCGCCGACAGTCAACCTATTCAATGCGATTGGCGTAGTCGTGCGGCGAGACAAGGATTCCTTTGCCCGCTCGACGGAGGTCGAGAAGGGGCGCGACGGGTTCGTCGAGGCCCAATTGGGTCTGACCTGGCAATTCCAGAAAGCCTGCGCCCTTCGCGCCCATTGGACGCACACGCGGAACCGGTCGAACATCGACCTCTACGATTTCAATCGCAACGAGGTGTCGACCGCCGTGCGTTGCGAGACGAATTGAGGCCCTGCCCATGACCTTCCTTCTTCGCCTGGCGGTTGCGAGTGTGCTCGTCATCAGCGCCGGCCTGCCCTCGTGGGCGCAAAGCGGGCGCGTCACGTTCGTGACTGGTGACGTGCAGATCCAGCGCCAGGACGGCACGCGCTCGCCGGCCGCGCGCGGCGCGCCCATCAACCCGGGCGATCAGGTGCTGTCGGGCGAGGGCGGGCTCGCCCAGCTGGACATGGCGAACCGAGCAAAGCTCTCGGTGCGGCCCAACACGCAAATCCAGGTCATTCAGTACGGCGACCGGCCGGACTCGGAAACGCCTTCCACGGTGAAGATCCTGCGGGGAACGATGCGAACGTTCACTGGCGCGCTGACGCCCGGGGATCGCGAGCGCTTCAACCTGAAGACCGATCTGGCCACGGTGGGCGTGCGCGGCTCCGGGAATGTGCTCTTCGCCGGGCGTGCCGCGGAGTGCAGCCCCGAGAGGCTGGTGGCCGACTTGGCTGCCTGTGCCATCACGGTCAATCACACGCTGGAAGGCAGCCACATCGTTGCTTTCGGCGATATCACCTCGCCGGCCGGGTTTGCCAGCGTGCCGAGCCTGGTGTCCGGACCGGGCCAGACGGTGCTGGTCACCTCGAGAGGCGAGGTTCGCTACATTCCGCTGCCTGCTGCCCTCGCCGAGGCAGGAATCAACCCGGCCGGGGCATCGAAGGTTGCCGGGCTCGTGTCGGATGGCGACACGCGCGACTTCGCGCCAAATGACGAGCGCGGCTGGTCGGTGTCGTTGGGCATTGTCCCGGGGCGGCCCGTGGGCGACAACGGGCTTGGCTTCAAGCTCACACCGACTGGCTCGGACTTCCAGGAAACGGACCCGGATGGCCTGCAGGACGCCATCACCGCTGGCGGGTTCACCTTCGCGGGTCAGGCCTTGCCTGCCGATATTCGCCGAGAGGGTGGGGCGCTCCGCGGCTACCGCCTTTACCCGGGCCTGGGAGCCTCGCTCGTGGTTTCCATTGATGGAGGCGCGAGCCGCGACGTCCAGGCGTACTCCGCGGGAGGCCTTGCCTTCACCGTGGGGCGCTGGGAAGGCGGCGTGCTCAACTTCGGCGGCTCAGGCCCTGGGTCGTCGTTGCCCGGCAGCCTGCACTGGATCCTTGCAGGCTCGGGTTATCCGCCCTATCTCGCGGATGTGCTGACCGGAACCGTGACGTACTTGCCCGTGATACAGACCAACCCCACCAACCAGGCCAACACGGCAGGCACGCTCACGACGGCCAGGCTCGACGTGAATTTCTCCGCCCGAACGCTCAACGCGGTGCTCGGTATCGTGGTGCCGTCGGCAGCGGGCAATCCGGGAGGAACGTGGCAACTGGCCGCCAATGCAGTGCCGATCCTCGGCGGAAGCTTCTATGCGTCCACGGGCGGCCGCCTGCTCATCACCAATGCGGCCGGGGTCCGCTCGGATGCCAATGGCAACCTCGTGGGAAGCATCGAGGGCCGCTTCGTCGGGCCTGCGATGCAGGGTGCGGCACTCGGGTACACGCTCTCCGACACCACTGCGGCATCGCTCGCGAGCCACAACACGGTCAGCGGCGTCGTGGGCTTTCGGGGCGCGGCGCAGGACCCCCGGACGCCGTACGTGGATGGCATCGTGTCGGATCCGGGAAATCGGTTGTCCGGCTCCCTGCTCCAGTCGCTGGGCTTTTCCGCGCGCCCATCCGAGCTTGGCCGGGACGCCGCGGGCCGTGTCGTCTCGTTCGATGCGCCGTTCGACGCGACCGGGGAGCGCCGCACCTACGCGCTCGGGACCGCCCGCATTGCCGAGTCGGGCTTCGATGCCGCCACCGGGCTCGTGTGGTGACGCTGGTCCGGAGGCGCCGCCATCGTCGGCGGCGCCAGCACGAGCCTGCAGTCGGCCAGTCTGCATCACATTTTCTCCGGCGTTCAGCAAGGCCCGGTGACCTTGCCGCTCACGGGAACTGCAACCTATGACTGGATCGGCGGCACGAGCCCCACGGACGGCGAGGGCAACGTGGGCAACCTGAACCGGGCGACGCTGGCAGTGAATTTCGGGCAGCGTACCGTCGACGTCGGGCTGAGCCTCGGCATCGGGTCGCAGGCGTTGTCCGCCAGCGCACTGAACGTGCCGATCTATCGGGGGCAATACTTTTCTGCCTTCCAGGGCGTCGGGGCCGTGGGCGGCCTGCCCCTTCCCTCCCTGCTGAACATCACCTGCGTGCCTGCCTGTGCCAACCCGCGCGGCTCGATCGACGGATTCTTCGCCGGGCGCTCGGGGGCTGGCGCAGGGCTTCTCTACAACTTGAACGGCGTCACCGGCACGGCGGCGTTCCGGCGGCCAGGGGGCTGAGCCGTGGGGAAGCGTCCCGGTTGCATGCGGCGCATCGCGCAGACCGTTTTTGTGCTGGCGATCGGCACGGCTGCCATACCTGCTGCGTCGCAAACGTTCGCGTTTCCGTCGCTCACCATCACCCCGTCCACGTTGACGTTTGGCGAGGTGGATATCGGGCTGGCTTCAACCTCCCAGCGGCTGACCGTTCTCAATTCCGGGTATGCCGACGTATCTCTGAGCGTGCCACCGTACACCGTCTCGACCCACTTCGAAGTCTCGGCGACAACGTGTTTACCGGGCACTTTCGTGCAGCTGGCAACCTGCACCATCGATGTGGTGTTTCGCCCGCAATCCACCGGCACGCTCGCCGGCACGCTCGTGGTGAACTCCACGGGTTCCTACTACCCGCCCGTGACGATGAGCGGCACCGGGATGGCGCCACTGGTGCCGGATATCTCGGTCACGCCGACGCAGGTCGACTTCGGCGCCGAACAGGTGGGCTCCACGTCGCCGGCAAGAGCCGTCACGGTCGCAAACCTGGGCCTCGCGCCCCTCGTCATTTCCCGGTTGCAGGTTCAAGGCGACTT
>Ga0075471_10001140_pt1 | contig 17137 bp, 11 predicted proteins | sample DEB19_08_DNA_2_FD_74787 | JGI IMG/M metagenome (GOLD analysis project Ga0075471, IMG submission 74787) | Aqueous microbial communities from the Delaware River and Bay under freshwater to marine salinity gradient to study organic matter... | ecosystem: Environmental > Aquatic > Marine > Coastal ... | reverse complement strand
GAAATGAGTTATATCGGGGGATGAAAATCATCAGCCGAGCGGGTCTTCCACTGGCACCCAAATTCAGTTTGTCTTCCAGCTATTTTTCATGATCGAAACACAAGATATCACTGGGCTGATCCTGGCGGGCGGTCGCGGCAGCCGAATGGGCGGCGCTGACAAGGGCCTGCAAAACTTCAACGGAATGCCCATGGCCCTATACACCCTGATGCGGCTTCAGTTGCAGGTGGGGCAGCTCATCATCAACGCCAACCGCAATCTGGGCGCCTATGAATCCTTTGGCGTGCCAGTCTGGCCCGATGTGCTGGAAGACTATGCCGGCCCGCTGGCGGGTTTTCTGACCGGGCTGGAGCGCTGCGAAACGCCCTACCTGGTCACGGTGCCGTGTGACACCCCGAATTTTCCGATCGACCTGGTGACACGGTTGGCGGCCGAACTTGAGCGCGAAGGGGCCGAGATTGCCATGGCTGCAGCCCCTGAAACCGGCAAGGACGGGCAGCGGGTGGTGCGCAGCCAGCCGGTGTTCTGCCTGCTGCACACCGATCTGATGGAAAGCCTGGCCGCATTCACCCGCCAGGGCGGCCGGAAAATCGACGCCTGGACCGCTCAGCACAAGACCGTGCTGGTGCCGTTTGATACACCGAGCGATGATCCCAACGCCTTTGCCAACGCCAACACCGCTGCCGAACTGCAGCAGCTTAAGAAACCCTGAGGCATGAAGACCGTCGAACAGATTGCTGCCGAGCTGCAAGCTTATGACCCGCAGGCGCTGAGCGCATCTGCGGTCAACGCTTTTCTGGCCAAGCTGGTGGCGCCCGTCTCGGACAGCGAAAGCCTGCCCCTGTTCGAGGCGCTGGACCGGGTGCTGGCGCAGGATGTGGTGTCACCGGTGAGCGTGCCGCCCCACGACAACTCGGCCATGGATGGCTTTGCGTTTGATGGCGCTCAACTGCAGGCAGCCCAACCCGTGCACCTGGCTTGCGTGGGCACGGCGCTGGCCGGCAAGGCCTGGCAGGGCACTGTGGGGCCAGGGCAATGTGTGCGCATCATGACCGGCGCCATCATGCCTGCCGGACTGGATACAGTGCTGCCCCAGGAACTGGCCCAGGTCCAAGGCGATCAGGTGGTGGTGCGGCCCGGCCTGCTGCAAGCCGGAGACAACCGCCGCCAGGCCGGTGAGGATGTGTTGCAGGGTCAGCCTGCCCTGCGCCAGGGCACGCGGCTGTCACCCGCCGCGCTGGGGCTGGCCGCCAGCCTGGGCATTCCCACCGTCAAGGTGTGGCGCAAGTTGAAGGTGGCTTATTTCTCGACTGGCGATGAAATCCTCAGCCTGGGTGACGCGCCGCGTGAAGGGGCGGTGTATGACAGTAACCGCTACACCGTCTTTGGCCTGTTGACCCGACTGGGTGTCGAGGTGCTGGACTTTGGCGTGGTGGGCGATGACCCGACCCAACTGCAAGCCACCTTCGAGCAGGCCGCCCGCCAGGCCGATGCGATTATCACCAGTGGTGGGGTCAGCGTGGGAGAGGCCGATCACACCAAGACCATGATGAAAAAACTGGGCGATGTGGCCTTTTGGCGCATCGCCATGCGGCCCGGTCGACCCATGGCCGTGGGGCGCATCGGCAAGGCCACGCCACAGGGTGGCAGTGCCATTCTTTTTGGCCTGCCCGGCAACCCGGTGGCGGTGATGGTGACTTTTTTGGCGTTTGTGCGCCCTGCCCTGCTGCAGATGATGGGCGCGCACAGCGAACCCACCCCGCTGCTGCGGGCCCGCAGTCAGGAGACCTTGCGCAAGAAGCCGGGACGCACCGAATATCAGCGCGGGATTGTCAGCACCGCCTCCGACGGCAGCCTGCAGGTGCGCACCACCGGCAACCAGGGCTCGGGGGTGCTCAGCTCCATGGTGCAGGGCAACGGCCTGATCGTGCTGCACCATGGCCAGGGCACAGTAAACCTGGGTGATGAGGTCGATGTGATGATGTTTGACGGGGTGATCTGAGCCGACCCCGGCGGCGATGGCCCATGTGTGCTCTCGGGTCTGCGGGTTGTGCGTCCTTTTTTTCCAAGACCTTGATGGTCTAACGCGCCAACCACCGCTGCACCCCCGCCGCGGCGCGGCGTCCGCTGGCCAGGCAGGCGGTCAGCAGATAGCCCCCGGTGGGCGCCTCCCAGTCCAGCATTTCGCCGGCGCAGAACACGCCAGGCAGGTCTTTGAGCATCAGGTCTGAGGTCAGCGCGTCAAAGCGCACCCCGCCGGCACTGCTGATGGCTTCATCGATCGGTCGGGCAGCCACCAGCCGCAGACCCAGATGCTTGATGGCGGCGGCCAGTTGCTGCGGGTTGTGCATGCCCTCGCTTCCCAGCACCTCGTGCAATACCGCGACCTTGATGCCATCGAGCCCGAGCCGGCTCTTGAGGTGGCTGGTAAGCGACTTCGAACCCCGTGGATGCCTGACCTCGGCCAGGACCCGCTCGGGCGGCAGATCAGGCAACAGGTCCAGAGTCAGCATGGCATGACCGGCGCGCTCGATCTCATCGCGCAAAAGATCGGCAACTGCGTAGATCAGGCTGCCTTCCACGCCGGTGGCCGTGGCCACGAATTCGCCCTTGCGCTGAAACTGCCGCCCCGCCTGATCGGTCAAGGACACCGCCACAGTCTTGAACGGCTGACCGGCGTAACGCTTGGCGAAATAGTCGCTCCAGCCCAGCCCATCAAAACCACAATTGGCCGGCTTGAGCGGCGCCAGACCGACGCCTCGTTCACCCAACAGGCGCATCCAGGCCCCGTCCGAGCCGAGTCGGGCCCAGCTGCCACCGCCCAGTGCCAGCACCAGGGCATCGGGCTGCACGGTGTGCGCACCCTGAGGGGTGTCAAAGCTGAGCGCCGAACCATCGGGAACCCAACCCGTCCAGCGGTGCCGCATATGAAAGTGAACGCCGCTGCGGCCATCGGCAGGATGACGCAAGCGGTGCAGCCAGGCCCGTAGCAAGGGCGCCGCCTTCATGTCGATGGGAAAGACCCGTCCGGAACTGCCCACAAAGGTGGTCAGCCCCAGGCCCTGAACCCAGGCTCGCAGCTCGGTGGGACCAAACTCGCGTAGCAGGGGCTCGATATCGGACTGACGCGCGCCATAACGGGTGACAAAGCGGGGCATTGGCTCGGCATGGGTCAGGTTCAGCCCGCCGCGGCCTGCCAGTAAGAACTTGCGTCCGACCGAGGGCATGGCGTCATACAGGTCCACCTGCAGACCAGCCTGCAACAATATCTCCGCCGCCATCAGGCCGGCCGGGCCACCGCCAATCACCGCGACCCGTTGCGGCGGCTGCTCAGCCATGGTGGCGCCCAGTCCCAGCTTGGGTCTCAACTTTGAGGCTTGCCTTGACGGCGCAGGCAGACCTTGGCAGAAGGATCGTCCCAGGCGTGTGGGTCATGCAATTTCCTCGAGCGACCCGGAGGCACTCAAAAAAGCGGCCCGCACCCGCGCGCCGGGCTGGGCGGCCTGCACGCAATCGCGGTAGCCGCGCAACTGGGCCAGCAGTTCGGCCTGTTGATGGGCTTGCGTGGCGAGCTTGTAGTCCAGCACCCACCACGCGCCGTCACGGGTTTGCACCAGACGATCAATCCGCCCCACCCGGCCTTGCACGCTGACCGGGACTTCATTGCCATGCCACTTGAGCTGCGCACGCTGCCAGGCCCATCGACCTTCGCCCGTCAGAATGGCCCTGGCCCCGTCAGCCGCCTGTGTCAGATGCTGCGGTGAAAGCTTGAACTCGGCAGCGACCCGCGCGAGTTGGGTTGGGTCTGGCCCGACAGCATCCAGACCCGTCCACTCCAGCAAGCGGTGCATGGCCGATCCGATACGGGCCATCGGGTTGTCCTCGGTATCGGCCTGATCGCGCACGGGGGCATCTGGGGTCAACTGCAGGCCTGGCAGCACCGCCAGTCGGATCAGTTGCCCAGGCTGCAGTTGGGGTTGGGGTTGGGCGGCAGCCAGGTGCGCGGGGCTAAGCGTTGTGCAAGACGGCTGCAGCCGCTGCCACCAGCTCAGTGGGTTCGCGTTCTGGGGCTGGTTGGCCGACAGCACCAGCGCTGTCTTGGCCCGGGTCATGGCCACATACAGCGCATTGAGTTCCTCGCGCTGACGCTCCTGCTGCTCCCGCCTGAAGGCATCCTGCGCGCTGGGTGGCACCCGGTTTTCGCTGGCTAGAAAGACAAAGCCCCGGGGCTGTTCGTCCTGACCAGGCCAGTCCAGCAACACACTCATGGTCTGGCTGCGTTGGGCGGGTGCGTCGGCATCGAGCAGCATGACCAGGCTGGCTTCCAGTCCCTTGGCCCCATGCACCGTCAAAAGTTGCACCGCCTCCCGGACGGCCGTTTGCGGTGCCATCAGGCCACCCGCGCGCAAGGCGCGCACCAGGGCATAGGGCGTGGCGTACCGGCCGCCATCGACTTGCAGCGCCGCACTGAGCAGCGCATTCAGGTTGGCGGCAACCCGGGCGCGCAGGCTCGCAGGTGCGCTAGCCACATAACGGGCCAACAGCTTGCCCTCTTCATAAATGGCATGCAAGGCATCATGGGGCGGCAGGCTGGCGGTCCACTGTTGCCAGCGCCGCAGGGTTGCGCCAGCAGCTTGCAGCTGGGGCAGCGCCCAGTCTTGCTGCAACACCTCAAACCAGCTCGTGCCCAAGGTTTTTTGGCGCAGGGCAATTTCCATCAGGTCCTTATCACTCAGGCCAAAAATTGGAGACCGCAGGGCCCGGGCCAGTGACAGGTCCTGCGTCGGTGAAACCAGGACATCGAACAAGGCCGTCAAATCCTGCACCTCGGGCGCCTGTCCCAGATCGCTTTTCTCAGGCTGATTGGCGGCGATGCCCAGCGCCTGCAGCTCGGCCTCTAGGTCGGCCAGTCGCTCGCGCACGCGTGACAACACCATGATCTCGCCCGGCGGAGTGCCCGCTGCGATCTGGGCGGCCAGCCAGCGGGCCGCCTGCCGGCATTCCAGCTGACGTTGGGTTTCCTCAGCGGTGTGGCGGGCGGTCTGCAGGCTGTCGCGCCACACCGTGACCTCGGCTCGGACCTGGGGGTCGGCCCGTTCAATCAGAGGCAGGGCCAGCAATTGGCCGCTGTGTTGCGACTCGGTGCTGTGCGCTCGAAAGCCAGGGTAGGCCTGGTTGTCCCGGGCCCGCTCAAACACCTGGTTGACCAGTTTCAGCACTGCCGGGGCATTGCGCCGGGTATGGTCACAACTCAGCAGCTCACCGCCCAGTTGCCGCACAAACGACTGCGCGGCCAGGAACACCTGGGGTTCCGCACGACGGAATCGGTAAATACTCTGTTTGGGGTCGCCCACAATAAACAAGCGCGGCGCCTCTTGCCCCCCACCCGCCCCAGCATAGGCGCTGAGCCAGGCATGCAGCGCCTGCCACTGCAGCGGGTTGGTGTCCTGAAATTCGTCGATCAGTAAATGACGGATGCGCGTATCCAGACGTTCCTGCAACCAGCCACTGAGCTCGGAATCCTTGAGCATGTGCAGTGCAGCCCGCTCAATGTCGTTCATGTCGATGAAGCCACGGGCACGCTTGAGCTCGGCGTATTCGCTGTGCATCAGTCGACTCAGTGTGGCCATCTGCTGCTGGTAAAGCCAGGCCTGGTGCTGTTGCATGGCGCTGCACAGTCGCTGCAGCTCTGGCTCGGCTGCCTGGGCCGCCGCAATTTTTTCAAGGCGATGGTTCAGGCGGTCTTCGTCCTTGACAAACAGAGCTGCACGCAGCGCCTCAAATACCTGGCTTTCAGGCGTGTTGGCTAGGCATTCAAGGGCGAGGATGATTTTTTCTGCCGCCTGTTGCGGCGTCTTGTTGCGCTCCTGGCCCAGTAAGCGCGCGTGATCGAGCCATCGTTGCTTCACCTCGGGCCGGTGCAGGCAGTGGGCCGGCGAGGACAGACCGGCAAACTCCGGGTAGAGCTCGCCGGCCATCGGCACAGACAAGGCCACCACCCCGGCCTGATCGGCCAGAGCGAACTCGACCCGCCGCTGCAAGGCGGCCAGCAGGCCTTTTTCGATCTGGCTTCTGCCGTAACGCTCGACCAGGCTCTGGTAGTCGGCACACGCGGGGGAGTCTTGCAGTAGTCGCGCCTGAAAGGGTCGCCACACCTGCGCGATCAGGCTGGCGTCCTGTTCGATCAACTCATAGGCAAAGGGCAACCCAAGTTCTTGCAACACCGACAGCGGGGCCGTACGCAGCAGGGCCGCAAACCAGCTGTGGAACGTTCGGATCTGTACCCCCCGCCCCTGCGCCAGCAAGAGGTCCTGCAGCTGGCGCAGACTCTGCACCAGCTGGGGTGCTGAAGCAGGGTCCAGGCCCCGCGCCTGCAGTTCACCCAGCAAGCTGGCATCGTCGGCACAAGCAAAGTCAGCCAGCCATTGCATGAGGCGTTGCCGCATTTCTCCAGCCGCTTTTTTGGTGAAGGTGATCGCCAGGATGTCTTGCGGCGACACACCCTCCAGCAGGGCTCGCACAATGCGCGATACCAGCATCCAGGTCTTGCCCGCACCAGCGCAGGCTTCCACCACCACATGGCGCCGGGGGTCACAGGCCAGCCGGTAGAAGTCCTGCTGGCTGACCGGCAGCCCGTTGTGCTCAAAGGCGGGCGTCATGGGGGGTGTCATGCCGCGCTCCAGAAATCCTTGCGGCACACACCACGGGCCGCACAGGTCTCGCACACCTGGCCCTCCCCCAGGGCAGGCAAGGGCGCACCGTCTGCGATCCGCTGTAGGTCACTGTGCAGCCCTTGGAGCAGGGCCTGGCGCAGGGCAGGCACATCCTGCTGCTCATACACGCGGGTGCCCTCGCGCTCGCTGAGGCTGAGATACGCCCCCAACACCTGGTCTGCAGGCTGAAGCGCGGCGTAGAAGGCGAGCTGGGTATCTTCCAGGGGCACCTTGATGCGCTCAGCCGTGGTCGCACGCGATTCAGTCTTGTAGTCCAGCACCATCCGGCGGCCATCTTGGTCCTGATCGATGCGATCGAGCCGTCCGAACAGGGTGATCTGGCCAAAGGTTTGGCGCAGCTCAGACTCACCTTCGAGAAAGACCCAACCCTGCGCTTCATGACCGGCCAACCAGTCCAGATAGCCCTCACGCAGGCGTGGCCATGCCGCCTTGAAGGGCAGAAACTCCTCGGGAGCCAGCAGTTGCTCTTGCGCCAGCGCATCGGCCGCCGCGTTGAGGCGATCGCGCCTTTGACCACGGTCTAACGCGTCCAGGCCGGGGGCCTCATGAAAACGCTGCAGCACCGCATGCAGCCACAGGCCGACATCGCGCTTGTCGAGATCGCCTTCAATTTCTTCGGCCTCGCGCAAGCCCAGCAGTCGCATGGCAAAGTAACGGTAGGGACAATGCCGCAGGTCCTGATAGGCACTGGCCGAAATTTGCATGTGCGACAGTTGGGCCGCGCTGGGCGCGGGACACTGCACCGGTGTTGCGGGAAGACTCAACGACGCGCGCAAATCGTCAGGCTGCCCGGCGGGCGTAGAACCTTGAGTGGGCACAACTCGGCCCGAGACTTCCGGCGTTTGCTGATGACCCGAAACCACGACGCGATCAGCCGACTGACCTGATGTTTGTTGCGGGTCACTGCGCTGCAGGCTTTGCACCAGGGGACTGGGCATCAAGGGCTCACCCCCTTCCTCCGACTCGCGCCACAGGATGTCAACCTGGGGCCGCTGCACCCCATCCAGCCAGGCCAGACGCAAGGCGCTTTCCAGTGTTTGGCGTGAAGGCAGGCCCAGAACCTCACGTTGGCGCGCGGTCCACACGCCTGCCGGTTCAATCGACGGTGACAGCCTGGTTTCATCGCAACCCGGCAGAACCACCGCCGCAAATTCGCGTCCGGCCAGCTGGGCCAGCGGCAGCAAGACCACCTGCTCGGTGGCCGGATTCGCGGGCTTGAAACTCTGTGCTTCAAGCACCTGATCAACCCAATGGGTGAAGTCCTGCAGCGACAGGCGGCGCGGCGCCCACAATGCCTCGCTGGGTAAGGCCTGCAGGCCGTCGAGTCTGAGCGCAGCGATGACTTGGGCGCCAGCCTGATCTGACAGCAAGCCCTCCCATTGCAGACTGTTTTGCAGCAGGCTGCGCAAAGCCACAAGCCACTGCGCCAGGGGACGTGCCGACTGCATGGGCGCGCGCCATGCCTGGTATTGATCCAGCACGGTTGTCAGGAGCTTTTTTTGATCAGGCTTGAGGCCAGGCAGGATTCTGGGAACATCGCGCCACAAGCGCTGGGGATGCCGCCTGAGCTGACCCTCCAGTGCCTGCAGGGCTTGCGGATCCGTGGCCGGGCAATGCTTGAGCCAGTCCAGCACCCGGTCGGAGCTGGCACGCCAGGTCAGGGCGCGCAAGGCGGCCATGAGCGCAGCGGCAGCCCGGGTCGTGGAGAGCTTCCAGCCGGTTTCATCGCGCATGGTTACGCCCTGCGATTCGAGCATGGCACGCACCCGCCGTGTCAGCGCCCTGTCCACCACCGCCAAGGCCACTGGTGCGCGGCCAGCCTGCACATGCCGCACCACGCAGGCTGCAGCCAGTTGCGCCTCGTCCTGGGCATCCCGGCAGGGGTAAAACCGCTGCTGCCCCGGCCAGGCCGCAGGGGTCTTCGGTGTCGTCAACACACACAGTCGCTCACCCCAGCAAGCCTGCAAGCCCTGCAGTAGCGCATCGGGTTGCAAACCAGGCACAACCAGCAAACAGTCCACCTCGGCCATCAGGCTGTCGGCGTAGAGCTGATCGGTTGGGTAAGACGAACTGGCAGCCCAGAGCAGCGCCACCTGTGCCACCCTAGCCTCCAACTGCAAGGCCGGCGTATCCAAAGCGGCCAGCACCGCAGCGCGGCAATTCTGCGCCCACTCGGCCCGCCTGGCCGGTGGCATGGCGGCGGCGCGCTGCGCCAATTCGTGCATGGAATCCAACAGCAATGCCGCAGCCGGTTCGGCTGGCCCGGTTGCCTCGGCGCTTTGGCGCAAACCGGCTCGCTCCAGCAGGGCCCGCGCACTCAAGGCATCGAGGGCCGGGTCGCCGCGGTAATCATCGGCACCAGGTGCGTCATCGCCCAGGTTGCGACTCCAGTTCTGGCTGGTTTCAAAGCGGGGCGCAAAGCCATCAGGAAAACGCTGTGCCCAGAGTCGCGCTGCCAGTGGCATCAACTGGGCATAGGGCAACAGCACCACAGTGCGCGCAGGGTGCGCTCCCGATGCACGAATGTGGCTGGCAATCTGGTCCAGCCAGCCGCTGCCCGGCGCCGTCCAAAAAGCGTTGCCGGTCTCGGTCTGCGGGTGTGGGGCGGCGCCCATCAGTGGAGGTTTCTGGTTTCTGTCACAATGGCCCCAACTTTAGCTGTAATGCCGTCTTGTCAAAGGAGTGCTCATGGCCAGCGATCTCGTTCAACATATTTCTGACAGCACCTTCGAAACCTCCGTGCTTCAGTCAGACCAGCCCGTGCTGGTCGATTTCTGGGCCGAGTGGTGTGGCCCCTGCAAGATGATTGCACCCATTCTGGATGATGTGGCTGGCACCTACCAGGGCAAGCTGACGGTGGCCAAACTCAATGTGGATGACAACCAGCAGATTCCCGCCAAGTTCGGCATCCGCGGCATTCCCACCCTGATGATGTTCAAAAACGGTCAACTGGCCGCGACCAAGGTAGGTGCACTGAGTAAGGCGCAGCTCACCGCGTTCATTGATCAGCAACTGGGCTGATCTAGGTCCTGATCCAGCCGCGCTTCCAGCGGCTGGATTTCCTGTCATAATCCCACTCGTTCGCTGCCCCAACCCGGGGCCAGTTTGAACTGCGGCCAGTTGGCATCTTGATCACCTCGCTGCCTTTTCCCCCAAAGAACTCATCGCATCTTCCCCCCAGGGGTTTACCCATGCACCTGAACGAACTCAAGGCACTTCATGTGTCCGAACTGCTCCAGCAAGCCGAAGCGCTGGAGATTGAAAATACCGGCCGTATGCGCAAGCAGGAGCTGATGTTTGCCATCATCAAGAAACGCGCCAAAGCCGGTGAGCAGGTGTTTGCCGACGGCGTGCTGGAAATCCTGCCCGATGGGTTTGGCTTTCTGCGCAGCCCCGACTCCAGCTACACCGCCAGTACCGATGACATCTACATTTCGCCTAGCCAGGTGCGGCGCTTCAATCTGCACACCGGCGACATGATTGAAGGCGAAGTCCGCACGCCCAAGGATGGTGAGCGCTACTTTGCCCTGAACAAGCTGGAAAAGGTCAACGGCGGTGCGCCAGAGCAGAACAAGCACAAGGTGATGTTTGAAAACCTCACCCCGTTGTTCCCCAAGTCGCAGATGAAGCTCGAGCAGGATGGCCTGAAGATCGATGAAAACATTACCGGCCGCATCATCGACATCATTGCCCCGATCGGCAAAGGCCAGCGCGCCTTGCTGGTGGCCCCGCCCAAGAGCGGCAAGACGGTCATGATGCAGCACATTGCCCACGCCATCTCGGCCAACTACCCCGACAGCCACCTGATGGTGTTGTTGGTCGATGAGCGCCCCGAAGAGGTGACCGAGATGCAGCGCACGGTCAAGGGCGAGGTGATTGCCTCGACCTTTGACGAACCGGCGGCCCGTCATGTGCATGTGGCCGAAATGGTGATCGAACGCGCCAAGCGCCTGGTTGAACTCAAGCGCGATGTGGTGATCCTGCTGGATTCGATCACCCGGCTGGCACGGGCCTACAACAATGTCGTGCCCTCCTCCGGCAAGGTCCTGACCGGCGGTGTGGACGCCAATGCCCTGCAGCGGCCCAAGCGCTTTCTGGGGGCTGCGCGCAATGTCGAGGAGGGGGGCTCGCTGACCATCATTGCCACCGCCCTGATCGACACCGGCAGCCGCATGGACGAGGTGATTTTCGAGGAATTCAAGGGCACCGGCAATTCCGAGATCCATCTGGACCGCCGTCTCTACGAAAAACGCGTCTTCCCCTCGATTCAGCTCAGCCGCAGCGGCACCCGCCGCGAAGAGTTGCTGCTCCAGCCTGAAATTCTGCAGAAAACCCGCATCCTGCGTCAGTTTCTCTACAACATGGACGAGATCGAGGCCATGGAGATGGTGCTCAAGCAAATGCGGGCCACCAAAAACAACAATGAGTTCTTCGACATGATGAGGAGGGGCGGCTGACGCCCTCCCCTAGGCGACGCGCCACCCGCCTCCTGCCGAGCGCAGGGGGCGCACTCATCGACCCGCCAAAGCCGGCTTTGCGCGTGCTCCCGAACAGCCCAGCGTTGCGCGCGGCGCTTGGGAAGCCCAAGGCAACTCATTGATTTGCTTGTATAATTTCAGGTTTTCTGCGGAAAGTAGCCTGGATCGGCCAGGCCGGCTCCCGCATCTCAAGGAAGAGTCATGAAAGAAGGCATTCACCCGAATTACCGCGACGTCTGTTTCGTGGACCTGTCAAACGGCTTCAAGTTTGTCACCCGTTCCTGCGTCAACACCAAGGAAACCGTCAAGATGGATGACGGCCGTGAGTTGCCGCTGTTCAAGCTCGACACCTCGAGCGAATCGCACCCCTTCTACACTGGCACCCAGAAATCCGTGGACAACATGGGTGGTCGTGTCGAGAAGTTCCGCAACCGGTTTGGCAAAACTGCAGCCAAGTAAAGTCCAACCCGCTCAAGCGCAAGGGCAGCCCGGGTAACCGCGCTGCCTTTTTGCTTGGCTAAGATCACCCCAATTGCCCTACCCTGCTGACCGGTGAACCAGCCCAGACCCGCCATTGTTGCCCAGGCCTCAGTACGGCGTTTGCCCCGCCTGGCCCTGTTGCTGTTTTGTCTGGCCTACCTGCTGCCCGGTTTCATTGACCGCATGCCCTGGCGCAGTGCCGACGTATCGGCCTTTGGCTATATGCGTGAGCTGGCCCTGGGCCATACCGACTGGCTGGCCCCCTTGCTGGGCAGCCAGCCCCCAGAAGTGGATGCCTTGCTGCCCTATTGGCTGGGCGCCTGGGCAATGCAGCTGGCCCCGGGCTGGATAGCCGCTGACTTTGCCGCCCGACTGCCTTTCATCACCCTGCTGGCCCTGGCATTGGCCGCAACCTGGTACGGCTGCTACAGCCTGGCGCGTAGCCCCCAGGCTCAACCGGTGGCGTTTGCCTTTGGCGGCGAGGCGCAGCCGCGAGACTACGCCCGCGCCATTGCAGACGGCGCTTTGCTGGCCCTGATTGCCAGCCTGGGCCTGGCGCAACTCTCGCATGAAACCACGCCCGCCCAAGCCCAGCTTGGCTTTGGCGCGCTTGCCTTTTACGCTGCAGCCGCCTTGCCCTATCACGCACTGGGCGCTGCCCTGGCTGGCTGCCTCGGGTTTGCCGGACTGGCGCTCAGCGGCGCACCCACCCTGGCGGCCTTGCTGGTGTGCGGCGTGCTACTCATGTACTGGACCCGAGGATCCGGGGCGCAAACGAGTGGCCAGAATCGCGCGGTCTGGATCGGTGCACTCTGGCTGTTGCTGGTGGTGGTGCTAGCCAGTTTGCTCGACCTCTGGCGCTGGCGCCTGTTGCTTCCCGCAGAGCTTGTGCAATGGCAATCACGCGCCAGTCTGCTGCTGTGGTTCACCTGGCCCACCTGGCCGTTAGCACTGCTGACCCTGTGGCGCTGGCGCCGACAGATGTTGGGCCAATCCTGGCATCTGCCGTTGATGCTGCCCCTTTGGTTCACCCTGATCCATCTCTTGACGGCGCTCTTCACCGAAGCCGCAGACCGCGGCTTGCTGCCAGCCCTGCCCAGCCTGGCGGTGCTGGCTGCTTTTGCCTTGCCCACCTTAAGACGCAGCCTGTCTTCGCTGATCGACTGGTTCACCCTGCTTTTTTTCACCGGCTGTGCGGTCATCATCTGGGTGGTGTGGCTTGCCATGCAGACCGGGTTTCCGCCGCAACCTGCAGCCAATGTAGCCCGCCTGCTGCCCGGCTTTGAGCCGCGCTTTGTGATCCTGCCTTTTGTCTTTGCCGTGCTGGCTTCACTGGCCTGGTTTTGGCTGGTGCACTGGCGCGTGGGCCGCCACCGCGCTGCACTCTGGAAGAGCATGGTGCTGCCGGCGGGAGGCGCCGCCCTGTGCTGGCTGCTGTTGTCCACCCTGTGGATGCCGGCGCTGGATTTTGCCCGCAGCTTTCGGCCCTTGATCCATCGCATCGAGGCCAGGGTGCCTGCTACCGACTGTCTGCAGACCTTTGGACTGTCACGCGGACTGCAGGCTGCCTTTGGCTTTCATTCCTCGTTGCGGCTGGAGCCCGCCACTGACAATTCTGCCTGTGGCTGGCTACTGATTGAGCGCGACATCGTCACCCAGACCCCTGAGATCGTCAACGTGGCCCGCTGGCAAGTTCACAGCCAACTGGCCCATCCGCGTGAAGGCGAGGAAGACCTCGTCCTGTTTGAGCGACTGAAAGCTAGCCCGTCCCAGTGAACCTGTCCGAACTGCACCGCATCTCGCGCCATGCGGGAACGATTCTGGTCGGCCAACTGGCCACTATGGCCTTTGGGGTGACCGACACCATTGTTGCGGGCCGCTATGCCGAGCAGGCACTGGCCGCCCTGTCGGTGGGCACCGCCATCTACATGAGCGTCTATGTGGCCTGCATGGGCGTTCTGCAGGCGCTGCTGCCGGTCTGGTCTGAGTTGCATGGGGCCCAGAAGTCCAGTCAACTGGGATTTTCATTTCGTCAGTCGCTCTACCTGACCCTGTTGATCACCGCGGGGGGCATGGCCATCCTGCTCAACCCGTCGGCCCTGCTGGACTGGGCTGACGTCCCCCAGGACTTACGGGCCGATGTTCTCACCTACCTCAGCGTGCTGGCGATGGCCTTGCTGCCTGCACTGCTGTTCCGGCTCTACAGCACCCTCAACCAGAGCCTGGGCATGCCCCGCATGGTGACATGGCTACAACTCGGCTCGCTGCTGGTCAAGGTGCCGCTTTCGATCTGGTTCGCTTTTGGCGGCCTGGGGCTGGAGGCCCGTGGTGCCGTGGGTTGCGCCCTGGCCACACTGCTGGTGCAGAGTCTGATGCTGCTGGTCGCCTTGTGGCTGTTGTCAACACGCCCAAGCTATAGCCCCTACCAACTGTTTGATGGTCTGCAGCCCCCGCACGGCCCCACGCTCAAGGCTTTTGCCGCACTGGGCGTTCCCAGCGGCTTGACCATCCTGGTGGAAGTCACCTCGTTCACCCTGATGGCCTTGTTCGTCGCCCGCATGGGGACCACCGCTGCGGCCAGTCACCAGATTGCAGCCAACCTGGCCGCAGTGCTGTACATGGTGCCACTGGCCATCGGTATTGCCACCAGCGCGCGCACCAGCTATTGGCTGGGTGCTGAACAGCCCAGACAAGCCCGCCATGCCGTGCTCTGGGGCTTTGCGCTGGTGGTGGCTTGTGCCCTAGTGCTGGCCGGTTCACTGGTGATCTTGCGTCAGCCGCTGGCTGGCATCTATGCCCGCAGCCCGGAGGTGGTGGCCCTGGCCGTTCCTCTGCTGGTGTGGACTGCCGGATTTCATCTGTTTGACGGCCTGCAGGCGCTGGGCGTCTTCATTCTGCGCTGCTTTCGCATCACTGTGATGCCCTTTGTGATTTATGCCGTACTGCTGTGGGGCCTGGGCCTGTTTGGTGGTTATCGACTGGCCTATCACGGTCTGGGGCCCTGGCCGGCTATGCAAACCCCGGCGGCCTTTTGGATGGCCGGCATGGTGGCGCTGGCCCTGGCCGCCCTAGCCTTCTGGCTGATGATCTGGCAATTGATGCGAAGGAACCGTTAAGAACAGTCAGGGTTGCGCCTGGCCCACCAACCCCTGTTTACAGCCAGGTCAGTCCCCCGCCTGAAGTGGCCAAAGCCAGTTCGGTCGGGCCTGATCTACTCCGCCTCAACCCCGGCAGCCTTCAGAACCTTGGCCATGACAGGAGACTGGGCACGAATGGTCTCGGTCACTTTTTCAGGCGTGCTGTGCTGTGTGTTCACGCCCAATTTGGCATAAGCTTCGCGCACTTCGGGCAGTTGCATGATTCTTCCGAGCTCGCCATTGAGACGATTGATGATGGCTACGGGCGTGCCCCGCGGCACCACGATTGACCACCAAACACCCGACTCAAAGCCTTCAATGCCAGCTTCATGCATGGTGGGCACATCGGGCAACGCAGCCGAGCGCTGTGCACTGGTGACAGCAATCGGGCGGAGCTTGCCAGCCCGGATCTGCGGCATGGCGGGCACCATGTCAGAGAACACCATTTGGGTTTGACCCGCAATCAGGTCGGTGACTGCCTGGACCGTGCCTTTGTAAGGGATATGTACGATATTCACACCCGCTGCACTCTTGTACATCTCGCCGCTGATGTGTGACTGAATGCCTTTTCCGCCCGAGCCAAAATTAAGTTTACCGGGGTTGGCACGGGCCAACGCTGTCAACTCGGCAAGCGTTGTGGCCTGTACGCTCGGATGCACAACCAGCACCTGTCCGGCACTTGCCACCATTGACACGGGTGCGAAATCGCCGATTGGGTCAAACGGGAGCTTTCGAAACAGATGCGGGTTGGTCACCACCGTGCTGCTGCTCGAGAGAAGCAGGGTGTATCCGTCAGGTGCACTCTTGGCCGCAGCCTCATGACCAATATTGCCGCTGGCACCCGCACGGTTTTCCACGGTGATGGCTTGCTTGAGGCCCTCGGCCAGCCGTGCAGCGATCAGGCGAGCCAACACGTCGCTGGTGCCACCCGGTGGAAAGGGTGCAATCAATTTGATCGGTCGATTCGGGTAAGGCACTTGCGCGTGGAGCACAGGGGCGGCGCTGGTCAGTAAAAGCAAAGCGCCAAAGAGCGCGCGACGGGAAAACCTGACAATGGGCATACGCAACCTTTACAGCTTGGGTGGATCGTTGGAAGTGTCGGGAGTCTAATCCAACACGGTATGTGGTCAATTCGGAAAAAACCCGCGGATGCAAAACTGATGGCTGCCCTTAGGTGGGGCGTAGCCGGCGCGCCGGAAAGACGAAGCTGAAACTTGAGCCTTTGCCAGGCGTACTCTCGATACGCAGCTCAGCATCGTGGCGCTGCGCCACATGTTTGACAATAGCCAGACCCAGCCCAGTGCCGCCGGTATCGCGTGAGCGGCTGCGGTCAACCCGGTAGAAGCGCTCGGTCAGGCGCGGAAGATGCTCAGGGGCGATGCCTGGCCCGCTGTCTTGCACCCGGCAGCTGGCGCGTCCGTCCTCAAGCAGTAACCATTCCACCCTCACGCATCCCCCAGCTGGGGTGTAACGCACCGCATTGCTGACCAGGTTGGACAGGGCGCTGTACAGTTCGTGGGCAGAGCCCATGATTTCAAGCGGCGGCGGCGTAATGAACTGCAGCGTGTGCACGGGTTGAGGCGACTGGGCACTGGCGGCCGACAAGACAGCCGCCTCCTGCGCCAGCTGATCCATCAAGGGGCGGGCCAGCACAGTCTCGCTGGCGTCAGGCACCGGGCTGGCCTCAAGGCGTGAGAGCGTGAGCAGGTCGCCCACCAGGGATTGCATACGTTGCGACTGCTGCGCCATAAGTTCGAGGTACTTGGCGCGCTCGTCCGCGCTCAGCGGCAGGGTCTGCAGGGTTTCAATAAAGCCAGCCAAAACGGTCAGCGGCGTGCGGATTTCATGCGACACATTGGCTACAAAATCGCGTCGCTGCGCCTCGGCCTGCTCCAGGGCGGTGATGTCCCGGGACAACAATAACCGACGGCCCTCGCCATACGGATGCAATTGCACCGAGAGTCGTTGTCGATGGCCAATGCCAGGACCGCGGCCTGCCATGATCAGGCCCTCGCTGGGATCCTTGGCTTCCAGATAAGCCACAAAGTCTGGGTCTCGCACCAGATTGACAATGCGCTGCAGCAGGTCACGCCCTGGATCCAGACCAAAATGCTGTGCGGCAACCTGATTGAACCATTCGATGGCGTCATGGGCATCGAGCAGCAACACCCCATTGGGCGAGGCCTGGAATGCGGCCAGAAAATCCTGCAGACGCCGCTCGTTCTCCTGGGCGCGTTGCTCGCGCAGGCGCAACAGGCGACGCACACGCTCGGCCACCTCACCCCAGAGCCCGCGTCGAACCGGCACC
>Ga0075471_10001139_pt1 | contig 17139 bp, 16 predicted proteins | sample DEB19_08_DNA_2_FD_74787 | JGI IMG/M metagenome (GOLD analysis project Ga0075471, IMG submission 74787) | Aqueous microbial communities from the Delaware River and Bay under freshwater to marine salinity gradient to study organic matter... | ecosystem: Environmental > Aquatic > Marine > Coastal ... | reverse complement strand
ATTGGGCTGTTGAGTTTAAACTTTTAAATAATCTTTTAGAGAAATTTCCAGACAAACAATTCTGGGAAGAAGCAAACATCGATAAAGTAAATTCTTTAAAACTATATTTAAGCGTAAAGCAAGATGAATTAAAAGCTAAATACGACCAATTCTTTTTTCAAATTGAAAGTGGTAAAAAACAGAAAAAGCTTGTCGAAAAGACAGGAGAAGACTATCATTCTATAGATAAACCGAAATCAGTTAAAGACTTTTTAAAATGAGTAAAAAAGAATCAAAAGAAGCGAAGAGCGAAATCTTAACTTCACAAGAACAATTAAAGTCATTCCTTAAACGAAACAAGGAATCGCATTACAATTTCGAAGAAGCAATCGAATATAAAGTTTCTAGCGGCAGTTTGTTGCTAGATTATTGTTTAGGCGGCGGTCTTGGCACTGGTCTTCATCGTTTCTGCGGAATCAATGAAGGAGGCAAGACAAGCTGCGCTCTTCAATTTATGAAGAGTTTTCTCGATAAATCCTCAAAGCGAAAAGGTTTTTATATTAAAGCAGAAGGACGTTTGAGTAAAGAAATGATGGAGCGATCAGGTATTAAATTTGTATTCAACGAAGATGAATGGGTTGAAGGTACTTGTTATGTATTTGAATCGAATATTCACGAAACAGTATTTGATGCAATGCGTGAACTAGTAGGAAAGAATGATGAAAAGTTACAATATTTTTTCCTTCTTGACTCTGTCGATGGATTGATTCGTAAAGGCGATCTGGACAAGACTTTTGAAGAATCTCAAAAGGTTGCTGGTGGAGCAGTAATTGCTGCGGATTTGATGAAGAGAATGTCTATAGCTCTTCAAAAACGAGGGCATATTGCTGTATTTATTTCTCAAGTTCGCGCTGATATTAAACTCGATCCATATAGCAAAGCTCCAATTCGCCAAACAACCGCAACTGGTGGAAATGCATTGTTGCATTTTGCTAACTGGATTTTTGAATTTGAAGCTCGTTTCAAGGGCGATCTAATTCTTCAAGATGAAAAAGCTGCTTATGATGAGCAAAAGAATCCGTATATCGGACATTTTGTTAAAATTACTATCAAAAAGTCTCCAAACGAAAAAACCAATGCTTTGATTAAATATCCTATTCGATATGGTCGCAAAAATGGAACTTCCAACTGGATCGAAAAAGAAATCTTGGATTTCTTGTTGATGTGGGGTTTCGCTGAACAAAAAGGAGCTTGGATCAATTTCTCTGATGATTTTATTAGAGATTTAAAAGAAGGAGGCGTTGAATTCCCTGAAAGTATTCAAGGAACGGCTAAATTCGAAAATATGGTTGATAAAAGCGACGAATTGAAAAAGTTCCTATTTCAATATATTGGTGGTAAACTTAATCTAACTGATGGAATTCCTATCTCTAAATAATAAAAAAAAACGATGCAAGAATCCTAAGAATTATTTGATTGACTGGAATTCAAAAAGCAGAAGTAAATTCCAAGTCGAAGTCAAAAAATTCTTACAACAATATTGGGAATCAAACATCGTTTTCGAGGAATTTCCTATTGTTGGAACTCGCCTGACCTTGGATTTCTATAATGCGAATAAAAGAATCGCAATAGAAGTTCAAGGTAGGCAACATACTCAATATGTAGAATTCTTCCATCAAAATAGAATTAATTTTCTACATCAATTGAAAAGAGATCAAACAAAAGAAAAGTTTTGCGGACTAAACAATATTACACTTGTAACTATTTATGAAAATGATATAATAGATAAACATCTTTTTGAGAGTCAAGGTGTAATATTATAATAACATGATTAAGAAAGATCAAAATTCAGAGAGCTTTAAGCATTTTAAAATTCCTGAAAATTATTTTAATAGGCTCTATGAATTCACTGGTTCTGACGAATCATCCAAAGGATTCATTGTCGCTTACGTCTCTCAAGACGGTTGCCCCATGATCTACACAAAAGTTGCAAATCCAATCGTTGAAATGGGGCTTGTTAAAGCTATGGAAAAATTTCTTGAAGAAGTCAATAATTCTCAAGATTCTGTTGACATGTCCGACGAAGAGTGATAGGGTTGGCGTGAATGATCTACTCCTATGATTTAGAGACGCAATTGCTTGCTGGACTGATCAAGTATCCAGACCGTTATGCAGACATAGCGTCTTTCATTACGGAAAAAGATTTTTGGAGCGAAAGTTCTAAAATTAACCGTACTATTTTTTCAGTACTTCGTCAAGCAATAGAAAATGATGAGAGCATTGATGAAGTAATTATATCTCAAAGAGTTAAAAATTATGGTATAACTTTTGAAGATAATATCAATCCTTCTGATTATATTGAATCTCTTTCTCTTAAAAAGATTTCAGTTGATTCAGTCGTAAGTGTAGCCAAAGAGTTAAAAAAATATACAATTCGTCGAGAGATAGCTCTTTGTGGCGCGGAAATAAACAAGAAGATGAAATCTATTTCACCTTCTTCAGACTACAACGCGATCATTGAAACTGCCGATAAGCTGTACAATGATCAAATTAATCTTTACGAAAAGGGTCATGAACAACCAGAAAACATCTTTGACGAGATGGAAAATCTTATCGAAGAAAGAGGTAATAATCCTGTTACTGAATTTGGGTACGCTGGTCCTCATCCAAAGCTACAAGATTTATACGGATCTCTTTTAAGACCGGGCAACATCACTGTTATTGTGGCTCGTTCTGGTGTTGGTAAAACTCAATTCTGTTTAGATTTTACCACAAAAGTTTCAGAACAGTATTCTGTTCCAGTTCTTCATTTTGATAATGGCGAAATGAGCAAAGAAGAATTGATCTTCAGACAATGTGCAGCTTTGTCTAAAGTTCCAATGTATTTGCTAGAAAGTGGCAACTGGAGAAAATCTGGTCCAGAAATTGTTGATCGTGTAAGGTCTGTTTGGAAGACAATCAAGGGCAGATATAAAAAGCTTTATTATTATAATGTCGGTGGAATGAATGTTGATTCTCAAATCAGCGTTCTAAAGAGATTTTATTATTCTAAAATCGGTCGCGGAAATCCAATGATTTTCAGTTTCGATTATATTAAAACAACCAGTGAAGTAGGAGGTAATAATAAAACTGAATGGCAGATAGTAGGAGAAATGGTTGATAAATATAAAAAATGCATTCAGAGAGATTTGACTTCTGATAAAGGTCCTTGCGTTTCAATGATGACTTCTGTTCAATCGAATCGAGCTGGTATTGTGACGAATAAAATGTCTTCAAATGTCGTTGATGATGAAAGTATCGTTTCCCTTTCTGATCGAATTACTCAGTTTTCATCTCACATGTTTATTCTTCGAAATAAAACATTCGATGAGCTTCAACAAGAAAAAGGTTTCGGCACTCATAAACTGATTAATGTTAAATCTCGCCATCTAGGAAAAGATATTGCGGGAGCAATAAATCCAATTCAAATGGCAGATGGATCTTTAAAGAAAAATTTTGTTAATCTTGAAATTGCTAATTTTTGTGTAACAGAAAAAGGCGATCTTCGAGATATCGTTGATTCAATCTCAGCAACCGCAACTGTAGCGAAAGATTCTTCAGATGATGTCCCAAACCTCGATTAATGATGCTCCAGAAAAAATTGAAAGAATACTCACAGAATTGGGTTACGATTTGTCTGATAACGGCAAATATTGGAGATCCAATGCTGTTTATAGACAGGGTGATAATAGAACAGCTCTTCAAATCTGGAAAAACACAGGTATTTGGAGAGACTTCGTCGCTAACACAACCTATCAACCATTCAAAAAACTGGTTGAATTAAGCTGTCAAGATAATGAAAAACTAAAAGAATTTTTGGATTCTGTAAAACCCGAGAATCAATCATTCATTGAAACAACAAAAACTCCTAAAATGGAATCAGATCAATTTTTTAATCATGATGAGATAAAGACTTTGCTTCCTCATTATGAATTCTATAACAAAAAAGGAATCAGTAGTAATGTTTTAGAGCTTTATCGTTCTGGATTTTCAATGTCTGGAAAGATGAACGGTAGATTTGTATTTCCAATATTTGACGAAAACGGTAAAGTTGTGGGTATAAGCGGTAGACATTTGTTATGGAAATCAGAGAGCTACACTCCAAAATGGAAACATCTTGGCAAAAAAGCAAATTGGATTTATCCAATAAATCTACCAAACAAATCTGGTGAAAACAACAATGTGTTTCTTTCAAAAATTGAAGAAAAGAAAGAAATCATTCTAGTTGAAGGAATCGGAGATAGTTTAGCTTTGTCTCAACAAGGATTATATAATCATCTCGTAGTTTTTGGTTTGGAAATAAGTTCTAAGCAATTGTCTTATTTAATGTCTTTATCGCTTAACAAGATATACATTTCTACCAATAACGATTCAGATAAATCAGATAATCGCGGACTTGAGGCTGCTATCAAAATTTATCTTAAATTAATTAAATTCTTTGATGTAGACAAAATAGAAATTCGATTACCAATCGTCAAAGATTTTGGAGAGATGCTCGAAAAAAACATCGAGATAGATAGATGGATCAATAAAAAAGTAAACAAGAAAAACCAAGTAGAATACATCATCAAATACTTGTATAATAACAAAGGAGAAAGCAAACAAATCTCTCTTTTAAAAAATTATCTGGAGCAATTAAATCTTGAAAGAAACACTCTCAGCGAGCAAAATTAAGACATTAAAGTCTTGCTCTTGGCAATACTGGTGCAAGTATCATCTTAAGCTACCCGACAAAACAAACAGTGGGGCGCTTAAAGGTGAAGTCGTGCATTTAGTTTTCGAGTGTCTCGGCAAATCCAGACATAAAAAGCATTATGACCTTGTTCTTAAAAAGAAAAACGCTTTCGCTTCCAAAGCAATAAAGAGATTAATAAAAAAACACGTCAAACAAAAAGATTTAAACGATCAAGAGCATATTGATGATATATGCGAAATGGTGATTAAAGGTCTATTGTATGATTTTTTTGGAAACAAATACGGAAATCCTACCGAAAGCATCTCTGAAAAAGACTTTGAAATAGAAGTCAACGACGAAAACTTTCAATATAAAATCAAGGGTTTTATCGACAAACTGTTCATTTATGGGAATGAAGGAATAGTTTTGATTCGTGATTTTAAAACTAATAAAAAAATGTATGAAGGAAAAGAGATTTCTGATAATCTCCAAGATTATATTTATACATTAGCGATCAATAAATTATATCCTCAATATAAAGATGTAAAAATGGAGTTTTTGTTTTTGAAGCAAAATATTCCAGACGAAGGTGTTATGCTCATGACTCCCAAAAAGAAGCATGACATTGATGGTTTTCAGTATGAGCTAAGTGAGCTGCAAAAATATGCTGATAAATTTAATGATAAATTAGCTATTTCAAATCTTGCTGCAAATCAAGGAATGCCTAAAGATGGAAGTTTCGGCGGCAAACTTCTTTGTGGATTCGCAAAAGAACCAAACGAATTAAAAAAAGACGGAACTCCAAAATGGTATTGTTCGTTTAAATTTGGATTTGATTATTTTGTTATAGTAGATAAAGATAAGAAGATCAGAAAATCTGCTTATTCTAAAAATGATCTAGCCCAATACAAACTTCAAGACGGAGAAAAAATAGAAAAAAGAAAGTACGACGGATGTCCTTGCTTCAAGAAAGAAGAAGTCTCTGACGATTTTGATCTTGACAAGTTCTGAATCCTTGGTATTTTTGCGTAGATATGTTAGCTCTGTTCAAGAGTCATTACAGCATAGGAAAATCTATTCTTACTTTAGATGACCCCAAAAAAGTCACTGAAGGCGGTGCAGATAGTGTATTTAAAATAGCTAAAGATAATAAACTCAAAAAGATTATTCTTGTTGAAGATTCTTTAGTTGGTTTTTTTGAAGCTTATAAGCGGTCAAAAGAAATGGGCGTAACGCTTGTTTTCGGTCTTCGGCTTAATATTCGTAATTCAGATTTGCCAGAAGATGAAAACTCTCAGCATAAAATAATAGTTTTCGCTAAAAATGACGAAGGTTGCAAACTATTAAATAAAATATACTCTCAAGCTTTCTGTCAGTTTTCTGGGTATTCTACTTACGCTTCGTTAAAAGAGCATTGGAACGACGAACATCTTAAATTGGCGATACCATTTTATGATTCGTTTATTTATGTGAATAACTTTTCTTTCGCCAATGCTATTCCTGATTTGTCTTTCACTAAACCTTCTCTTTTTATTGAAGATAATGGTCTAGCTCTTGATTTCATACTGAAAGAAAAGGTATTAGAATTTGCCAAAAACAACCAACTCGACACAACAACAACTAAGAGTGTCTATTATAATAAAAAATCAGATGTCAAAGCCTTCATGGCTTATAAAATAATTTGTAATAGAAGTTTTGGCAAAGATAGAACACTCGAAAAACCTGAACTCGCTCATTTTTGCAGCGATCAATTCAGTTTTGAATCATGGAAGGAGCAAAATGTTACGGTTTAATAAAGATCAAAAATACATTTGTTTCGATTTCGAAACTTGTCATCTCAATTTATTGGACGACAGCAATAAACCTTGGCAATTAAGTTATATAATCGCCAAAGGAAGCAATATTCAAAAAGAAGTAGATAATTATATATTCTGGCCTGACTTAAATATATCAGAAGGCGCGAAATTAGTTACTCATTTCGATGAACGCAAATACCATTCTTTAGCCGCCGATCCAAAAGATATACTTTCTACGTTTGAAGATTATTTATACGATCCAGATTATTTAATCATAGGTCAAAATTTGCTAGGTTTTGACGTTTATATTCACAATATTTATCGCAGGCTGCTTGGCAAAAAACCTGATTTCTCTTTTGTTAAAAGAATCATAGATACAAATTGTATAGCAAAAGCAATTAAAAAAGACTTAAAGATCCAAAAAGAAGTGGATTTTACTTGTTGGCAATATAAGTTAAATGATTTTCGCGAAAAAGGCTTAAAGACAAGCATAAAAGCTCAATTGAAGGATTATAAGATTGACTTTGATGAGAACATGCTTCACAATTCACTATACGACGTTCAAATGAACTTTAAGATTTTTCAGAAGCAAATTTGGCAAATCGAAATATGAATTTTTTAGACGATATTAAACCATACGACAACGCAATGTTGCCGGGTGTTCGCTTACCTCAGATTTCTATCGAAGGTAAGTATTACGATTTACTGAAGATTCCTATTTCTTCTGATAATTTTACGTTTTTAAAGACTTTGTGTTATCGCAGTCTTGAAAACAAAGGTCTTAATAAGCAGAATTATGTAGACCGCCTTGAAATGGAGCTTTCAATTTTCAAGGAATTGGACTTCGTTGATTATGTATTACTCAACTGGGACATTCTTAATTTTTGTCACGAAAACAATATTCCAACTGGTCCCGGTCGTGGTAGTGCTGCTGGTTCTCTGGTATTGTATCTCGTTGATGTTACGAAAGTAGATCCTATTCGTTATGAATTGTTTTTCGAACGTTTTGTAAGCAGATCCCGTGCAAAGAAAATAATTAAAGATGGAATTACATATCTTGATGGTTCTCTTCTACCTGATGTTGATAACGATATTAGCTATGATCGTAGGTCGGAAGTAATTAAATATATCGAGACAAAACATTTAGGCAAGACATCAAAAATCTTAACTTTAAATACTCTTTCTAGCAAGCTTTGCATTAAGGAATGCGGTAAAATTGTTGGCGGTTATTCAGAAACCGATGTAAATGAAGTTAGCGATAACATACCCAAGCAATTCGGTCGAGTATTTGATTTAGAAGAAGCTTATAAAGCAAACGATAAATTTAAAGCATGGGTTGATCAAAATCAGCGTGTTTTTGAAATCGCCAAAAAAATTGAAGGCTTAAATAAAAATACAGGCGTTCATCCTTCAGGAATCGCAATTTCTTATTACAAAATAGACGAAGTTTGTCCTGTTCAAAAAACTTCAGAAGGCGATTTAGTCAGTGGCTACGACATGAATTATGTCGCAGAACTAATGGTTAAATTCGATGTTCTTGGATTACGTACTTTGACTGTAGTAAGTGAAGTATGTAAACGCTTGAATATCGACATGACTTCTATCGATCCTGAAGATCCTTTTATTTACGAAAATCTTCAAAACCTTAGAACTCCTCAGGGTTTATTTCAGATTGAAGCTGACACAAATTTTAAAGTATGTCGAAAAGTTAAACCTAAATCTCTTGAACAGCTTAGTGCTGTTGTTGCTATTGCTCGTCCCGGTGCATTAGATTTCGTCGATCAATACGCGACATATTCTGCGTCTACGATAGCTCAAGTTGTGCATGATTTTTTTCAAGAAGAATTATTGTATACTGGCGGAATTCCATTATATCAAGAACAGTTAATGAAGATGGCAGTGCGTTTAGGATTCACTCTTGATGAAGCGGAACAATTAAGACGCATCGTCGGCAAGAAAAAAGTGGATCAAATGCCAGCGTGGCAAAGCAAAATTCGCCAAAAAGTTATCGAACAAAATCTTGATCCCGCTATTGGCGATGTTTTATGGAAAGTAGCAGAAGATTCCGCCAATTATAGTTTCAATAAATGTTTACTGCCAGAAACTTTAGTAGAAACGGATTCAGGATTTAAATGTTTGAGCGACGTTAAAAAAGGAGAAATGGTTTTGGCTTATGATGTAGATAACGAAAAAGATCATTATGTAGAAGTCGTTGATATTCATGAAAACGAAGTTGAAGTTTATGAAATAGAAATGGAAGACGGAACGAAAATATCGTGTTCTTTAGATCATAAATTTTTATGCAAAGATAAAAAAATGCACACTCTTAGAGAAATAATTTCTTATGATTTAGAAATAATGTGTAAATAATAGCATGGACGATATTAAAAATAGTGATTCAATAAGATTCATTCCGATTGGCGATTTTCACATCTGCAAAATCGACGGAAAATCAAAAACACAAATACTTAATTTATTTCCTAAAAGACAAGATGGGGTTTATTATTTAAATAAATTCATTAATTATATTCAAAAATATCATCAGTTATCTGTTTATGATTACGTATTAAAATATTTAAATATTGAATGGCCTGTTTGCCCCGTTTCGAAAGAAAAAGTTGGTTTCAGAGTTAACGGAAAAGGGCTTTTCTTTTCTAAATTTAAAAAAGGTAAAGTTTGTAAAGAACATTCAATACCTTTCTTAAAAGCTTGTGAAAAATTTTCTCAAAATAGAAAAGGCGAAAAAAATCCTATGTTTGGAAAAAAATCTTGGAATTCTGGTTTATCAAAACATGATGATCCAAGAATTAAAAAAATAGCAGACCAACGCAAAGGAATTAAATTCGATCAAGAACATAAGAACAAGTTAAAAGAAGCTAGAGCTAACCACCCATTAAAAGCTAGACATGTCGTCAAACACACAAATGAATCTAAAGAAAAAATGAGACAAGCAACTGTCAAAAGATGGGAAAAAGGGTGTTTCGATTTCAAAAAAACAAGTATCGAAAAAAAAGTTGAACAATGGCTACTTAACAATAAAATCAAATTTGAATTTCAATATAACATTGATTGTTTCGTGGTCGATTTCGCTTGTTTAGATTTGAAAACGTTGATAGAATGCCAAGGTGATTTTTTCCACTGTAATCCAAGCTTCGAAAAATATAAAAATCCGAAATACGATGTTCAAAAAAGAAACGTATTTAGAGATAAAATAAAAAAACAAAAATATAAACAATTGGGTTGGAAACTTATAGAATTGTGGGAATCGGATATAAACTCAGGAGAATTTAAAAACATACTAGAATGCGAACTCAAAAAATAATTTCGATAAAAGCTTTAGGAAAAAGAAAAACTCTAGATCTAGAGGTAAACCATAAGGATCATAATTTTTATGCCGAAGGGCTTGTTTCATCTAACTCACACTCCATCAGTTATGCTATTCTTGCTGCTTGGACTACTTATTTGAAATTTAAGTATCCTCATGAATTTTTCTTAGCTTTATTACGATTGTCAAAATATGAGCCTGATTCACATAAAGAAATCAATAAAATATCTAAAGAGCTTGTTTATTTTGATATTGAATTGTTGCCGCCTGATCTCGCGAAATCCGCGCTCGACTTCAAAATCGAGGACTCGAATATTCGATTTGGATTGAATTCTATTAAAGGTGTTTCAGAAAAAACTCTCGAATCATTACAGAGCTTTAGAGAAACTAACACACCCACAAAATTCGATATTTTTGTTGCAGCAAAGCAAGCTGGTATTAATATCGGTTTATTGTCTTCTTTAATACAAGCTGGCACATTGAGTTCGTATACTGAAAAACGATCAAGGTTGGTTCTTGAAGCTCAATCATTCAATTTGCTAACTGATAAAGAAAAGAGATATGTTTCTACTATCGGAGACAAATATACTTATGATATCCTAACGATTGTTAGCGAATGCGCTTTTAAGAATAAGTCCGTAAATGGAGACGGAAAACCTTTCATGTCTGAAAAACGAAAGGAAACATTCAAAAAGAAATACAATGAATATAAAAAGATTTACGAACAAAACAAGAATCACGAAAAATTTGCGAATTGGGTTTTCGAAAATAAACTATTAGGTTATACTCCAACTATCCGATTAAAGTCTATCTTCGAGCAATCTGAATTTACGTTTACTGATACGCTTGAATTTCAATCTGTCCTTAAGGACGATATGATTCGCATGGTCGGAGTAATAGAAGACGTATATAAAGGCAAAAGCAAAAAGAACAACAATCAATTTTACAGATTCGCCTTAAAAGATGAGGTTGGATCTATAAACGGTTTATTTTTAGATGGTGGAAAGAAGACAAGATTATCAGATTATCTAGAAGACGGGTTAAAGATTCCTGAAAAAGATGATATTGTTATTTTTTCTGGCAGAAAAGGTGATGATGTTTTGTGGATTGAAAACATCGGAATTCTTAACGACAAAATTTACATGAAGCTATCTGACGTAGAATGAAAAATCTTAATTTAACTCCAAGAGCGCAAAAGCTAATAAAAGAAGCTTTAGATTTAACTCTTGAACTCAAGCACCAAAATATAACGCATTTGCATTTGTTCGTCGCTTTTTTAAGTTTAAAACAAAGTCAAATAGAAGAAGCTCTTTTGCATTTTAATTACAATACTGAAGAGATTAAAAAACACGCTCTATCTGTATTAAAAGAATACGCTGTAGCAAGCAAAAAGCCTTCAGTTAAACCTTTATTGTCTGAAAAATGCAAATTAATATTTAAAGCCGCAAAAGGCATTTCTTCTAAGTACGATCATAAATATATTGGCTTGGAGCATTTATTTATAGGAATGTTTGAGATTTCTGATGATGTGTTTGATATGTTTCTAGACGCTGAAAAAAATGATTTCATCAAAGTCTTAGATTACATAGAACAAAAGCTAGAAGAAGATGATTTGCTTCCTCAAATCGAATCGACTTCAAACACTGAAAAACAAATTCCTCTTTTTAATCCAAAGAAATATAAGAACCTCAACAACTATGCAACTAATTTAAATACTCAAGTTATTTCTGGTAAGATAAATAATTTACACATAAACAAAGATCTTATACAAAAAATCTCTGAAGTATTATGTCGCAAAAACAAAAACAATCCTTTGATTGTCGGCGAAGCAGGTGTCGGTAAAACCGCGTTAGTTGAATCGCTAGCTCAAGCTATAGTCGAAAACAAATGCTCTGATTTCTTGGTGTTGAAGCAAATTTATTCGCTAGATATATCCATGATGATTGCTGGTTGCAAATATCGTGGCGAATTTGAAGAAAAGATTAAAAATTTGCTTAAAGAAATCGTTGATGACCCGTATATTATTTTATTCATTGACGAAATACATACTATTATTGGAGCTGGAAATCCTCAAAATGGATTAGATGTAGCAAATATTTTAAAACCTTATTTAGCAAGAGGTGAAATCAGTTGTATTGGCGCAACAACTTTCGATGAATACAAGAAAACTATAGAGGACGATCCCGCTCTATCTAGACGTTTTCAAATGATCAAGATCGAAGAACCTAACAAAGAACAAGTTTTCGAATTGCTTAAGAACATAAAACACAACTATGAACAATTTCACATAATTGAGTTTTCAGATGATATTCTCAAATATATCGTCGATGTGTCTGAAAAATATTTGGAAGGAAGATTCCCAGATAAAGCTCTAGACATAATTGATCAAGTAGGTGCAAAAGTAAAATTGAAGAAGATCAATAAAACTAATGAAATGATTAAAATCGAAGGAAGAATTAGCAAATTAGCTCTTCGACAAAATCAAATGAGTCAAGAAAACTATCTAAATAATCTTCAAGAATTACTTTCTAAATATCAAGCTTCCGCAGAAAAGATGGTTGATAAATGGAAAAATAACAAATACAAGATTCAAGAAGATGATATTTTGTCCGTTATCGCCGACAAAACTAATATTCCTATCGATGATCTAAAGAAACAAGATCTAGATAAGATTAAAATTCTCAAAATTAAACTGAACGATTGTGTCCTTGGTCAACAAAACCAAACAGATCAAATATATAAATGTTTATTGAGAGCAAAAGCTGGATTCAGGAATTTTAATAAACCTATTTGTTCTATGTTATTTGCTGGTCCAACAGGAGTCGGCAAAACAATGACTGCAAAGATAATTGCTGAAACTTTATTTATTAATAAAAATAATTTCATATCTATTGATATGTCTGAATACGCAGATAAAACTGCTGTTAATAAATTAATTGGATCTAGTCCCGGTTATATTGGATTTGATAAAGGTGGGGTTTTAACTGAAAAGGTTCGCAAAAACCCGTACTGCTTAATCCTATTAGATGAAATTCAAAAAGCTGATGAAGATGTTTTATTTTTGTTACTTCAAATCTTAGAAGAAGGAAAAATCTCTGATTCATCTGGAAAGATTATAAATTTCTCAAATTCGATTATAATCATGACCACAAACATTGGCACTCAAGCTGCCACTACAAATTCAATCGGGTTTGGGAAAGCCAATCAATCTATTAAAAATGATGTCTCAAATGCTGTTAAAAAATATTTTGCGGCTGATTTGTTAAACAGATTAGATGAACTTGTAACGTTTGATTCTCTCAATGATGAATTGATCAAAGAGATAGTGACTAAAGAATTGTCTACATTTAAACAACAACTGAAAGACAAAAATATAAACGTCAATTATTCTGATGACTTGCGTGATTTTATATTCAAGAAGATTCAATTTAATAACTTTGGCGCTCGACAAGTTATCAAAACTATTCAAAGAGAATTGCAGACTTTGATTGCAGAAAAAGTATTAGAAAACAGCAAAACTAGTTCTTTAGAAATTTCTGTCAAAGATAATAATATTTGTGTAATATAGTACATATGCCATTACCCAAACCTTCAAAGAAAGAAACAGAACAAGAATTCGTCAGTCGCTGCATGGGCGACGATATGATGAATAAAGAATATAAAGATCAAAAACAACGTGCTGCCGTTTGTTATTCTCAATACAGAACTCGCCATAAAGCAAAAGGTGAAGCTTGTTGGGATGATGTTAGAAAAGGCGATAGTTTAAATATTATTTAATATGAGTGAATATAACCCTCTCTATAACGTAAACTCTTCTGATAAAAAAAGCAATGATACTTTTGACTTTGCCATGCCTGATATTCCAGAGCCTGTCGAAGAGCAAAAGAAAGAATTAGCTGATAAAGATGCTGTCGGTTTTAAGTTTGGTTTTATCGGTGCTGGTCAAGGTGGTGGTAAATTAGCTGAAACTTTTTCTCAGATTGGTTACGCTAGAGTAGGTGTTGTTAATACTGCTGATCAAGATCTTGCTACAATCAATGTTCCAAATAAACTTAAATTTGGCGCACAACAAGGTGCAGGTAAAAATAGAGACGTAGCAAAAGCTGCATTTCTATCTCAAAAAGAAGATGTTGTCGATTTCATTAAACAATCTGTTGGTACTGATATAGATAGAATTTTCGTTACTATCGGAGCTGGAGGAGGAACTGGTGCTGGAGTTTGTAGTGAATTGGTCAAAACTGTTAAAGAATACCAAACCACAATTAAAGCTAGTTCTCCTTATGTTGGTTTGATTTTGGCTTTACCTAAGATTTCTGAAGGTAAAAAAGTCAGTCAAAATGCATATGAAACTTTGAAAGAAGCTTGTGAACTGGTCGAACAAAAGATTGTTTCGCCACTTATTATTCTAGATAACGAAAAGATTAATACTCTTTATCCTAAACTATCTGTTAATAAATTCTGGCAAGTAGCAAATGCCAATATTTGTTCTTTATTTCATTTGTTTAATAATATCATAACAAAGAATAGCCAACATAGTACATTCGATACAAATGACTTTAGAACTGTTTTGGATTCTGGCATCATGGTTTTCGGTGCAGCTAACATTACTAATTTTAGTAACGAAGCCGAAATCAGTAAAGCAGTACGCGAAAATCTTAAAAGAAATGTCCTTTGCGGCGAGCTTGATCTTTCTACTGGTAGCACTGCTGCTGCTGTTGCGATAGGTGATGAGAAAACTCTTGATAGCATTCCACAAGAATATCTAGATAACGCTTTCAACCAATTAAATAGAACATTAAAAACCAATAGCACTGTTCATCAAGGTGTTTATAAAGGTGTTAAAGAAGGGTTGTCTATTTTTACTGCAATCGGTGGCATTGCCACTCCAAAAGGTAAATTAGACGCTCTTCTACAAGCTAGTCAACAAGTGTAATAAATAATATGGCGAATTCACAAGACATTCCTTTTTGTACCTATAATACAGGTGTTATTTATAAACCTTCCAATAAAAGCATCTATATTACCGCTGCTCTCGGTTCTTTCAGTGGAGATTTCGGAACCGTTACAGTAGGAGCGAATCAAAATTTGAACCCTTATGTTCCTATTAAATTCGATTCAACTGTAAGTGGTTCAGCTAGAACTTTATTTTATTATTTCGGCGAATAATCGGTAGAAATATACGCAAGATAAATTACTATCTTGCGTTATGAATTTACAGATTTATAAGCCAAATTCTAAAAATACTGGCTGTGCGATTAGTTTTCAGATTTCTCAAAAAGCTGATCAAGATCCTCAATTTTACGTCAATTGTATTGCCCAACATTCTTGGGATGAACAAAAGAAGACTGGATCTTTTGCAGAAAGCAGAAATAATCCGGCTAAAACTATTGCCGTTAAGTTCAATGAATTTGAACTCGGTGAAGTAGTTAATGCTTTTCAACAAAAGACTACATATTCCGCTTTTCATTCTAGCGAATCTAATAAGACTCAAATTAAGTTAGCTCCATACGAGAAAACCAAAGGCACTGGTGAATATGCTGTAAAGTACACCGCCTTTGGTTTTTCTTTTACAAGAAATGGATCTGATGTTTTCAAGGTTCCTCTTGAACCCGGTGAAGGTGTTCGTTTGATTGCATTTATTAATAAGTATTTTTCGCTTCTCGATGATTCTCGCAAGATTCCTGCCAAGACTGAACAAAAGCTTCCAGCAAAGAAAGTTGAAGCTCCTAAGCAAGAAAAAGCTCCTGTAGAATCTTCAGATCAAGAAATGGACTTCTAATGCGTAAAAAACGTATTTTAATTCACAGTAATTTTTGCAAAATGTTTACTGGCTTTGGTAAACATAAAAAGAATCTTTTGTCTTATCTATATTCTACTGGCAAATACGAACTTTTTGAATTTAGTAATGGTTATACTTGGAGTGCAGAACAGCTTCAGTATACGCCTTGGAAAAATTATGGATCGTTACCAGATGATATTGAAGCTCAAAAAGAAATAAATAATGATGATCGAAGAAGAAATGCCGCCGGTTACGGTGCAGAAATGATAGATCATGCTATTTATACTTTAAAACCTGATATTTATTTAGGTATTGAAGATGTTTGGGCTTTTAATGGATATTACGATAAACCTTGGTGGAATAAAGTACACTGCATAATACACACCACACTAGACAGCTTACCAATTTTGCCAGACGCCGTTACTGCTGCTTCTAAAATTAAAAATTATTTAGTTTGGGCGTCATTTGCTGAAAAAGCAATGAATAAACTTGGTCATGATCATGTTAAAACGGTTCATGGAATTGTTGAAACAAGTTCTTTTTATAAAATACCTGATGACGCTAAAATAAGATTAAAGAAACATTTCAACACAACTGATAATTTCGTTATTGGATTCGTCTTTAGAAATCAATTAAGAAAATCTGTTCCTAATTTATTAGACGGTTTTAAACTTTTTGATACGAAATATCCAGAAGCAAAAGCAAAACTTCTTCTTCATACTCATTGGGGAGAAGGATGGGATATTTTAAAGCTTTTACAAGAAAAAGAAATCAACAATAATAAAGTCCTAACAACGTATTTTTGTAAACAATGTAATAATTATTCTGTCAAATCATTTGCTGGACAAGGTATTAAATGCGATTATTGCAAACATCCAAATGCTTGCGATACCACTAACGTAAAAAATGGTGTTAATGAACAACAGTTGAATGAAATTTACAATTTAATGGATGTGTATTGCCATCCATTTACGAGCGGTGGACAAGAAATACCTATTCAAGAAGCCAAACTTACTGAATTGATTACGCTGGCGACAAATTATAGTTGTGGTGAAGATTCTTGCAGTGAAGAGTCGGGCGGACTTCCTTTAGAATGGGCTGAGTATAGAGAACCCGGAACTCAATTCATCAAAGCTTCGACTTTACCAAGTAGTATTTTTTCTCAAATCGAATACGTCTATAAACTTGATAATGAAACAAAACAAGCTCTCGGCAAAAAAGCTCGCCAATATGTAATCGATAATTATAGCACAAGAGTCATCGGTAAATTTTTTGAAGATTTATTTGATAATTTTGAAGAAGTAAATTTTGATTATATACAACCTAAAATCGAATGTAACCCGTATTATCAACCAGATGATTCTTTGAATGATATCGATTGGACTAGAAGTCTTTATGATAATATTTTAAAAAGAAAAGATGAAGCAGGCGTAGCTCACTGGGTTCAAAGATTAAAAACAGATTTGAAGAGAATAGACGCATTAAATTATTTCAAGAAAGTTGCTTTTTCTGAAAATCAAAAAAATGAATTCAGCGATTTCTTGAA
>Ga0075471_10001136_pt1 | contig 17187 bp, 19 predicted proteins | sample DEB19_08_DNA_2_FD_74787 | JGI IMG/M metagenome (GOLD analysis project Ga0075471, IMG submission 74787) | Aqueous microbial communities from the Delaware River and Bay under freshwater to marine salinity gradient to study organic matter... | ecosystem: Environmental > Aquatic > Marine > Coastal ... | reverse complement strand
GGGCGCGGGCAGGGCCACGGCCTCGGTCCCGGGACCCGGTGCTCCGCCCTGCACGCGACCGGCACGTCCTCCGCGCACGAGCCCCGGGGGGCTCGCATCCGCGTTGGCGCGCGCGCGGGTCGCGTGACAGGATTCGCGTCTCCCCGGCCCCGGTCCGGGACGGTGAAACGATGCAGGGTCCGATGCCCGACACGATCGCGCTCGCGCTCCTCGGGGGGCTGCTCGGCGCCTGCGTCGGCAGCTTCCTGAACGTCGTCATCTACCGCCTGCCCGCCGGGCTGTCGCTGGTGTCGCCGCCGTCGCACTGTCCCGCCTGCGGCCACGCGATCCGCTGGTACGACAACGTGCCGATCCTCGGCTGGTTCCTGCTGCGTGGCCGCTGCCGCGACTGTGGCGTGAGCATCTCGCCCCGCTACGCGATCGTCGAGGCGATCACCGCACTCCTCGCCGCCGCCCTCGCGGTGCAGGGCGGGTTCACGCTCGACACGCTCGCGGCCTTCTGGTTCGGCGCGAGCCTGGTCGCGCTCACCTACATCGACCTCGACCACCGGCTCCTGCCGGACCGCATCACGCTGCCCGGCATCGTCGCCGGCATCGCCTTCGCGGCCGTCGCGACGGCGACCACGGGCGGCGGCGCGCTCGGCCGCTCGGTCGCGGGAGTGCTGCTCGGCGGCGGCATGCTGTGGTTCGTCGCCTGGGCCTACCACGCCGCGACCGGCCGCGAGGGCATGGGCGGCGGCGACATCAAGCTGCTCGCGATGATCGGCGCGTTTCTCGGCTGGAAGGGCGTGCTGCTGACCCTGCTGCTCGCCTCGTTCGTCGGCTCGGCGGTCGGCACCCTGCTCATGATCCGCGACCGCAGCGACTCGAAGCTCGCGATTCCCTTCGGACCGTTCCTCGCGATCGGCGCGCTGGTCACGCTCTTCTGGGGTGACCGCATCGTCGACTGGTACATGCTCGCCTCGGGCCTCTCGGGCGATTGACGTCGCGTGCATGGCGGCCCGCGCCGCCGTGCCCTAGCCCGGTGCGCACCCCGATCGACCGTCCTCCCCGGGCGGCGATCCCCTCGCGACCGACATCGCCGGGAGTGCGCCGTCCTCCGGCCCGCTCCCGCGGGGCCCCCGTCCGCCCGGCGGGCGGGGCAGGGAGGAGGGGCGGGCGATGCGAATCGACGACGGGCGGCGGGGGCCACGGCGCTCCCGCGCGGGCTTCACCCTGCTGGAACTGGTCGCGGGCCTCGCCGTGCTCGGCGCGCTGGTGGTCGCGTCCGTGCTCGGCGCGAGCGCCGCGCTCTCGGGCGTGCGGCTCCGCGCGGCCTGCGTGCAATTGTTCTCGGCCTTCGTCCGCGCGCGCGAGGCGGCGATGGCCGAGGGCCGCACCTGGGAGGTGCGCCGCGTGACCGAGCGGGTGATCGCGGTGGGCCCGTCGGGCGCGCCGCCGGTCGAGGAGGCGCTGCCGGAGGGTACGCGCCTCGCGAGCGCCACGGCCGGCGGTCGCGTGCGCTTCGCCGTGAGCGGGACCGCGGACAACGCGACCTTCGTGCTCGAGAGCGGCGCGGCGGAGCAGCGTCGCGTCGTGGTGAACCAGCGCGGGAGGGTGACGCTTGAGTGACTGGCGGATCGCGACGGACGACGGGTTCTCGCTCGTCGAGACGCTCGTCGCGCTGGGGCTCGTGGCGTCGGTCGCGACGATCGCCTCGGGCGCGGCGGTCTCGATGCTCGAGCTCGCACGCGCGGCTCGCGGCGAGGCGGCGGGTCTCGCCGCGGCGTCCGAAGCGATCGAGGCGCTGGTCGCGACCCCGGCCGCGTCGCGGTCGTCGGGCGACGACCGGGCCGTCGTCGACGGCTTCGCGATCGTGCGAGTGTGGCGGGTCGCCCCCGACGAACCCGCCCCCGGGCTCGCGAGGCTCGAGGTCACGGCGCGCTGGAGCGCGCCGCGGACGACCCTGCTCACGCTGGTCGCGGTGGCGCCGTGAGGCCGGCCCGACGACTCGCGGACGAACGCGGGACGACGCTCGTCGAGCTGCTCGTGGCGGCAGCACTCGCGCTCGTGACCTGCCTCGCCGCGATCTCGCTGCTCGCCCTCCACGCCTCGATCGCGCGCTCGTTGCAGTCGGAGCTCGCCGCGGGCTCGGCATGCGCCTGGGCGCTGGAGGTCGCGCTGCGCGACGTCCAGCTCGCGGGCAACGACCCGAGGGGCGTCGGCGTCGTCGCGCTGCGCGCGGGGTCGGCCGACTCGCTCGAGCTCGACGCGGACCTCGACGGCGACGGGAGCGTGGACACGTCGTCGGCGGAGCGACGCGCGCTCTCGTGGGGCGCCTCCTCCGGCGGACGGGTCCTGCGACGGCTCGGGGCCCAGTCGATCGGCATCGCGTCGCCGGTCGCGACGGGCGGGTTCGCGCTCCGCCATCGCGCGGCCGACGGCTCGGAGATCGGCGCCGGCCGGGCTCTCGCCGCGGCGGAGCTCGGCCGCGTGCGGCGCGTCGACGTCGAGATCGCCGTGCGCACGGGGCTCGTCGGCCGGCCGGAGGTACGGCTGCGGTCGACCGCCGCGATCCGTTCGCGCCTGCCCGCCCGGAGGCCGGGATGAGGTCGTCGCCCCGGGACGGCGAGCGCGACCGGCACGACCAGCGCGGCGGCGCGCTGGTCGCGGTGATCGTGATTCTCGCCCTGCTGCTCGCCACCACCGGGGCGACGCTCGCCATGATGCGGAGCCACCTGTGGGCGGCGGGCCGCGCGCGTGCCGCCTTGCAGGCGCGCGCCTCCGCCGAGGCCGGTGCGCACCACGCTGTGGCGCTGCTCGCGCCGGGCACCTCGTTCCTGCCGGTCGTCGCGGGAACCGGTGGCCTGTCGCGCCCGGAGGCCCCGGGGCCGCTGCCGCTGGCGGGAGGCTGGACCTGGTTTCCCGCCCAGCCCTGGGGCTACGGTGCCACGCCCTCGCTGCTGCCCGGGACGAGCTTCCCCGGAGAACTGCTCGCACTCGACGTCGACGCGATCGGCCCGCGCGGCACGCGACGACACCTGCGCGCGACCGTCGGCCGCGCGCGACAGCCCTGGGCGCCGGCCGTGCTCGTCGTGACGAGCGGCGAGGCCAGACTCGAGCCGGGGGCCTCCGTGGTGGTCGATGCGACCGCAGGCGCAGCCACCGCCACCGCCGCGCTGGCGGCCGCGTCCCGCGAGGCGAGCGCGGCGCTCCTTGCGACGATGCGCGCGACGGGTGCGCGCCTTCTCGGCGTCGCCGAGTCGGCGGTGGCCGACCCGGTCGACGTCGCCGCCTGGGTCTCCGGGTGGGCCGCGAAGGCGGTCGACCCGGAGCGCGTTGCCGCCGACCTCGCGACTTCGCCGGCGGCGATCGCGCGAATGACGGGCGGCGGCACGATGCCCTCGCTCGAAGGCCGTGGCGTGGTCGTCTCGACGGGCGACCTCGAGATCCGCGGCCGGGTCGCGTTCACGGGAGCGCTCCTCGTGGCCGGCGAGCTCCGCCTCGACTCGTCCGACTGCGCGATCGCCGGGCTCGCGAGCATGCGCTCCCTGCGCGCCGCCGGATGCTCGCTGCGCGCCGACCCGGTCGCGATCGCCGCGGCCGACGCCGCGGCGCGGCTCCCGCGGGAGGCCCTGCTGCAGGGGCTCAGCGAGGAGTGAGCGGGATGCCGAGGCTCGCGCCGAGGCGGCGCGCGACCACCTCGTGGCCGCGGCGGTCGAGGTGTCGCCACTGGCGCAGGAAGACGTGGGGCCCGCCGTCGGGCGACTCGCGGGCCGCGCGCGCGAGCGTCGGCAGGAGGTCGATCGTCTCGACCCCGTCCTCCCGGAGCGCCCGGCGGAGGACGCGCTGCGGCCGTCGCCAGTCGGCGCGCCGCTCCGCGAGCTCGGACCGCCACTGCGGTCGAACCGCGACGTCCACCTGCCAGAGCTCGGGGATCAGCATCACGAGCGGCCTCGCGCCCGAGGCGCGCACGTGGGCGACGAGCTCGAGCAGGAGGCGCTCGGTCACCGCGAGAGCCCGCGTGGACTTCGCGTCGGGCTCCGGGGCGTAGACGGAGTTGTAGACGGTCGGATGCCCGGGCAGGCGGTGCCCGGGCGGCGGGGCCGTCCCGTTGGTCGCCTCGGCGATCGCGTTCAGCAGCGCCGACCACCGCATCGCCTCGCGGTAGACGGCGATCCCGGCCTGCACGAGCGGTCTCGGCTCGATCGGCGTGCCTCGCAGCACGAGCTCGCCCGACGCCGTGACGTCGAAGCGCGGCTTGGGATACTGCCACGTGCCGTCGGAGAGGTTGTCCTTCGGGTCGTTGCCGACGAAGACCGCGATCACGACGACGTCGGGCCGCCAGCGCACGACCTCGCGGTCGAAGAGCAGGAGCTCCTGGTCCGTGCCGTAGCCCGGGCAGGCGAAGTCGAGCACCTCCGTGCGACCGCGCGCGGCGTGGTCGAGCAGCGCAGCGAAGGTCTCGTCGTCGCCGACGCCGTCCCCCCAGGCCTGCGAGTCGCCGAGGATCGCCATGCGCGAGACGCCCGGCGTGCGCTCGAGCGGGTGGCTCGGCCCGCGCTGGCCCGCTTCGTTGATCGCGACCCGCGTCTCGAACTCGTTCCCGCCGTACGCGCCGCTCGCGCCCGCGAGGTTCTTCCAGCCGAGCACGGGATCGGGCTCGGCGAAGTGGACGCGGTTGCGCATGTGCGGGTGGAAGCGGAATCCCACCGCCCGCGCGCCGATCTCTCCCGCGGCGATGCCGGCCGCGAGGCCGCCGATCACGAGCGCGGCGCGCGCCTTGGCTGAGGCGCGGGGGGCGCGGGCCCGTTGCCGCGGCGCTCGATCCACGGGGCCCTTCTAGCCGTCCGCGAGGCCCCGGGCAGCACCCCTACGCGCCCCGATTCCTTCCACTTAGGGTTCGCACCTAGGAGATCCGGTCGACCACCCGATGCGCCGGGCGAGCAGTTCGAGGCGAAGTGCAAGCGGGGGTTTCCAATTCGCCGCAGGCGCATCGGGGCGGGAGGGCCCGCGACAGGTTCTCGGCCACCGGATCGCACGCTCGGACTGGGGGTGGAGGCTCGCGCACTAGGTGGATCCCTCACCGAAAAATGAGGTGCCACGACCTCAACCTTCCTATGGCCCGCAACGGCTCCCCGGGTGTAGGATTGAATCCGTCGGTCGGGATGACCTTCCACGAAGCGACCTCACGATGAACGACCCCGGAAACAGGAGCGACGCCGAGAGCGAGGGCGGCGCGCACGCCGCGCGGCGACGCCCGTTCGCCCGTCTCACCTCGCAGGCGGGACTCTCGATCGTCGAGCTCGTCGCGGGCCTCTCGCTCGTCACCGTGATCGCGGGAACCGCGCTCCCTTCGATCAACCGGCTCTACGGGCAGAACGAGCTCCTGCGCGGCGCCGACGCGGTGAAGATGGACGTCTCTCGCGCGCGCATGAAGGCGGTCTCCATGAACCGCTACGTGCGCATCCGCGTCTCCAGCACCAAGGTCGCCTACGTCATGGAGACCAGCGCCGACGGGACGACCTGGGCGAACGCCACCACGATCGCGCTTCCGCCCGGTGTGCGCATCGACAACACCGGCTCCGTCGTGCAGTTCGACCGCCGCGGGTTCGCGACCCAGGCCGACTCGATCACGATCGCGAACGCGCAGAACAAGACGCTCTCGGTCACCACCACGTCGACGGGGAGAGTGAGGGTCCAGTGACCCCCCGCCGCCACCTCGCCGGCGCCGCGGGCTTCGGGATGGTGGAGGTGCTCGCGGCCCTCGCGCTGTTCTCGGTGGTCGCGGTGGGCGTGAGCGCGGCGATCGTCTCGGGCACCCGGGCGAACTTCCAGAGCCGCATGCAGGCCGCGGCGAGCGCGCTCGCCCAGAACAAGGTCGAGCAGATCCGGGCGATCGCGCCCTCGAGCGGGACGATCCCCGCGGAGCTCACGCTCGGCACCCACGCGGACCCCGGGAACCCGATCTCCGGGCTCGAAGGGGCCTCCGGGAAGTTCACCCGGACCTGGGTCGTGTCGGGCGTGAAGGCCTACGTGGGCAGCACGATGGTCGGGTACCGTCCCAACATGGTGCGGGTGGAGGTCCGAGTCGCGTGGACCAACCCCGCCGCAGGCAGCATGACCCTCGTCACCTACGCCTGCACGACGACCAACTGCGGCGGCTGAGGTGGACATGGCCGCGAAGGGCAGGATCTCCGGGCAGGTCGGGTCGATGGTCGTCGAGACGCTGACGACCATCGCCGTCGGGCTGCTCGCGCTCGCGGCCTTCACGACGCTGCACGTCGGCCAGATGTACGCGATGCGCGACCAGGTCCGGCAGGTCGACCTCCAGTCCTCGGCTCGCGACATCGCGGACCTGTTCTCGCGCGAGGTCCGGCGAGCCGGGGCGGGCACGAACCCGAACTGCACCGGCACCGCCAGCACCGGCCTCCTGCTCGGGAATTCGAAGCAGGTGCGTGTCCGCGCCGACCTCGACGGGAACGGCGTGCTCACCGGGGCCCAGGAGGACGTCACCTGGACGCTCGACTCCACGACCAAGGCCGTGACGCGGACCCAGAACAACTCCTCGACGACCGAGACGCTCTGGTCGGGGCCCTCGATCGGCAACTCGCGGATCGTCTACTTCGACGCCGCGGGGAACGTGCTCTCGCCGGGCGGCTCGGGGCTGTCGGCGGCCCAGCTCCTCGCCGTCGTCCGCATCCGCATCGAGCTCGACCTGAAGGGCTCGAGCTCCCAGAAGTCGAACACCGGGCTCCAGGTCGCGACGGCGGCCGCCGACGTCGAGCTCCGCAACCGGCGCTTTCTCACGCCGGCGAACTGCCCCTATCTCTGACCGTGGCGCGATGGCACGATCGAGCCGGGAGAAGGGGACGATGAAGCGGTTCTGGCACGGTTTCCGCTGGTCGGGGGAGCAGGGCTTCGCGATGCCCTGGGTGATCCTCCTGCTGCTCCTCGCGCTCACGCTCGGGGCGGCGACCTCGCGCGGGTCGCTGCTCGACGTGCAGACGACGCAGCACTTCGTGAACGGCAACCAGGCCTTCGCCGCGGCGGAGGCCGGTTTCGCCTATTCCCTGAACGCGATCAACAACCGCGGCATCATCGACTTCAAGAACGACGTGATCGACGGCGGGATGCTGACCACGGCCCAGACCGCCCTCGACGACTGGCCGCGCGCGACCTACCAGATCGCGCTCGCCTCGGGCGCCGACACGAAATCGCAAGGCATCATCACCATCACCGGGAAGTCGAGCCTCTCGGCCGAGCGGGTCTTGCGGGTCACGGTCGCGAAGAGCGCGTTCATCGCGGGCGCGGGTGCGCTCCACCTGACGAACGACGCGGCGGTCGGCTCGATGTCGGGGACGTCCTTCCTGGTCGATGGCAACAACTACCGGCCCGACGGGACCCTCGATCCCTCGGTGGCGCCGCGGCCCGCGGTGTCGATGCGCAACGACACGGTTCGCGACTCCTTCGTGAGCGCCCTCAGCTCGAACCAGCAGACGCAGATGCAGGGGCTCGGGTACTCGGCGAGCCCGCTCACCCCGAGCGTCTGGACGACCGGTGCCGCCTCGACGGCCGACGTGCAGCGGCTCATCGCCGACATCCTGGCGGCCAACGTGGGCCACTTGAACACGATCTCGAAGACCAACCTGAACCAGAGCGACCTCGGCTCCCAGGCGGCCCCGGCCGTGACCGTGCTCACGAACGCGAGCCCGAAGATCGCGGGCGGGTCGACCGGCTACGGCATCCTGATCGTCGAGAACGACATCGACTTCCTCGGCAGCTTCGACTTCTACGGCTGGATCCTGTTCAAGAACCCGTCCTCCGGCGGCATCAAGGTCGGTGGCAACGTCGGAATCCACGGGGCGATGTGGAGCCCGCTTCCGAACTTCAGCGGCAACGGCGGCATCACCATCCAGTACTGCCAGACCTGCCTCACCCAGTTCGCCGACAAGGCCGGCGACGGCTCGAGCAACGGCGGAAACCTGCCCAAGCCGGTGGTCGTCACGAGCTGGTCGGAGGTCTGAGCCCGGATCGAGGCCGGCGCACCCCGAACCCGGCGGTCGCCGCTTCAGGCCCGGGGGCCTGTCACGGGCTCTTCTTCGCATGGCAGGGGACTCTTCCGTCGCTCATGGGTCCGGGCCCCCCGAGCCCCCGGCCGGGGAGCCCCGGGATCCCGGCTCAAGGAATGCCGCCCGCAGGTCGATGACTCCCCCGTGGGGCGGCGAGATCACGTCGGTTCGATGGTGGCCGTCAGGTTTTCGCCGCTCGACGTCCCGCGTCATCCGCCGAGGCGGCTGCCCGCGGGTACGGCCCTTGCTCCCCTAGACTTAGGAAAGCCACCTAATCTAGAAGGGGACTCCTGCTCATGACGAACTCCATGATCGATCGACCGAGCCTCTCGGAACGGAAGCGCGAAGGAGGCTGGACCCTCCTCGAAATGATGGTCGTGTGCGGCCTCTTCTCGATCCTGGGAGCGATCGCCGTGCCTCAGTACAGTGCACTCGCCATGCAGATGCGGGTGTCGTCGGCCTCGACCCAGATCCTCTCCGACCTCTCCTGGGCTCGCGAAATGTCGATGCGCACGGGAGTTCCGCATTACTTGGACGTCGACTCGACCCGCACCGGGGTGAACTATCGGGTGAAGCGGACGGCGGTCGCCGGCGTGGTCCAGTCGGCCACCGATCCCGTGGTCCGGAACTCTCTCCTGGGAAACCGCCTCGCCGGGGTCAGTTTCTCGCTGAACGGTGCGACGGCGGACCCCTACGGCGGCGCCGTGACGGGAGCGACGCCGGGTCGAGTGGTCTTCGACGCACGCGGGCTCCCGTCCTCTTCGGGCGCCTTCTTCGTCGCGTCGGACGACGGACGGGTCGCGAAGGCGATCTCGGTGACCGGCGCCGGCCGTGTCCGCGTCTGGACTCGCTCGGGGAGCGGGTGGAAGTGAGCCGCCGCCGTCGGGCGCTCGACGAGCGCGGGATGGGCATCGTCGAGACGATGTTCGCGATCGTGATCATGGCGGTCGCCTTCCTCGGCATGGCCGGCGTCCAGGCCGTCTCCAGCAAGGCACAGACGCTGGGCCGCAACACCGACGTCGCCTCCTCCCTGGTCGCCCAGGCGCTCGAGCAGGCGCACCGCACGCCCTTCGCCTCGATCGTCGCCGGCACGACCACGACCGATGCCGGCGGCATCCGCTTCAACCTCGCCAAGACCGTTTCATCGCTGGGCACCGCCAAGCGGATCGAGGCGGTCGCGACCTGGACCGACCGCTTCGGCGCGCGCACGCTCAAGATGGCGACGATCGTGAGCCAGGTGACCAACCCTTGACCTCGCCCGCGCCCGACCGCCACGGCGCAGCCGTCGGCGACCGTCGCCCGGAAGTCCGGACGTCACGGTCGCGCCTCGGCGAGGACGGGAACACGATCGCCGAGCTGCTCGCGGCGTCGTTCCTCTCGCTGCTCATCCTCTCGGTGGTGTTCGGTGCGGTGCGCGCACAGGGGCGTTCGGCCGCGATCCAGTCGGGTGCCGCCGACGCGCACCTGACGATCCGGGGCGCGAGCGAGATCCTGCTCTCCGACCTGCGCATGGCAGGCTACGGCATGCTTGCGGTGCCGCCCGCCTCGGGCGTGGCACCGATCGAGGTGACCCGTTCGTCGGGCGCGACCTCGCTCGTGCTGCGCGGGAACTTCGCCAACGCGACCGCCGCGCTCGCCCAGGCTGCTCTGGCCGGTGCTTCCCAGCTCGTGGTGACCCCGTCGGTGGGCAGCGGGGCGTTCAAGGCCGGCACCCGCATGGTGGTCGACAGCGGCCTCGCCTCCGAGGTGAAGACGATCACCGGCGTCTCGGCGAGCGGCTCGAACGTGGTGCTCTCGCTCGAGTCGCCGCTCGCGCGCTCCTACCCGATCGGCCCCGACGTCGTGCAGGTCGAGAGCGTGTCCTACGACTGGACGGGCGGCGTCCTCCGCCGCGCCGGGCAGGTGCTGGCCGACGACGTGACCTCCTTCGACCTCGTGTTCATCGACCAGGCCGGGGCGCAGACCTCGACCCCCGGCGCGAACTCGCGGTCGGTCGTCCTCTCGATGGGCGCGCGACAGGCGGCCCCGTCGGTCGACACGCCCAAGGTCGCCTCCTCGGTCTCGATCGAGGCTCACCTGCGCAACGTGGCGATGCGCTGGGACGCCGGGTGACGTCGATGGACCGCATGCGCAACCAGGACGGCCTGATCATGGTCGTCGCCCTCGGCATCGTCGCCGTGCTCGCGGCGCTCACGCTCGCCGTCGCGACGAGCGGCCAGATGTCGACCGCGACGAGTGCGCTCTCGACCCACAGCGGGGCCGCCTTCCACGTGGCCGACGGCGCCGCCCACTACGCGCTCTCCGACGATCTGAACTTCGTGCCCTACATGGCGTCGAGAACGACGAACCTGAAGGGCACGACGGCCAACCTCGACGGCTCCGCGACCTCGAACTACTCCGAGTACCGCGCGCTGCCGGGCAACGTGCTCGTCCGGACGACCGACGGACTCGTCCGCGCGGCGCAGTTCGGTCAGGCCGAAGGCCTCGGGAAGATGTACATCTTCCGGGTCGACGCGAGGAAGAACACGGCGGTCGCCGGCGTGGATGCCGCCAGCACCGTCTCGATGAAGGTGGCGAAGGCGGCGCCGTGTCCGGACTGCGGCTGAAGGCCCTTCGGGGGCGACGTCCGGGAGCATCCCCGCTCGCGGCGGCGCTCGTCGCGGCGTGCGCCGTCCTGGCGGCTCGTCCGGCCCGAGCTCTCGACATCGACATCTTCACTGCCGGCCAGGTGAAGCCGAACGTGCTCATCGTGTTCGACAACTCGGGCAGCATGAGTTCGCAGGCCTACAACACCTACCCGAACACGATCTACGCGGGGACCTACGCGCCGGGGACGATCTACACCCGCTGCAAGACGGTCACGACCAGTTGCACCTGCGCCACGACGACGACCACCTGGGTCGCGGACACGAACGCCTGCGCCGCGAGTTTCGTCGACCTCCAGCCGCCCCCCTCGGGCGACGATACGGACGACCGCGAGTCGCGGCGCAAGCGGGGCAACCGGCTCAATTTCGAGGCGAACCCCCCGAAGAACTGCACGCTGCCCCCGTTCCAGCCCTGCACGACCGCCACGCAGTGTACCGGCACGGGCAACGCCTGCTCCGCGCAGAGCAAACTCGCGGTGGCCAAGGCGGTGATGAGCTCGGTCGTGACGGACCCGTCGAACGACGTTCGCTTCGGGCTCGAGATCTTCAACCCGACGGGCATCAACTACGCTCTCGCCAACTACGCGAGCTCGACCTGGGTGACGGGATGGCAGTCGAACTCCGCCGTCTACCAGTTCCCGGTCCAGGACATGACGACCGCGACGCGCTCCTCGCTCGCGAGCGTCATCAACGGCCTCGCGGCAGGCGGCGCGACCCCGACCGCCCACCGCCTCGTCGACGCCTGGAAGTACTTCAACGGGCAAGCCACGGCAGCGGGCTTCACCACTTCGCCGGTCCAGCAGACCTGCCAGCGCAACTACGTCCTCATGGTGACCGACGGCATCCCGGAGGTCGAAGCCGACTACAACTCCTCGCCGCAGAGCACGTGCCGATTCACGAGGCTCCAGTCCTTCGTCGGAAACCCGGGGGACCTGAACGGCGACGGGAAGGAGGACCCGTCGAGCCCGAACTGGATCGCCAACACCGGCGAGGCCTTCAACTGCGGCTCGGACTACCTCGACGACGCGATGCTGAAGGTTCGCGGGCTCCAGCCGCTCGGCAACTCGTCGAACCAGTCGCTCGCGCTCTACGCCGTCTCCTTCGGCTTCGACTATTGTCAGGCGCCCACGGCGGGCGACACGAGCGCCGGCGGAGGCTCGCTTCTCTGGCGCGCCGCCGAGCGCTACGGCGGCGGCAAGTGCCTGTCCGCGACCGACCCCGACGAACTCGACGTGGCGCTCCGGGCGGCGCTCAACATGATCAAGGCCGACGCCCAGTCCTTCGTGGCGCCGGTCGTGCCGGTCTCGACCTCCTCGCGCACCCAGTCGGGCGACCGCGTCTACCTGACGCTCTTCACGCCCCGGGACGGCGGGCTGTCCTGGGCGGGAAACATCAAGAAGTACGGCCTCGACCACGCGAACGGCACGATCTGCAACGCGTCGAGCGCCTCGAACTGCACGACCCTCTCGGGAGCCGCGACGGACGCCGACGGCACGCTGCTCAAGACCGCCGAGTCGTTCTGGGACGGCGCCGGCACGCCGTCCGGCAATTCGGTGACCGACGGCGGCGTCGGCGGCGTGCTCGCCGCGCGGACCACGCCGCGCGCGATCTACACCTACGCCGGCACCTCGACCGGCAACCTGGGCGGCGTCGCCCTGACGGCGACCTCCCAGGCCTTCGCCAAGACGAACTCGGCGATCACGCCCGCGATGCTGGGCCTGGTCGGCACCGACGCGACGACCGCCAATCGCGACCTCCTGATCGACTACGTCTCGGGGCTCGACTCCTTCGACGAAGACCGCGACGGCGTCCTCGCCGAGAAGCGCAGCTGGCTCCTGGGCGACATCATCCACTCGACGCCGCTGGTCGTGAGTTACGGGACGGACGACGCCCTGATCCTCGCCGGCTCGAACGACGGAATGCTGCACGCCTTCGACGACGCGACCGGACAGGAGCTCTGGGCCTTCGTTCCGCCCGACGTCCTGCCGAAGCTGAACCTGCTTCGCCCCGGCCAGTCGGGCACCCACCCCTTCCTGGTCGACGGGGCGCCGAAGCTGCGCACGCTCGCGGACGGCCGCAAGGTCGTGGTGTTCGGGCTCGGGCGCGGCGGCCGCGCCTACTACGGCCTCGACGTGACGACGAAGGCTGCTCCGAAGCTGCTGTGGCGCGTGAACTCCGCGACGAGCGGGTTCGCCGAGCTCGGCTACACGACCTCGACGCCGGTGCTCGCCCGCTTCGCCAACGGCGGATCTCCGGTCGACGTCGCGGTCGTCGGCGGTGGCACCGACTTCTGGTTCGACCCGGCGACGGTCGTGAACGCGAACCCGAGCGGGATCGGCCGCGCGATCTTCGCGGTGGACCTCGTGACCGGCGCCCGGGTGGCCTCCGCGCAGCCCGCCGGGATGACCTACCCGATCGCGGGCGACGCGATGGTCTTCGACGTGAACGGCGACGGCGTGTTCGACCGCGGCTACGTCGGCGACCTCGGCGGCAACCTCTGGAGGATCGGCGACGACTTCTCGGTGCAGCGCCTCTTCTCGGCGCCGGGGCACCGGATCTACTATCCGCCCGACGCGGTCGTGAACGCCGGATCCGTCTCGGTCTATTTCGGGACCGGCGACCGCAACAACCCGCTCTCGACGGGCGTCTCCGAGCGCTTCTACGCGGTCCGGGACGACGGCACGAACGACCTCGTCGAGGGATCGCTCGTGAACGTGACGACCGACATCGCGCAGCCGGGGACGACCGCGGCGACGGCGCTCGCCCGCCGCATCCAAGCCGCCCACGGCTGGTACCTCGTCCTGCAGGGGACCGGCGAGAAGGTGCTCGCCCCGCCCACGGTCTACTTCAACCTCGCCTTCACGACCTTCACGCCCTCGAACGCCCCCTGCGAGAACGGGGGCCAGTCCCGGCTCTACCTGGTCGACCCGATCACGGGCGGCCCGACCCGCGACCTCCCGGGCACCTCCGGGTCCAACCTCGGCGGTGGTGCCTCGGGCGGGACCGGGGGCGGCGGGTCGACCTCCCTCACGGCGACGGACCGCTCGGCGGTCATCGGCAGCGGCCTGTCGACCGGACTCCGGGTCGCCTTCGGCTCGAACGGCACCAGGGCCTTCCTCGGGGTCAGCAAGAGCGGCGGGGTGGCCATCCAGCCCTTCGTCCTGCCCCAGATGAACCAGAACGTGATCCCGATCTCCTGGCGGCAGGCCTGGTGACGGGCCGGTCCCGGCCCCCGGGAAGGATAAAGAGGGAGAAAAGAGCCGTGAAGCCGCCCGGAATCCGCCTCCTGGTCGGGGTCCTCCTCCTCGCATCCGCCTTGTCGAAGTCCTCCTTCGCGCTCGACGAGTCCCCCCGCCTCGTTTCGGGACGGGTGACCCGGGTCGACGGCCAGACCGTCGAGGTGGGCGGCCAGAGGGGCGTGATCGCCGAGGGAAGCGACGTCCGCAGCGACGGACGGTCGGTCGCCCCGGCGTCGATTCGGGTCGGAATGCAGGCTCAGATGGAGATCGACGCCCGGGGCCGGGTGCTCGAGATCCGGGTCGAGGGCATGCCCGAGTGAAGGGGGAAGGAAGAAGAAGGGCTTGAGTTCGACGCGCATCCGTCGAATAAAGAGGCGAGCAGCCCGTCCAAGAGGGCGGGTGCGGTAGAGACGGTCAGGAAAGGGCGAACGCCACCCCCTCCGACGAGTTCGAAGTCGCACCCCAGCCTTCGTTGCAAACGAGGCCGCTCGCGTCGGCGGGTGCGCCGGTGGGGTTCCTCCTCTCCCCCGCCGGTGCATCCGCCGGCCACCACGCCGGTCAGCGGCGTGCCGCGCGCCAGAGCAAGACCGGATCGCTCTCGTCGCGGTCGATCTCGCCCCGCGCGGCGAGCAGCTCGAGGTGGGCGATCGTCTCCATGACCGCCGCCCCGGCCTGGAAGCGGTCGCCTCCATCCGAGAACACCCAGTGGAACGAGCGACGGGCGACGTCGAGGGCCGTGCAGGGACCCGAGCGCACCGTGTCGAGCATCTCGCGCATGCGGTGCTCGTGGTGCGCGACGATCTGGTGCGCGCGGTGCCGGTGGTCCGCGTAGACGCCCCCGTGCGCCGGGCAGACGAGCGACACGTCGAGTCCCGCGACCTTCTCGAGGGAGGCGAGGAAGTCTCCCAGCGGGTTGCGCGGGCCCGTCGCGTACACGCCGACGTGCGGCGTGATCTTCGGCAGCAGGTGGTCGCCGACCAGCAGCAGCCCCCGTTCGCGCTCGAGGAGGCAGCAGTGGCCGGGAGTGTGCCCCGGGGTCCACACGACCTCGAAGCGTCGGCGCCCGACCCGGATCTCGTCGCCGTCGTCGAGGAAGCGGTCGATCGCGCGCGTCGGCCGGAAGACCCGCGACCACACGTCCATCGGCGAGGGCGCGTCGATCGGCTGGTCGGGGATCGGGATGCCGTGGCGCCGCGAGTGGCGGACCATGTCGTCGGAGCCCGCCGACAGGGCGTACTCGATGCGCTCGAGTTCGGCGGCATGGAGCAGGAACTCGCCGGCCCCGAGCGCGCGCAGGTCCTCGGAGGCGCCGAAGTGGTCGGGATGATGGTGGGTGCCGATCACGACCGCGAGGTCGCGGGGGGAGAGGCCCAGCGAGGCGAGAACTCCGAGCAGCGCTTCTCGGCTCGTCTCGAGCGCCGTCCCGGTGTCGACCAGAGCCCACTCGCCGCCGCCGTCGATCAGCCACACGTTCACGATCGAGGGCTTGGACGGCAGGGGCAGGAAGACCTGGTGGATGCCGGGAGCGACCTCGCGCGACTTCGCCGGTGCCCCGGCTCCGTCGCGCATCGGGTCGGCGGGGGCGCCGGGGCTCGAATCGTCGCGGCAAGGCCCCGCGGCCGGCGGGTCCCTGCGATCGGGAGGGCCGCTCATTCGTGCAGCGAGTCCTTGATCTCGAACGTCACGCGGAGGTCGACCTTCCATGCCGCGATGCGGCCGTTCTCGATCACGGCCTGCGTGTCGACGATGCGCGCGCGGCGCAGGCCCGAGATCGTCACGGCCGCGCGCGAGACCGCGATCGCGACCGCGTCCTCGATCGAGTTCGCCGAGGTTCCCGTCAGGTCGATCGTCTTCTCCACCATGGCTCGTTCCTCCTCGCCCGTCGCGGGTGCCTCCCGTCGACTACCCCGATCCCGACTCCGCGGCGAGCGGGTCCTCGGGGCGGGGGCTCGCTTGACATCGATGCCCGCCGGTGCGGCACTTCGGGCGGGATGAGCACGCCCCCGCACACGCCGGAGATCCTCCAGGGCGAGGCGAACGGCGCGGCCTCGACCGAGCCCGAGCCGCGCGAGGGCGCGCTGCCGAACCTCGTCGTCGTCGGCGCGATGAAGTGCGGCACGAGTTCGCTGCACTACTACCTCGACCTCCATCCCGAGATCGCGATGTCGAGCCCGAAGGAACTCGACTTCTTCGTGGGTCGGCCCGCCGCGTCGCCGGGGCTCTCGCCCGGGGGAAACTGGCACCGCGGGATCGAGTGGTACGCGTCGCACTTCGACCCGTCTGCGCGGGTACGCGGCGAGAGCTCCCCCAACTACGCGGACCCTCTTCAGGAGGACGTGCCGGCCCGGATGGCGGGAGTCGTCCCCGAGGCGCGACTCGTCATGCTCGTGCGTCACCCCATCGACCGGATGATCTCGAACTACCGGCACGTCGTCGCCTCGGGCCGCGAGGCCGAGGACGTCGCGCAGGCCCTGCGGCGGCCCGGGAACATCTACGTCCGCCGCAGTCGCTACGCGACGATGGCGGAGGCGTTCCTGGGCTCGTTTCCGCGCGAGCGCCTCCTGGTCCTGCGCGACCAGGACCTGCTCCACCGCCGCCGGGAGACGATGGCCCGGGTGTTCCGCTTCGTCGGCGTGGACGACTCCTTCTGGAGCGACCGGATGGAGCGCCTGCGACACCAGTCCGCCGGCAAGGGGAAGCTCCGCGCGACCGCCGAGCGACTGGGCCTTCACAACCTCGTCGCCCGGCTCGGCCTGGGAGGCGAGGCGAAGTGGTGGGTGGAGAAGATCGTGAGCCGGCCGTCGAAGTCCTCCGCCCCGGCGATGCCGCCCGACCTGCGCCGCGAACTGCTCTCGGACCTGGAGCCGGAGATCGCGGGCCTGGAGCGTCTCACCGGATGGGATCTCGCGTCGTGGCGGGTCTGACCGGGAACGACGGCGCGCGCGCGCGCTTCGCGGCGGTGAACGTCGCGGGCGGCCTCGCCGTGCTCGCGAGCTACGCGATCTGGCTCTCCAACCGGCCCGAAGAGGCCGGGCGCCTCTGGGGCTCGATCGACGGCCCCCTGCGCTCGGCCTACTTCGCGTCGATGCTCGCCGCGACGGCGGGCTACTTCGCGTTCGCGCCGGCGCTGCTGCGGGCCGATCCCGGCCGCATCGGGCTCGACCGCGCGACCCTCCTGCTGGCCTTCGTCCTGTTCCCCTCGGCGCTCTGGATGCCGCTCGCCTTCGAGTTCCTGGCCCACCCCGGCGCGCT